>Ga0185299_10005071_pt1 | contig 15230 bp, 10 predicted proteins | sample PaiPotPPA55metaG_FD_128002 | JGI IMG/M metagenome (GOLD analysis project Ga0185299, IMG submission 128002) | Iron sulfur acid spring bacterial and archeal communities from Banff, Canada, to study Microbial Dark Matter (Phase II) - Paint Pots PPA... ...
CAACCCCTATTTTCGCCTCCATGAAACCGCTGCCGGCGCGACGACCCTCATAGGCGGGCGCCAATTCATCAATTATTCGTCATATGATTATCTTGGCCTGAACCATCATCCGGAGGTCCGCGAAGCCGCGCATGCCGCCGTTGACGCATTCGGCACGTCGGCGTCCGCGAGCCGGCTCGTCGCCGGCGAACGGCCGGGACACCGGGCACTCGAGGGGGCCTTGGCGCAACATTATGGGCAGGAAGATTGCGTTGTTTTTGTCAGCGGCCACGCCACCAATGTTTCGACCATCGGCGCCATTCTCGGGCCGAAGGATTTGATCGTCCACGAAAGCCTTGCCCACAATAGCATCCTGGTCGGCGCGACACTATCCCGCGCCGAGCGGCGTTCGTTTCCGCACCGCGATTTCATGGCGCTGGATTTGCTGCTGACGTCGATCCGGCGCCGGTTCGAGCGTGTGTTGATCGTCGTTGAAGGCCTATACAGCATGGACGGCGATATTCCCGACTTACCGATGCTCGTTGAGATAAAGCGGCGGCATAACGCCTGGCTGATGGTTGACGACGCGCATGGTCTCGGGGTGCTTGGCCCGAAGGGATACGGTTTGTTCGATCACTCCGGCACGGATCCGCGCGATGTGGATATCTGGATGGGGACGCTTTCGAAGACGCTTGCCGGATGTGGCGGTTTCATTGCCGGTCCTACCGCGCTCGTGGAATATCTAAAATGCATGTCGGGCGGGTTCGTCTACTCGGTCGGCCTTTCGCCGCCGCTGGCGGCGGCCGCCTTGGCGGCCCTTGCCATCCTGCATCGCGAACCCGGCCGGGTCGAAAGATTGCGCCGTGTCAGCCGCTTGTTTTTCGATGCCGCCAAGATGCGAGGATGGAATACGGGAACGAGCGCCGGTTTCGCGATTATTCCCATTATGGCCGGCAATTCGGTTTTTGCCGTGGCTCTAAGCCAGGGACTTTTTGAGCGCGGCATCAATGTGCAGCCTATTATTCATCCGGCGGTTCCCGAGCGCGCCGCGCGGTTGCGTTTCTTTCTTACCTCCGAGCATCGCGCCGAACAGATAGATGAAACAATTCAAGCGATCGAGGACGCAATGAAAGAAGTCAACGCGAACCCGTCCATGCAAAACATACCGGGATTTCCGCAAGGCGGTCAGGGATGACCGCACTGTTGGTGCGGAAGGTTCTATGCCCGGCCGACGTCTCCGCTTTCATCGCGGCCGGAAAACGCGCTCAGAGCGGCAATTCGCGCTGGATCGAGCCGCTTCAAAACGAGACGTTCAAGGTGTTCGACAAGAAGCGGTCGCCCTTGATGCTTGAAAATGAAATTCAGCCTTTTGTCGCTTTTCTAGATGGCCAGCCGGCCGGGCGGATCGTGGCGGTGGTCAACCGGGCGCATCTCGAAAAATACCGCGATTCCTGCGGCCATTTTGGCACGATCGACGCGATCGATGACGGCGACGTGTTCGCCGCCCTCCTTCAACATGCGGCCGGTTTTTTACGCGCGCGCGGACTGCGCCGCATGCGCGGTCCTTTCAGTCTGTCGATCAATCATGAAGCCGGACTTCTCGTCAATGGATTCGACCAGCCTCATGTCGTCCGCACGAACCATTCTCCGCCTTATTATGGCCGGCGCATCGAGGCGCTCGGGTTTCGCAAAGCCATGGATTTATTCGCTTATGTCTGCCGGATAGCGGAGTCGGACTTTCCCGGACGCGTAGCCAAAACCGCAAACCGGTTCGATTCCGCCAAGGAGATTCAAACCTATGGTCTGTCCCTGACGCAGTGGCCGACGGAATTTGCCCGGGTGCTGCGGCTCTACAACGACGCCTGGAAGAACAATTGGAGTTCGATTCCCGTGAGCAACACGGAGGCCAGACTGATCGCGGATCTTACCCTGCCCGTCGCCAAGCCATCCTGGATTAGAATTGCCCAATGGCGGGGTGAGGACATCGCGGTTGTGTCGCAAATACCCGACGTCAATGAAGCGCTCGTTGGGCTCGGCGGGAAGCTGTGGCCGTCCGGCTGGGCGCGCTTGCTGTGGCGAATTCATGGCCGCGGGACGCGGATGACGCGGATCCCGATGATCGGCATCGCCAGCCGCTGGCGGGGAACCCGCATCGGTTCGATGGCTGTTTCGCTGCTGCTTGCCGAAGCGATTACCAAGGCGCGCGGTGCTGGGATCGAAGCGACCGAGATCAGCTGGATCCTCGAAACCAATTCCACGATGCTCAATCTCGTGCGGAGCTTGCCAGCTCATCATACCCGCACATTCCGCGTTTACGAGCGCGAACTCTAAGCCCGGGTACGCTTATGAACCGGTTCCATTTCGGGGAGTCATGCTCCAATGGAATGACACGGTAGCGTCGTCGCCAACCGCCGCGAGCTTTCAGTTTTTTTGCCCCTGCAATCTTAATCTGTTGTCACAAGAGAAATAACGCGGGGGAGCTTTTGGTGAAAACTCGATAGGCCTGCGCCTATGCAAAGCCTCACCCCATTGTTCGAGACGGCCTCTCAGCCTCCCTCAGCGCGGCAGCCTTGCGGTTAGCTTCTGGTAAAGCGGGTTTTCTGCCGCGAATACGTACTCTTGCGTCGCGACGCAGACATGGGTCGCGCCTTGCGCGATCAGCCAATCGGCGAGCGGCGCGGCCTTTTCTTTCGGGCAGTGCAAGATCAGGCGCCCATCGGCGGCATGGACGCGCGCGCGGGCAGAAAACGCTGCCTTCGCTTCCACGAGCAAATCGGCCTCCAACTTCACAACGAAAGCCGAGACCTCGCGCGTGGTCCGCGCCTCCTCTTCCGCCGCGATGCGCGAGAGAATGATGCGGGCGGTTTCGCGGGGACCAGGACTCCAATCGGCGCCAACCGACGCCACGAGATTGGCCTGGGAGCGCAAAATCGTGCCGTCGTCGAGAACTTTGAGCGCATTGGCGAGAAGCGTCGCGCCGGTCGTCGTAATATCGACAATGAGCTCGGCCTTGCCCGCCGCCGGCGCGCCCTCGGTCGCCCCAAGGCTCTCGACAATGCGGTAATCGGCGACATGCCGCGCGGCGAAAAAGCGCCGGGTCAGATGGACATACTTTGTGGCGACGCGCATCCGCTCGCCGCGCCGCGCCCGGAACGCCGCCGCGACATCCTCTAGATCCGCCATGGTTTTCACATCGATCCACGCGCGCGGCACGGCGACCACCACATGAGCGTGGCCGAAACCGAGCGGCGCCAAAAGTTCGACCTTCGCTTCCACATCGGCAATGGTTTCACGAACGAGATCCTCGCCGGTGACGCCGAGATGCACGATGCCCGACGCGAGTTGCGCGACAATGTCGGCGGCGGACAGAAACGCGATCTCGACATTGTCCAAGCCAGATAGGGTTCCGCGATAGTCGCGCGAACCGCGCACGAGTTCGAGCCCGGCGCGGGCGAAAAAAGCCGCGGCGTTTTCCTGCAGCCGTCCTTTGGAGGGTACCGCGAGCACGAGAGGGTAGCCGCGCGCCCTCATGGCCCTGCTCCAGCGCGGCTCAGGCGGCCGATCCAGATCGCCGCGCCGACCGCGGCGATGGGTTTTTCCGCGCCAAGCGCTTGTGGAAGCTGGTCGTAACGCCCGCCGCCAAGTGCAGGCTCCTCCGCGTCCTGCTCATGCGCCTCGAAAACAAAGCCTGTGTAATAGTCGAGATTGCCAGTGAAGCGCGCGGCAAAATGGAGTTTTGCGGCTTCGAGCCCCTGCGCGGCGATAAACTCAAGCCGTTTGTCAAAACTGTCGAGGACGGCGGAAAGATCGAGGTTCGCATCGGCGGCAAGCGCGCGTAATTGCACGGAAGCGTTATCAGGGTCGCCCTCCACGCCCAGGAATTGGTCGATGACCGCGCGCTTTTCCGCAGAAAATCCCGAGCCCGCCTTGAGTGCCGCCTGTTCGAGGAAACGATCGGCGATCTCAGCCGGGCTGCGACCACCTGCCGGGACGACCCCCGCGATCGAGAGAAGATCCTCGACGAGCGCGCGTGCGCCCTGCTTGTCGGCGCCTTCGAGAACGCCGAGCACGCCGGAATGATCGGTGCCGTTCAAGCCTGGACTCAGGATCGTGTCGAGGGATTTGCCTTGACTGTGGCCGCGCCCGATGCGGCGGCGCCATCGGGGTGGGAGATCGAGCGCTTCGAGAAGCCGGGAAAACAGCCCGGCGTCGCCGATCCGCACCATGAGGCTCGCAGGCGCCGGTTTGGCGGCGGCCGTGGCTTCGAGCGCGAGGGCAAGGATTTCCGCGTCCGCCGCCTCCCGATCGGGGCGGCCAAAACTCTCAATTCCGGCTTGCGTGAATTCGCTTGGGCGGCCTGGGAGAAACCGGAAAACAGGCCCGCAATAGGAGAAGCGTGCACGCTCTCCTGCACATTCCGCGGCGAGATAGGTGACGAGGACAGGAATCGTGTATTCCGGACGCAGGCAATAGTCGGCGCCGGAAAGATCGCTTGTGAGATAAAGCTGGCCGCGTAGATCCTCGCCGGAATCGAAGAAGATCGAAGCCGGTTGCAGGATTGGCGGTTCGCAGCGCGCGTATCCGGCGCCGGTGAGATGGGCGATGATGCGTTCGGCGCGCGGATCGACAAAAGACAAAGCCCTGCCCCGGAAAGCTCAAGGGAGTTCGCCTCTCTTAGCAAGGCGAGGCATATCGCGCGACAGGTTTTGAGAAAAATAGGGTGAACGCAAGCCGCGCGCAGTTGCGGCAGAGCTCTTCTGTCCAGCCTCCAACCGAGCACGGCGAGGCCATGGCGCCGATTATGCTGCCTTCTCTTGACCCGCTGCGTTGATGCGGCTACTCCAGCCACGCTCCTTAAGGAGCGCGTAGCTCAGTTGGTAGAGCATCTGACTTTTAATCAGGAGGTCATGGGTTCGAATCCCATCGCGCTCACCAATAAAATCAAAGGGTTGTGATTGCGGCGAGCGATGACGACGCGGTAAGGTGACCACATGGGACCAAGCGCCAGCGAATCCGGTTCGACTGCCGCATTCAGATTTGATCCATGGACGCGTTTAGCGCCTTGGCGAATAGCTCTGGGCATATTTTCTGTCCCTGCACTTCGGAGCTAGGGATTGCACGCCATGCTAAGTTTCGCCTTCCGCAAAGCGATACCCTGCTCCCAGTTCGGTCAAGATGAGACGCGGAGCCGCTGGGTCGTCTTCAATCTTGGCGCGCAACTGGCCGATGAAGACGCGCAGATACTGAGCGTCATCCCGGTGCGCAGGTCCCCACACTGCAGTGAGAAGCTGCCGGTGGGTTAGAAGGCGCCCGGCATCGCGGGCCAGGGCGGCGAGCAGATCGTATTCCTTGGGCGTAAGCTTCACCGCGGCACCACGCTTTGTCACCAGCCGCTTCGTCAAGTCGATAATAAGGGCGCCGCGTTCGATTCGCTCGATCTTTCCGGCGTCGCGCGAGGCGTGACGAAGGGCGGCCCGTAGACGCGCCATCAGTTCGCCGATCGCGAAAGGCTTTTCAACATAGTCGTCGGCGCCAGCGTCGAGCGCCATTATCTTTTCTGCCTCGCGATCGCGCGCAGAGAGCACGATGATAGGGGCTTTCGAGAAAACGCGGCATTGCGCGATGACATCCTTGCCATCCATGTCGGGAAGTCCAAGATCGAGCAAGACGACGTCTGGCGCATTAGCAGCGATGGCGCGCAGAGCGGCTTTTCCGTTCGCCGCCGCCAAAACCTCAAAGCCGCAGGCCGTCAGGGCCGGACGCAGGTAGCGCAGGATTTCCGGCTCGTCATCGACAACAAGGACGCGAGGACCGCTCACCCTGCCGCCGCCCGCGCCGGCGACACGGCCGCCGGAAAGCGCAGCACGATGCGCGTGCCACGTCTTCGTATCGCCGGACTCTGCGCAACGATGGTCCCGCCCATCGCTTCGACGAGGCCCCGGCAGATGGAAAGGCCGAGGCCAGTCCCCGCCTTGCGTCCGTCCGGCCGCCCGCCTCGATAGAATTTTTCGAAGATGCGCTCGAGATCGGCAGGCTTCACGCCCGGACCGCCATCGGTGACGGTCACGACGACATACGCGCCATCTTGGCGCGCGTGGATGATCGCGTCCGATCCGCCTCCGTATTTATGCGCGTTGTCGAGCAAGTTGAACAGGACCTGCTGGAGAAGGTTCGCGTCGCCGCGAATAAACGGCAAATTGCGCGCGACGCTGACGGCGACTTTTTGGTTTGGAAACGTCTTGCGGGCGCGCTCCTTGGCGCCTGCCACTGCGTCGGCCACATCCACCCAGTCGCGCCGGACTTCGAGCGCTCCGGCCTCGATACGGGACATATCTAGCAAATTCTTGACGAAGCGGGTAAGGCGCCCTGACTCTTCTTCAATCGAGGCAAGCAAATCCTGTCTGTCTTGCGGACACATCTTATCGCCAAGTTCTCTTAGACTCGTGACCGCACCGGTGATCGAGGCAAGTGGCGTTCTCAGGTCATGAGACAGGGATGAGAGCAGCGTTGTGCGCAGCTTCTCATTTTCCTCAAGTGCAGCCGCGCGGATCGACTCGCCGACGAGCAACGAACGATCAATGGCAATGGCCGTCTGATCAAGAATGGAGGTGAGCGTCCGGTCGTCTTGCGATGAAAAAGGCTCGCTCACATTCTTCGGCTCTATACCGCAGACGCCAACCACGCCTCGCGGTGTGACGAGCGGACGAAACTGAAAGCGCACATTTGGCAACGTGCCAGTCCGCCAGCCCGCGGGTTCCTCTTTTTCCAGTGCCCAGCGCGCGGCGCTTGTCTCAGCCACGTCCAGAATATCTAACGGCGGCCAAGCGGCGGCAACACGCAGCTCGCCGTCTTCTGGTAGCAACGTTACGACACATTTTGCACCGAGCGCCTTTTGAGTGTGCACAGCGGCTGCCCACGCCACATCGTCGAGTTTGGCCGTGCCCGACAATTTGCGGGAGATTTCAAACAGCGACTGTGCGGCGTCCACGCGCTCGCGCATGTTCAAGGAATGTTCGCGAACCCTGCTCGCGAGCGATCCTGTAATGACTGCGACAACAAGAAAGACGAGCAGCGCGACGAATTCCTGGGGCTGAGAAATCGTAAACGCGTAGAACGGTTCCACGAAAAAGAAATCGAAGGCAAGAAAAGAGAGAATCGATGCGGCGATCGCCGGCCATAAGCCGAAGCGGACAGCACAAAAAATGACCGGCACGAGAAAGATCATCGACAGATTTGGCAGATGCAGCGAGCGGTCGAGCGCAAGCCCGGCCCCAACCGTAGCAGCGACCCCGGCAATCGCGGTGCCAAGACCAGCCGCCATAGCGAAGCGTGCCGCACGTTCGAACTTGCGCGGCGCGGCCGGCGGCCGAGCGGTCTCGTCCATGACCACATGAATTGCTATGTCGTGCGACCGGCGAACGATCTCCTCGGTGAAGGAGCGACGCAGCATACGCGCGATAAAACTTCGCCGTGGCCGGCCCAAAACGATCTGCGTAATATTCTCGCTTCGCGCGAAGCGCAGCACTTCTCCAGCAAGATCATAGGCGGAAAGCCGCTCGATCGAAGCACCGAGACGCTCGGCGAGCCTCAATGCATCGTCAACTCGTTTTGCGCGCGAAGGGTCTACTTCCTCTTGCCCGGGTCGCTCTACGAAGACTGCCGTCCATTCGGCGTTGAGACCGGTCGCGAGGCGCGACGCAGCTCGGACGACACCGTCCGACGAAATGTCAGCTCCCACGCATACAAGCAAGCGTTCGGCTGTCTCCCAAGGTCCCTCAATGGCGTTTTGACGCAGATAATCGACCATTTGGTCGTCGACGCGCTCGGCGGTGCGGCGCAGCGCCAATTCTCGCAGCGCCGTGAGATTGCCGGGCGTGAAGAAATTCTGCGTCGCGCGCTTCGCTGTCTCGGGAACGTAGACCTTTCCTTCCTTCAGTCTTTGGATGAGTTCGTCCGGCGTGATGTCGACGAGAATCACGTCCGCTGCCTCGCTCAAGACGCGGTCCGGCACGGTTTCGCGGACGCTCACGCCGGTGATGCGCGCGACGACATCCGCGAGACTCTCCAGATGCTGGATGTTGAGTGCCGTCCAGACGTCGATACCGGCATCGCATAGCTCCTCGACGTCCTGCCATCGTTTTGGATGGCGGCTGTCGGGCGCATTCGTATGAGCAAGCTCATCCACGATGATCAGCTTCGGCCTGCGCGCCAGCGCCGCATCGATATCAAACTCCTCGATAACGTGGCCGCGATATTCGCATTTTCGCCGAGGGAGGATCTCGAGGCCCTTGGTTAAGGCCTCGGTTTCCTGGCGGCCATGGGTCTCGGCGAGGCCGATCACCACGTCGAGGCCATCGGCCTTTGCGGCCCGCGCTCGCGCCAGCATGGCATATGTCTTGCCAACGCCCGGCGCCGCGCCGAGGAAAATCCGGAGCTTGCCGCGCCTATCACCTTCCGCGACAGCAAGCAACGCGTCCGGATCGGGACGGCGGTCGAAGTCTCGCTCTTGCGGTGGCACAAGCGTCAGACCTTGTTAAGGTGACGCCTATTTTAGCACATCGAGGGCAATGTTGAGCAAGAGCACATTAACGCGCGATTCGCCGATCAGCCCAAGCCAGCGCTGTTCCGTGTTCTCTTCGACGAGTGCCCGGACGCGCGTCTCGGACAAGTTCCGTGCCTTCGCGACAGACGGAACCTGAGCCAAAGCAAATTGGGGGGATATATGCGGATCAAGGCCCGAGGCGGACGTCGTGACGGCGTCTGCTGCAAGGGCATCCGAGTACCCTGCTTGGAACTCGGCCTCGATGGCGGAGCTCACGCGATCGACGAGCTTTTTCGAAGTCGGGCCAAGATTGGAGCCGGACGAATTCGCGGCATTGTAAGGGGCATCGACGGTCTTCGTGGGATCCGCCGGATCGGGCGCAACTGTCGCCGACGGACGGGCATGGAAATAGCGGCCGGAAATGAAGTTCTGACCAATCAGTGCCGAACCCGCAGCTTTGCCGTCACGCTCGATGATGCTGCCATTGGCTTTGTATGGGAACACGAGCTGCGCAATGCCCGTGATCGCTAGCGGATAGGCGAAGCCAGTCAAGACGGTGAACAACATGATCATCATCAGTGCGGGTCGCAGCTGGGCAAACATAGGCGGGCTCCTCAGGCGAGATGCAAAGCCGAAACGGCGAGGTCAATGAGTTTGATTCCGATGAACGGCGCCGCTATGCCGCCGAGCCCGTAGATCAGCAAGTTGCGGCGCAGCAGCGCAGCCGCGCCGACGGGGCGATAGGCAACCCCCTTCAAGGCCAACGGGATCAAAACGATGATGATAAGCGCGTTAAATATCACCGCCGACAGGATCGCCGACTGTGACGACGCGAGATTCATGACGTTGAGCGCGCCGAGCTCTGGATAAGTCACGACGAACAAGGCCGGAATAATCGCGAAATATTTGGCTACATCGTTGGCAATCGAGAAGGTGGTGAGCGCGCCCCGCGTCATCAGCAACTGTTTGCCTATGGCGACGATTTCGATGAGCTTGGTTGGATCGGAATCGAGATCGACCATATTGCCCGCTTCGCGCGCGGCTTGGGTGCCGGTCTGCATGGCAACACCGACATCGGCTTGAGCGAGCGCGGGCGCGTCATTGGTTCCGTCTCCGCACATGGCGATGAGACGGCCGCCCTGCTGCTCCTTGCGGATATAGTTGAGCTTATCCTCAGGCGTGGCCTGCGCGATAAAGTCGTCGACGCCGGCTTCCGAGGCAATTGCTGCCGCCGTGACCGGATTGTCGCCGGTCACCATGACGGTTTTGATCCCCATGGCGCGCAGAGCCGCGGACCTCACCTTTATGTCGGGTTTGACGATATCCTTGAGATGAACGACGCCGAGCAGCCGTCCATTTTCCGATACGGCCAGCGGAGTGCCGCCGGAGCGCGAGATGCGCTCGACCGTTCGGGTGAAATCCACCGGGATATGATCCTTGTGCAGGCCCGTTCGCTCGGAGAAAATGTTGGCGGCACTTGGCGCGGCAGGCTGTGCTCCGCCAAGCTTTCCGGCGGAAGCAAAACCTTTCGAAGGCCGTTCGGTGGTCGACTCCATTTCCGCGAGGATGGCATCAACCGCGCCCTTCCGTAAGGAACGCCCGGGCAGATCAATTCCGGAAACCCGCGTGTAGGCGGAAAAAGGGACGATCCGAGCATCGGCATCGATGTTAGGCTCCGTCAAGCCGAAACGGCTTTTCGCCAGAGCGACGATCGAGCGCCCCTCCGGCGTCTCGTCGGCCATCGAAGCGAGCAGCACTGCTTCGGCCAAGTCGTGCTCAGTCGTATCGCCGGTAGGGATGAACTCATCCGCCATGCGATTGCCAAAAGTGATCGTTCCCGTCTTATCAAGCAGGAGCGTATCAACGTCGCCTGCTGCTTCGACTGCGCGTCCCGAAGTGGCAATGACGTTAAAGCGAATCAGCCGATCCATGCCCGCGATGCCGATCGCCGACAAAAGGCCGCCGATGGTGGTCGGGATGAGACAGACAAGCAATGCGATGAGAACGGTTACCGTAAGCATCGTTCCGGAGTAAGCGGCAAGCGGCCAAAGCGTCACGCAGACGATGAGGAAGATAATGGTAAGGCCCGACAGCAGGATCGACAGTGCGAGTTCGTTGGGCGTCTTCTGACGCTGCGCGCCCTCGACCAGCGCGATCATCCGATCGATGAACGTCGAACCCGGCGCCGCGGTGATTTTCACTCTGATCCAGTCCGATAAAACGGTCGTGCCGCCGGTGACGGCCGAACGGTCGCCCCCCGCTTCACGAATGACAGGGGCGGATTCGCCGGTAATCGCCGATTCGTTCACGGAAGCGACGCCTTCGATGACCTCGCCATCGCCAGGAAGGAGGTCGCCGGTCTCCACCAAAACCACGTCGCCGATTTCCAGATCGAGCGCGGATACGCCTTCGACGACATTCCCCATGCCGCTCCTGCCATCAGGGTCGATAAGCCGCTTTGCCCTGGTGTCGGTACGGGTCTTGCGCAGAGCGTCAGCCTGCGCCTTGCCGCGTCCTTCCGCCACCGCCTCTGCGAAATTAGCGAAGAGCACAGTGAACCAGAGCCAGGCGGCGATCTGCCCCGAGAACCCGGTCGCGCCATTGTGCGCGAAGATATCGCGCACGAAAAAGACCGTGACGACCGCCGAAACGACCTCGGTAACGAAAATCACCGGGTTGCGCATCAGCTCGCGCGGATCGAGTTTGCGAAGCGCGTCGATCACGGCACGGCGGATGATGGCCGGATTGAAGAGGCCGGGAGTGGCAGCTTTCGAGGGCATGGCAAACTCCGTTTAGAATGCCTTGCCGGCTTCCAGCAGGAAGTGCTCGACCACGGGACCGAGAGCGAGAGCCGGGAAGTATTGGAGGAGGTACAAAATGAGGATAACGCCAAGCAGCAGGCCGACGAACAAAGGTCCATGTGTCGGGAAAGTGCCCGCCGACGCCGGCGCTTTCTTCTTCGCTGCGAAGGACCCCGCAAGCGCTAAAACCGGGATCACATAAGCAAAGCGCCCGATGAACATGGCGAGGCCGAGGGTGGTATTAAACCAGAGCGTATTGCCGTTGAGCCCCGCAAAAGCCGAGCCATTATTGCCGTTGGTCGAGGCGAAGGCGTACAGAACCTCGGAGAGCCCATGCGGACCGGCGTTTCCCAGACTGTCGAGGCCGGTCTTCAGCATCAGAGATATTGCCGTAAAGCCGAGAACGTTTAAGGGATAGATCAGCACGGCCAGCATGGCGAGCTTCATTTCGCGCGTTTCGATCTTCTTGCCGAGATATTCCGGCGTGCGGCCAACCATGAGGCCGGCGACGAAGACGGCGATGACCGCAAGGACAAGGAATCCGTAAAGGCCCGCGCCGACGCCGCCCGGCGTGACACAGCCGAGCAGCATGTTGAACATGGGCACGAGGCCGCCGAGCGGCGTGAAGGAGTCGTGCATGGAGTCAACGGAGCCCGTGCTGGTGCCCGTCGTCGCGGTGGCGTACAGCGCGCTCATAGCCGGCCCGAATCGGACCTCCTTGCCCTCCATATTGCCAGGCGAAGGATCGACCCCGATAGTGGTTAGCAAGGGATTGCCGGCGGCTTCCGCCCAATAGGCGACCAGGACGCCGGTCACGAGGACGATCCCCATCGTTATGACAATCGCGCGTCCCTGACGGAACTCGGATACTGCCCGTCCAAAAGCGAAGACCGTCGCGAATGGGATGACCAGCAAAGCCCAGATTTCGAGCATATTGGAGATGGCGTTGGGATTCTCGAAAGGATGCGCGGCATTGGCGTTGAAGAAGCCGCCTCCGTTTGTGCCGAGCTCTTTAATCGCCTCCTGGCTCGCCACCGGTCCGATGGAAATGACCTGCTTGGCGCCTTCTAGAGTCGTCGCATCGACCGAGCCGGCCAGCGTCTGCGGGATCCCCAGCGCGACCAGAACAAGCGAGACTGCAACGGATAGCGGCAAAAGAATGTAGAGCGTCGATCTCGTCAGATCGACCCAGAAATTGCCGACCGTTGGCGACTCGATGCGCGCAAAGCCCCGCACCAGCGCGAACGCCATGGCGAGGCCGGTCGCGGCGGATACGAAATTGTGAACTGTCAGGCCGAGCATCTGCACGAGATGACTCATCGTCGTCTCGCCACTGTAGTTCTGCCAGTTTGTATTGGTGATGAAGCTGATCGATGTGTTGAAGGCGAGATCGGCTGGCACGGGGCCGAACCCTTGCGGATTGAGCGGCAATACGTTTTGCAGCCGCTGCAAGGCATAGAGCGATGCAAAGCCGACCAGGCTGAAGGTTAGCATGGCGACCGTATAGGTGAACCAGCTCTGCTCGCGCGCCGGATCGACGCCAGAGAGCTTGTAGAATACGCGTTCGACCGGCGTGAGGACCGCGGACAAGAAGGTACGCTCGCCCGCGAGCACGCGCGCGATATAGGTGCTGAGCGGAATTGCCGCTGCGATTACCGCCACGAGCACTATCGCGATTTGCGTCCAACCAACGATTGTCATGTTGTCACCCTCGGCAAAGCCCGAGCCTTCTTCCTAGAACTTCTCGGGATGGAGGAGCGTGTAGACGAGATAGGCGCCGAGAAGCATAGCGACGATCAGCCCGACGAGCGGCTCAAACATGGCGCATCTCCTCTCAAAGGCGCGCGCAGGCGCGCGCATAAGCGGCGACAGAAACGAAAAGAAAGGCGCCGAGGCCGAGGTAGACGAGATCAAACATGCGCTTCTCCCTTTATCGGTTGGCAATAGATGGCATTGACTCCCATCAAGGGTCCATTCGAAATGTGGGGTTCAGGTGTAAGGACCGCATAAAGATCTGGCGGGTTACAGGAAGTGACGCGCAAGGTGGTCCCGGCGTCAGCACGCTCTGCTACCTGCACCGAGTGCGTCCAATATTGCCGCCGCTGCCCCGCTCAAGGCGGTGCCGCCACGTATTCGGGTCATTCGATACATGGTCACGCGGCTGAGACCCAGGACGCGACCAAGGCCGCCGGCGCTCGGGCCCATCGAGCCTTTAGACCGGCGCAGGATATCTGCGAACACTTTTGTGTTGTCGTTGGGTTGCTATATACAGCGCTGCCAGCTCTCGCCGGGGCGCGAGTTTGAGGTTGTCTCGCATGACTTCAAAAAAAGTAGCCTTGATCACAGGGATCACCGGACAGGATGGTGCTCTGCTCGCCGAACTCCTGCTTTCAAAAGACTACATTGTGCATGGCGTGAAGCGGCGGTCGTCGTTGATCAACACCGACCGTGTCGATCATTTATATCATGACCCGCATGAGGCCGGCGTTAGCTTTCTCTTGCATTATGGCGACGTCACCGATTCGACGAACCTCATTCGCATCGTTCAGGAGGTTCAGCCTGACGAAATTTATAATCTCGCCGCGCAAAGTCACGTCCAGGTGAGTTTCGAGACCCCGGAATATACCGCGAATGCTGACGCGCTTGGCACCCTTCGCCTTCTCGAAGCGATCCGCATCCTGGGTCTTTGTCAAAAAACCCGTTTCTATCAGGCCTCGACATCGGAGCTGTATGGGAAGGCTCAGGCGACTCCGCAAAACGAGGCGACGCCATTTTATCCGCGCTCGCCTTACGCCGCCGCAAAGCTCTACGCTTACTGGATCACGATCAATTACCGCGAAGCCTATGGGATGCATGCCTCGAACGGAATCCTGTTCAATCATGAAGGTCCTACCAGGGCGGAGACCTTTGTGACGCGGAAAATCACGCGCGCGGTCGCGGCAATCCATCTTGGTTTTCAGGACAAGCTCTTTTTGGGCAACCTCGATGCCAAGCGCGATTGGGGACACGCGCGGGATTACGTCGAAGGCATGTGGCGGATTCTGCAACAGCCCAAGCCGGACGATTATGTTTTGGCGACGGGAGATGCCCATACGGTGCGCGAATTTGTCGCGCGCGCCTTCGCCGAAATTGGCATCGGGATCGGCTGGAGGGGATCAGGAGTCGACGAACAAGGATTCGATAAAAATAGCGGCCGGACTCTTGTCGAGGTCGATCCACGTTACTTTCGCCCGACCGAGGTCGACCTCCTTCTCGGCGATCCGCGAAAGGCGTTCAAAAAACTCGGTTGGAAGCACACGGTTACGTTCGCGCGGCTGGTGTCTGAAATGGTCGCGAGCGACTTGACCGTGATGAAGAAACGCGGCCGGATCTGAGGAATATTTCATGGCTAACCTCTCGGCAAATGCCGGGACCAAGCGGCGAATCTGGGTCGCGGGCCATCGCGGCATGGTCGGCTCGGCGATCCTGCGCCGCCTCGCCAAGGAAGACGTAGACATCCTGACCGTGGATCGCCCAAACGTCGATCTGCGCGAACAGGAAGCCGTCCGCCAATGGGTGGCGCGGGCGAAGCCAGATGTTATCATTCTTGCCGCCGCCAAGGTTGGCGGAATCCTTGCGAATGACTCCTGCCCCGCAGATTTCCTTTTCGATAATCTCGCGATCGAGACCAATGTCATCCAGGCCGCACATCTGGCCAATGTCGAGCAGCTGGTCTTCCTTGGATCGTCGTGCATTTATCCAAAATTCGCGCCGCAGCCGATCAAGGAAGACGCGCTGTTGACGGGTCCGCTCGAGCCGACCAACGAAGCGTATGCGATTGCGAAAATCGCCGGCATCAAGATGTGTCAGGCATACCGGCGCCAATATGGCCGGCGCTATATCTCGGTCATGCCAAGCAACCTCTATGG
>Ga0185299_10005073_pt1 | contig 15224 bp, 9 predicted proteins | sample PaiPotPPA55metaG_FD_128002 | JGI IMG/M metagenome (GOLD analysis project Ga0185299, IMG submission 128002) | Iron sulfur acid spring bacterial and archeal communities from Banff, Canada, to study Microbial Dark Matter (Phase II) - Paint Pots PPA... ...
TCTACTAAACGAACCGAAGGAGGGCCAGAAGCGGGCATGGTTTGTGATCGACGAGTTGGCAAGTTTGCAGAAGCTCCCCCAGTTGCATACCGCCATTACAGAAAATCGAAAGAGCAATAATCCCGTGATCCTAGGTTTCCAGGGTAAGGCCCAACTGGAAGTCCTCTACGGCCACCTGGCGGAGGTCATGCTGTCCCAACCCGCAACCAGCATTTGGCTGAAGACAAAGGAACCGGCAGCTAGCGAGTGGGTCAGCAAGTTCATTGGAAAAGTCGAGATCGAACGGCTACGCGAGACTCACTTCGACGGCTCCCGCGCTGGACGAAACTTTGCGCTGGACCGGCAGATTGAACCGCTAGTAATGGAGTCCGAAATCTCCGGACTGCCGGACCTCCACGCCTATATGAAGTACGAGAACTATGTGACGCGCTTCTCATTTCCGTACTTCGATATGCCAATTGTCGCGAGTGACTTCGATCTCCGCGACACGCCCGACGACAAGCTCCCGTACGATCCCAAGAACATCGGAGCGGCTAAGCCCCTGCGCCCACCCGAACTGAAACAGGAGCCAAACGTGCCCACATCGCCGTCGCGAAAACCGCCACGGATAGCGACGGAGATACCGCACCAGGAGACCGACCCTGAGATGAGCGTCAACGCCCAACAGACCCTTAATCTTCGGGGATAGAGACCGCGATGCTGACCATTTCCAAGCCACTCTCCGCTGGCCAGGCCCAGACCTACCACCGGAACGAGTTCACCGCGAAGGAGCAGAACTATTGGTCGCAACGCGATGTCATCGTAGGCGAATGGCAAGGGCGACTGGCCGAGCAGTTCGGCCTTGCCGGGACCGTTTCTGCCGAGGACTTCGCGAGACTCAGCGAGGGCCAGCATCCACAGGCCGGCGAGCAGCTCGTGCGGCAACGGGCCTCGTATGAATATCAGGATGCCGACGGCAAGACTGTCAAGACAATGGAGCACCGCGCAGGGTGGGATGCGACATTTTCCGCGCCCAAATCCGTCTCGCTCACCGCGCTAGTCGGCGGCGATGAGCGCGTCCGCGAAGCACACCGGGAGAGTGTCCGCGTTGCCCTAGACCAACTCGAACACTACACACAAGCCCGCATCGGCGGCAATCATCCCCCCGAGACGACAGGGAAATTTATAGCCGCCAAGTTTGAGCACGATACCGCCCGCCCAGTCGATGGTTATGTCGCGCCACAACTGCACACGCACGCCGTGGTTTTCAATATTACGGAGCGCGACAACGGCCAGCCTCGCGCCATCCAGCCCCAAAGTCTCTTCGCCTCGCAACAGTTCGCCACGGCCATCTATCAATCCGAGTTGACCTACCGTTTGCGCCAACTCGGTTACGAAATCACCACTGGGCGGAGCGGTGCGCCGGAGATCAAGGGATACACGCAGGAATACCTCGACGCTTCCAGTCCCCGAAGCCAACAAATTCGTGAGTACCTTGAACGCACGGGCCGCTCGGGGAAAGAAGCTGCCGAGATCGCTGCGCACTCGACGCGGGACCGCAAGGAGATCCATTCGCCGCGCGAAGTGATGGCCGCGCATCGGAAGCTGGCAGCAGACTTTGGGCACCAAGCCGATGCTGTTGTACGCGCAGCGCGGGAGCGGTCTCAACATCAACAGAAACCTGTCAACTCGTTTGACCGTGTTCGAGAATCTCTCACTTTTTCCCGCGACAAAAACTTCGAGCGCGAAGCGGTTGTGGATGAACGTGCGCTAATCCGCGACGGGCTTCGACGCGGTATGGGTGAGATCACCCATGCCCAGGTCGGCGCCAATCTCGACACCCGCCTGGCTTCTGGGGAATTTCAAATCGTCGAGCGACCTCAGGGTAGTCCGGCCCGCCAGTTCACCACCGCCAAGACCATCGAGGCGGAACATGAAATTATCCGCAGAGTCCGTGAGGGACAAAACGATATGCAGCCGGTTCTTCCGCGTCCGCAGGCCATCGCCCTTGCCGATCAGCACCCGCACCTCAACCCGGCACAAAAGACCGTACTGGAGGACGTCCTCAGTTCGCCAGACCGCATTCAAGGAATCCAAGGCTTTGCCGGCTCTGGCAAGACGACCACGCTCACAGCCATCCGCAGCGCCGCGGAAAGCCGGGGCTATCAGGTTGAGGGCTTCGCCCCGACCTCCCGCGCCGCCCGACAACTGAATGAGGCAGGAATTGAAGCCCGAACCTTGCAAGGCTTCCTGGCCCGCACCGCAGATCCAGACGTAGGCGAGCGTAAGCACTTCTACCTTGTCGATGAATCGAGCCTTGCCAGCACCAACCAGATGCGCGAGTTCCTTGCGCGGCTTGCTCCCCACGACCGCGTGGTTCTTATAGGGGATATCCGCCAGCATCAGGGCGTTGAGGCGGGCCGCCCCTTCGAGCAACTACAGGAAGCGGGAATGCGCACGGCGCGACTCGATGAGATTGTTCGGCAGCAGGACCCGGCTCTGAAATCTGCCGTCGAACTGCTGGCCACAGGCCAAGTTTCTGCCGCGCTCGACGCACTCCAACAGCAGGGCCGTGTGAAGGAAATTCCCAACGGGGAAGAGCGTATCCGCACCATTGCCAAGAGCTACGTCGAATCGCCCCAGAACACTCTCATCGTCTCACCAGACAATGCTTCCCGCCGCGATCTGAACGTCGCGGTTCGCCAGGAGTTAAAGCTCAATGGAACCCTAGCCCCGGAGGATCATACTTTTCGTGTCCTGGTTCAGCGCCAGGACATGACGGGAGCCGAACGTTCATGGGCAAGCCAGTACGAGATCAACGATGTGGTTCGCTACACTCGGGGCAGCAAAACTATAGGAATCGAGGCTGCCGCCTATGCATCGGTCGTCGCGATCAACCCAGCCGCAAACCTGCTCACGGTCGAGAAAGCGAACCACGAACTTGCGACCTACGATCCCCGCCGCCTCACCGGCGTCAGCGTCTACCAAGAGATCGAACGCGAGCTTTCCGTAGGCGACCGCATCCAGTTTACTGCCCCCGACAAATCACTCGGCGTTGCCAATCGCGACAGGGCTGCGATCGAGGCGGTCCACCCCGATGGTCGCCTGTCCGTCCGCCTCGACAACAACCGCCAGATCGAATTCAACGCCAACGAGCATCGTCATCTCGACCACGGCTATGCCGTCACCAGTCATAGCGCCCAAGGGCTCACCGCCGAGCGCGTTCTCGTTCACGCCGACACCAGTGTCCATCCGGACCTGCTCAACTCCCGCTTCGGCTATGTCTCCATCTCTCGCGCTAGCCACGATGCCACGCTCTTCACTGACGACTTGGCAAAACTCGGGCCCCAATTGGGAGCCGAGGTCTCGAAGACATCCGCTCTGGAAATCAATCAAGCTTCATCCATCGCCCATGGAATTGGGCTAGGGCTGTGAAAATGCTTGCTCTTAGAATAGCCGGAAGAAGCCCGTATATATGCGCATGACAGTGTCCATCAAATTACATAAACAGAAGTAGTTATGCTATATTATGCATGAAACGTTAGTAAAATAGTTGACAATTCGAGATCACGAAGAGTAAAATAACTTTGGAGGATCAGTGAAAATGCGGGCAAGCACACTTGAGCAGTTGAGGCGACATCTCCGCCCTGGACGTGTGTACCGCAGGGAAGACCTTCTGCCTTGGTCACACAGTGTTGATCGACACCTCAAAGAACTCACTGTCGACGGGACCCTCCAGAAGCTCCGTACCGGCTTGTACTACAGCCCTCGTAAGTTTGAATTTGGAGAGGCTCCCGCGGACGAGCACGAGGTGGTGAAAGCGTTCTTGAAGACAGACCGTTTTGTCCTGACCTCCCCGAATGCCTACAACCAGTTGGGACTTGGGACAACGCAGCTGTACAACAAACGGGTTGTCTACAATCAGAAACGGCATGGGACATTTCCGCTCGGCAATCGAATGGTCACTTTCGAGCGCCGCCTGAATGTTCCACGGCAACTCTCTCCCGAGTTTCTGCTGGTTGATCTTGTTAATGAACTAGGCGACCTTGCGGAGGATCGGGACGCCGTTCTTTCTCGCGTTCGCGAAAAGGCCAAAGAGATGGACCCGAAAAAGCTTTCACGCGCGGTTTCTCTCTACGGCAAATACTCCACGCAGAAAAAGTTTCAGGAGATGTTGCAACATGCCTGACTCTTTTCTGCATGAGCGAAGCGATTTCAAGGCACTTGTCGCGACCGTTGCCGACACCGAGAAGATCAATGATCCAGCTCTCGTGGAAAAAGACTACTGGATCATGCACACCGTCTTTGGGCTCAAGCAGCTTGGTTTAACGTTTGAGCTCAAGGGCGGCACTTCGCTTTCCAAGGGCTTTGGGATCATTGAGCGATTCTCTGAAGACATCGACATTCGCATCGAACCCTTCGACGGACTTCAGGTCGATACCAATCCAAATCACGAGAGGCCCACGCACATTGAGTCCAGACGAGTCTTTTATGAAAAGCTCCGGGAAAAGATTAAGATCCCAGGGATTACGACCGTCGAGAGGGATACAACCTACGATGACGAAACGCTCCGGAACGCCGGCCTCAGGTTAAGCTACGAAACCCATTTTGGTTCAATCGCTGGCCTCAAGGACGGAATTCTTCTGGAGGTTGGCTTCGATCAGACGGCTCCGAACCGCTCTGTTACGATTTCGTCCTGGATCGTCCAGTTCGCAGAGGCCAAGAAGCTTCAATACGCCGACAACCGAGCCCCCGGCATCCACTGCTACAACCCCGAATACACTTTCGTGGAAAAGGTCCAGGCTGTGGTTCGAAAATACGGCCAGTTCAAAGGGACGGGGAAAATCCCAACGAATTTCCTCAGACACTACTACGACATTCATCAACTTCTCGACGTGGATGCCGTGCAGAAGTTCATAGAGACTCCAGAATACTCGGCGCACAAAAAGAAACGATTCAAGTCTCTAAGCCTGAACGTTGCAGAGAGTGGGGCTTTTACCATCGAAGACGAGAAAAGCCGCAAACAATTCGAAGCGGAATATTCAAAAACCGGTCCACTTTACTATCGCGGCCAGATTCCTTTGGACACGATTCTCGCCCGCATCCAGAAAGACCTTACGCGTCTTTAGAGCTTCAGCCAAATCTACACCCTGAGCGCCGGGTCGACTCGACTTGCTGGCAGAGGAAGCTATGCTTGGCTAACGGCGTTCACAAAACTCGGCCATCGATTTCTTTCAAAGGCGAGCGGTAGCTATAATGACTCTTTCCCCCAACTCTGACTTACCTGTGTAAGGTTTTCCTACGACCGACCTCTCTCAATTAGAAGGACATCTGTGGGAGGCCGCGAACATTCTCCGCGGCCCCGTAGATGCCGCCGACTTCAAAACATATGTCTTCCCATTGCTCTTCTTTAAACGCATCTCTGACGTGTTTGGCGAGGAATACGCAGCCGCCTTGGCGGAATCGGCGGGCGACGAGGAATACGCGCTATTTCCGCAGAACTATCGTTTCCAGATCCCAATAGGCTGCCACTGGAGCGATGTCCGAGTGGTTACGACCAATGTCGGTCAAGCGCTGCAAAAGGCGATGCGTGGGATTGAAAGAGCAAATCCAGAAACGCTCTATGGCATTTTCGGAGATGCAGCATGGTCGAACAAAGATCGGCTGTCCGATTCGTTGCTTCGGGATCTCATTGAACATTTCTCAAGCATCACGCTTGGCAATGCAGTGGCGCAAGCTGACGTTCTTGGCCAGTCCTACGAATACCTAATCAAGAAATTCGCCGACCTGACCAACAAGAAGGCCGGCGAGTTCTATACCCCACGGTCCGTTGTCCGTTTGATGGTCAATATTCTCGATCCTAAGGAAGGCGAATCCATCTATGATCCCGCCTGCGGCACAGGTGGCATGCTGCTGGAAGCAGTTCATCACGTGCGCTTGAACCACGGCGATGATCGTACGCTATGGGGCAAACTGTTTGCCCAAGAGAAGAACTTGACCACTTCTGCAATAGCGCGGATGAATTTATTTCTCCACGGTGCTTCGGATTTCCAGGTAGTGCGTGGAGACACGCTGCGACAGCCGGCATTTTTCTCTGGTGACAACCTGGCCACGTTCGATTGCGTCATCGCCAATCCACCTTTCTCGTTGGAAAAATGGGGCGAAGAGGTTTGGGCAAGCGATCCATATGGAAGGAAATTCGCCGGCATGCCTCCCGGCAAGAGCGGCGATTATGCGTGGGTCCAGCACATGATCAAGTCCATGGCGCCCGCCAGAGGGCGTATGGCAGTGGTCTTACCGCACGGTGCGCTTTTCCGCATGGGTAAAGAAGGCGAGATTCGTCAGAAGATTCTCCAGATGGACCTGATCGAAGCTGTAATCGGTCTCGGACCTAACCTCTTCTACGGTACCGGTCTGGCTGCCTGCATTCTAGTAGTCCGGCAGCGAAAGAAGAAAGATCGAAAGAAGAAGGTTCTTATCCTCGATGCGTCCCGAGAATTCAAGACTGGACGCGCACAGAACGAACTCCTGCCGGGACACGTCGAGCGCATCTATGGTTGGTATCGTGACTATCGGGATGCGGAAGGCATTGCGCGGATCGTAACGCTTGATGAGATCGCAGCGAACGGTTACAACCTCAACATTCCACGGTATATCGAGCCGAAAAGTGCACAGGAAGTGCTTACCGTTGAAGAGTCCATGAAGCGCCTGCAGGAGAGCGCCAAAGTGGCATTTGCGGCTGAGGAGCGGCTGGTCGCGATTCTCAAGCGCGAGGGGTTGCTATTGTGAGCAACCGCATCTCTCACGAGCAACTTGAATCGTATTTATGGGGCGCGGCGACGCTCCTTCGCGGGACCATTGACGCCGGCGACTACAAGCAGTTCATTTTTCCGCTACTGTTTTACAAACGTCTGTGCGATGTCTTCGATGAGGAAACCCAAACGGCACTTAAGGAGTCCGGTGGGGATAAGGCTTTTGCCACCTATCCGGAGAATCACCGTTTCCAGATTCCTTCCGAGGCGCATTGGCGCAACGTACGACAAGTAGCAAAGAACGTGGGTAAGGCACTCCAGTCTGCGATGCGCACTATTGAGACTGCGAATCCCGACAAGCTCTATGGCATCTTCGGTGATGCCCAGTGGACCAATAAAGACCGGCTCTCGGACGCAATGTTGCGCGATTTGGTCGAGCATTTCAGCACACTCGAACTCGCCGTTGCTAACCTGCCGGAAGACGAACTCGGTCAGGGATACGAATATCTCATCAAGAAGTTCGCAGATGATGCTGGGCACACGGCTGCAGAGTTCTATACGAATCGCACCGTCGTACACCTGATGACCGAGATGCTCAAGCCGCAACCGAGCGAATCGATCTACGATCCCACGTGCGGCTCGGGCGGTATGCTTCTCTCCTGCATCACCCACCTCCGGCGCCAGGGACAGGAGTGGCGCAACGTCCGTCTTTACGGCCAAGAACGCAACCTAATGACTTCCTCCATCGCTCGGATGAATTGCTTTCTCCACGGGGTCGAGGATTTCCAAATTGTGCGAGGCGACACACTCTCGGAACCAAAGTTTGTGCAGCGCGATCGGCTCATGCGTTTTGACGTGGTCTTGGCCAATCCGCCCTATTCCATCAAGCAATGGGACCGAGATGCATTCGCCTCAGACGCATGGGGAAGGAACCTCTTCGGTACGCCGCCGCAGGGTCGCGCCGACTACGCTTTTTGGCAGCACATCCTATGCAGTCTCGCTGCCAAGACAGGACGATGCGCCATTCTGTTTCCACACGGCGTCCTCTTTCGTCAGGAAGAAGCGGAGATGCGCCGGAAACTGATCGAAACTGACACTGTCGAGTGTGTCCTCGGGCTCGGTCCGAACCTTTTCTACAACTCACCAATGGAGGCTTGTGTCGTCATCTGTCGCGTTGCCAAGCCTAAGGTCCGCAAAGGAAGAATTCTGCTGATCAACGCCGTCAACGAAGTTACTCGTGAGCGCTCCCAAAGCTTCCTCACGGACGATCATATTGAACGTGTGGTTCGAGTCTATGAGAAGTTCAAAGATGAACCAGGCTTCGCCCGCGTGGTGACTCTAGAAGAGATCCGAAAGCAAGGGGGAAGTCTCAATATTGCTCTTTACGTTGCCGCGACTGAATCTGCGTCGGCGAAACGAGTTGCGACGAACGGGAATGCGGTTGGCGAATCTCTGTCTGCATGTCTCAAGTCCGGGGTTGAAGTCCTCAGGGCGGTCCAAGAGGTTCTTGGGGAGAAACTCGTACGGTGCAAGTTCCAAGACGTGAGGACAATTGGCAAGACATTGCCGTCCTGGCTAAAACTGGCAGACTGGAAACGGTTGGCGTTTGGAGCGTTCGCAGACAGCATCAACGAGCGAGTCGAGCCGATTGACGCAGCTGAGGAAATCTACGTCGGCTTGGACGACCTTGATTCGAAAGATATTCACATTCGACGTTGGGGTAAGGGTAGCGATGTGATCGGCACTAAACTCCGCTTTCGCAAAGGCGACATCATCTTTGGACGACGACGCGCCTATCAGCGCAAGCTCGCTGTGGCGGAGATGGGCGGAATTTGCTCCGCGCACGCGATGGTGGTGCGTGCCAAGCCCAGCATGGTTTTACCAGAGTTCCTGCCTTTCCTGATGATGAGCGATAGATTCATGAACCGAGCAGTGGAGATTTCGGTTGGTTCGCTCTCTCCGACCATCAACTGGACGACGCTCAAGCTTGAGGAATTCGATGTTCCGCCGCTCGACCAACAACGGCGCATCGCAGAGATCCTGTGGGAAGTGGATGCGGCCAGTGAGCGTTACTCCGATTTGGCAACCGCTGCTAAGGAGGCTGGCAACTGGCTTCGTCACGAGCACTTCACGAATGGCGACGGGTATGGCCTCACTCCCTTACGGCAAGCTGGACGGTGGATTAGTGGTGGCACACCTTCTCGAAACCGTGCAGAGTTCTGGAATGGGTCATTCCCGTGGGTCAGTCCAAAGGATATGAAGCAGCCAGTTATCAATGATTCAGAAGAGCATCTGTCCGTGGCCGGACGGAAGGAATCGACCGAGGTTGGTTCAGGCACAGTCCTAATTGTGATTCGTGGCATGATCTTAGCGCATTCGTTTCCAGTAGCCATTGCCCAGCGGAATGTGGCATTCAATCAGGACATGAAAGCGCTGGTTCCATCAGAAGCATTTTCGTCGAAATATCTGCTCCATTGGTTCAAGTGGGCCACGCCTAAAGTTCTTGGGCGCATCTCGGACAGTTCTCACGGGACGAAGAGACTGGCCATGGAGGATCTTTTCGAAATGAAAGTGCCCACGCCTAAGCTGGGCGATCAGAGTATGTTTGTTGAGCAAATCGAGAAGCTCGAATCGGCCGAGACGTTCTCTTACAAGAACATAGAAGCTCTGAGATTGTTCTCGAAGATATTCTTAGATCGACTCGTCACTTAACCATGAACTTCAACGAAGCAAACACAGTAGAACAGATGATTCTCGATACTGCCTCGAAGCGGGGCGGCTCGGAAACAACTTGGACCTATGTTTTCGGGCCTGAACTCCCCCGTCAGAACATCGACGTGATGGTGGAGTCGTGGGTCCGCGAAGCGTTGGTTACGCTCAACCCAGAAATCGCAGCACAACCTGATCGCGCTGATGAGGTCATCTACAACCTACGTGCCTGCATCCTCTCCGTCCAAGCCGATGGTCTGGTACGAGCTAATGAGAACTTCATGGCCTGGCTACGCGGTGAGAAGACCATGCCCTTTGGTCCAAACGGAGAGCATGTAACGGTGCGTCTGGTGGATGGAGCTGAGCACGCCAACAACCGCCTGACGGTGTGCAACCAATGGACCTTTCAGGCAGGCGCAGTCGCAAAACGATTTGACGTGGTGTTCCTCGTCAATGGCTTGCCTCTGGTCATCGGTGAAGCAAAGACGCCCACGCGTAGCGCGGTAACGTGGTTCGACGGCGCATTTCAGGTGAACGAGATCTACGAGAAGCAAGTGCCCGCCATGTTTGTACCGAATGTCTTCTCCTTCGCGAGCGAAGGACGACTGTTCCGTTACGGGTCGGTTCGGATGCCTATTGATATGTGGGGGCCCTGGCGCGATCACGAGAACCAGCAGGAAGGCCAGCTTCATCACGTAAAGGCGACAGTCGCCAGCATGCTCCAGCCGGAGGTCGTGCTGGATATTCTGCAAAACTTCACGCTCTTCGCTACTGACAAGAAACATCGACGGATCAAGATCATTTGCCGTTACCAGCAGTACTTCACTACCAACCAAATCGTGGACCGGGTAGTGAAGGGCTATCCAAAGAAGGGGCTGATCTGGCATTTCCAGGGCAGCGGCAAGTCGCTTCTTATGGTGTTCGCGGCGCAGAAGCTGCGAATGCACCCGAATCTTGGTAATCCGACGGTGATGATTGTCGTTGATCGAATCGACCTGGATACGCAGATCACCGCAACCTTCAATGCCGCCGACGTGCCTAACATGATCGGCGTGGCCACGCGCCAAGAGTTGCAGACGATGCTCGCACAGGATGTCCGAAAGGTTCTGATCACGACCATTCACAAGTTCGGTGAGGCTGGTGGCAAGTTGAATGAACGGCCGAACATCATCGTGATGGTGGACGAGGCCCACCGTACACAAGAGGGTGATCTAGGTCGCAAGATGCGCGAGGCGCTGCCGAATGCATTTCTATTCGGTCTTACGGGTACTCCGATCAACCGAGCTGATCGCAATACGTTCTGGGCCTTTGGCGCTGACGAAGACCCCAAGGGCTACATGAATCGGTATTCGTTCCAGGAATCGATCCGAGACAAAGCGACCCTGCCGCTGCACTTTGAAGCTCCAGAAGTCAGGTTGAAGATCGACAAGGCAGCGATTGACGAGGCCTACAAGCAAATCACTGGCAGCCTGAGTGAACAGGATCGCGACGATCTCGCAAAGCGAGCTGCGAAGATGGCCGTGCTCGTTAAGAACCCAGAGCGGGTCCGAGCTGTGGTGAACCATATCGTCAACCACTTCCAAACCAAGGTCGAACCGAACGGCTTCAAGGCGCAAGTAGTAACTTTTGATCGCGAGTGCTGTGTGCTCTACAAAGCCGTCATGGATGAGCTAATCGATCCCGAGGCCAGCGCGATTGTGATGACTTCAGCCCAACACGATCCGTCCGAATGGAAGCGGCACATTCGAGATAAGGATGAGGAAGAGAAGTTGCTGGATCGGTTTCGCGATCCGGCAGATCCGCTACAGTTTGTCATCGTCACGAGTAAATTGCTCACTGGCTTCGATGCACCGATCTTGCAGGTGATGTACCTCGATAAGCCGATGAAGGATCACAACTTGTTGCAGGCCATTTGCCGGACCAATCGCACATTCGGCCAAGAAAAGACACACGGTTTGATTGTGGACTACATCGGCATTTTCGACGACGTGGCCCGTGCGCTCGATTTTGATGAAAAGGCTGTCCAGCAGGTCATATCGAACATTGACGACCTGCGGAAGACATTGCCTGTACAAGTGCAGAAGTGTCTCGGGTTTTTTTCAGGTGTGGACCGGAGTATCGGTGGGTACGAGGGTCTCATGGCAGCACAACAATCCCTTCCGAACAATGACGTGCGAGACAAATTCGCCGCCGAATGTTCGGTTCTCCAACGCATCTGGGAAGCTCTTTCGCCGGATCCTGTCCTTAGTCCGTATAGCCAGGAATATCGCTGGCTAACGCAGGTGTATGAGTCGGTCAAACCGTCGAGCGGCAACGGACGATTGCTCTGGCACGCTCTTGGAGCGAAGACCGTCGAACTAATCAACCAGAACGTGCATGTCGAATCGGTGCACGATGAAGTCGAGGCGCTGGTCATGGATGCGGAAGTCCTGGAGGAAATACTCAAGAATTCCGAGCCCGAAAAGAAAGCACTAGAGATTGAGATCAAGATCAGCGCTCGATTGAGGAAGCATGCCGATAATCCCAAATTCAAAGCACTTGGTGAGCGCCTGGAAGAGATCAAAGAGCGTCATGAGCAGGGATTTCTTACGAGTCTGGACTTTTTGAAAGCAATCTTGGCTGTTGCCAAAGACGTCGTGGAAGCTGAAAAAGGAGTGAACCCCGAGGATGAACGGAACCATGCCAAAGAGGCACTCACCGAACTATTCAGTGAGGCCAAAACTCGGAATACGCATATTATCGTGGAACGCATCGTCGCAGACATCGACGACATCGTTAAGAAAGTGCGTTTCCCAGATTGGCAGCGTACGAGCCAGGGCGAACGACTCGTTCAGAAAGAGCTTCGCCGCACGCTCCTCAAATACAAACTCCACACGGATCAGGAGTTGTTTGACAAGGCTTATGAGTATATCCGGCAGTACTACTGAACCGCATGAAGCAGTCAGCCCATTTTGCTTGGGCTTGGGAGCCCGGATAGGATTACTCCTCGTATATGCACCCGCTCGTGCAGGTTTCGTGCACGACGACTTTGCACAGACCAGGAAGAGCAGGCTTAAGACGATGCCAAATCCAGATTGAAATGTTCTCGCTAGTGGGATTTGACAGCCCCTCGACTTCGTTGAGCAAGCTGTGATCCAACACTGCGTGAAGGGGTGCGAATGCTTTTGAGATGTCTCCAAAATCAATTACCCAGCCCGATTCGGTCGCCAGTTCACCCGAGACATGTATGCCGATCTTGAAAGAGTGTCCGTGAAGGCGACGGCACTTGTGTCCCTCCGGAGCGTTTGGTAAAAAGTGTGCGGACTCGACACTGAACTCCTTAAAAATCTCCATCGCTTCCCAATCAGTTCTTTCGTATGTTTGTAAGTTCTACATCTGGATGCTTCAGACCACCAGGCAAGTGAGTAGTGTATTCGGGGCAATCGAACCGGAAACCGCACGCGGTACACTGCTGTTTCAACTCTTCTGTGACTCTCTGTCCGACAGCCAGGTGTCTATCTTCAAGCCCGCCGCCCTCGACTGAAAGTGGGGACCGTTGAAATTCGAGAGTCGTCGCCCTGATGAGTTTGACTTGCTCTATCGTCCACTTCAGCGCCGCATCGACGATTGATTCATCGACCTTGATCGCCAACAATTGATCGTCACGGGCCTTCTCATTGATAAAGAAAAGAACGCATCGTTTTGGCAGCGTGCCGGATTTTTCCTTGTACAGAGCCGCATATGTTAGGAGTTGGCGAACATAGTCGGTGATGTACTTCGTATCTGCCTTCGTGCCCTTGTAGTCCCAAATTTCCACATCGCCAGTGTTTGCCGCAACCGGAATTGGTGAAACGACACCTGTTAATTTGACCATGTCGTCCCAGACCCAACTCCGTGGATAGGTCAGTGGCTTTTCTTGTTGGACGACCAGGTCAAGGATACCTGTCAGGAGCAGACGGCCCTTTCCGCCGAAATCGGCTCGTATCAACTTCTTTACTGTTTTCAATTCGTATTCAGTGTGCTGTGCTCCCTCAATCGCTGCCTTTACAGTTGGGTGCATGCCCCCGGCGGATAACTGCCCCGTAGGAAAAAGATTTCCAACGACACGACTGATCGTGTCCTTCTTGCTTTCAAAAGTCGTTCGTATGCCACGCGCCCAGAGAACTCGGAAGAAAGCGGTGAGCTGGACCTCCAGGTCCGCTCGACTGGCGTGTTTCCCTGTCTCGATATACTTTCGAGTGAGCCATTCCATAGCGTGATGAACGAGTCTACCTTCCATCGCTTGAACTTGTTCGTATGGATGAAAGCCTGCCTGCTTCTCATAGCACCAAGCACGAGGACAGCGTCGATGCCCAAGCAAATCTCCGGTGTAGGAGACTTCGATCACGTCATGCATAAGTCAACTCCTTCACCTGCACTGCCAGGTTTACGGCGCTGACCTTAGCCTGGACTGATGCGAACAGCTTTTCGATCGCGGGGTTCAGTTGATAGAAGTCCCTCTCCGCGAGAGCCGGGTCGTGCATGATCGTCAGGGACAGCTTGGCGCGGGTCAGGGCGACATAGACCTCGCGCTCCCGATCAGCCAGGGATAGATCGAGAGTTTGCTGATCGGTGGTGTTCAACCCATCGTTCATCGTGTAGGGAACTGCTCTGCCGCTAAACAGCCCCGTTCTGAGCGCCGGACCTACGTCTGGATTACGTCCCGTCGCAGTCACATAGATGTGATCGAATTCTAGTCCTTTAGCTTGATGGAACGTAATCATCAGCACTGCGTCTTGCTCAAACGCCTCCACTTCAGGATCGTCGAGATTGGTGTTGTCGAGATAGCCACCAAAAACATTCAGCAAGTTCCAGTATCGGTCGGGCCACTTGAATTTCCCCTGAGACACTGCGCTCTCAAGCGGCTGGTCTAGTGGGTCCATCGTGCGACGGGTCGGCGCGATGTTTGCTTCAAGAAGTTGTGTGAACAATGCTTGGCGAAACATTGCGACGGTGAAACCCGAGTGCCGGAAAATAGGAAATGCCAAGAGGCGTGCAACGAACCCGGACAATGTCAGTCGTCCTCGGTCGTTCGGATTTAGCTGGGACAGCAACGAGCGGATGCTGTCAACGTAGTTCAAAATGTCCCGACGAGACTGTGGCGGTGCGCCGATTTTTCCTCCTTCAGCCTTGATGAAAGCCTTTTGAAGCGCAATGTGGCGATCATTCATGAAAAAGGACGGAGGTATAGTTTTGGCGAATTGCGCCTTGGCTGCATCGTTGCACGAAGCCCACACCTCAATCATTCCGCCCTTCTTGCCAGCAGGACCAGACGAAACCGGATCGACCAAGTACGAGATCAAACCGAGCAACATCGCAACTGGGGACTCATTGTTGCCAGCGGTTTTGTTGCGGGGGTTGTAGACTCGAATTCCTTTGGTTTCGAGAAACCGCCTCAGTGCGAGAGGTGGAGATTTTCGATCCTTGTACTCTCTCTCACTGGTGCTGAACGCAAGAAAAGCCACGGAGGGTATCGAGGTTCCTGTTGAAGGACGACCTGCTCCCAAGGAATCGATTTCAGAAGAGACCACACCACATAGATCGTCCCAAGGTCCGAGCAGGAGACGAACGGGCGCACCGTCCGCCGCCTTCGGACCAGGGATAATCGTCTTCGGCATCGAGATCGAAGTAAGGATTGTACCGAGCTTAAATGCTTCGGTGAACCCAACCACACTCTTCCTGCTTCGGTAGTTAATCCCCAGTGTCGCCCTGCGGTAAGGCACCTTCTGGCTTGCACAATATGGCTCCAGCCCACGAAAGCATTCG
>Ga0185299_10005074_pt1 | contig 15222 bp, 7 predicted proteins | sample PaiPotPPA55metaG_FD_128002 | JGI IMG/M metagenome (GOLD analysis project Ga0185299, IMG submission 128002) | Iron sulfur acid spring bacterial and archeal communities from Banff, Canada, to study Microbial Dark Matter (Phase II) - Paint Pots PPA... ...
TCACCCTTTTGAGTATCGGAAGTTCGAGGGCTCGATTCCTAAGGGTCAATATGGCGGCGGCGAAGTCATCATCTGGGACGAGGGCACCTACGCACCGGAAGGAAATATGAGCGCCCGAGACCAACTGGCGCGTGGTGAATTGAAGTTTCAGCTTCACGGCGAGAAACTGCGCGGAAGTTTCGTCCTGGTGCGGCTGCGCAAGCCGGGAACCAAGAATGAATGGCTGCTGATCAAACACCGGGATTCCTTTGCGGACGACAAGTGGGACGCCGAACAGCATGCGGAATCCGTCGTGAGCGGACGCACGCTGGAGGACATCGCGGAAGGACGGCCGGCTTCGCGCGAGCGTCGTGTCGTGGACGCTTCCGAGATGCCTGGGGCGGTGGAAGCGCCGATGCCGAAGATGCCTGGCGGCGTTCGCGCTACCCTGGCGGAATTGAGGGAAAAGCCATTCTCCGATCCGAATTGGATTTTCGAGATTAAGTGGGACGGAGTGCGCGCGATCGCTCAGATTGAGGACGGGGAGACGACGTTGTGGGCGCGCTCCGGGCGAGATGTCACCAGGGAATATCCCGAATTCAAGGATTTGGCGGCGAAATTTCAACTGACGAATGCCATCGTGGATGGAGAAATCGTTACGCTCGATGAAGATGGACGTAGTAATTTCCAAAAATTGCAGAACCGGCTGGGCGTGCAGAATCCTTCGCAAAAGCTGACGCAGTCCGTGCCGCTGAATTATTATGCGTTCGATCTGATGTATGCGGACGGCTACGACTTGCGCAAAGCGCCGCTGGTCGCGCGCAAGGAATTGTTGCAAAAGGTTTTGACCGGCAACGGCAAGGTCCACTACTCCGAACACATCGAGGAAAAGGGCGAGGAATTGTTCGAAGCCGCTCGGGCGAGGGGCCTGGAAGGAATTATCGCGAAAATCAAGGACAGCACCTACTCTGGCACGCGAACGTCGTCGTGGCTGAAATTGAAGATCGTGAATGAGCTGGACGCCGTGGTCGCCGGTTACACCGAAGGTCGCGGGAGCCGGAAATATTTTGGAGCGCTGGTTTTGGGACTGTACGCCGGGCGCGAACTGAAGTTTATTGGCAGTGTGGGAACTGGATTCGACGAAGGAACACAGAAGTCGATCTTCGACAAGCTGCAGGAATTGAGGATTGCCGAGTGCCCCTTCGAAAGGGCGCCGGCACTGCGCGAAAAGGTCGATTGGGTGAAGCCGGAATTGGTGGCACGGGTTAAGTACGCCAATTGGACCACGGACGACCACCTGCGAGCGCCGGTGTTCTTGTCTTTGCGAAATGACCGGACCGCGAAGGACTGCACGTTCGAGGACGCAAAGCCAGATCCGGTAGAGGAAATTCCAGAAACAGAATCGCCAAAGCCACGAGCGCGAAAAGGAATGACAGCGAAAACCAAGGCGCTGAAAACAGCCGTGCATGAAACCGGGCCCTCGGAACCAGCTGAGCCCGAAAATAGTGTGAGAAAAGTCACGACGGCGAGCGTCGCGGCCAGAAGAGTCAGCGGGGTGGAAAAGGGCGCAGGGCTCCGCGGACTACGCCCTGCGCTACATGATGTGGCGCGTGCGACGCATGCGGCGCGTTCGAGTAAGTCCGGGTCCGCTTCAACGGCGAGTGACGCAGAGAAGGAGTTGAGGACTGGCCACCAGGAAACGATGGACGTGGAGTCCGACGGGCAGCGCGTTCATTTGACGCACCTGAACAAGATTTATTTCCCGGAGGTCGGGCTGAAGAAGCGCGATCTGCTTGCTTATTACTATCGGATGGCGGACTACATTCTTCCCTTTTTGAAGGACCGGCCGATGGTGCTGCGCCGTTATCCGGACGGAGTAGGCGGCAAGGCCTTCTTTCAGAAAGAGGCGCCATCGTTTTTGCCGGACTGGATCAAAACGGCAACGGTCTATTCCGATGAACGCGGCGGCGAGATGCAATACATCCTTGCGAACAATCGGGCGACGCTGTTGTATCTCACGAATCTCGGTTGCATCGATCACAATCCGTGGTCGAGCCGCGCGGAAAGCCAGGACCGGCCCGACTGGGTGTTCTTCGATCTTGACCCGACACCGGGGACGCCATTTTCTTCGGTGCTGCACGTCGCGCGGGAAATCTACAACATGCTGAAGTCGATCCGGATGCAGTGTTTCCTGAAGACCTCGGGCGCTTCGGGATTTCACATCTTCATTCCGCTGGAAGCGCGGTATAGCTACGAACAGACGCGGACGTTTGCCGAGGTGGTCGGCCGGTTGGTGGCAGCGGAGAATCCGAAACTCACGACCTTCGAGCGCACGGTCAGCAAGCGCCCCAAGGGTCACATCCTGATTGATGCGCTGCAAAACGCGAGCGGGAAGCCGTTGGCTTGCGCGTATTCGGTACGGGCGGAGCCTCAGGCACCGGTCTCGACGCCGCTGGCTCCAGAAGAATTGAGCAAGAATATTTCTCCCGACCAATGGACGCTGAAGAATTTCGACGAGCGCATCGAAAATGTCGGCGATTTATGGAAGGACTTCTGGAAGAAACGTCAGACGCTGGACCGCGCGCTGGAACTACTTGCTAAGAAGTTTCCGAAAGGGGAAGCCGCAGCCCCTTAGAGGTCCGGCCATCGTTTTAGGGTTCTCGAAGCCGGCGAAAAGACTGGTCGGAATAACTGCGGCTGCTATATGGATTCGGGCGCACCGTCAGGGGCGCGGCGGGCTCTGCGTGGAGAGCAGGCGGATGGAGACGACGAAATTGCCGTGCTGCTTTCCTGTTAATTCGAAGCGGGCGGTGTTTTGGGCACCGCCGCTGGTGGCGAGGCGCGCGGGATTTCCGCCCGCGAGTTCCGCAATGTTGGGAGCCAGATTGTGGGCCTCGAGCCCTACCTTCGAGGCGGTGCCGTGGATGTGGACCGTTAGCGTACGATGGTCGCCCGCTTTGAGCGGCGAAGAGTCAGCTTCCAGGGTCAAGTCTACAAACCGGATCGCAAAATGCTGAGATTCCTGCTTATTGCAGGCAACCACGATCGACGCGTCGCCGGGACCAAGCTGTGCAGGAGGAAGAACGACGAGCGAGGTGGGCGAAGAGGCGAGGACAAGCGCGGGCAGGCCTGCGACGGTCACCTTATTGGCATCGGCATCGCCGCAGAAGGCGCGGCCGGAAAGCTCGAAGCGGTCGGTCAGGGAAGCGAGCCGCGGCGCGGCGGAAATTTCAATCGAGGGCGAGGACGCGTCCGTTGGACTCAGGATCGTCGTGTAGACGCGTCCGGGATGCCCGCTGAGAACGGCAGAGATCACGCCGGGATTTAGCGGGGCTACGAAGAGCGCGCGGCCGGTGGTGTCGGTGGTCACGCGATCTCCGTTGGAGAAATCCACGCGAACCCCGGGAGTGAGGCGGCCGTTGACGTCGAGGACGGCGAGGGTGGAATGTTCGCCGGAGACGATTTTGTGAGGGAGCAGGAGGATGCGGGCGCCAGACGCAGGCGGTACTTGTTGGGCGGGGGCTGAGAGGCTTAGGATAGGCGCGACGCCGCAAAGGAATAGGAGCACGTTGAGAACGCGGCGCTGGGACATATTTGGATTGTAACGAAAAGTAGAGCGATTCCGCGAAGGATGTGGCGACAGCCAACTCCCGGTGCGAGCGTGGCGCACTTCCGTTGTGGGAGGCGAGGAATCCGGCGCTCCAGCCTGCCCGGATGTCAGCGGCCCCTGGGTGCCAAAGACGAATCGTTGCGCTCATTAAGCCCGCGGCTTTCGTCGAAGAACCCATTGTTGCGAAACAGCAAGTAATTAGTAGGGGTCAACGGCTTCCGTAGGGTTGCATGGTCTGCTAATTTTGAAGCAGGGTTGCCAAGGCATTGGTGTGGGCGGTGTATGGATTCGGCCCGCAAGAAAGCCAGAGGAGCCTCAGTGCAAATTGTGAGCGGCGGCATGACGAACGTGGGACGCGTCCGCACGAACAATGAGGATTGCTTCCGAATTGTCGAGCCGCTGAACCTGTTTGTCCTGTCGGACGGCATGGGTGGCGAGGCGCACGGGGAAATCGCCAGCGCTATGGCGGTCGAGGCGGTAGTGAAACATTGCCAGGAGACGGAGAACGATCCGGCCATGACGATTTTCGCCGATATGCCTGCCGCGTGGAGCGAAAAGACCAAGCGGTTGTCGAGCGCGGTGCACCTGGCGAACAAGAGTATTTACGATTCTGCGCAAGCGAACCCAACGCAGCGCGGGATGGGAGCAACGATGACCGCGGCGTGGATCGACGGGAACAGGCTGAGCATCGCGCATGTGGGTGACAGCCGGGCGTACCTTCTGCGCAACGGGAATTTGCAGCAGCTGACCAGCGATCATTCTCTGGTGGCCGAGCAGGTGCGTCGCGGAATCCTGACGCTGGCGGAAGCCGAACGCAGCGAGATGCAGAGCGTGTTGCTGCGGGCGCTGGGCGCGCATCCCGAAATCGAAGTTGATTCCGAGGAGCACACGCTGTTCGGGAACGATGTGTTGCTGCTGTGCTCGGATGGATTGACCCGCATGGTCACGGAGCCGGAGATTGCGGGCACGCTGCAAGCGGAACCCGATCCCACCAGGGCGTCGGAAAGGCTTGTCGCCCTGGCGAACGAACAAGGTGGCGCGGACAACGTGACGGCGGTAGTCGTGCACATTGAAAGCGAGCGCAAGGGATGGTTTTCGTGGTTGCGCGGCGGGCCGCGGCGAACTGCGGAGAGCAACGGTTCGGCTGGAGGAAAGTAAATGGCGAAACTCACGCTGATGTTTGAAAACAGGTTGGTGAAGGAAGTGCCCATCGGCAGCCGCCCGGTGGGTATTGGGCGCTCACCCGATAATGATTTACCGGTCGACAATCTTGCGGTGTCGAACTATCACGCGCGAGTGTATGCGGAGGCCGGACGCCTGGTCGTAGAAGATTTGGATAGCCTGAACGGCACGTTCGTGAACGACCTGCGCGTGGAGCGCGCGACGTTGCACGATGGCGATTCGATCTGGGTCGGAAAGCACCACATCAAGGTGGATGCTTCCGGAGACACCACGACGATGGGAGATACGGGCAAGAAAGCGGCCGCCGCACCGCGCATCAACGAAACCATGATGCTGGACACCAAAGCGCGGCGCGACGCGTTGCAACAGGCCGCTGCGATGGGAGAGCGCACACAGTTCGCCGCTAGCCGCTTGAAGGTGCCGACGCTCGTGGTGCTCAGCGGAAACACCGATCAGACGGAATATATGCTGACCAACAAACTCACGGTCATCGGCAAGTCGAAGATGGCCACGGTCAAGCTGAAGGGCTGGTTCAAGCCGGAACTGGCGGCTCAGATCAATCAACGCGACGACGGTTATTACCTTGGACCGGGCGACAAGGTGCCGGCGGTCAACGGCGCGGCCATCCCGGGGCCGGTGCGCTTGAACGAAGGGGACACGATTGAAGTTTGCGGCTTGCGCATGAATTTTATCTTCCGGAATTAGCAGAGCCTGTCCGGCTGATGGCGCGCGAGGTGCGGCGCGTCGGCTGCAGATCACCGACTTCCCCTTCAAGTTTTGCTGCGTCACTCGCACTTGGGTAATGCTCGTTCCCTCCATCACTTCTAGAGCGCTCTGAGAGTGCTCATGGGCTTCGGTTGGTGGACTCCCCTGCCAAAAAGCCAGTAGCGTACCCGCCCACCCTGTAACAAGCGTCAAAATGTGGGCATCCAATACGCTGCAAGAAGGCCGGCACTTTCGCTCGTTTGTCTGTACAAGTCCTTGGGATGATAGGATTTGCTCGGGTGACCCCGCGGCAGCCTATTGGAAGCGGAAATGCCGTATCTGTATTGGAGCTAAGCGCGGAGTTTCGCGCGTGGCTGCCTAAAAGGCAGCATCCGAGTGGCGTCACGGAAGATCTAGTCTTAGTCGTTTGGAGTCGGTGGGCTCCACCGAAGTGGTATCGGCGGAAACTGAAAAAATATGTGGATAGTCAGGTTAGCGCTCGCTAGACCGTACACCTTCATTGTGATGGCGCTGGTGATCGTGCTGCTCGCCGGGGTCGTGATACCGCGCACGCCCACCGATATTTTCCCGAACATCGATATCCCGGTGATCAGTCTGATCTGGAATTACACGGGGTTGGAACCGCAGGAAATGGAGCAGCGCATCACGTCGAACTCCGAGCGTTTCGTGACCACGCTGGTAAACGACGTGGAGCACATCGAATCGCAGTCGCTCAACGGCATCGCGGTCATAAAGATTTTCTTCCAGCCGACGGCGAACATTCAGACAGCGCTGGCACAGACGACCGCCATTATGCAGACGATCTTGCGCACGCTCCCGCCGGGATCGACTCCACCGCTTGTGGCGATTTATTCGGCGTCCACGGTTCCGGTCATCCAGATCGGGCTGACGAGCGATACGCTAAGCGAGCAGGCGCTGTTCGATTTCGGCAACAATTTCATTCGGACACAGTTGGCAACCGTGCGGGGGGTGGCGCTTCCTTTTCCTTATGGCGGCAAGCAGCGCCAGATTTCCGTGGATCTCGATTCGCAGGCGTTGCAGGCAAAAGGCCTTTCGCCAGTCGACATCGTCAATGCGGTGAACGCGCAGAACCTCATTCTGCCCACCGGTACCGCGAAGTTCGGAACCCTTGAATACACCGTGGAAATGAACGGCAGTCCGCAGACCATCGCGGAGCTGAATGACTTGCCAGTCAAGACTGTGAACGGCGCCACGATTTACATGCGTGAGGTCGCACACATTCGCGACGGATTTGCGCCACAGACGAATATCGTGCGGGCCAATGGACAGCGCGGCGTGTTGATGGCGGCGTATAAGACCGGCAGCGCATCGACATTGGACATGGTCAGGGATCTCAAAGCCTCGCTAAGCAGCTACTCCTCATCGCTCCCCGAAGGGCTGAAGCTGACAATGTTTTTCGATCAGTCGCTCTACGTGCGCGCCTCCATTCAGGGCGTTTTGCGGGAAGCTTTGATCGCCGCATGTCTCACTGCGATCATGATCCTGCTCTTCCTGGGAAACTGGAAGAGTACGCTGATCATCGTGGTTTCGATTCCGCTGTCCATCCTTGTGAGCGTGCTGCTGCTCAGCGCGCTGCACGAAACGATCAACATTATGACGCTCGGCGGCCTGGCACTGGCCGTCGGGATCCTGGTCGATGACGCCACCGTCGAAATCGAAAACATCAATCGCAACCTGGCGATGGGCAAGGAAACGGTGCAGGCGATTCTGGACGGCGCGCAGCAGATTGCCACGCCCGCGTTCGTTTCCACGCTGTGTATCTGCATCGTGTTTTTGCCGATGTTCTTTTTGTCAGGCGTTGCAAAGTTTCTGTTCGTTCCGCTGGCTGAAGCGGTTTCTTTCGCAATGCTGGCGTCGTACATGTGGTCGCGAACGATCGTACCGACGATGGCGATGTACCTGCTCAGCGCGGCGGACGAATACATCCCCGAGGAGCACCGAGGCGAAAAACAAGGATTATTGCGCCGCTATCAGCAGAAATTCGAGCACGGGTTCGAACGGGTTCGCAACGGGTATCGGCGCGCTCTGGGCACGGCGCTGGACACTTCTGTACTTTTCTCGGCGTGCTTCCTGGCTTTTTGCGTACTGTCCGGTGGGCTGATTTTCGTGCTCGGCCGTGATTTCTTTCCCAAGGTCGATGCCGGCCAGATTCGACTGCACTTCCGCGCACGCACAGGGCTACGCATTGAAGAGACCGCGAGGATCTCCGACCAGATCGACGCGGCCATCCGCGAGACGATTCCGGCGAACGAACTCCACACGATTCTCGACAACCTTGGTGTGCCATACAGCGGCATCAATCTGAGCTACAGCAACTCCGGCACCTATGGCACCGCCGACGGGGAAATCCTGGTGCAGCTGAATGAAAAGCACGGGCCAACCGCCGACTACATCAACGAAATGCGCGAGCAGCTTCCGCACAGATTTCCGGGCGTGCAGTTCTTCTTTCAGCCTGCGGACATCGTTACGCAAATTCTGAACTTCGGTTCACCCGCGCCCATCGACGTGGCGCTCACCGGAACGAATACAGTCGGGAACTTCGAGGCAGCACAGACGCTCGCGCGGGAGATGCGCCACATTCCGGGCGCCGTGGACGTGCACGTACAACAGGCGCTGGACGAACCGACGATGCATCTGGACATTGATCGCACGCGCGTGCAATCGGTGGGTTTGCAGGCGAGAGACGTAGCGCAGAACCTGCTGGTCTCGCTCAGTTCCAGTTTCCAGACCTCTCCGGCGTTCTGGCTCGATCCCAAAAATGGCGTGAGTTATAACGTTGCGGTACAGACGCCGCAATACCGGGTCGATACGTACCAGGCGCTGCTGAACACGCCGGTTACCTCCGCCACTCCGGGAGCGCCAACGCAGATTCTGGGCAATCTGGCGACCTCTTCGACGACGGCGCGGCCGGCGGTCGTCAACCACTACAACGTACAGCGCATGATCAACGTCTACGCTTCGGTTAACGGGCGCGACCTGGGCGGCGTATCCGATGAAGTCGCCAAGATGGTCAAAGACATCGAGCCGAAGCTCCCCAAAGGCAGCCATATCGTGATACGCGGCCAGGTGCAGACGATGAAGAATTCGTTCCAGGGCCTGGCGCTCGGACTAGTCGGAGCGATCGTGCTGGTGTACCTGCTGATCGTGGTGAACTTCCAATCGTGGCTCGATCCCTTCATCATCATCACCGCGCTGCCCGGAGCTTTGGCGGGCATTTGCTGGATGTTGTTGATGACTCGCACGACCCTGAGCGTTCCGTCGCTGACCGGTGCGATCATGAGCGTGGGCGTGGCCACGTCGAACAGCATCCTGATGGTCTCCTTCGCGCGCGAGCAGTTGAATGAAGGAAAGAGCGCGCGGGACGCGGCGCTGGAAGCGGGCTTCGTGCGCATGCGCCCGGTGATCATGACGGCGCTGGCGATGATCATCGGCATGGTTCCGATGGCTGTCGGACTTGGCGAAGGCGGCGAACAGAACGCGCCGCTGGGTCGCGCAGTGATTGGCGGGCTGCTGTTTGCCACTTTCGCGACGTTGTTCTTTGTGCCGTGCGTTTTTGCGATCATTCACGGCCGGCGTGAAAGAAAGCGCGCCAAAGCCGAGGCTTCGGAGTTTTCACCGGCTGGGGCTTGATTTCAGCCATTTTGGCTCCAGCGAATCCGCGGCAAAGTTACAAATGGTAAGGGCCGAGCAACGAGAAACGATTTATAGTAGCGACCAACGCTAGTTGGGTTTAAAAGCGGAGCAAGGAATGACAACGACGGAAATCAGGCCCCAGGTGGAACCTAAATACGTGGACTATACGCCCGAAAAAGCACCGGAGAAGAAGAGCAGGTTGTTCCTGTTCCTGATGCTGGGCGTCCTGGCCCTGCTGATTGTGGGGGCCTTCACGCTGGTGCAGCGGCGCACGCAATACCATGCGCTGGCCAATGAAACCGAGAAAATGGCGGTGCCCACGGTTTCCGTTATTCATCCGACTCCCGAGTCCGGACAAGAAGATCTGGTTCTGCCGTCCACCACCCAGGCTTACGTCGAGTCGGCCATTTATGCGCGTACGAACGGGTATCTGAAAAAGTGGTACCACGACATCGGCAGCCGCGTGCAAAAGGGTGAATTGCTGGCGGACATTGACACACCCGAAGTGGATCAACAGCTTTCGCAAGCTCGCGCCGATCTGGGAACGTCGAAGGCCAATGAGGACCTTTCCAAAATCACGGCGTCCCGCTATCAAGAGCTGATCAAGACCGACGGCGTGTCGAAGCAGGAAGTTGACAATGCTGTGGGCGACTATGCCGCCAAGCGAGCGGGCATGCAGTCAGCGGAGGCCAATGTCCGGCGTCTCGAAGAGCTCGAATCGTTCAAGCACATCTACGCTCCGTTCAGCGGGGTGATCACACGCCGCGACATAGACATCGGCAACCTCATCAATGCGGGCAACGGCGGCGCGGCGCAGGAGCTGTTTTATCTGGCGCAGACCGATCCTATTCGCACGTACGTGCGCGTGCCCGAAGTGTACGGACCGACGATTCACGCTGGCCTGGGCGCCTATCTTGAATTGTCGCAATACCCAGGAGAGCACTTTCAGGGCAAGGTCGTGCGCACTGCAGACGCCATCGACTTGGCAAGCCGCACCTTGAATACGGAAGTGGACGTGCCGAATAAGGACGGGCGCTTGCTACCGGGCGGCTATGCGCAAGTGCACCTGGAGGTGAAGGTGGCCGGCCAGCGTTTGCAAGTCCCCGTCAACGCGCTGCTCTTCCGATCGGAGGGCTTGCGCGTCGTAGTGGTCGATGAAAACCATAAGACGCATTTGCAGGCGCTCACCATCGGCCGCGACTACGGCACCGCCCTGGAAGTGCTGCAGGGCCTGAAGCCCGCCGATTGGATCGTCGTGAATCCCGCGGATGCTCTTGAAGAGGGAATGCAGGTCAACGTAAAGCAACTGCCGAACGCCGCACCGCCGGTTGGCGTGAGTCCACCTTCTCAAGGGGTGCAAGGGGGTGGTGCGCAGGGCAACGGTGGATCCAACTCTAAGGGAAACATTACCGCGACACCGAGCGGAAACAAGCAGTAATGCGCGAGAGGAATAAGTCTCGCCGCGGTCTCAGGCTTCGGCTTCGGCCCGTGACGTTCGCGCACGCGTCGGTCACGAGCACTTTGGTTTTCGCCGCCGCGCTGCTGACCGGTTGCACCGTCGGGCCGAACTACAAGCGCCCGGCGGCGACTGTGCCCGCACACTGGGATGTCGTCGAACCCTGGCGTGAAAGCGCGCCTAAAGACAGCCTCCCCAAGGGCGAGTGGTGGGACGTTTTCTACGACGACGAACTGAACGCGCTCGAAAAACAAGCACTTGCTGAAAATCAAACGCTCAAGGTCTCCATCGTGCACCTGGAACAGGCCCGCGCCACCGCTTCGATCCAGATCGCCACTCTATTCCCCACATTGAGCACGGGACCGCAGGTGCAACGCCAGCGGCTCTCCGGCAGCAGGCCGACGAATGGCGTGCCCATCACGCTCAAACCGGTGCAGCAGACGACGTATCTGTTGCCGTTCACGGTCAACTATGAGGTGGACCTGTTCGGCAGACGGCGGCGAAGCATCGAAGCGGCGGAGGCATCCTATCAGGCCAACGCTGCCGACCTGGAAAATGTTCGCTTGCTGGTTACTTCGCAGCTTGCCGGAGACTATTTCAATCTGCGGCAGTTCGATTCTGAGTTGGGAATCCTGCATCGCACCGTGGAAGCGCTGCAAAAAGGGCTGGATCTCGTCAATTCGCGCCACCTTGGCGGCGTGGCCTCCGGCCTGGATGTCGCCCAAGAAGAAACACTGCTGAATACCACGCGGACGCAAGCGACGCTGCTGCAGCAGCAACGCAAGCAGTTTGAGGACGCGATTGCCGTTTTGGTGGGGCGTCCTGCGCCGGACTTTCACGTGGCTGTCAGGGAGTTGGAGTTGAACACCGAGCCTCCGCCGCTCAATGCCGGACTACCTTCGGACGTGCTGGAGCGTCGTCCGGATATTGCCGAAGCGGAGCGTCAGATGGCGGTGGCGAACGCGCAGATCGGAGTTGCACGGGCGGCCTACTATCCTTCGTTGAACCTGTTCGGTCAGGCGGGTTGGCAATCGGCCGACATCACGAAGCTGGCCAATGTGCAAAGCATCTTTTGGGCGGTCGGCGCGAACGCGGCGGAAGATATCTTCACGGGCGGGGCGAGGCGCGCGCAGGTGCAATTCGCACGGGCCGTGTTTGACGCGAACGTGGCCAGCTATCGTGAGACAGTCTTGAGCGCGTTTCAGGAAGTGCAGGACGATCTGACGGGATTAACCGTGCTTAGCGAGGCGCAACAATCCCAGCAACAGGCGGTGGACGCGGCGCGCCGCACGCTCAATATCTCGACCGACCGGTACTCCGGCGGCCTGGTGAGTTATCTCGATGTGGTCACCGCGCAACAAAATTTGCTGACGAACGAGCAACAGTTGGCCCAAATCCACGGGCAGCGGCTGGTGACCAGCGTGCTCCTTGTGAAGGCGCTGGGCGGTGGCTGGGATGCGTCGAGCCTCGCCGCTGTACAGGTGAAGCCGCAGCGAAAAGACATCATCACGCCGTAAAGTACACGTCGTAAAGGACGCACTGAAGATTTCTCCTCTTATTTTCGGACAAAATCCACGAGCTAATTCTGCCGATCGACATGCTGACCTGCACCCTTAGAAAAAGAGTTCGCTGTCGGGGAACGCTACGGCAAGGTACTCTAGACGAGTCGGGATTTCCCGGTATACCCAAGAACAATGCCAACCTGTATCCTCAGTTCTATTATGACGATACGGCCCAGAACCCCCCTACGCATTGCCCAGGTTTCACCCCTTTACGAGAGCGTGCCTCCCAAGCTTTATGGTGGCACAGAGCGAGTCGTTTCCTATCTAACGGAAGAACTGGTCGCACTTGGCCATGACGTCACCTTGTTCGCCAGCGGCGACTCGAAAACCGCCGCTCGTCTTGTCCCGTGCTGCCCCACGTCTCTTCGGCTGAACCCCGATTGTATCGACAAGCTCGCGCATCACTACATAATGCTGGAAGAAATCTTTGCCCGCGCGGAAGAATTCGACATCATTCATTTTCACATCGACTATCTGCACTTTCCCATCTCCCGTGTCACCGGAATTCCTCAGCTCACTACCCTGCACGGGCGATTGGATTTGACCGATCTTCCGCCCTTGTATCACAAGTATCCGGACATGCCGGTGGTCTCGATCTCTCGCGCGCAGCGCAAGCCGCTGCCGTTCGCAAATTGGGTCGGCAACATTTATCACGGCTTGCCGGCCAATGCCTTGACCCTAGGAAATGGCGGAGGAAAATACCTGGCATTTTTGGGCCGTATCTCCCCAGAAAAGCGCGTCGATCGTGCCATTGAAATCGCCTTGAAAGTCGGGATGCCTCTGAAGATTGCCGCCAAAGTGGATCGGGCAGACCGTGAATACTACGAGGCGCGGATCAAGCCGCTCCTGAACAATCCCAACATCGAATTCATCGGCGAGATCACCGAAGATCAGAAATCCGATTTTCTCGGCAATGCCTACGCCTATCTTTTCCCGATCGATTGGCCAGAGCCCTTCGGGCTCACCATGATTGAATCCATGGCCTGCGGCACTCCGACGATCGCGTTCAATTGCGGATCGGTGCCCGAGCTAATTACGCACGGTACCAGCGGTTTCATCGTGGACAATGTTGTTGAGGCGTGCAGGGCGGTGGATCGAGTCGCCGAGCTAGACCGCCGCGACTGCCGCAAGACGTTCGAATCGCGTTTTACGGTTTCTAGAATGGCCCAAGACTACGTTAGGCTGTACGAGTCGATGTTGAGCATCCGCGCCCTCTCCGTGGAAACGTCCGAAGTCGACACGTACCCTGACGCAATAGGCCTGACGCAGTAGGCCTGATATTAGTTGGAAGGTTCGGTTTTTTGACGGACATTGTCCGGGTTGCTGATGAGTATTACGTTCGCGCATCCTCCGCTTTGGTGGATGACCGCACGCGTGTGCTCAAAAGCGGCGATACCTTCGCCGTCCTGAATCGCTACGGCGACATTGAAGACCTGGGTTTCTCTCAGTTCGGGCTGTTTCACGCCGAGAGCCGCCACCTGTCGCGGTTCACCATGCGCCTCAATCAGCAGCAACCATTGCTGCTGGGTTCGACCGTTCGCGAAGACAACGCTTTTCTCTCGGTCGATGTGACCAATGTCGATACCGCGCTGCACACCCCCGACAGCTTACCCCGCGGCACCGTGCACATTTTTCGCTCCCAGTTTCTCGGCGCGGCCAGCCACTACGAACACCTGCGTATCCTGAACTACGGCCTGGAGCAAGTGCGGCTTGCGCTGCTTTTCCAATTCGACGCGGACTTTGCCGATATCTTCGAGGTGCGGGGCACCAAGCGCGCGCGCAAAGGTGAACGGCTGGAGGATCATGTGGATGGGTGCGCCGCCATCCTCGCCTACAAGGGGTTGGACGGCGTATTTCGCCGAACGCGCCTGGAGTTCTCTCCGCAGCCGACATCGCTCACCACCCGCGAAGCCCTCTTTCGCATCGTACTGGAACCCCAGGAGGAAACTTCCATCTACACCACCGTGGCCTGTCAACGAGATGCCAGCACGAATGGCGGCGTTTCCTTCCAGACGGCGTTCCGCGCACTGAAGCGTGAATCGGAAATTGCCCGCAGTGAAGGGTGTGACATCACCACTTCCAGCGAAAGTTTCAACTCCTGGATCAATCGCTCTTCCGCCGATCTTCGGATGCTCATCGACCACAATCCCGAGGGCCCTTATCCGTATGCTGGAGTGCCCTGGTTCAGCACTGTGTTTGGGCGCGACGGCATCATCACAGCTCTGGAATGCCTGTGGACCTCGCCGCACATCGCCGAAAGCGTCCTCAAATATCTTGCCGAGACTCAAGCGACCCAGGAAGTCCCCGAACAGGATGCGGACCCCGGAAAGATCCTGCACGAAATGCGCCGCGGCGAAATGGCGGTGACCAGGGAAGTCCCGTTTGGACGCTACTACGGCAGCGTCGATTCCACGCCTCTTTTCGTGATGCTTGCGGGCGCCTACTTCCAGCGGACCGGCAACACGTCGCTGGTGAAAGAGATATGGCTAAACATCCAGCGCGCTCTTCAGTGGATCGACACTTACGGCGATGTCGATGGATCGGGATTCGTGCAGTATCAGCAACGCGCCTCCAAGGGACTCGTACAGCAGGGCTGGAAGGATTCGCAGGATTCGGTCTTCCATGCGGACGGGAGTATGGCCGAGCCGCCCATCGCTTTGTGCGAAGTGCAAGGCTATGCCTATGCCGCGAAACGCGCTGGCGCATTGCTGGCTCGCACGATGCACGAACCGGAATTGGCGAGCAGGCTGGACGCCGCTGCGGACGAACTCCAGGCCAAATTTGAAGAGGCGTTTTGGTGCGAGGAACTCGGTACGTACGCGCTGGCGCTGGATGGACGGAAAAAACAATGTCGCGTGCGGACGTCCAACGCGGGACATGCCCTCTTCAGCAGGATTGCCAGCCCAGAGCATGCCAAGATCGCGGCCGCGACGCTGATGGAAGAGCATTCCTTCTGCGGCTGGGGTGTTCGCACCGTGGCCGCGTGCGAAGCCCGCTACAATCCGATGTCCTATCACAATGGGTCCATCTGGCCGCACGACAACGCCATCATC
>Ga0185299_10005075_pt1 | contig 15219 bp, 16 predicted proteins | sample PaiPotPPA55metaG_FD_128002 | JGI IMG/M metagenome (GOLD analysis project Ga0185299, IMG submission 128002) | Iron sulfur acid spring bacterial and archeal communities from Banff, Canada, to study Microbial Dark Matter (Phase II) - Paint Pots PPA... ...
CGGGCCAGAGCCCGCCGCCGGAGGAGCAGGGCATAGATGCCGCCAAGCAGGACACCAGCCGCCACCGTCCCGAAGAATCCACCGATCAGGGCCTGCTCCTTGGCCGCCTGCGCTCCGCCCATGAGGCTCAGAAGCTGAAGGAACTGGAAGACCGGCACATGGGGAAGGACGCGATCCGCCACGAGTTCGGATGGCAAAGACACGCCGGCGAAGCGGAGGAGGGCCTGGGCGAAGGCGAAAGCGAGGCCTGCCACCAGGCCCGCGATCGCGCCGCGACGGATGCTCATCACACGCTTTGGTTTACAGAGCGATCGTTACTGCTTTGTGACAGCCTCGGGGTTACGCGGATGCTGGGAGCCGGACCCAGAACCGCGTGATTCCGCTCTCCGACTCGGCGCCCACCTGGCCGCCGACGGCCTCGACCAGCTGCTTGACGATCGCGAGCCCGATACCAGCCCCGCCACGAGCGGAGTCGCGGGACTTCTCGACGCGGTAGAAGCGCTCGAAAACGTGGCCCAGGTCTCCGGCGGGAATCCCCGGGCCGGTGTTGGCCACGGAGAGCAGGACCGAATCGCGCTGCTGCTCGGCTCGCACCCACACCGTGCCGGCCGCAGGGGTGTAGCGGGCCGCGTTCTGCAATAGGTTCGCGACCACCTGCGACAGCGAGTCCGGATCAGCGCGGGCGGGCAGCCGGACGGGCAGCTCGACGTTGACCTTGATCGAACGGCCCTCGAATCGCGGACGGTTCAGCTCGAGAAGTGCTTTGATCAGCGCCACCAGGTCGAGCTCCTCGGGCCGGTGCTCGGGATCCACGCCCTCGGCCAGCGCGTCGAGCGAGTGTGAGAGCCGATTGAGTCGGGCCACCTCGCCCTGGAGCGCGGCGAAGATCTCAGGTCCGGGCTCGACGACGCCTTCGCGCAAACCTTCCATGTAGCCGTGAAGGTTGGTGAGCGGCGTGCGCAGCTCGTGGGCGAAGTTCAGGATCAGCTCGCGGCGCAGGCGCTCCTGGTCCTCGAGGCTCGCGGCCATCTGGTTGAAGGAGTCCGCCACCGACGCGAGCTCCGGCGCGCGCGGTCTCCGTACCCGGGCGTCGTAGCCTCCCTCTGCGACACGTCGCGCGGCGCTTGCGAGCTCATCGAGCGGCCGCTCGATCATTCTGCCGAGCACGATCGCCAGGATCAACGAGCCCACCACCGCGAGCAGAGATGCGGCCAGCACGACGCGCGTGATCGATTCGTTGAACATCGCCTGCGAGACCGCGGCGGTCGCTCCATGCTCGAGCATCAAGCGGTCAAAGGTCGACGAACCCACCACGAGAACCCCAGCGGCGATCGTCGCCACTGTCAGCGCTGACACCAGCATTGCGCTGACGGCGACTCGGGCCGCGACAGATCGGAGTCTCACGCCTCCGCCATCCTGTAACCGATCCCGCGAACGGTCAGCACATGACCCTGGCCGCCCGCGTTGTCGCCGAGCTTCGAGCGCAGGCGCCGCACGTACACGTCGATGCTCCGGTCCCGGATTTCATGGTTGAGGGTCGATCTGACGACCGCGTCGACCAGCACCTCGCGCGTCAACACCCGGCCGCGTGCCTGAACCAGCGCCAGCAGGAGGTCGAACTCGGAGGTCGTCAGGTCAAGAGCCTGGTCCCGTATCGTGGCCACGCGCCTCGAAGGGTCCACCACGACGTCTCCATAGCGCACCACCGTGGACGGCGAAGCGTGCGCCCTCCGGAGCACCGCGCGCACCCTCGCGACCAGCTCTGAGGGTGCGAACGGCTTGGCCAGGTAATCGTCGGCGCCCGCCTCGAGGCCCGCAACTCGCTGCGTGGTCGAACCCAGCGCGGTGAGCATGATGATCGAGACTTCGGTCTCGTCGCGTGCGGCTCGCGCGACGGCTTGCCCGTCCAGCTCGGGCAGCATGACGTCGAGCACGACGAGCGCCGGCGAGAGCTGGCGAATCAGCTTGAGCGCAGTCAACCCATCGCGCGCGATCGCCACACGATAACCGGCTCGCAGCAGGTACTTTTCGACGAGCTGCGCGATCAAGAGATCGTCATCGACCACGAGCACGAGCTCGGAGGCACGTGCGCTCATTGGATGGACAACTCCATCGACCGGCTGCCAACCGCGAATTCGATCGGCCTGCCCTCGAGATACCTTACCCAGCTCCGAAGCACGTGGACCGGCGCGGTGCGGGCGCCGCGCGCGGGTGCATGCTCATCCAGGGACAGCACGACGGCGCCGTCGCGGCCGTGAGGCCAGTGGTGCGCAAAGGCGGCTGCGGTGGAGCGAGGCTCCGCTCCAGTCACCCGAACGTCCGGGAATCGCCACGACCCTGGCGCGGCTTCCGGCGCCTGCACGAAGCGGTCGTAGACGATGTCGAGAGCATCGCCGACGGCTCCCTCGCCGGCGAACTCGACGGTCAGGCAAAGCTGGCGCGAGCGCCAGATCGCGCCCCGATAGGCCACAGCTCCCTGAACCCGCGTCAGCCGCATGGTTGTTCCGAGATCGGCCATGGCGGCCGCAAACGCTCCGAGATTCAGGTGCGACTCGGGCCCGTCCATATACATGCGGTAGGTCAAGGTGGGCACTCGAGCGCCGATATATGTCGTGTCCTCTTCCACGGTGTAGCCGGTCACGCGGCCCGACACCACCAAGTCATCGAGCTCCGAAAGGATCATGACGCCACCTCGTGCACCAGGCGCCGGCGCCGCAGGCGCTCGAGGGATTCGCCGAAAAGCTCTGCGACGGTTCCCTGCTCCCGCAGCCACCCGACGAAGCGCTCGAGCCCTTCGTCAAGGGTGACGGTCGGTTGGAATCCGGCCGATGCCAGGAGGCTGATGTCGGGCGTCAGCGCCCGCATCTCACCTGGGCGGAAAGCCCCCGGGATCTCCGGCTCGATCTGCTCATCGAGCAGATCCGCAAGGCTTTCAGCGAGACGTCTCACCGAGGTTGACTTCCCGGTGCCGACGTTCACCGCCAGCCCGTCAAGCCGGTCCGACTCGGCAGCCAGCAAGCAGGCACGGGCGATGTCACCGACGAAACACAGATCGCGCGTCTGCTTGCCGTCCTCATACAGGCAGGGGGCGAGGCCGTTCATCAGCCGGGTGCAGAAGACCGCGATCACGCCCGTGTACGGGTTGAAGAGCGATTGTCGTGGGCCATAGGTACACGCGAACCTCAGGGCGACGGCCGGTATGCCGGACTGCCGCGACCAGCTGAGCGTGAGCCGCTCCTGGTCGGTCTTCGTGATCGCGTAAACCGTCTCGCCTCCTGTGGGGGCGGACTCTGGCGTAGGTACCGAATCGGTACTTCCCCCACAAACCGGGCACGGAACGTCGAATCGGCCGGCCGCCATCGCCGCCTCGGTCCGGCGCCCTGGATGGAGCACTCCGTGCGACGGGCACTCGACGGCTCCCTCGACGTAGACGGCCTGAGACGATGCGACCACCAGCTTGCTGACCGGACGGTTGCGATCGCGGATTGCCTCCAGCAGTCGCGCCGTCCCCAGGCTGTTGACTTCGACGAATTTCGCGATCTCGGGCATATAACCGCCGTAAGCCGCGAGGTGAAAAACCGTATGCACGCCGGCAAGCGACAGATCCAGCGTGGCCGGATCGCGGACGTCGCCCAGCATGAACTCGGCGGCGCCGTTCACCCATGGCGGCTTACCGCGGCCGTGAGTCTGCGGCTCGAGGTTGTCCAGGATCCGTACCGCCCACCCGCCGGCCAGCAGCAGGTCGACCAGATGCGAACCGATCAGGCCGGCTCCGCCGGTAACCAGGGCGAGCCGCCTAGGCAACCTGGACTCCGGACCCGCGGAGGAGGCTCAACGCAAGTGCCGACCAGCGCAGGTCCTGTCGCCGGCTGATCTCTTGCGCCAGCAAGTCCAGGTCGGGCTCGGTGTCGACATCGAACTCGGGCTCCAGCAGACCGACCGAGAGGCGCCGCTCCAGAGCCCGGTCCATCAGCTCGACGAGCGTCGAGGGTTTGCTCATCGCGGCGCCGGCAAATATGTCGTGGAAGCCACGCATGCCGACCAGGTAATAGCCCCCGTCCAGAGTCGGGCCGAACACAACGTCGTTCGACTCGAGGGCGGTGTACGCCTCATCGACTCTCGCGGGTCGCAGCTGCGGAGAATCAGTGGCGACGAGGACAACCGGTCTTTCACCACCGGCGTCGCAATCGCGAAACAGGTTTGCCTGGCGCGCCGCCCAGCCTCGTCCATGCTGGACGCGCACCACATCCGCTCGCGAGGCAAGCGACCGGAGACGCGGCCATGATTCGGGAGTTACGCACCAGGCGATCTCGTAGTGGGCGCTCGCGAAACGAGCGACCAGGTCGCGCAAGAAGCCCTCGTAAAGGGTCGCCGCCTCCCTCATCCCGATGGTTGCGCCCAGGCGCGTCTTGACCTGGCCCGCGACCGGGGCCTTGGCGGCAAAGTACAGGCGCCTCATCCGACCTCTCTCGAGCGCCAGCGCGACCACCGCACAGCGGTCCACAAGATTCGGAACCCGGCCCGTACGCTGCCCGAGATCGTTCCGCTCACCTTGGAGGCTCCGATCCGGCGCCGGTGCCGCACAGGGACTTCGACGTAGCGGTACCCGGCACGAAGTGCCTTGACCGTCATCTCGGTCGACCAGCCATAAGTCCGCGCACGTGGTTCGAGGGCGAGCAATTGCACGACCCGGATCGAGCGCATCGGTCCCAGGTCGGTGACCTCGGCGCCGCACAAGCACCCGATCAGGTACGTCGCGAGGCGGTTGCCGAAACGCTGGAGCGAGGTCATCGAACCGGGTTCGCGGTCGCGCCGCGCGCCCACCACGAGGTCCGCCAAGCCGGCCCTGACCGGGGAGACCACGCGGTCGAGATCTTCGGGATGGTCCGCTCCGTCCCCATCCAGGAACACCGCGATGCCATCGCCCGCCGCCAGCACGCCGGCCAGGCATGCCCGGCCGTATCCTCGGCGGGTTTCGCTGACGACCTCGGCGCCTGCCGTCCGTGCGACCTCGACGGTCCTGTCGCGCGATCCGTTGTCGACGACGATGATGCGATCTCGCGCATCGAGGTGGCGGCGCAAGGCCGTCACGAGCTGCCCGATGGCGGCCTCCTCATCCAGGCAAGGGATGATGACCCGGAGGGGCCCGGCGTCAATGGGCTGCACACCCTCTATAGGTAGCGGCCGATTGTTACTGGCCGGTGACTGGGGGGTCAGCCTCCCATGAACGCGTTTCGCATTGCCCGGCCGCAGGAGCACGACCGTTTTTCCGGCAGCCGCTCGATGAGCGTCATGATGAGGCGGCGCACCCGCTCGTTGTTCGAGCTCATCACCGCCAGGACATCGGCGACGTCGACTGGCGCGATCGCCGGATCGGCCTCGGTTCCCGCATCGTAGTCGGTGACCAGCGCCACGTTGACGTAGCACATCTCGAGCTCGCGGGCGAGGATCGCCTCCGGGTACTGGGTCATGTTGATCACGTGCCATCCCTGCTTTCCGTACCAGCTGCTTTCGGCCCGCGACGCAAACCGTGGGCCCTGGATCACGACCACGGTTCCCCCGTCGCGCATCGCGATGCCCTGTTCGCGGCCGATCTCGACCGCAAGCGACCGAAGCTGCGGACAGTACGGGTCTGCCGCGGAGACATGCGCGACCCTGGGGCCCTCCGTGTAATAGCTGTCCGGGCGCCCCCATGTCCGATCGACGAACTGGTCGCACACGACGAAGTCGCCAGGCTTCACCTCTGCCTGCAGGCTGCCCGCGGCGTTTGGCCCGATGACGCGCTCGACGCCCAGCTCCTTGAAAGCCCAGAGGTTGGCTCGATAGTTGATTGCCGCCGGCGGGATGGTGTGCTTCGAACCATGCCGGGGCAGGAAGGCGACGCGGCGGCCGGCGACCGTGCCGATCGCCACGCGGTCGCTGGGCTCACCGAAAGGGGTGCTGAGCTCGACGAGCTCGACATCGTCCAGGAGCTTGTAGAGCCCCGACCCGCCGAAAACTCCCACCGTGGCCGAATTCGTCACGTGACCTAGTTTCTCGTAAACGAGGGAAGGTTCATGCGGCCATGGCGGTTGTGCTGTGCATGAGCCAGACCCAGAAGACCCCCGTCCGTGTTCCGCCGTCTTCCGAACGCGCGCGATTGAAAGATGGAGCGCACATCGAGCTGAGCCCGCGACGCGTCCGGGCCTATTTCGACGACCAGGTATTGGTCGACAGCGAGAAGGTTCTGCTCGTGTTCGAGACCAGGCGGCCGCCGGTCTACTGGTTTCCGATCGAAGATGTGCGCATGGACCTCCTCGAGCCCAAGGAAGCCGCTTCAGGGACTCGGCGGTGGCGGTCCAACACAAACGGTCGCGTCGAAGAAAACCTGGCATGGGATTACCCGGAGCCGGCCGGCGACCTGGCGCCGCTCGCCGGCCACATCGCGTTTTACTGGAACGCCGTCGACCGCTGGTTCGAAGAGGATGAGGAGGTTTACGTTCATCCCCGCGACCCTTATACGCGGGTCGATACCGTCCACAGCTCTCGGCACGTGCGGGTTGAGGTAGACGGAGAGGTCATCGCAGAAACGGCGCGGCCGGTTCTGCTTTACGAGACCGGTCTTCCTACGCGCTATTACATCCCCAAGCTGGACGTGCGCATGAAATTTCTCGAAGCGACCCACACGGTGACGCACTGCCCCTACAAAGGTGACGCCAGCTACTGGACTCTGCAAGTTGGTGACAAGACATACAAGGACTTCGTCTGGGCGTACCCGCGTCCGATCCCCGAGATCCCCAAGATCGAGAACCTCCTCTGCTTCTATAACGAGAAGGTGGACCTGTACATCGATGGGGTGAAGCAAGAGCGCCCGGCCTCGCCGTTCTCGTAATTTGCACAGGGCCGCCAAATGTGCCCGAATGGCGGTACACATCGCGTCGGTCCAACCATCTGTGCCCGAATGGCGAGTTCTAACGCCCCGAGAGAGGACCGGTGCGTGGTGTAGCGCAGGATTTTCTCACCACCAGCGATGTCGAAAGCGCCACCTTCGCCGTCCTGCAGGCTGCTTACCTGTCGGGCGTGCGCAAGGCGGTCATTGCGTCGAGCATCTCGGCCCTCGGACCAAGCTTTTCCCCGCAACCGACCACTCCTCTTTACGCTCCGGTCGACGAGGACCATCCGCTGCTGGGCGCCGATCCGTACGCGCTCTCCAAGGAGGTCGACGAGCGCACCGCCGCGATGTTCCATCGCCGGTACGGGATTTCGGTCGCGGCGCTCCGGTTCAGCTGGGTCGCCCGGCCAGACGAGGTGGGGGAGGCGGTCGCCCGGGTCCGCCAGAACCCGGCCGGTAGCAGCCGGACACTGTGGTCCTACGTCGACATCCGCGACGCGGCCGCAGCGACGCGGCTGGCCCTGGAGGCTGATGCTGTGGCCTTCGAGGTTTTCAACGTCACCGCCGCCGACACGCTCAGCGAGATCCCCACTGAGGAACTGCTCCGAGAGTTCGCCTCGTTGGTGGAAGTCCGGCAGCCCGTCACCGGCAACGCATCGGCTTACTCCATCGCGAAAGCCAGGCGGATGCTGGGATATGAGCCCGCTCACACATGGAGAGTCGCGCGAGAAGCATGAAAATCACCGACCTCCGCTGCGCCGTCATTGGATCAAACCCAATCGTTCGCATCGTCACCGACGAAGGCAGCTGCGGTCACGGCGAGATCGAGTCGAGCAAGCCCTACATGAAGCCGGTCGTGCTCACCTACAAGGCTCACCTGCTGGGCGAGGATCCCACCAACGTCGAGCGGGCAATGTTGAAGATCCGCCGGCTGGGAGCATTCAAACCCTGGGGCAGCGCGGTCAGCGCCATTCGGCGATGTCGCGCGAAATTCCCGACTTCTTCTATGGGGACACGCGAACGCACGGGTCCTACCAACCCAACCGCGGCCTGCTGACGGAGCGCGGGCTGAAGCATGTGGTCGCGTGCGTGGAGGCGATGAAGTCAGTGCTAGGTGACTCCATCGGGCTTGCGCTCGACTGCGGTCCTGGCTGCACGGTGCCGGACGCGATCCGGCTTGCGAGGGGGCTGGAGCCGTTCAACATCGTGTGGCTGGAAGACCTGGTGGGCGGCGACTACATTCCCTATGTGGGCGCGGACCAGTTCCGCGAAGTCACGACGAGCACGTCAATCCCCATCCATACGGGTGAGCAGATCTATCTGCGGCAGAACTTCGTCGAACTCATCGAGAGACAGGCTGTACGCGTGATCGGACCGGACCCGTGCGACGTCGGCGGCATCGCGGAGCTGAAGTGGGTGGCGGAATACGCGGACCTGCACGGGATTCTCGTCGCGCCGCATGGAATCTTCGATGGGGTCTTCGGCCTGGCGGCACACGTGCAGGTGGCGGCCACGCTCCCGGACAACTTCATTGCATTCGAGTACCCGGTGGCCCGACCGGAATGGTGGTACGACATCGTGGAGGGCCTACCAAGCCCAATCGTCAGGGACGGGCTGATCGATGTCTGGGAACGTCCCGGAATGGGGGTGGACTTCAAAGTCGAAGCCGCCCGGGCGTATCTGCAAGAGGAAGACCGAGACTTCTTCGCGTAGCTCGCGCCAGTGCCTGGGGCCATGCCTTCCGATGGCCCCGCGGCCATGCCGCCTAGGGGCGACTTTGCAAGAGGAGTCCCGTATACCGGTTCCATGGGCTCGACAACTCTCTTACGCATGCCCGCCGAAACCTGGCCCTCTCCGTGAGCCTCCAGAAGCAGGCCACGGTCTTCCTGGCTGTGCTGGTCGGCGCTGTGCTGGTGAGAAACGCCGCCGCCGCCAACATCCAGAGTCAGGGCAACGACGCGCAGGCGCGCGCCCAGTCCGCCCAGCTCCTGGAGACTCACGAGAAGCAGTTCGCGATCGGGCTCCTGAACCAGGAGACAGGCGAGCGCGGCTTCGAGCTCACTGCCGACAGTCAATACCTGCAGCCTTACCAGTTGGGGATGCAGCAGATAACGGCGGCGCGGAATTTCCTGGACACCGCCACCACCGACTCCCAGACACGAACCAAAGTGGTCGCGATGGAGGCGGCAGCAAGCAGCTGGCAGGCGTTTGCCACGAAACGGCTGGTTGCGGTCGCCTCGGCCGGTCCGAGCAGCAGTCCGGTGAGCGATCAGAACGAGAAGCGCCTCTTCGATGCCTTTCGGACGGCGGAATCGGACCTCAGCAGCTCACTCGATGTGACGGTGAAGCAGGACCTCGCCGCGGCCGCGAACCTCGCCATTGTCGGAAACGCCGCTTCAGTCATCGGAACCATTGCGATCCTGGCACTCATAGCCTTCCTTGCCGGCGTCGTATTTCGATCAACTCTGCGTCCGGTGCGCCAGCTTGTGGCGGCCGCTAATTCCCTGGCGGCGGGTGAGCCCGTGACGATCCCAGCCGCGACGCGGTCGGACGAGATCGGGCAGCTTGCCAGGTCGCTCGCGGCATGGGAGCAAGCCACTCGTGAGCAGCTCGAATTCGCGCAGGCCGTGGGGGAGGTCGGCGCGAGGACCGAGCTCAACGACCTGATGACACTGGGTCTCCGGCAGATGGCGGATGCCCTGGGAGCCGCGGAGGTCGCGGCCTCCCTGGACAGCGGCCTGGTGTTCATCCTCCATGGCGTCGACCAAAGGCGAATCGACAGCCCGGAGCGCACCCTCCTCCCAGAGCATTCGCCGGCCTCCGAAGTCCTGCGCACGGGCCAGCCGCTGATCGGCGACCTGCGCGACGCCGGGTGGTCAAGGGTCATCCAGGATTGGGCTGCGAAGGACGAACTCGGCTCCGTGATGACACTGCCGATGGTGAGCGGCGGCGTCGTGGTGGGGACGCTCACTTCGGCTCGTCATTCCAGCGGTTTGCCATTTCACGAGCCGGACCTCTTGCGCGCGCAGCTGATCGCCGCTCCGTTGGCCTCGGCGGTCCAGGTGGCGCGCCTCGTCGAAGACCTGCGCACAGCCAACAACGAGCTGCTGGAGGCGAACCGGCACAAGACCATCTTCCTGGCCAACATGAGCCATGAGCTGCGGACCCCGCTCAACTCGATCCTCGGATTCTCAGAACTGCTTCGCGACGACGACGCGGGTCGTTTTGACGCCAGCACGGGACACCGTTTTCTTGAACAGATCCACTCCAGTGGTCAGCACTTGCTGGAATTGATCAACGACATCCTCGACCTCTCGAAAATCGAAGCGGGTCAGATGGAGCTGCACGCAGAGCGAGTCGATCTCGATGAGAGTGTTGGCAACGTGCTGTCAACAGTGGAGCCTTTGGCCAAAACCAAGAACATCGCCCTTGAAACCAGCTCAGGTCACGGCCTTCACCTGGTGGCTGACCCCATAAAGCTCAAGCAGATGCTGCTGAATCTCGTCTCCAACGCCATCAAATTCACGCCGGACGGAGGCCGCGTCGAGATCCAGACTCGGCAGGTCGACTCTTGGATCGAGATCGCGGTTACCGACAACGGAATTGGCATCGCCGGAACTGACCTGGAGAGGCTGTTCACAGAGTTCCAGCAGCTCGATGCAGGTCATGGGCGGCGGCAAGAGGGAACCGGTCTTGGGCTGGCTCTGACCAGGAGATTTGCCGAGCTCCACGGTGGCGAGGTCAGGGTAGAAAGCGCGCCCGCTAAGGGCAGCACCTTCACCCTCCGGCTGCCGGTCGAAGCCAGTAGACCAAAGGTCTTGCCGCTGCACGAGCCTGGCCGAATCGGGCTCGCGGATGCGGCTCGACCCTTGATCCTTGTCGTCGAGGACAACCCGGAAGCTGCGGAGATTCTTTCCCGGCACCTCGAGGCGGGCGGATTCCGGATGAACATCGCCCGCACTGGCACAGAAGCACTGGCAATGGCCCGCGACCTCCTGCCGGTGGCCATCACGCTGGACATCCTTTTGCCTGAGATCGATGGCTGGGAAGTCCTGACGCGCCTCAAAGAAGATGAGCTGACCCGGAACATCCCGGTCGTCGTCGTCAGCGTCATGGACAACCCCTCACTGGGCAAGGCGTTGGGCGCGCTCGACTACTTCGTCAAGCCCATAGACAGGAGCGCTCTCCTCTCGCGACTGGACAGGTATCGGTTCACGGCCAAGGTCCAGCACGCCGAGATTCGGGTGCTCCTGGTCGACGACGAAAGGGCCAACCTTGATCTGCTCGAGGCTTTGCTCGAGCCGGAGGGTTACAAAGTGCTGAAGGCGTCCGGTGGCAAGGAAGGCATCGAGGTGGCCCGGGCTCAGCAACCTCAGCTGATTCTTCTCGACCTGATGATGCCCGGAGTGACCGGCTTCGACGTGGTTGAGGCACTCCGAACGGATGAAGCAACGCGGGCTATCCCGATCATGGTGCTGACCTCGAAAAAACTCACCAGTGGCGACAAGGCTGCCCTGAATGGTTGCGTTGCGGCCGTCTTCGAACGCAACTCGGTGGCGGGGTCTGAGCTGGTCGCGTGGTTGCGGGCCTTTGTCACCGAAGGGCGGGCCGCGTGATTACCCGGCCGGCGGTGATCCTGGTCGTCGAAGACAACCTGGCAAACCAGCTGCTGGTCGAGGCCATGCTCCTGGGCCGCGGCTATGAGGTGCGCTTCGCTGCCTCCGCATCAGAGGCTTTGACAAGCATCGAGCTCATGCGTCCCGATCTCGTCCTGATGGACATTTCGCTGCCCGGTCAAGACGGTCTCTCCCTGACACGGCAGCTCAAAGCAGACCCGGCCAACGCATCGCTGCGCATAGTCGCTCTCACGGCGCACGCCATGCTCGGCGACCAAAAGCTCAGCCTCGACGCGGGGTGCATCGGTCACATCACCAAACCCTTCGACACGAAAGCCCTGCGGGAACGGATCGCAGGTTTTCTTCAGATGGCCTCGCCCTGAAACCGCAAGGCGGAAGGTAAGATCGACTGAGGAGGAAAGTGCATGCCGGCTGTCGAGGAAGGGATTCAATCGCAGCTCCGCAATATCGAGAAGGAGTACGGCAGGACCATCGACGAGCTGGTTCTGCTAGTCAACAAGAGCGGGCTGACCAAGCACAACGAGGTCGTGGCGATGCTCAAGCAGCGCTACGGCATGGCACACGGTGCGGCACATCGAGTCTCCTTGACCGCGCGGAACCGCGCTGAGCAGCCCAAACCGATCGGCGCCGGCATCAAGGCGCCGCTGCAAGACGTCTACAACCGACTCCTGAAGACAGCCGTCGCGTTGGGCGACGACGTCGAACAATCACCAAAGAAGGGCTACGTGAGCCTCCGTCGGAGAAAGCAATTCGCGATGCTGCAACCGGGCGCCAGGTGGGTCAATCTCGGCCTGGTGCTCGCCAAGCATCCACCGGCCGGGCGACTCGAATCCGCCGAGAAGTGGAACGCCCTGTTCACGCACCGGGTGCGGGTGGCCACGATCACCGACATCGACAAGCAGCTCGATTCGTGGCTTCGAACCGCGTACGCCGCCGCCGGTTAGAGGGCGGAACGCAGCAGCCTTCGCTTGAAATTTGAGACGCTGCTGAAACTGTCGTTGATAGGAGGTAATGCCATTGACCACGCAGGTTTACGAGGACAAATGGGGTGAGATTTTCGATCGCCCGTCGGCTGATCTGATCGAGATCCGCTGGTTCGACACCACGGCCGGCATGTCGAGGGACGACTTTCAAAGCTGGCTCACGAAATTCGCCGAATGTGTCGAGACGTGCGCGAGGAGCCGGGTGCTGGTCGACAGCACCTCATTCCAGATGAGCCCGGCCAAAATGGACGGGCCCTGGCGCGACGCCAACATCATCCCGCGCTACAACGCGGCCGGCGTGAGGAAGTTCGCCTTTCTCATGCCCCAGGGAATGCCGATGATCGGGGAGCCGCCTGCCAACGAACCGCCGGGGCGGTTTCCAACCGGGTACTTCGGCACTCGCCAAGCCGCACTCGACTGGCTGGCCGCCTGACCGCATTTCGCCGTCCCTCAGGTTCCGGTTGAGCGCCCGCGCCGGCCCCTGGTCTTTGCGTCTTGTTGTTTGCGGGCCGCTTTCGCGGCCTTGACGCTGGCCTCGAGCGCCGCCATCAAGTCGAGCACTCGCGTCGGGGACGGGGCCGTCGCCGCAACTGCATCCGCGGGCGTTCTTGCCTCGATCGCGTCGAGCACGCGCCGCCGGTGCTCGTCGGGATAGCGCTCCGGCTCGAAAGGCCCGCTGAGGGTGTCGATCAACAGGCGCGCCATCTTGAGCTCTTTCTCTGTGGGCGCTGCGTGGTCGTCCGGAATCCAGAAATCCGCCCCCACGATCTCATCCGCATGGACCATCGTCGTCAGCAACATCACATCGCCGTAGGCCCGCACCGCACTCAGGTAGCGTCGCGAACGCAGTGTGAACCACGCGATCGCCATGCGGTCCGCGGCAGCCATCGCCTGCCGCAGCAGGCGGAATGGGGAAGACCACTCGCGATCCGGCACGACGTAGTACCGCGATTCGAAGTAGATCGGATCCACCGCGGACACGTCGACGAACTGCTCCACGTCGAGCACCCGGCTGCGCTCGGGGGCTAGGGCGCTCACCTCTTCGCGCGTCATGCTCACGTACTGCCCTGGAGCGACCTCGTAACCCTTGCGCACCTCCTCGAATGAGACCTCTGGCGCTGGGCCGTCGGTGAGGTCAGGCGGAGCGGATCTCTCAGGCTCGAGACGTAGTGCAGGCGCCGGGCGCTGGAATTCGGATGGGCGAGGGGGAGCTTTCCATTCCACCTCAGGCTCGGAGACACGCACGTGCCGGACCCGCCGCCCGTCTCGATCCAGCTCGTGGAAGCGCACCGCCTTCTTTCGAATCGCGGGGTAGAGGCGCACCGGCACGACGACCATGCCAAGCGAAATTGAGCCGGTCCAGACTGCGTTGGCCACTCTGTTCTCGAGGTCAATGCTAGGCGGCAGCGACGGTGGGGCGGAGGTCTGTAACTCCGGCGCGTATTGCCCGCCATGAGAGGAAAGATCTTGTTCGCAGCCGCCGGAGTCATGGTCGCCGCGTGCGGTAGCTCGCCGGCCGCCTCGGTTTCATCCAGCCCGACGCCGTCTACCCAGGCGGTGGTCGCGGTCGAGGCGAAGACTGTGAAAGGACAGACGGAAGCGGTCCTGGTGAACGCCAATGCACAGACCCTCTACTACCTGACCTCCGACACATCGAGCACGGTGGCCTGCAGCGGCCAGTGCGCCACCTTCTGGCCTCCCCTGCTGCTCCCGACCGGCGATCCAGGCTCTGGCAGCTCGCTTCCTGGAAAGCTCAGCGTCTTGACCGATCCCAACGGTCGCCAGGTTCTGTACAACGGGCATCCTCTATATGCATTCGTGAAGGACAAGGCGAGCGGTGACGCAAACGGCGAGGGGGTCAACGCGTTCGGCGGCACCTGGCACCCGGCCACCCCGACGCTGGCCGCAATCTAGGGCGCAAGAACGACTGCGGGCGATCACGCTCTGGCCTAAGGTGGCAGTGGCTTGACCCATCACCGAGTCGTCATCATCGGGAGCGGTTTTTCCGGGCTCGGGATGGCGATTCGGCTCAAACAGGCAGGGATAGAGGACTTCGTCATCCTGGAACGAGCCGGCGACCTCGGCGGCACCTGGCGCGACAATACCTACCCCGGCTGCCAGTGCGACGTCGAATCGAACCTCTACTCCTATTCCTTCGCGCCGCGCGCAACATGGTCTCGCACCTATGCGCCGCAGGCTGAGATCTGGGATTACCTCAGGGAATGTGCCCGGAAATTCGCGCTCGAAAAGCACATCCGATACCAGCACGAAGTGCAATCGGCGACCTGGGACGATTCCGCTGCGCGATGGCGGATCGAGACTGCCGCGGGTCCGTTCACCGCAGGCGTCTTGGTGGCGGCAACGGGTCCTTTGAGTGAGCCATCCATCCCGGCGATCCCGGGCCTGAACGAATTCCCCGGTCCGCGTTTCCACTCAGCTGCGTGGGACCATGGCGTCGACCTCGCGGGCAAGCGGGTGGCGGTCATCGGCACCGGCGCATCGGCCGTCCAGTTCGTTCCCCGCATCCAGCCCGAGGCGGCGCGGCTTTACCTGTTCCAGCGCACGCCGCCGTGGGTCCTGCCACATCGCGACCGCCCGGTCCGCGGCCTGGCGCGAGCCCTGTACCGGACGGTCCCCGCCTGGCAACGCGTGGTCCGCTCGTTCGTCTACTGGTCGCGCGAGCTGTTCGTCCGGCCCTTCATGAGGCCGAGACCAAATTCGCTTCCGG
>Ga0185299_10005077_pt1 | contig 15218 bp, 10 predicted proteins | sample PaiPotPPA55metaG_FD_128002 | JGI IMG/M metagenome (GOLD analysis project Ga0185299, IMG submission 128002) | Iron sulfur acid spring bacterial and archeal communities from Banff, Canada, to study Microbial Dark Matter (Phase II) - Paint Pots PPA... ...
CGTTCGACGCGTGCTACTGAGCGCCACTCCGGACTCCCTCGCGATTGCGGTGCCGAAATCGTGGATGCCGATATGCGAAGGAACCGCACTGTGAACGCCGCCAGGCCCATGCAGTTTTGAACACTCGCCACGTTGAAGCATCCGGGCCGCAAGTCCCTTTTCGCCCGGCATGCGGTCGGCCGGATTCACGAGCACCAGATGCTGCAGGCAAGGGAGCTTGTGCAGCACCGCTTGCACCTTCTGCCAAAGGTCGGTTCCGGGAAACGGCGCCAGGGTTACGAGCACGCTCGCGCATGAAGCGTTGAGCAGTTCGCCGATGGCTTCACTCTCAAGCAGCGGATTGATTGCGCAGACAATCCCGTCGGCTTCCCCGCCCCAGATCACAAAGTGCGTTTCAGGGAGGTTGGGCAGAACGTATGCGACAACCGAGTCGCGGTGTACTCCCAGGCGCGCAAACATGTTCGCGGTTCGCGTGACATCGCGCACGAGTTCACTATACGTCCAGCACTCAGCGTTCCGGTGATCGTCGGCCGTTGCAAAGAACGAAAGTGCGGGTGCCACTGGATTGATGGCGGCGCCCCGACAGATCATCTCGTAGGTACTCGACGGAAGATCCGCCAGTTGCCCTTGCGTTTCAATGGCAAGGACATCGTGTACGTTTGCGACGCCTTTCATGCCGCCTCTTCCATAACGACGTTATGCTGTACGCCCAGATTGATCGAGCGGTCATAGCTGGCGATATGCGCCTCCACGACGTCACCCACGCGCAGATACTGTGGCCTTTCCTCCTGCATCTTCAGGAACAGACGCCACTTTTCCGCATCAGGCAGCTGCGCCGCGGCGCGCTGCTTTTCGGGTGACGGAATGCTCAGTGCACAACCGGAGGGCGTGCCGGTCGCGAGCAGGTCTCCGGCGCGCAGGTCGTGTACGCCGGAAAGCTCCGTTAAGGTCTCTGCCGGACCGTAGACGAGGCCCGCCGTGGCATCATTCTGGCGGACCGTTCCGTTTACCGTCAGCGTCAGCACGAGCTCCTTTAGCTTTGGAATATCTTGTTTCTCAAGGAGGCAAAGGTAAGGGCCGACAGGGCCAAAAGTGCGGTAGCTCTTGCCCTTGTAGAACTGCATTTGCGGAATCTGGATATCGCGCGCGGAATAGTCGTTGACGATCACGGCGCCGGCGATGTAGTCATGCAGGTTCCCGTCGGTGACAGTTTCGCGAGACGTAATGTCGCGTTTGAGAACGAGACCGAGTTCGATCTCGTAGTCGAGGAACTGCACCTCGTTTGGTTTAACCACGGGCGAGTCGGCCGGAACGATGCAGCTTGTCGCCTTCGTGAAGATCATGTTGAATTTCTTCACATCCGGGTCCATGCCAGACTCGATCATATGCTGGCGATAGTTTGCGCCCTGGCAGATGAACTGCTGGTTGGCGGTCACGGGCGACAACCATTGCACTTCCGATTCGGGAATCGTCGGACCGCTCAGCACCAGCAGCCGTTCAACCGGATTGGCCTCGACAAACTCGGCGGTCGACTTGAACTCGCCGGGAATCGGCGTGATAGCGCCATTAGCGACCACGCCCCACTGGGCGCGGTCTTGATGCAAATAATGCAGAACGTGAAGTGCCATTTATCGATCTCCGGATTCTATGGAAGGGGTTGCTTCAGGCGAAAAGCTTTGCCAGCGTCCGCAACTTGCTCAGCGTCAGGTCGGGGCTGCGGCGCAGGTTCCTGAAGAGCGCCACGATGCTTGCGGGCGTGAATCTGGGTTTTGTGAAACTGCGCGGCATGACCGGTCCCCATTGGGCCATTGCTTCGCGGCTCACCGCGTGCACACCCCGCGGCGCATCGGCCGTAAAGAGATCGCCGTCGCAATAGTGCTCGTGCTTGTCGCCCCACGGGTCCTGCCAGTAGTCGAAGATCTGGCTGCCCAGGATATGGCGGCCGATCCCCCACGCGTGCGTCCAGCCCTTGTCGCGCAGGACGCGCTGGCCCATGCCGACCGCGTCGGCATCGACGACTTCGTAGGCGCTATGGCTGTAGGTGGGCAGGAAGCCTTGTGCAAGCGCGAGCGTATGGTGATCGGCCGGCTTGTCACCAAGATCGAGCCGCATGAACGCGACGACGGGCGAGCCATCGGGAAGCACCTGCACATCGCTCGGGATCAAGCCGAAATGCTGCGTATACCATGCGCAGGTGTCCTGATAGTCAGCCAGTTCGAGCACGACATGTCCGAGCCGGATAACTTCGGGCGCGCGCTCGGGCGGTCGCTGCGTCCCATTAATCCGGACGGCCGCATCCACGGAGTTAAACAGCAATGGCGGCCGATGGGACAGCGTCGAGGCTGGCGCCTGGCCCCATATTGCATCGACGCGAAAGCCGGAAGGGTCGGTCAACCGTACGATATAGCCGCCGCCGGGCAAGGGCGACCGTTTGACCTCAGAGGCGCCAGGCACTTTTGAAAGCGCATCAAGATCGGCCCTGTTGTCGACCTGTAGCCCGAAACCAACGAACCGGGATTTCGGCGCCTTTCGGACGACATAGCAGAAACGCGAAGCACCCGTTCCCCGCAGAAGCAATAGCGCTTCATCACGCGATACGGTCCGTAGCCCGAAATCATTGAGAAATTGCTCGGCTTTCTCGAGGTCTGGCCGGTCGAATATCAGATAGGCTAACGCCGACGCTTTCGTCGTGGGGTCAGGGTGACGAGCCGGCTGTGCAGTAGTCAGTTTCATAACGGATAAGAAATCAGGCGGTTCGAATAGCGGTTTCGACTTCCAGTGTCGGCACGCTCACGGGATTACCCAGCAAGGCAAGAGTCTCGCGCACGATACGGTTTGCATCGGTGGCCGGGCCGTCGTGGACGATCGTCTTGTCGGGCCGGACTACGGCGGCCCACCCGAGGGGCACCAGCCCGGGAAGAAATACACCTTCGAGGTCTTCCCAGCTGTCGCGCGGGGCAAGATGCAGCCGTTGCCCCCGATGGGCAATCTGGACAACGCGCCCTCCGGCACGCGCAAACGCCGCGGCCGTCGCTTGCTCGAGCGCAGCCGCCGCATCCACGCCAAACCCGATCAGCGTGAGGCCCTGCCCGAGCACGTCGTCGCTCAGACGCGTGGTGCCATCCGAACCTCTCACCCAGCCTTGCGCGATGGCAGCGCCACGAATGAGCTTTGTCGACGAGCGGCCCTTAACGAACAGACCCCGGCGGAATGCATTCTTCGGCTTAATCTGCAACTCCTCGAATTGCGCGCGCAGGCGCGGCACCAGTCTCGACAGACGCATCAACCCGTGAGTCAATAAGGCGACGACACCACTTCGGGGCATGACGAGCTTGCCCATGAACTTCGCGAGGTTGATCATCGCCTTCGCGTGGGGGCGCCGCTCCTCGTCATAGGTATCGAGAATCCCTGGATCGGCACGTCCGTGTACCACCCATGCCAATTTCCAGCAAAGGTTGGCGGCGTCCCGAAGACCCGCGACCAACCCCTGCCCGACGAATGGGGGCGTGATGTGGGCCGCGTCGCCCGCGAGGAACACCCGGCCCTTGCTGAATGCGTCGACAGCGCGCGCATGGAAGCGATACACGGCCTTGCGCTCGATGATCATGTCTTCCAGATTGCCCCAGGGGGAAAGCAACTCCCGGATACGCGTCTCGGATTCCATGTCCTCGCGACGCTCGCCAGGCCGGAGCATGAATTCCCAGCGTTCACGGCCGCCAGGCGCGACCATATGCGGGATCGGCCGACGGTGATCGCAGATGAACTCGATGTGATCGATCGGACGCGGTACGTGGCGGGCATCGACAATCAGCCAGTCCTCGGCGAACGTCCTGCCCTTGAATTCCTGCCCAATGAGCTGGCGTACCAATGAACTCGACCCGTCCGCGCCGACCAGATAGTGGGCCCGGACCACATGAGTGCGCCCCTGGCCAAGATCTAACGATGCGAGCACATGATCCGGTTCCTCCGTGAAGCTCTTGAGCTCGACCCCCAACGCGACGTGCGCGCAGTCGTATGTCGCGAGCCGGGCGCGCAGGCACCGCTCCAGGTCTGGCTGGTAGAAGGTGACGAGCTTCGGATGGCCATCCAGGCTGCCCAGCGAATTCACCCTGCCGAACAGGCCCAGCATGGGCGACATCATGCGGACGTACGGTATGGCAATCGTCTCGAAATCGCTCTCCGCAACGCCGGCAAGCTGAAGGATTCGGAGCGCTTCGTTATCGAGCGCGATCGCACGGGGCGCCATGAATACTTCAGTCGACCTGTCGACGACCATCACGTTCACACCGTGCCGTGCCAACAGATTGGCAATCGTTGCACCCACCGGTCCGCAACCCACCAATAAAACATCTACGGCTGGCGGTAATGCCCCGATCGGCGCACGGCCCTCTCCATGCCGGCTGCACGGCGCGGCACCGTCTTTTGCTGCTGTCTCCACAGTCACTCCGTCTGTTGTTTGTTTGATGGACCGGCGCTAGTCGGCCGTTAATGACATTAAAGTCATATATGATTGTTTTGTCAATATAGACAATAGAATCTATACTTCGGTATGGCCAAAACTGGACCGATCATGCCGAACACTTCAAATCGCCCGACAGCAAAGCGTCCTACACGTGCGGCGCCAGTCTCCCCGGTTGCCGTTCCCGAAGAACGCGAGCCGCGCGGTGCGCGTCGCAAGCGCGAGACGCGCGCCCGGCTGCTCGACGCTGCCCTCAGGCTGATGGCCGAAAAGGGCATGGAAGGCGTAGCTATCAACGAAATCACCGAGGCCGCCGACGTTGGCTTCGGCTCGTTCTACAATCACTTCGAGTCGAAGGAAGCGATCTACGCAACGCTTGTGGACAACGTGTTCGAGGAATTCGCCGACATGCTCGATCGCCTCACCGGGGGCCTGTCCGACCCCGCTGAAGTGATCGCCGTCTCGGTGCGCCATACCCTGATGCGTGCGCGGCGAGATCCCGTATGGGGACGCTTCCTGATACGCGAAGGGTTTTCAGCGAACATCCTGAGCCGCGGGCTGGGTCAGCGGCTGCTGCGGGATATCGGAAATGGCATCGCCGCCAAGCGCTTTATGGTCACCGACCCCTTCATCGGCTTTCTTTCCGTGGGTGGCACGGTGCTCGCGGCAATCGCGGCCGAGCTGAATTTCGTCGCGCCGGGCGCGCCGGCGGCGCAGTTGCTCGACGAACTTGGTTTCAGCGGAGAGCACTTCGCCGAGCGCACGGCAGCAACGCTTCTGCAAACACTCGGGCTCAAGCGCGCGGAGGCGGAAAAGATTGCAACGCGAGCGTTGCCACTCGTCGAGGCGGAAGTCGATGCGCAATGAGGTGGGCGGCGATAAGGTACGTTACGGGATTGGGGTCATCGATCCGGTACGATGAGCAGAGGTGCTTTCCGATTGGCCTTGTCCATCAACCGTTTCTGGGTCTGGACTCCATTCAGCCGCGTGAATGGCGTGCATCGAGTCGGGCAAACTTTGCTCGGCTTGACCTGACCCCCACTGTTCGAGCGGCGCCCAATCAGCGATCGCGATCATGTGTCGTAGCCAGTTATGGCATGGACGTTATCGATCAATTCGCGGTCCATATCGTCAAGCGTTTCCGTATGGAACATTGAGAGATCGCGCAGCGCCGCCGCCAGCCTCTTGACTGGACGAGGTTTTGACGAGAATAAGGGCCAAGCGTGCAGCAGATAGATGAGGGGCGTGATCTCGCGGCGCTCACACCAGCGATCGAACAGCGCGATACATAGGTCATCAATCTGTTTTCGCAAGCGATAATCGTCGTCCGCACTGCTATTGCTGTTTTCTTCACGAACACTCGCGAACGTGGTCAAATATTTGCGGTTACAAGTTTGTTCCATTGTTTTAACCCGATCATGGCTTCGATACGCGTCCGCTTTTTTTGGACCGTTCGCTTCCCAGTTTTAAAAGCGTTCCCCAGACTCTAGAGGTGACCGGACGAACCGCTCATTGCGCCGCGCCGGACACTGGCTCATGACGCAAGGTCATTCTCTTGATGATGCTTGCGGCGAATCGGCCGACAATTCGCCCATTGCCTGGAAGAGTGCGGCGGTATCGCTCATGCGCTGGCTCCCGGCGCGTACGGCGCCAAGCTGTGCATTGAGAAATCGCTGCTCGCTGGCGTGCTGTGCCGTTGACGGCAGGGAACCCAGACGTGCGCGCGACGTCGTTTCGTCGAATGCCGCATGGGCTGTCTGTGCCGCTCTTTCGGTTGATGCCAGCGTCTGCGCGTCGTTGTCCAGTGAGGCAAGCGAATCCGCGACATCCTGGAATGCCGACAGGACCGTGGATTTATAGTGCAGAACCGCCGCATCGTAGGTATCGATCGAGGCTCTGCGTTGAGCGAACAACGCCCCGCCGTGGAAGAGCGGCTGCGACAGGCCCGCACCGATTGCCCAGAGGCCGCCCGCGCCTGAGAGCATCGCGGGCCAGCTAAAGCCGCCGCGGCCCATCGAGGCCGTCAGTGACAGGCTCGGAAAAAGTTGCGCGGTCGCAGCGCCAACGTCGGCCGCCGCGGCCTTCACGGCGGCGTCGGCTGCCTGAATGTCCGGACGCGAACGCAGGAGATCCGACGGCACGGCGACGGGCACATGGTCGGGCAACGCCAGGCTGTCGAGGTCGGGAACGGTCGGTGCGTTATCCGGCGTCCGGCCCATCAGTACCGCCAGCGCGTGGACCGCTGAGGCGCGTTGCTGGCGCATGGCCGGAAGACTCGCCGCGATCGAATCTGCATCCTGCGTCGAGTTGAGCGCCTGCACGTGCGAAATGGACCCGAGCGCGTACCGTTGCTGATCCTCGTTTGCAGTTTCGTTCGCCACGGCGACGAGCCGTTCGGTGAGCGCGATCTGGCGATTGAGCGCCGCCACATTGATCGCCGTGCCGACGATGTTGGCGGCGAGCGCGCGCCGCGCCGCTTCCAGTTCATACGCCTGCACGTTCACGCGAGCGGTAGCCGCCGCGTTGGCGTAGCGCGCCGCGCCGAAGAGGTCGAACGTGTAGTGCGTTTGAATCTGCCCGGCGAAGAAGTTATAGCGTACCTCGGTGGGGCCGATGCCGGGCACGACCGGTGAACGCGCGCGCTCGACCTGGGCCATAGCGTCGACCGAGGGCAGCGTGGACGAACCGATCTGCCCGCGCAGTTCTTCTTGCGCGGCGCAGAGCGTGCGCTGCGTGGCCGCAAGCGTCGGGCTGTTGCGCAGGCCTTCCTCGACGAGCGCATCGAGCGCGTCGGACCGGTAAAGCCGCCACCATTGCGGAACGGCCGTCGAGCCGATATCGAACTGCTGCGCAACGCCATCCGCCACGACAGTCTTCGATGGCTGCGCCTGCGCGCCGTAATGCGCGGGCGAAGGCATCACCGGGGGCTCCCCACCGGGGCCAAACGAGCAGGCCGTCAGTGCGAGTGCCGTAGCCACGGCGAGAACGGATGTCTTATAGGCAAGCTTCATGATCAAATCTCCGTATGCTCGACGACAACCGGTTGCATCCCGCGCTCATCGCGCCGGATCCTGAAGCACGTCGCATAGAGCGCCGGCAGGAAGAAAATAGTCAGTACCGTGGCGATCGTGATACCACCCATCAGCGCGGTCGCCATGGGCCCGAAGAACGCTGAGCGCAAGAGTGGAATCAAGGCGAGCACGGCGGCGGCGGCCGTCAGCATGATGGGCCTGAAGCGCCTCACGGTTGCACCGATAATGGCGTCGAAGCGCTCGTATCCCGCCGCGATGTCCTGGTCGATCTGGTCGACCAGAATCACGGAGTTGCGCATGATGATGCCGAACATGGCAATCACGCCGAGCAACGCGACGAAACCAAAGGGCTTGCCGAACAGGAGGAGCGCCGCCACAACGCCGATCAGCCCGAGCGGCGCTGTCAGCACGACGATAAACGTCCGCAAGAAGCTCTTCAGCTGGATCATGAGCAGGGTCAGCACGGCGATGATCATGAGCGGCATCTCGGCGTTGATCGAGGTCTGGCCTTTCACGCTTTCTTCGACGGAGCCGCCCACCTCGATGCGATAGCCGACCCGCAGCGTGGCTTTTTGCTCCACGAGCGCGTGCTCGATATCGCGGGTCACGTCGATGCCCTGCGCGTCGCCCCGGATGTCGGCCTGGACGGTGATCGTCGGCTGCCGGTCGCGCTGCCAGATCACCCCATACTCAAGCGTGTTCCGAACATGTCCGAGGGAACCGAGCGGGACCGGGCCGTTCGGCGTCGGAATCGCGAGACTCGTGAGCTGCGCAGGATCGACACGCTCGCTTTTCGGCGCACGCAGATCGACGTTGATCAGCTTGTCTCGCTCACGGAACTGCGTGACCGTGTAGCCAGAAAGCGTCATGGCCAGGAAGTTCGATACGTCCTCCGACGACACGCCAAGCTGGCGCGCCCTGGTCTGATCGATCTCGAACGAGATCGACCGTTCCGCCGGCTCGTCCCAGTCGAACTGGACATCGCGCGTGCGGGAATCGGCGCGGACCTTGCCGGCGACCTTTTCAGCAATCGAGCGCACGGTCGCAATATCGCTGCCGCTCACCCGGAACTTGATCGGAAATCCCACGGGCGGACCGTTCTCGAGTCGCGCCACACGCGTGCGCGCGCCGGAGAACTCTCTGCCGAGTTTAGCGTCGAGCCAGCGCATCAACTCGTCCCGGTTTTCGACACTCCTGGCCGTGATCACGAACTGCGCGAAGTTAGGCTGCTGAAGCTGCTGGTCGAGCGGCAGATAAAAGCGCGGTGCGCCGGTGCCTACAAAGTCCACGAAGTGCTCGATCTCGGGCCGGCCGTCGAGCGCCTTTTCCAGGCGCTTCGCTTCACGCAGCGTCGCCTCGAACGAAGCGCCTTCCGGCAGCCGCAGGTCCACGAGCAGCTCTGGCCGTTCAGAGTTGGGGAAGAACTGTTGCGGCACGCGCGTGAAGGCCGCCATCGCGATGGCAAAGAGCACAGCAGTGACGCCAAGCACGGCCCAGCGACGCTCGATACACCACGTGACACATCCCGAAAGGCGTTGGTAGAAGCCGGTATCATAGATGTCGTGCTCGTGATCGTGCGCACGGCTCTCGTGGCCCTTGCGCTCGGGCAGCATGTGATAGCCCAGTAGGGCAACCAGCACGACGGCCGCGAACCACGAAACGATCAGCGCAATGGCCGACACTTCGAAGATCGAGCGCGTATATTCGCCTGTGCTCGATTTCGCCAGCGCGATCGGCAGGAAGCCCGCGACCGTCACGAGGGTGCCCGTCAGCATCGGGAATGCCGTGCTCGTGTAGGCAAAGGCCGCCGCGCGCATGCGACTCCACCCCTGCTCGAGCTTCACGGCCATCGTTTCGACGGCGATGATCGCGTCGTCGACGAGCAGCCCCAGCGCGAGGACGAGCGTGCCAAGGGAGACCTGGTCCAGTCCCATATTGAACACACGCATGCACAGCGCCGTCACGGCGAGCACGATTGGAATCGAGATCACGACGACCATGCCGGTGCGCAGGCCGAGCGAAACGAGGCTTACGACCAGCACGATCGCTACCGCTTCACCGACCGATCTGACGAACTCGTCCACCGAATGCTTGACTGCGTGAGGCATGCTCGAAACGGGAGCCAGCTTGAGGCCCGCCGGCAGGGTCGCCTGGAGTTCGGCGGCTTTCGCGTCGAGCGCCTTGCCGAGGCTGATCACGTCGCCACCCTTTTGCATCGTGACGCCGATCCCGAGCACCGCCTGCCCCCCGACCCGCATCTGGGTGACGGGCGGATCGTCGTAGCCGCGCGTGATCTTCGCAATGTCACCGAGCCGGAACGTGCGTTTGTTCACGGTGAGGAGCGTGTCGGCGAGCGCCTGCACGTCCTTGAACGCGCCGCTCGGTCGCACGAACACCCGGTCGTCCGCCGTCGTAATGGTGCCGACGGGCGCAACGGTATTTTGTGTGTCGATTGCCTGGGCGAGTTGCTGCGGTGTGGTAGAGAGCCGCGTCAGCTCCGCATTCGATATCTCGACGAAGATGTGCTGGTCCGGGTCGCCAAAGTAGTCGACCTTGGCGACGCCGGGCACGCGCAGCAGGACTGTGCGCAATTGATCCGCGTAGTCGTGCAGTTGCGCAGGCGCAAAGCCGTCGCCTTCGAGCGCATAGATGTTCGTGTAGACATCACCGAACTCGTCGTTGAAAAACGGGCCAACCGTCCCCTGGGGCAGCGTCGCGGCGATGTCGCCCACTTTCTTGCGCACCTGATACCAAGTCTCGGGGACCTCCTTGACCGGGGCCGAGTCCTTCATTGCGAAGAAGATCATCGACTCGCCGGGCCGCGAGTAACTCTTGATGTTGTCGACGTACGGCGCCGCCTGCAACTGACGACCGATCCGGTCCGTGATCTGTTCCTGCACCTCGCGGGCGGTCGCGCCCGGCCAGTATGTTTTGACCACCATGGTCCGGAACGTGAACGGCGGGTCTTCCGACTGGGCAAGCTGCGTATAACCGATCACGCCGAACAGGGTTGCAAGCCCGATCAGAAAGATCACGAGCTGCTGATGGCGCAATGCCCAAGCGGAGAGATTGAAGCCCCCTTCGCCATGTGCCTCGGCGTCGGATGGGGTGACGGGCGCGCTGTCACGCGCGGTTTCACGGTCGGGGGCGTTCATGACGAAAAATCATCAAGATGCAGCGGGGCCACCACCTGCACGTGTTGGTCTGCGCTCACTGCGTGCGCGCCTTGCATCACGACGCGGTCGCCGTCGTGCAGGCCGCCGGTGACGGAGACCGTGCGCTCGTCGTAGCGCGCGATGCTGACAGGGCGCAACTCAAGGGTGTCGCTGCCCGCGCGCACCACCCACACAGCGGGGTCCTCGCCTTTGTGAAAGAGCGCCGTCACAGGCAGCGCGAACGGACGCGCCGTTGGCGCGTCGCCGACGGCATCGAACGTGACATTGGCCGTCATGCCGAGGCGAACTTCGGGGCTCGGCGCGGCCAGCGTGAGCTTCACGCGCCAGGTGCGGCTTTGCGGGTCGGCAGCGGGCGACACCTCGCGCACGCGCGCCTCGAAGGTCTTACCGGGCAGCGCAGACAGGCTCACGCGCACATTGCTGCCGACGACCAATGCGCCAAGCGTTAGCTCGGGCGCGTCGCAGACAACATCCACGTCTCCCGTCCAGTCAAGGTGATAGACGGCTTGATCTGCCTGAATGTTCTGGCCGGTGTCGGCGTCCTCCGACGTGATGACGCCGTCGTGGTCTGCCGTGAGCGTCGCGTAGCGCAGGTGATCCGTGGCGAGCGCCATTTGGGCTAGCGCCGAATCGCGCTGCGCGAGCGCGGAAGCGTAGGCGTCCTGAGTCTGCTCCATCTGCGCCGTCGCGATCAGGTTTGCCTGCGCCTGAGCGCGGTCGCGATCGAGCTGCTGCTTGGCGTACACGAGGCGATGTTCGGCGGCGTCGAGCTGCGCTCGCGCGTTGACCAGGTTATTGCGCAGATCGGTGGGGTCGAGCAGCGCAACGGTCTGTCCCGCCTTGACGGTATCGCCGATGCGCACCCGCCGTTCGGTGACCTTGCCTCCAATCCTGAACGAAAGAGGCGTGGAATACCGCGCCTCTATCTGAGCCGGCAACGAGGCGCTCACGGTGCGCCCGTCGGGATGAATCGCGAGAGCGACAACGGGTTTGAGCTCCGGCGGAACCGTTTCACGCTGGTGGCAGGCCGAGAGCAGGATCGCACCGCAAGCCGCAATGAAAAGCCGTCCTCGGAGGGATGGCCGGGCGACTGACGACAGGAAGGGGCGCGCAAGCGTCTGCGCGTTAAGACCGGAAAGTTTCACGATGTTCACAAGGCAGGTGATGGTCCAGTAGTGAAAATGGGCGAGGTATCGGAAGACACGGTGCGTCTGGCAGCATGCCTTGCGATACGAGCTAACGCTCGATCCGACATGCCTGTAACTTAGCATTCCTACTTGATGCATCTGATACAAACCGCTTGCAACTCTTCATACTTCGTCATCGCACGCGGCACACTCCCACAAAACGGCTAACGAACGAGCGTAAAACAGGTCCTCGCCCCGAGCCCGGCGCTGGTGGATGTGGACGACAGTGGACGACTCGTCTTCAGCGCTGCAACACCCGATTCCGGGCACCGTCGCAACTCAATTCGTCTGTCTATGCTGTCACTGATCCCTCCCGCGACAGTGACATTAGACCCATAACTGATTATATTGTCAACTATGACACATAATTCTACCATATGACAAATGCAGAAACTTGGAGCCGAGATGCCTGATACCCCGAACTCCCGTGCAACCTGGCAACGCACGCAGAAGTTGCCAGCTCCGGCCGAGGCGACCGAAGGGCGCCAGCCGCGCGGTGCCCGCCGCAAGCGAGAGACTCGCATCCGCCTGCTCGACGCCGCGCTCAGGCTAATGGCCGAAAAAGGGATGGATTCCGTGTCCATCAACGACATTACCGAGGCCGCCGACGTCGGCTTCGGCTCCTTCTACAACCACTTCGAGTCGAAGGAAGGGATCTTCACCGCGCTCGTCGAGTGGGTGTTTGAGGAATTCGCCGATACGCTCGACCGTCTCGCCAGCGGACTGTCTGACCCGGCCGAAGTCGTCGCCGTCTCAGTGCGCCATACGCTGATGCGCGCCCGCCTTGAGCCGGTGTGGGGACAGCTCCTGATCCGCGAGGGTTTTACGGTGCGTGCGCTGAGCTGGGGTCTCGGTCAGCGATTGCTGCGCGATAGTCAAAGAGGCATTTCCGCGAAACGCTTTGTCGTCCCGGATCACTTCATGTGTATCGTTTCGGTTACGGGCATCATCTTCGCGGCGATCGCCGCTGAACTGCACTTTGCCGCCGCGGTCACACCAGCGATCCAGCGGCAGAAGGCATCTGGACTCGGTGAACAGAACTTCGCGGAGCGCGCTGCGACGGTCGTGCTGCAGGCACTTGGACTCAAGCGCGCGGAGGCGGAGAGTATTGCACAGTTGCCGTTGCCCACGGATAAGCCGGAAATCAAGGTCTGCCAGACAAAACTGCGCGCTCGCTGATCGGCTGGACAATCTTCCGTCTCAGGGCACGGATAGATGCGCGGCGAGACCACAAGCAAGGCAGCTGTGATCGGGAGAAACGGCGCGGACAATGAAGAAGCGTGAAGACTGCTACCGGGTCCTGCGTCGCCAGTTGCCCGGGCTCTTCGGCCCGATATAACGGCGCCGTAAGTATCAGTCAGCTACCGTAAAGCGCACTCGCGAGATAACGGCGACGCAGCTCGCGCAGACCCGTCGCCAGGATCGCGCTGGTCGGCAGCGCGAGTAGCACGCCAAAGAAACCGAAAAGTTGGCCGAACGCCAGCAAGGCGAAAATCACCGCGAGCGGATGCAGGCCAATGCGCTCGCCAACGAGGCGTGGCGTGAGAAAGAAGCTTTCGAGAATCTGGCCGATGCTGTACACCACGACCACCGCGCCGATGCCATACCAGCTACCGAACTGCAGCAGCGCGGCGAGAAGTGCAAACGCCAGCCCTATCGCAAATCCGACATACGGAATGAACACCGCAAGCCCGGTAAAGAGACCGACGGGTAGCGCGATTTCGAAGCCCGCGATCGTCAGTGCTATCGGATAGTACGCGGCGAGCACTCCCATCACGAGTAGCTGGCCACGCAGGTATTGCGACAGCATCTGGTCTATGTCGGTCATGAACTCCCGCGTTTTGCCCAGCAAGCGTCGCGGCACGAAGCTTTCTAGGCGAGCGAACGCCTCGCGCCTGTCATAGAGCAGATAGAACAGCACGAGCGGCACCAGCACGACGTTGCCAACGACAGTGATCATCACGTTGCCGCTCGCACGCAGGTAGTGCCACACAGCCAACGCGATTGTCTGCTCGCTCGCTTTGAGATCCACCGCCACCATGTCGCGGACATTACCCAAATCGAGCGAGTAGCTCAGGCCCAGGAGAGCCAGTTTGGGTTGCAACCACGTGTTGAGCGTCACTACCAGGGACGGAATCTGTCTGACCAGTTCAGGTCCCGCCTTCTGGATCACGGCAAACACGAGCAGAACGAGTAGCGCAGCCATCAATCCGAACAACAACATCATCGCGAGCGCCGCGAGCCCGCGTGGCGTGCGATGACGAACCAGCCACTCGACCCCCGGCTGCAGAACATATGCGATGAGCCCACCAAGCAGGAATGGGGCGAGGACGGGGCGCAAGATCCATAGCAAGACGGCGACCGCTATGGCTACAGCGCCCCATGACAGGGCTTGGCGATTGTACAAAGTCATAAGCGGAAGGTGAGGTGAAAAAATCGAGTGCTCTCGCATTGGGACGTGGGAGATTCCGAACTAACCGGCGTATTTGGTCGAGTTCGTCAGAGGGAACGCAAACCGTCAAATGCCACGCGCTGCATCGTCGCCCCTCTCTTCCGCGGGAAAAACTTGCAGAAGCCGCAACGCCTTTCCAACAAACGTTCACCCTCCACCCGGAATTGACCGCGGACCGGGACACTTCGAGTTGGTCGTCCGATCTGACACTACCTTCCATTCATGACCGGAACCATTGAGGTCGTCGCGGTAGCTAGGCTCTTTCAGTCTCGTGGCCAGCCGTGATCAGCCCTCATTTTTATGATAGTTTCATCATTTACGATTCATGGGTCAATATTGATTTTTTTATTACCTGCGGATCCATAGGGGCGGGCCACGCATTCGCGGGAATGCCGCCCCACGCGACGAACGCGTGAATGATGCGCGTCGAACAGCATCTCGTGCGTCTGCAGCAAATAGGCGCGTAGGAAGAACGCTCGGTGCAGCGTCGGCGCTCGCCCACATCCTGCAGAGGACTCGCGATTGAAGGCGGCCTCGAAGGCCAACAAACGACCCGTTTCGGCCATCTGGACCACCAGTAAGCGGTCATTCCCTACCCACGGTCGGCGAGGAACGGGCAGCCTAGCAGAAGCGCCTCGGCGACCGCATCGAGGAAAGCATCCAGTCGCGCTCCGCGTTTACGAACACGCTGAGCCCATTCTTTCGCGACCTTTCTGTAGTACAGCCGTTGCTCTGCTTTCCACCGGCGGTTTCCAAGCTGAAATGCAACAGCGGGTTAATGAACGGAAGCTGAGGTTATCGAAGCGGTTGCGAGCATACGTTCGAAGACCTCGAATGCCGAATGAAATGCATGGGTAGCGCGAGGTCGGCTGTTGAGGCTGTCGGCGATGGCATCGAGTTCGTCCTGACTGT
>Ga0185299_10005079_pt1 | contig 15216 bp, 17 predicted proteins | sample PaiPotPPA55metaG_FD_128002 | JGI IMG/M metagenome (GOLD analysis project Ga0185299, IMG submission 128002) | Iron sulfur acid spring bacterial and archeal communities from Banff, Canada, to study Microbial Dark Matter (Phase II) - Paint Pots PPA... ...
ATCGCTCACAAAGAGTGCGAATGGAAGGATGGCGACAGGGGCGGCTTAGCTGAACGGGAACAGACCGGAGGAAAGAAGAAAGCAAAAGTGTGCCTTGACATCAACCGGCCTTCTCATGGAAGGACTTAGCACACCGAACGTAGTCGGGGGCTTCTTAAGGTGCGTGCATTCTTCGCTAAAGGGTAAACGCCGAACAAGGAGACTACCAACACAAGGACGGCATCGCATCGTTTGCCAAGTTTATCTCGATATGTATCGCAGGTCAGTGCTGTGGTAAACGGCCTTTGTTTTGCACTTGGGACACTCTAGCTCTACGCCTTCGTGGGGAACCACGGGCTCCGTAGGGTACAGATAGTCTTCAACATTGCGAGCGTGGCCTACGTAGGAATGAACGAAGGTTTTGAAGCAACTGCGGGAACTCACAACCCAACGCGGCGGAAGTAGCGGCGGCGGCGTTCCCCCGTGTGGCATAACACCTCAAAAGTAGATCCCTGGTGATTCCCAGCAAATACAGCGAACAGTGTAGCCCAACACAGAATAGAAGATGCTCAAATTCCTGATAAGCACAGAAACCTGGATTTTGATCGAGGAGTAGTGTTTTTCCAAATTCCGTCCGCACCAGGGACATCGCACTCGCGTTTTTTTTCAGGTGCAGCCCCGAAGACGCTGAGCACCCCTAGGAGGATTACAAGATGCACTACTCACATCGCTATACCTGGCTGCCGCCTTTCTGGTGCGGCGTGTTTGTTGAAGACGAAACGAAGAGCGGCCTGTTCGGTGGTCGGCGAGGCCGCTCTTAGGGGGGAGCTTGTGCTGAAGAGCCAACTAACCACCCAAGCCTACGGCCCAACCCTCTGCAATTCTGTTCCCTTTGAAACACTTTTGGTCTCTTAGAAACATGTCCAGAAAGCGACAGTTTTGGACCCGAGGCGAAGTCATGCTCGTGTCTCCTAGCCCGCAATGCCTCCAACGCGTGCAGAACCGTGGAGATATTCATATGTCATCTTGGCAGGGATTCTACTGCGCCGCCGTTCTTGAAACGAATCCAGAAACACTGGCAAGTCTCATACGCGAAGCTGAAACCGCTCTTTTTATGCGCGAACTCGAACTCGCTGTTGGCCTCGATGGGCGCAGCGAGCGCCTCGAAATTGAGCACGCTGCATCGGCTCTGCGAATTTTGACATCGGAGAGCAAGGGCTGGGTCCGAACTCGGACCAGTCTAGCTATTAGCCCCGCTGGGTCAGGTTTTCGCCATTTAGGCGCTTTTCCTCAGCGTCCAGCAAGCGCTTGATGTCCCTCGCGAGTTTAGCAAACATCTTCGGATCGTCTACGACCGCCGCCAGATCGCAAAGTTCGCGTCAACGTTCTTTCGTCTTACCAACCATTTGACCGGTCACTCCCTACCGCAACTCCCAGCACTCGATGCCTACATCTTTGTATTCCTCAGATGGGTCAATCCACCTACGATGTTGCCATCTCACAACGCTCGATAGGAGACACCATGTTTGGATACGGAATACTCGGCACGTTATTGGTCATCTGTCTTGATCGTTTGGCTCGTTCGGAGAGCATGAGCACAAACCGTGGGGGGTGACCCGCGCAATCCAGCACAACAACTCTCTCCGGCAGCTATCCTCGGCGATTCATTGATGAAATGAAGGTTTACTGGGCACGAGCAGGATGCGGTCTGCACCATTCCGCTCGCGCCTAAGAGCGTGTGCCTTGACGGATAGCCATTGCCATCTTTTCCCGTCCCATCACATCTAACTGGCATGGTTGACTTTCACGCAGAGCAAGCGGCCCACAAAACAGAGGGATGCCCGGCTTGTAAGGGAACGATGAATCTTGTCGAGGACACATACAAGTGCGAACAGTGCGGGCACTTTCGCCAGAATCCACAGTTACAAACAATTGTTGAACGAGGTGACCGCGCCAACCTCACATTTTGTAAATGCGAGTATTGTCTCACGCACCCAATCGGCGAGACTCCTTGACACCTCACCGCATTTCTTTGGCAATCTGTGTCTCTTCTACAATCAACGCGAACGGTCCCGCTTGCTGGCCCTTCCTTAGGTTGTAGCACCTACAGTACTAACCACATCAGGCGAAAAGCTGTATTGGATAACCAGCGCCCCTCTATTACAGTCTCTTTAGATGAGCGCAATGATAATCATTCTCGGCATGGCGCTGCCCATACTCATCGTTGGGCTGTTCGCGTACTTTGTCTACCTGACCAAAGGTGGGGAACGCGAGCACCGATAATACGAGCGAACTTAATGAATTGTCCGCACTGTCATAGCGAGCGAACCCGAAGGTCCAAGCGGAGAGGATTCGTTGAGCGTGGACCGTTGACGCTGATTTCTCTAAAACCGTTTCGTTGTGGGGATTGCCGATATCGTTTCTACCGCTGGCCGATCATCAGCAGCCGCTTGGATACGCCCACTGTTAAGCCCCTCATTAGTTCAGAACTTCGATAATTTGCCCCCCTTAGGAATGCCGTCCTTTCCATTCCGCTCTCGCCTCGTCCAGTTGAATCTGGAACGCTTGATTTAGAATCTGCGCCCAATCGAGTGTTGCACGTTTCCCGGTAGCGTAATCCTCGGCGTTTTAACGTTTGACTCCTGCGGCATAAGCAGAGTATGGTCCGCGGCGCGCAACTGTCCCTTTCTCCTAAGCTGACCTGAACTTAGGTACGCTTACCAGAAAATCAAAAATTTAGAAGAGTCACATGCAGTCTGGAACCATGCTTCGGATTAAATGTAAGCGTGAACCTAATATAAAAAGGGGAGAGGAAGAGAAAATGATGAAGCAATTCGGCAGAACCATGCTGATTGTAATGGGCCTCGCAGTTGCTGCGGCGGTGTGGTCGTCGATTCCGACTCAGGCCGGTCCGGCTGTAGTCGCCCACGCCCTCAACCCGGTCGCGTTCTTGGCGGACACGAGCAATTCCGCAGACCCCGTGTCCCTGTTCGTCGAAGTAGTTACAGGCAACGACGGCCAGGAGCTTTTTTACAACATCAACGACCAAAACAACACATTAAACTATTCCGGTTTCGGTTCGATCCCGGCTTCCAGCATCAACGTGTCAGGAGGCTCGTTACACACTGGCAAAGTGACGGTCACGCTGAACGTGAACACCTGCGCCGTGGCCGACTTTATGACCGTTAGCGGACCTTGCGGACCTTTCAATTTCACTTGGGTCGACGTGCCTCCGTCCGTTGGCGGTTCCAATACCTTCCACGGGATCAGCACGGTGAATATGCCCGGAGGCGGCAAGGTGCTGACAAACGGCGACTCTTTGAGTGTCGGCGCCACGGCGACCGGTACAGCGCTCATCTACAATTTCGATACATTCCAGGGTGGCGGCCTCACGGAAGAAACGAACGTTAACGTGACCATCACCCATCCGCCCCAGCCGTAGGCGCTGAAGCAACTGTGAGGGTTGGCCGAATTTGTGATGATTTCTGTATACCTTTAGACCATGCCTGTACGATTTGCTTTCTGGTTACTATCCGTATTAACGTGCCTCCTCACTTGAAGCTTGGCGTTTGCTGCCGTGTACCCATTCCAAGAAGGGAATGCGTCCCGACAGGTGGCGCTTGGTTTCCGAATTCGGGGGGCGGTGTGTCGTGCAAGTCGTGCGGATCAGTCAACCAGAGGAAGTTCAGCGCGGAGATGAGCATCCATTTTCCCGGAGCGAAGAACATTGACAAGCCAGTCGTGTGGGTATTTCCAGAGATTGTTGTCTGTTTGGAGTGTGGCACCACGGAATTTGCTGTGCCGGAAGCTGAACTGCGTCTACTTGCAAAAGGCGATGCCGGTTCGGCAGGGTAACCTAGGCGCACGCGGCGTTAGTTGTACCGACCTGCCGGATGATGGGAAATGAAAACATGCCCCGCCAGCGCCTCGCGGATGGCTGGTAAGAGCGATACGGAACTGTTTTTTCTTGACTTCCCTTTTATAGAACTAATCGGGAGTTTCGCAGTCAGGAGAAACGAAGCGACTGCCGACTGTCGCTAGTTTGAGTGCGGGAATCAAGTCGGTTCCCAGACGCGACTTCAGCACGTAACCCAGCGCGCCCGTCTCCAGAGCAGCACGACAAATATCGGTGTCAGTAAGGACCGTTAGGAAAACAATCTTGATGGACGGATTGGCGTCTTTCATATGTTTAGCTGCTTGGATCCCATTGAGGATGGGCATGGAAATATCGAGGACCACGATGTCCGGGCGCAGTTTCAAGGCGGCGTCGATCGCCGCCTGACCATCACTTGCCGTGCCTACGACCACGCATCCATCGGCGGATAGAAGTTCGCTGACGTGCTCAAGCATCTCTCCGTTGTCGTCGGCTAAAAGGACACGAATCTTTGACAGAGTAAGCCCTCCCGGTTCACACACGAAATATAAACACCGATTGGGTCGCGAAGTTTTGGTCTTTCCAAGACACGCGAAATTAGAGCGCGGACACTCTAGCCCTCCAAAGCGAACCAATCAATCAGGGAAACCTTACAGCTAAAACTTAAATTCCCATGCCTTGCCAGCTCGTGCCCCGCAAAGAACTAAAGCGTCCCCAGACTATAATAATGCCGGCGTCGCTTGGGAATGATACTGGTAGTTATGACAGGCTCAGGCTCGTGGGGTGCAAGACGCTCTCAGCTCGGCGCGAGTGGCTACGTGGGTGAAAGCAAAGGCGGAAAGCAACGCTTTCGGCTGCTGGATAGCGCCAAGGAATTGCACGACACTCCGTTCGGCACAACTCAGCAGTTCCTCTACTGTCTCTGCCGCATAGAATAAAACCATCTCCGACGAGTGGAGTATTAGCCGAACCGAGGCCGACCGGACGCGATCGCGGCGCCGCACCCGGCCGCGCACGCTTCGATGCACCTGTCCTTTCGTACAGGTGCAATGCGTGATCGGGATGATATGCTGTGCTCGATTCGGAGGTAAAAACAGTGGGCATCGCAGCGGACATTCTCGGCTTACGAAATCACCATTTTAGTAGTGTGGCTGAACTTCTTTCCGCGCTCGAACAGGTCTGTGATGCGCCTGTGGACAAAATATCAGCCCGAGTGTTTCTGGCGGGCGCAGCTGCTGATCTAGTCCTGACCAATGTCGCGGCTCATGCTGTCGAAGCGCTGAGCGAAGAACCCACGAATCGTAAAACTCGGCGAGCAGCTTCGCCGTCCCGGCGCAAGAACCGCCGTTCCGTTCAAGGTCCCCCGTCGCGGCAGCGTATACTTTTCGCGTAATCTGACAAATTCCTCCTATTACCTACATATCCGGTAACACCTTACCTCGGGTTGAGATAGATTTCTTGCGGAGGATTCATGGACATTCTTGCAGCGATCAAGCGCGAAGAACGAAGGCTCGAAAAACAGCTAGGAAAGCTGAATCACCAACTAAGCGGTGTACGAGCGGCTGCCAAAGCATTGGGCGGCTCTGCGGAGCGCGAAGTCATCGGCGTGAAGAAGCGCGTTCTGTCGGCTGCTGGTAGAGCGGCGATAGCCAAGGCGGCGAAGAAGCGGTGGGCAAAGGTTAGGAAGCAAGTCAAGAAGAGCAGTTAGGCAAGTCGCTGAACCAGAAGTGCGCCAGATTATTGAGAGCGCGTTCGCGGCTTTGAAGACTTCGCATTCGGAGATGCTGTACTCTCCGCCCTTTTGCACGCTGCGGAAATAGAATCGAGTCTGTCTGCGCCGTTGTCTCCCAAGGAGACGCCAGGTTGAATCGGCAAAGTGATGGTCTGAGTATGACAATGAACCGTCAGGGTTGTGGGAGCGTTTGATGCTTGATCTCGCACCAGTTCGTAAGTCCATCCCCAACCTTTAATCGGTGTGAATTCCTGGCGTGCCTCATAACCGGATTCACTGAAAAAGTAGCGGCTGAGACCTTCGGCACTGCCTACGTTAACTTGTATCACCTTCCCACTTTCGTTCGTGATGTACTCAGCCGACGTGAACCCTCCTGAGTCCATCGTCTGCCCGGCGAACCGATTCTGCTGGTCAAAAGCGTTTATGATCGTGAAGCGATAGGGACCTTGCCTGTCTGTGCCAGATTCATCCGCGCGAGTCATATTGAATTGCGCGTCATAACGAAAGTCCTGGGTGTCGCCACGCCAGTTGCGTGATTTCACCAAAGCACCGGCGGGGTTGTAGCTATAGCTGACCCAGTGCTTCGCATCATCGTCAACGCGTGTGATGCGGCCCCCTGAGTCCTTCGTCACGGAGACGAAATGTTCGTGTGGCGATGTAATGCGGACAATGTTTCCGTCGCCATCTCGCTTGATCGTAAGGCGCTCGCCAACCTTGTTTCTGATTTCCGTCACGGCACATTGCCCTGGTTTGCTGTTCCCACTGCATCCTTGCACGACGAACTGTGTACCGTCTTTCAGCGCAACGGTCCAGTTGCCTGGCCACCAATTCCAAGTGATACGCGATCCAAGAAACTTTCCCGGAGTGGCCTGATCTTCAAAAACACCGTCGCTGTAACTCGTACCAGGGGAGATACGGGCGTAGCGGATTTGTCCACCGTCCGCCAATACGAGCGCAACCCACGAAAATTTACTGACATCCCCGATGATGAACATGTCGTACGAGGTGCTACCACCGATTCCGAAGGACCGCGATCTTGTATCTTGATTCCGCTGCGTGCGTTCAAAGCGGATCGGAATGCTGTCGTTCATGAACAGATCAAGGTAAGTGCGGTAATAGATTCCGGTCTCAACGTCGAAGGGATCGCCAGCTTTGACTCCGAAGGCTACTCGATTCCCGTTGAATTCGCCTGGTTGGTGTACTTGTGCCATCGCGAGCGGTGCGAAGAATACAGAAAGGACCGAAACCAGAATCATCCATTTATGGTCGACCAAGGTTCTCAACGCCTCCCCCATCTGCGGGACGCAAACTTATCAACAATAACGTCGCGTGCGACCATCATTTTGCGAGAACAAGGGCCTGTAATCTCTCCGCCACTTTCTCATCGTCCGTCGTAAACATAGAGTTGTGGAACTGGATGAAAAAGCATGGATGGCTCGCGTCCCATCCCGGCGTGATGGCGTGGGGCTTCCCGTCAAACGAATAGAGGTACCGCCCGTCCTTCCTGGACTCAACGACGTGAATCTCAAAGTCAATCGAAGCCGGCATTAACATCACGTCGATGCTTCCGACAGTCGTGCGATAGAACGCTGCTCCAATCTGACCGTCAAACATGCCGACAAGCTTTGACGGAAGAACGCATATCACTTCGATGCCTTGTCGGTTTAATTTTTCCTTCAACTTCATCGCCTCTTCATACGCTGGCTCCGTGCGCGTCAATTCATAAGGCGCGTCTTCGTGACTGCAAGTAGCGCGAGCCGAGAGCGGAACGAACAATAAGAGAAGAATCAGGAATCGTTTCATTTGCCCTCCTCACAACCGAGAGCCTTGCCGGTATAAATCACACCTAGATCATCACTGAATGCAGCAGGCCCGCATCCCGACTTGTTCGTATCTCTCGCGGGTGTGATTGTTATCCAATAGTGTGTGCGGTCAGCGTCGGTAACGATGTCGATTTCATGTTGAGCCGGATTCGAGATGTCGATGAGTGGTGGGGAGTCGCGGCCTTCTGTACGGAGAAATTCAGTGATCTCCTCTTTACTACCGAACTTGTGATTCGCATTGGCGTATTTGTACACGTATTCCGCAGTGTTTAATGTCCGCATTGTTCCGACCACGCGTATCGCTTCGGACGGAAAGTCCTCTTTCGCCTGGGGTAGACTGCGAGTCGGCGCTACCCAAAGAACCAATCCACAAAATGTGATGAACCAGAGTCTCTTCATGTGAACCTCCAGCAGAACGACTCTAGCACGGTCTCACTAAGGAGAGATGTGCCAACTCGCGCTGCAACTAACGTTGATCCGGCCATCATCTTACGTAGCGAATAGGCTCACCGCTATCCTAGGCGCGGGGCCAAGTTACTTGTCGCAGCCGTCACATCTAGCCTTGAGACCTCCGTTTGAGATAGCTTCTCTGGGGAGGATTCATGAACATTCTTGCAGCGATCAAGCGCGAAGAGCCTAGCTGGTAGGCCATCGCTCTCGCCGGCCCATTTTTTGGGCACAAAAGGATGGGCCTTCCAGACGAGCAGTTCAACTTCACACGGCAGCGCAGTCCAAGGCGCACCGTGGCCGGATTTTTATCTTCTGAGTCGAGTTCTACTGGGAGCGGGGCGTAGGGATGGTGCTTTGAAGGTTTTGAAATTCCTGCATTTCTTGCTGGGCTTGGCTGAGCTTGCCTTGTTTGCGATGTAAGCCTGCAAGGCCGAAATATGCTTGAGCGGCGAGCGAAGCATTCTTTTCCAGTTCGATTATTTTCCGCCACGACTCCTCGGCGACGGAGCTTTCGCCTGCCAGGGAGGCGGCTTTGCCCAGGGAGTATAGTGTCTCTGGCATTTCCGGCTTCAGCTGGTTGGAACGCTTTAATTCGGCCAGGGCGTCGCGTGCGTTTCCTTGCTGAAGCAATGCAGCGCCCAGGCGGTATGCGGCTTCCGCGTTACCAGGCTGCAGCTTTGCTTCGGCGCGAAATTCTGCTTCGGCTTTAGGCCACTGTGCGGAGTTGGCGTAGACCTGGCCCAGTTCCAGATGAAGCCCCGGCAAATCCGGCCGTCCGCGCAGGGCCTCCAGATATTCTTTCTCAGCTTGCGGCAGTTGCCGAAGCACTAAATAATTTTTCCCAAGGGCCTGGTGGGCGCGGGCGGAATCGGGATGATTAGCAATCAAGGTGTCGATGGCCGTTTTGGAAAGTAAGCCACTGGAATGGCCCAGGTAAAATAACAGGTCAGGATCATCAGGTTGTTTGGGAAGCACAGCGGTGAAGTTGGCGACGGCTTCGGTTAGCTGGCCGGTTTCGATCTGCGCAATTCCGAAAGCCTCCTGCGCGCCGACACGCTCGAGATGCGGGATGGCCTCAGCGGCATACCCCTGGGCCAGTAGGGCATAACCCAAAAACTGGTGCGCCACCAGCAAGTCGGGATCAAGCTCCAGGGCTCTCTTTAGAGGAGTAATGGCCGCGCCGTAATCGTGTTTCTCCATGTAAGCGGCGCCGAGATTCAGGAATGCATCGGCTAAGCCAGGGTCGAGTCTGGCAGCTTCGCGAAACTCGGTGATTTCGACGTCAACCTGGTGCTGCTTGCGGGCTTCAAGTCCCGCTTGCAGGTGTTGCATGGCGCCGGGTGCTGCAGACTGGGCGGCGAACGCCAGAAATAAGAAGAAAGTCATCCGCGCTCCGGTTCGCGAACTTCAAGGAATTGGTCAGCGCGAACGTCATTTAATACTTGCTTGGCGCCAGAAGGCCAGAGAACTTCTACCGAAGTTTTTTCGGCAGAACCCAGTCCGAAGTGTAGGCGCTTGTCACTGGCGCACAGGTAGCTTCCGGCTGATGTCGCGAAGCGCGTCTGACCGTTCACGAAAACCTTAGCGCCGTATCCGTCGCGATTGCTGCGCGTACCACGCAAAGTAATCGAGAGCCAATGATTATGATTGTCGCAGCGATTCAGCAGCAGCACCGGCGGCCCGCCGAGTGTCGTGATGAGAGCGTCGATCTTGCCATCGTTATTAATGTCACCAAAAGCCGCGCCGCGAGCCGCCAGCGGTGTGGTCACGCCGGAATCAGTTCGTTCAAACCTGCCATTATGATTGAGCGCCAAGAGCGGCAGTTCTTTGTAGTGCAGGGAAGCATCAATTTTCTCGACATTCTCGAGGACGTGGCTTTGCGCCACGAAGAGATCCTTCCAGCCGTCGTTGTCAAAATCTTCCAGTCCTACGCCCCAGCCCGAACTGCCGGACGTCAATGCGCCCAGTCCAGTCTTTAGACTGTCATACGTAAATGAGCCGTCTCCGTCGTTATGAAACAGCGCGTACAACTCGCGCGGCAGTACTGTAGTGATGATGTCCGGGCGACCATCGTTGTCATAGTCTTGAAACGCCGTACCCATCCCCGACAGACCTTTGCCGTCGGAGGTCAGTCCCACGCCTGATTCCAGGGCGCACTCCTTGAAAGTGCCGTCACCGTTGTTGTGGAAAAGATATTGCTGCATGCCGTCGTTGGAAACAGAAATATCGGTGAAACCGTCGCCGTCGTAGTCCGCAAACGCCACACCAAGAGCACGCCCTTTTTGGGCGGTGAATCCTGAACGCTCGCTGACATCTTCGAAGGTGCCGTCGCCACGATTGTGGTACAGCAAACAAGTAGTGGCTGGGAATGCACCCGGGGGACAATAGGTGTGCCAGTCTCCGCCGCAAATTTTGTTGTGATCGACGTCCCAGTCCATGTAACGGGTGACAAACAAGTCCAGGTGGCCGTCATTGTCGTAGTCGACGAAACCCGCGGAGACAGACCAACCTCCGCCAGCGACGCCGGCTTTGGCTGTTACATCCGTGAAGGTGCCATCACCATTGTTGTGATAAAGAATGTTTTTTCCATAGCTGGTGACGCACAGATCGGGATAACCATCGTTGTCGTAATCGCCGACGGCGACGCCCATCCCATAGTTACCGTTTCCCGCGTTAGCCAGACCTGCGGCGCGCGTGACGTCCGCAAAGCTCCCGTCGGGATTCTGGCGGTATAGCCGGTTCCAGTAGCGAGGATCGCTACGATCGAAGTTCTCAGGCACACGCAGGGGCTCAGTAATCTTGCCGCCGTTGACTAGAAAAATATCAAGCAAGCCGTCGTTGTTGTAGTCGAAGAGGGCCACCCCGCCGGGCATGGTCTCGATGAGGAATTTTCTGGGAGTGGGAGAATTCTGAAGGATGAAGTCGATTCCGCGTAGAGGTTTTACGTCAAAAATGGGTGCCGCGGCACCCAGTGCCGCCAAACTCAAAAAATTACGCCGCGTGAACCGACGAACCATGTCTGAGCGTGACTCCCTGTAGCGCAAGTACGCGCTTCGCGCAAAAATCAGCGCAAAAATAGGCTAACACGAAGCGAATGCGGGGGACCGGACTGGAACGCGGAGCGATAATAGGAAACCCTCAGAAGATCTAGCTAAGACAGGCGCTTGGGGTGGATGTCTGTCTGGCTCACCCCAAGCGCCGTAGGTTTTAGAACAAGAACTTCAGAGCGAACTGAATGAGCCGCGGCGTGTTCAACTGGCTGTTCACAATTCCGAAGCTCGGGTTATTCGCTGTGCAGCATGCGGTATTTGGCGGGCCAAACTGCACACGATTGAAGGTGTTGAAGAACTCGGTCCGGAACTGCAGTCCCAACTTGTCTTCCGGTCCGAAGTTTGTGGTCTTGAATATCGCGATGTCCCAGTTATTAATTCCTTGTCCTCGAAGGGTGGGATCGACACGACCCTCGTTACCGAAACCCCAGTCGGGCGGCGGCGTGAAGCAGCTAGGATTGAACCATACGATTCCTCCCGAGAGGGATGTATGGGGTACGGTCTTGTCGCATCCGGGCACATAATTCGGACGCAGAACACCGATTCCCAGGTTCGCCGATGATAGCGGCGTGGATGCGCCATAGCTGATTGGCAGCGGGAAACCCTTCTGAAATGTGGTAACGCCATCGACGCCCCAGCCGGAAACGACTTTGCTCATCACGCCAGTAGCGTCCGCAAAGTACTTCTTGCCGTGGCCGATCGGTAGGTCATAGACATAGCTGAGCACCAGGCGCTGTGGCACATCCTGCGAGGAGAGCGATCGCTCCGCTTTCAGGTTGTTCCAGTCTTGTACTTCGCCCACGCCCGACTCCAGCCAGGTCGTAAGCGTGTCTGCATTGGTGAGCAATTTGGCGTTGGTGTAGGCAGCCAGGAAGGAGCCACCACTCTGGAATCGCTTGGTGACAGTAAGTTGAAACGAGTTGTAGTTGCTGCTGCAGCAACCATCCCCGGCGAGGCTCATATTGGTGTATTCGGGGTACGGACGGAGTAGCTGACCGGCGTTGACGGTCGGATTCGTCGTCGGATTCAGCGGGCTGACCGTAGTGATGCCAATGAACGGATTGGGAACCTGCGCGACCAACGCTCCCTGCAGCGACAGGAACTGGTCGGGAATCTGGTTGACTCGGGTCTGCGTTGGATTCGGCAAATGCACACCTCGCGAACCGGCGAACGCGGCATCAACGAAGATGCCCCAGGGCAGTTCTCGCTGGATATCCAGGTTGAACTGCTGCACATAGCCGGGCTTATAGTTCGTATAGGGAGCTTCGAACTCGGGCCCTTGTCCGGCGTCAAAAGCCGAAACATTGCCCCTGCCGAGCGGGCCATTGACAGTCGGACCGAACGGCCCATTCGTCGGACAATTGAGCGTCCCCGTCGGTACGCCCGCCGTAAACGTGCAGTTCGTCGCCGTCAGTGTGCTGCTGGGCGAGATGCCTCCATTAGCGCTGGCCACCCACAGTGTTGAGGCCGTGTTGATGGGGTCGTTACTGGGGTTGAGTCCGAAAAATGTCCAGTTCGGGGTAAAGAAGATGCCGTAACCGGTCCGAACAACGGTTTTCTGGTCGAAGCTATAAGCAAGCCCTAGGCGCGGCATGAATTCCTTCTTGGGCAGAGGTATCGCCGTCCGCCCAGGGTTGATGCCGTTGCGGACCAGGAAGACGTCACCCGGACATGGGCTACCCGGAGTTCCAGTACCTGTCGCCACATCCAGTTGGCAGCCAGTAACCGTGTGGTTAGTTGCGGCTGGATCCCAATAAGTCGAGAAGTCATGACGCACCGAGAAACCTCCCGGCAAGTCGTAACGCAGACCGTAGTTGAGCGTCAGCTTTCTCGTTACCCTCCAGGTATCTCCAAAATAGAAGCCCCGATAAGTTTCTTTTTGCGCCACTAGCCCCGGTACCTGCGCTTCACCGAAACTGTGGTTGAACACGCTTGACTGGTTCAGGCCATAGCCCAGCAGGAAATCGGCAAAGGAAATACCGCCCGTGCCGCCGGAAACGGCGTTGCTGTTCGTCCAGCTGCCATTGAAAGCGAAAGCGCCGCTGGCGATGTTTGTCTGAGCATAGTTGTCGTAGGTTTCTATCAGTTGGCCGCCGAACTGAAAGGTGTGACGTCCCTTGATCCAGGTCATGTTCGGCTGAAAGGCGAACTGCGTATCGTGGTCGGTGATGAAGCTTTGGCCTTGCGAACAAGTAACGGTAGGATCCTGCGGCGAGAAGCAGGGCGTGAACGGAGAACGCCCGGCAGCCGGAATCAGAGTGTTGTAACTTGAAGGCCAACCATACTGAGTCAAATCAAAATTGGAGTTGGTCGGCGACCGCAAGTAGTGGAAGCGACTGCCGCTGCCGTTGATGTTCAGAATCAGATCAGGGCGAATCGTATTGCTGTAGTCTATAACCGCTGCGTTGGTCTGATAGTTTTCCGAACACCTGTCAGCGCACAATCCCGTTCTGAAAGGATCGGTCGGTAGATCCAATAGACTGAAAAAGTTGTAGCGGGCAAAAATATGCTGTGTTGAAGACAGGTTCTGATCCACACGGCCTACGTACTGACCGGTATTTCCGCCTGAGGCCGCAGCCGAGGTGTAGTTATTGATTTCGCTGCCGTTGGTCGGCGCCGGAATGAACTTTAGTTCTTCTGCCGCCGCCGGATTAATTAGCGCGGTGGGAATGGTGTTGTTGGCGAACTGCGTGCGGTTGCAGGCAGCCACATTGGTTGCTGAACAGGCCGCGCTTATGCTGAGCGGATTGAAAATCGGTACATCCGCCGGGAACACGCCGGTCCTCTCCGAAGCGGTGGGCACTGTGGTAGTAAATACTGAAGACGCCCGCTGGCGGTACCCGTCATAGGCGAAGAAGAAGAACGTCTTTTCTTTGATGACCGGCCCGCCAATCGTGCCGCCGTACTGGTTCTGCACGTAAGGAGGATTCGTTGTCGAGAAGAAGGGCTTGGCATTGAGAACCTTGTTACGGAGATACTCGTAGGCCACGCCGTGAAACTCATTCGACCCGCCCTTGGTGCTCAGGTTGACAATGCCGCCGGCGAACTTTCCCCATTCCGGCCCTAGGTTGTTGTACTGCACCTTGAATTCCGAGATCGAGTCCTGGTCGGGAATCAGAATCGGCAAGTTGATGTACCCGATGTTCACCGGCTGGCCGTCGATGTATTCCGCGCTCTGGTTGCCGAACGAGCCACCTACTTGGTAATTGCCCCAGCTGAACGGATTCTGCCCAACCTGCGAGCCGCCAGAGCCGCCCTGCGCGATGGCCGCGGGCGAAAGCGTGATCAGGTTGAAAACGTTGCGGCCATTCAGAGGAATCTCGTTAGTCTTGCGTTCGTCGATGACCTGACCGAGGGAAGAAGAGTCCGGCTGCAGGAGCGGCGTCTCACTGGTCACTTCCACTGTCTGGGAAACGTCGCCTACCTGCATAGTCAGATTTATGCTGGAAGTCTGCTGCACCTGCACCACTATGTCTGGTTGGGTAGTGTGCTTGAAGCCGCGCATCTCTACAACTATCCGATACCGGCCGGGAAGTAAGTTAGAGAACTGATACAGCCCATCGGAGCCGGTGGTTTGGGTCAACTTGGCATCGGTCTCCTGGTTTGTGAGGGTGACCTGCGCGCCCTCCAAGGCTCCGCCAGATGTATCCGAAACTGTACCTGTAATGTTACCAAACGTCGTCTGTGCGGCTGTCCCTGGAGTAAACGTTACGACCAGACAGAAGCACAAAACCACAATCAGGATCTCCATGTCCGTGACCAGCAAGTTCTTCATTGTTCAAGCTCCTAATTATCCGATTCGGTTTGAGACGCAGACAAACCACGACCTCCACAGGAATTCCGCACACTTCACAAACTCCTGCTTGAGTTAGAACTGACGGGAGCATGTGGTGTTCCACGTTCACGACGATTACGTGACACAACAGGCCCAATAGCTCAGAGTTCGAAGACGAGTGGCGAATCTACAATTTCCTGGGGCGACCCACAAATGACCAGAGCGACTGTTTCTCCAACTTCTCATACAAACTGGCGAGAGGTTACGAAATTCGGTGGATTTTCATATTGTTGAGCGGGTTGTTAAATCCCTCTTGACGCTCTGATCGTTGCCATACATACTGGTTGGTATGTTGGCGGCACGCAAGAATCCGAAACGTACAGCGGCCAGGCTGCGCGATCCTGAGCGCACGCGGGAGCGCTTGCTGCAGGCGGCATCCCGCGAGATCTACAGATCGGGTTTCCAGAGTGCCGGCCTGGACACAATTCTGGCCTCGGCTGGCGTCACCAAGGGAGCGCTGTACTACCACTTCA
>Ga0185299_10005082_pt1 | contig 15208 bp, 13 predicted proteins | sample PaiPotPPA55metaG_FD_128002 | JGI IMG/M metagenome (GOLD analysis project Ga0185299, IMG submission 128002) | Iron sulfur acid spring bacterial and archeal communities from Banff, Canada, to study Microbial Dark Matter (Phase II) - Paint Pots PPA... ...
GTACGGCGCTCGAAAGGCCACGCCCAATCGGTCATCGCGACGGGAGATCTTATCGTCAATCTCGATCAGAAAACCGTCGAGGTCGCGGGCGCGCGGGTGCATTTGACCGGTAAGGAATACCAGATGCTGGAGCTGCTCTCGCTGCGCAAGGGCACGACCCTGACGAAGGAAATGTTTCTCAACCACCTCTACGGCGGCATGGACGAGCCGGAACTAAAGATCATCGACGTTTTCATCTGCAAGCTGCGCAAAAAACTCGCCAACGCGAGCGATGGCCGCAATTATATCGAAACGGTTTGGGGGCGCGGCTACGTCCTGCGCGAGCCGCGCGACGACGAGGAACGAATCACCGCGTGAGTCTTCCATGCCGGCAGATGCCGGCATGGAAGCTCCGAAGGTCCGGGGCGGCAATCCACCCCGGACATCGGACGTTAGAGCATGTCTCGAAAAAGTTGCTCGCATTTTTCGATTCCGACATGCTCCAACTCATTGATTTTGAGCGCGTCCTTATCGATCAAATGATTCTATTCGAACGGGACGCGCTCCAAGCAGCGCGGCGGAATTTCACGCTTGGGAAGTCCACCGGAACGTCGAGCGCTATGTTGACGTAATTGGTGAACAGGTTGAGAGCGACATGGGCGATAATCTCGACGATTTGACCGTTGCCAAAGCCCGCCGCGCGCAACGCTTCGATATCCGCGTCCGCCACCTGCCCCCGGTGTTCGACCAGTTTTAACGCGAAGGCGAGCGCGGCGGCGGTCTTCGGGTCGTCCGAATGCCCGGCCTGGGCATCCGCCATTTCCTCGCCGCTCGCGCCGGCATTTTTGCCGAGCAGCGTATGCGCGGCGAGACAATAGGAGCAGGCGTCCCGGTCGGCGACCGCTACGGCGATCTTTTCGCCTAGTTTGGCGCCGATCGTTCCTTCCCCAAGCGCCCCGAACGCGCCCCACATGCTTTTCAAGGCAGCGGGTGAATTGGCGACGGCGCGGAACATGTTCGGCGCCGTGCCGAAGGCGCCCTTGATCTCATCGAGCAGCGGCTTCGCAGCGCCGGTTGCAGTTGCGGGATCAACAAGGTTCACTCTTGGCATGGATGTCTCCTTTGCATGTAAACGGGGTGGTTGGCGTGCGAACCAGAGCGCCGGTTTGGAGCGGCCGCGTTTTCCTCCTGCCGCGTCTCCTGGATGGGCTCCGCCCGACTCCGGGAGAAAGGCCTTTGCCCGGATGATCCGACTACCGGCTGAAAAAATGTCATGGCCGGATCTCCTGGCGCGGGCGGGGGGTCATCACGAAAGCGTTCCAGTTGCGCGCCATTTCGGGCGCCTCCGCTTGCTCATGTTCGGCGCAATCGAGGCGCAGCGCGCGGTCGCCGAAGGGCGCATCGACGAATGCGCAGTGCTCCATCCCCTCCGGATGCGCATTCGGCCGGAAATATTTGCAGGTAACGCACATGCGTTGCGGCGGAATTGCCTGGCGAAGTTGCAGGCTCCGGATGAGCTTGATCAGTGTTTTCAACAGGCCGGTCTGCTCCGCTTCGCTCAGCTCCGCCAAAGCGGCGGCCGCGAGTGAGGGAACGCCAGCAGCCGGTTGTGCGACGGCATCCGGCGTGACCTTGACGATGGCGGCGCGGGCATCCGCGGGATCGGCTTGCCGGCGGACGAGACCCTTCCGCTCCAGCGCGATCACCGAATCGGTGACGGTCGGCTGGCGGACGCCGAGGTGTCCGGCGAGAACGCGCACCCGCAGACCGGCGGGGCGAGCCAGTAGCAGCCGCAGAATTGCGTCCTGCGCTGGATTGAGGCCGCGCGAAGCGACCGACCGGCGGACGTCGGCTCGCGTCGCCGATGCAAACCGGTCCAGCCCGTCAATCAGGCGGTCTCGCAAAGTTGCGGTCTCCATCCCGGCCATCATACAATGATAGGTCAACAAAAATGGGCAGGGGCGAACGTCTCGGGCAAGACGGAATCATTCGTTCGAACGGAAATCGGTCAAAATCAAAAAATTGGAGAAGGCCCGCGTCCGTTAACGTTTATGAGAGCGCCTCTCGAGCGATCACGATCTAATCGATCGTAATGCCCGTTTCGGCGCTCAATTGCCGGATGAGCGCAGGATTGAGATCGCGATGCACGGGCAGTCCGTGGTCGCGCTCGTAGCGTTCGATCGCTTGTCGCGTTGATGCCCTTGCCACGCCATCGGGGTTCAGTACAAAACCCAATTTAACGAGCGCGCGCTGTGCCGCCAGCACCAATTTGCTGGATGGGGCCGGCGCGGCGGACTGCCTGGTGGGCCGAGCAGGCGGGGCAGGCGGCGCCTTCAGCAATTGGGAAATTACGTCGTGCGGCGGCGGCGCAGTATTGACGCGGGCCTGGCGGCCGTCAGCGGGCATCTCCAGCGGCGGCTTTTCAACCGGCTTGTCGTGCGCCTGGATAGGCGTAGCGGCGGGAAGAGGCCGCGATGCGGGAACCGCGCTCATTCCGGCGATCGTTGGCTCTTTTGCGGGGGAAGCCGGGGCGGCGCGGGCGAAAAGCGGCGCGGGATGACGGGCCCTTTGCCAAACGAGCGCATTGAACAGAATTGCGGCGGCCGTCGCGACGAAAAAACCGGCGGCGAGAACGCTCAAATAGCGCCGGCCCCGCCACCCTGTCCGGCGTGTACCGCGCCTTCTTGCGGTAAGCAGCTTTTCCCGCATATGTTTCAGTTTCGAAATCAAAATAAAATCCTGATCGGCGGCGGCCAAGACTTCACGCAATTTTCTTCACCGTCATTTGCTCGTAAGGGTCATGCTGGTCAGCCACAGACAAGTGCGCAATCGTCTCTATCTTGGCCTGGTTTCCCGCCTTGGCCGCCAAAACACGGCAATCGAGCGGCAGCCGGACATGGACCCGGGTTCCTTTGCCCGGTTCGCTCGCCACCATGATTGTGCCCCCCTGCAGGCCGACGAGGCCACCCACGATCGAAAGGCCAAGACCGGTTCCCTTATTTTGCCGGTCCGGCAACGCTTTGGCCTGAAAGAACGGATCGCCGAGCCGGGCGAGGTCGCAAGCGGCGATTCCGATGCCCGTGTCGGCCACCAGAATCAGAAGCGAACTAGCTTCGGGTCTCACACTAATTATCACGCTCCCATTAGCGGGCGTGAACTTGATCGCATTTGAAAGCAGGTTGACGAGAATCTGTGTGAACATTCGTCGATCGCCGGTGATCTCTTCGAGATTTGCGGGATAGGCGCGCAGGAGCTCGACCCCGTTGTTCTTGGCATGGAGTTTCACCATGTCGCAACAAAGATCGATCAACGGCGCCACGGCAAAAGGCTCGACCTCAATCGCCAAGCAGCCGGATTGGATTTTCGACACGTCCAGGATCGAATCGACGAGGGCGAGAAGGTGCCGCCCCGACCGATAAATGATCCTCGCATATTCGCGTTGTTTTTCGGGATCGGGCGGGGCCAATCGCGGATCGCCGAGTAACTCCGAAAAACCGGCGATCGCATTGAGCGGCGTGCGCAATTCATGGCCCGCTTGGGCGAGAAAATAATCCTTGGCGAGATTCGCTTCCACAGCGGCGGCGCGGGCATCTTCGAGTGCCGCCTCGCGAAGCTTGGTCTCCGTGACATCGCGAAAGAGGGCGACGACATGGTCGTCCTGGATTCCACCTTGGGCCGCGCGGTATTCCCCGCCGCGGTGCGCCCGCATGTCGAGCCAAAGGAAAACCGGCTCGGCGTAGTCGCCGCGGTCGACACGCGCCGTACCGCGCCAACGCAAGGTCACGTCAATTGTCACGGAGCCGGCGCGGGTGTCCGCGATGGCCTTCAGGAAGGCGGGTCTGTCAGCGACCTGGACACGGTCGAAAAAGCCGCGTCCCGTCAATGCGCTTGGCCGTAAGCCGAACATGGCCTCGCAATTCGAACTGACCGATGACACTGAGCCAGACCAGTTGCAACAGAGGACGAGGCAACCCATGTTCTCGGCCAAGCTATCGTAGCGCTCGGCTCGGACCTGTTTCTCCTTGCCGCGGAGAGTGCGGAGGCGGATAACACCGGTTCCAACGATCATGGCGAAGACCGTCGCTGAGATTAGGAAAAGCGCGGCATTGCCTGCGCCCAGCGCGGGGCCCGACGCGGCTCCTAGGAGGAGCGTGGCCACGGCGGCCAAAGTGGTGCAAGCGGCAACAACAATGCCATTCATGGAGGAATCACTTTCGACGTCGCGATGACGAGCCAGGCGAACCCGGTTGGATGCTAGAGCAGGTCCCGGAAAAGTTGCCAGACTTTTTCGATAAGGACCTGCTCCAACTTATTGAACCTGCTCCACCTTATTGATATCCCATGATTCGATACGATCGGGAAGCACTGTCGAACCCGGCACAGGATTCGACGGCGCGGAGAGCGTGCCAGACGCTTCTTAAACAATTCCCCTTAAGTTTTAGGAAGCTATGCGCGGCGTTAACGGCCGGAAATTTGTCCTATGGTATAGAAGCCGTTGCCAAGGCACGCTGGAATAATGAGCAAAAGGTGAAAAAAAATCCCGTTCGGGCTTATGCACCGTCCGCACCCCGATCTTAAGCGGTACTCAACCCTGATCCGTGGTCTCGCCAAGGTCTCGGCGATGCTGTTCCTGCATGGCGCAAGCTCTCGAGGGGCGGCCCATCCAAGCCGCATGGTCGCGGGACAGCGCTCCGGCGGCAACGACAAAAGATCCCGGAAATTCGCCGGTTGTTGATCCTTCGGCCGCCGCGAATTATGTATAGGAAGGCGAACCCTAGACGGAAATCCGGCGCCGGGAATGAGTGCTCGAAATCAACCCAAGGGTCCGGCTTTACGTTTCCGCGCGGCTAGGCCCATCGCGCCAAAAGGGAGTGCGACTATCCATGCCGGGCCTACAGACCGCAACGAAGCTCGACGAGATTATCGAGAGTTTCAATTACCTTGACGAGTGGGAGGACCGCTATCGCTATTTGATCGAGCTCGGCCGCGGTCTCGAACCGCTGGATGATGGCGCTCATAGCGATAGCAATAAAGTGCGCGGATGCGCCAGCCAGGTGTGGCTGGAGACCCGCGTCGCGACGGATCCTTTGGGGAGCCCTGTTCTCCATTTAAAGGGAGACAGCGACGCTCATATTGTGCGCGGCCTGGTGGCTCTTCTGCTGGCTCTTTATTCCGGCCAGACGGCATCGCGCATCCTTGCCATTGATGCCCAGGGCCTGTTCGAGAGCCTCGGCCTTTCGACGCATTTGACGCCGCAGCGCTCCAATGGCGTGCGTTCGATGGTCGAGCGGATCAAGTACGACGCGCGCGCCGCCGCCGACCAACACCAATTGTCATGAGGGAATGAGATTTGGTTCCGCTCTCGAATTTTCGCGCGTCCCGCTGAAAAGACACGGAGATGAATCTGGCCAAAGGTTCGGCGATATTGCCCTTGACGTACCCAAAAGGGCTTTGCTAGCGTGCCATCCTACAGGACTTTAGCCATTAGCCTTTAGCCTTAGTTGCCCGCCGTGGCGGCACGATCTTGCTGAATTCGGCGTCTAGCGCCTGCCCTTCGTCACAACCAAGCTCACGTGACATTTCCTCGAAGCGGCGGCGCTGTTCAGCCTTCGTCATAGGCTTCTTGGCAGATTTTTGAGCCCGATCATGCTGTTCTTTTGGCAGCTGCTTTTTCGGCTCTTGCTGCTTCAAGGATGTCATGTGGAATTTCCAGTGGTTTCAGCGGCTCTGAACTAAGCCGCAATTCGCCATTTCTAAGGCCAAATGGGATTCGCCAACAGGTACCATTCATGCCTGCATTGATCTTTTCCTCCATGCGAGGCCATGCATGCACGAGAACCGCATTACGCATGTGTCCGTAAAGCCCACTCCACGCGCCTTCAGGGAAGAACGAAATCAACCCATTGTCAATGAACGCAATGGCTTGATGTGGCTTATAGGCAATTTTGCAATTACCAGAAACCACGACTCGGCCACCAAACTTTGTGAACACATCTGCCCAACTCTCGTCTTTGGTCCTTCCTTCGACGAGAGTTTGGATATGTAGAAATTGAAATCCTTTATGGCCGTAAAGCGCATCAAGCGCCCCCACTAGTCGGGGAGAACAATTGAAATCGATCCCTACGCGAACCAGGCTCACGCTGCTATCTTTTCAGGGCGCGCAATCAGTTCTTTCTGGAACCGCACTGCCATTTCTGCTTCATTCAAAGCGATGTTAAACCAATCAGCAGCCGCTGTTACATTGTCGTTTTCGGCCTTGAATATCTCGTAGATTGTCTCTGTCGGTACATGACTCTGAGTAACAGGCATACCGTATGCAATTCTCGGGTCAATGATAATTCGTGGAAAACGATCTGGTCGCGGAACCCATGTTCGAGCGAAATGACTCTCCGGATCAAATGTCACTCCCTTGATCAGTGTCCGCTCCATTAACTCATAGTGCTCGTACTGCTTCGTCACAAGATTCCAAAGCCGCTTGTCCTTCTGCTCTTGAGCAACTTTTTTAAGAACTTCTTCGACGAACACATTCTTACCATCGGTTTTAATTAATATACGGTCCGTAGCAAACGGCTTCTCATTCTCGAAGATCTTGCGCGCCTCGGCGATTGCGCTCCGGATGGTGCGCGGGAAGACGCCTTGATCGCGCAACCTTTCAATCAAGCGGAGTTCCATAAGATCAAAGAAGCTGACTTCATCTCTCCCATCTACTAGAGGCTTAAATTGTCGTTCGATCATCGGGCCGCTTGCGCGATGAGCATATCCACGAAGCCAGCCATAGATTCGGCGGGTGCTCCCATCCTCGATAAGGCGAGCGGCCTCGGGGACGGTATAAAAGCCGGCCGCAAGCGGGTTACTATTCCATGGCGCTATAGAACCCATGAGGAGTCCCGGTAAGTGAGTCGCTTACCTACAATGCCACGAAGAGCTTGTTCGGTGCGCTCCACGTCATCTACGCCAAGCCGCACGCGATTGTTGTAGCGAAAATCGAACTCTGCGACATAGCGATGCAAATGCTTCTCGCTACAATGCTGGTAAACGCCTTTCATGCCGCGCTTAAAAACGCTGTAATAGCCTTCAACCGTGTTTGTGTGGACATCGCCGCGCACATATTCAGCCGCTTTGTGACTGACGCTCTCATGGCTCGCAAAATAATCCCCGAGCGTGAAATAATGGCCGCCTTCGTCGGTCATCATCGCCGTTTCCTTCGCAACATTGGCCTTGATGATCGGAACGATATCAGCGGCGCTTGTGCCATCGACATGGAAAGAGCGAACCTGTCCACTATTGCGATCAACGAGAGAAAGCACCGCATTTTTGTGGCCGTGGCCGCGACGCTTGATAGTGCAATCTTTGCGGCCGATAAAAGTTTCGTCGGCTTCGACAATACCGCCGGCGCCGCCCATTGGCGACAGGCTTCCCGTGCGCATGGCTTCGCGGATGCGATGCGACATGAACCACGCCGTCCTGAGGGTGACCCCCAAAGTCCGGTGAATTTGATTGGACGAAATGCCTTTCTTGCCCGAGCACATAAAGTGCATGGCCTGAAGCCAAAGATGCAATGCGACGTGACTATCCTCGAAAATCGTCCCTACCTTCACGGTAAATGGTTTCCGGCACTGGTAGCATTTGTAAACGCCAATCCTAGTGCTATTACCCTTTAGCCTGCCGATGCGCTCGAACCCGCCGCAATGCGGACAGTTGGGACCTTCTGGCCAAACGCGCCTTTCGACGTAGGCATAGGCTGCCTCTTCGTCGTGAAAATGCTTGGCAGACAAAACCGGCTTAGCCATGACTAACTCCTTGTGAGAGTTACCATAGCACATCTGTTGGGTACGTCAAGGGCAATATCGCCAAAGGTTCCGCCAAGCGTGGCTTGGTGGAATGGCGGCGGAGGGCGCGATGCGCGCCCCACAGGGAACGCTCGAACCGCGAACGCCGAGCCAACGACTCGCATTTCGCCTATCCGCACCGGAGTCGGCCGCGCCATGGCCCGCTTCCCATGATCGCGGAAGGAAATGCCTCCCACCCGTGGCTAGGCACAGCCAGTCCTGCCCGCTTACCGTTTACGCCGGCGTTGTTGGCCAAGGCCCATCTGTTTGGCAAGGTTCGAACGCGCCTTGGCGTAATCCGGCGCGACCATCGGATAATCGGGCGCGAGCCCCCATTTCTCACGGTATTCGTCCGGAGACAAATTGTATTGAGTCCGCAGGTGCCGCTTCAACGACTTGAATTTTCGCCCATCTTCCAGGCACACGAGAAACTCTCGCGTGACGGATTTCTTGGCCGGCACTGCCGGCTTTGGCGTTTCGGCGGCCGCGGCCATCGTGCCCGAGGTGACACGCAGCAATGCCGAATGCACGTCGCTGATCAAGGACGGTAGATCGCTCGCCGGCACGGAATTATTGCTGACATATGCCGAAACGATGTCTGCAGCTAGCTCGATGAAACTGTTAGAACTTGAGGTTTCGCTCATGGCGTTCGATATCCCCGAGGAGAAGGTGTCGCCGGTAGTATATGGGTTAAATAGCGATGACCTATCATATACCCATGGCAAGACCGGCCAAACAAAGCTCTTTTAACCGATTTTTGCGAATCGACTTTCAAGAACTCCGGCCTTTCTAAGGGCAACGTTTGGTTTCCGCAAGTAGCAATGCATACACTTTATTACATTGAAGCAAAAAAGGGGTTGAAAGATGCGGGCCGCGCGCGAATAACGCGACGCCAAAGGCCTCCGCCCTGCCTGGCCTATGCTGTGCGCGGCGTGCCGCCCTTAAGGAAGAGATGGATGCGCAAGCTTAAATGGTCCGCTCCCCGCCCCACGGAGCCGCCAGCTGTCGCAAAGCGCCGGACGGAAAGGACCCTGCATGGAGTGACCCTGAGCGACGATTATGCATGGCTGAAGGCCGCAAACTGGCAAGAGGTTCTGCGCGATCCCGCCGCCTTGCCCCGCGATATCCGTGCCTTGATCGAGGCCGAGAACGACTTTGCGCGGGCCATGCTCGCGCCGCTCGCTGACTTGCGCGCCGCGCTCGTCAAGGAAATGCGCGGGCGGATCAAGGAAGACGATTCGGAAGTTCCCCGAGAAGACGGTCCGTGGCTTTACTATGCTCGCCACGACAAGGGCGGCCAGCACCCTGTCTTTTGTCGCGTCAGGCGTTCCGGCGGGCCCGAGGAAGTTCTGCTCGACGGAGACGCGCAAGGGCGCGGCAAGAGCTATTTTGAAGTGGGCGCTGTCTGCCAGTCCCCGGATCACACCAAACTCGCCTGGAGCGCCGACGAGACGGGTTCGGAACTTTATTCAATTCGGATCCGCGACTTGAGCCCCGGCCAACCGGGCGAGAAGAGCCGCCAAAGGGACAGCGCGGAGGTGATCGCCGATACGGACGGCGACCTTGTATGGATGACGGATTCGCTTGGCTTTTATTATGTGCGGACAGATGAAAATCACCGCCCGGCCGAAGTTTTCCGGCACCGGATCGGCAGCGACCCCTCGGCCGACGCCCGCGTCTTCGAGGAGCGCCATCCTGGCTTGTTCATTCATATCAGGCGCAGCCAATCGGCGCGCTTCGCAATCATAAACGTCGACGATCACGATTCGTCCGAATCCCATCTGCTCGATCTTGCCGATGGCAGCGCAACACCCCGTCTCGTCGAGCCTCGCGTGCAGGGTGTGCGCTACGACGTCGAACATCGCGGCGACCGGCTTTTTATCCGGACCAACGCCGACGGAGCCGAAGATTTCAAGATCGTGAGCGCGCCTTTGGCGAGCCCCGGACGATCGTTCTGGATCGACGAGGTCCCGCACCGGCAGGGGCGCATGATCATCAAAGTGGCGGTCTATCCGGACTATCTCTTGCGCATCGAGCGCGAAGCAGGCCTACCGCGAATCATGATCCGGGATTTCGCAAGCGGCGAGGAACATGCGATCGCTTTTCACGAAGAAGCCTATTCGCTCGGCCTCGAGGAGCGTCTCGAATATGAGACGGAAACGCTCCGGTTCACGTATTCGTCGATGACGACGCCTTGGGAGACTTACGATTATAATCTCGCCACCCGCGAACGGGTCCTCCGCAAGCGTCAGATCATTCCCTCGGGTCACGATTCCTCGCAATATCTGACGCGGCGGCTGTTCGCGGTTGCCGCAGATGGCAATCAAGTTCCCATCTCGCTGCTTTATCGTGCCGGTACGCAGCTCGATGGGTCCGCCGCTTTGCTGCTTTACGGCTACGGCGCTTACGGCTCTCACGTGCCTGCTTCGTTTTCCGCCAATCGACTCAGCCTCGCCGATCGCGGATTCATCTGTGCGATCGCCCATGTTCGTGGCGGCACCGATAAGGGCTGGCACTGGTACACTGACGGGAAACTTGGCAAAAAGCCGAACAGCTTCAGCGATTTCATCAGCGCGGCGAAACATCTCGTTGCCACCGGCTATACTGGCGCGGGACGGATCGTGGCCCAGGGCGGCAGCGCGGGCGGAATGCTCATCGGCGCCGCCGTCAATCTCGCTCCCGGATTATTTGCGGGCGTCATCGCGGACGTGCCTTTTGTCGATGTCTTGAATACGATGCTCGATGCGAGCCTGCCGCTAACGCCGCCCGAATGGCTCGAATGGGGCAATCCGATCACCGATCCGGCCGCCTTCGCGGTCATGCGCTCCTATTCCCCTTATGACAATGTCGCAGCTCAACCTTACCCGCCGATCCTCGCACTGGGCGGCCTAACCGATCCGCGTGTCACCTATTGGGAGCCTCTGAAGTGGGTTGCTAAGCTTCGCGCCCTGACGACGGGCGGCGGTCCTATCCTGCTAAAGACCAACATGGGCGCGGGACATGGCGGCGCACCGGGACGCTTCGATCATCTGGAAGAAGTGGCGCTGCAATACGCCTTTGCCCTGGCCTGCGCCGAAGGCGGGTTCGAGATCGACGAGGGCCGACTTTAAACTTATGCTTGAGCTTCCATGAACGCCTTGAGTTCCGCCATCGATCGAAAGTGAAAAACCCCGCGCTCCGATCGCGCTTCGATGGACCCGTCCGCATACATTACATAAGAGGTTCCCTCGGATTCGTAGCGTCCCACAATGGCGAGCCCTGCCTCGCGGGCAGGTGGCGGCGAAGGTTCGCGTGGACCGGCGCCTGGTAGGGCTTCGAATCCAAACGGCGGCGCGGGAGCGAGGCTTGCCGGTTCGATCGCTTCGGGCGAAGGCTTCGCGCCCTCTTTCCATGCATCCAGCGCCGGGTCAGGCTCGACGAGATGGTCCTCTCCGAGGGTCGCATCGGTCGAAGCCGTTTCGGCCGGCCAGGTCGCGCGATGTCCGGATTCCGACTCGGGCTCGCCAGTGCCGATGTGCGTTTCCTGAAGCTGCGCCTCGAGAGGCGGCTCTTTTGCCTGATCGTCGTCGAAGAGTCCTGGTTCGTCGTCGGCATTCCATGGAGGTTCCGCGGGCGCCTCCGCTGCAGGAGCGGAAGCGGGCCGCGTTTTCGCTTCGTCCTCGGCGTTGGTTGCCGCCACCTCGGCGGGCATCGCGAAGCCAGGTTCCGACGGCGGCTCCATCGCGGCTTGGGAAACGGTCGGAGCGGCGCGCGAAACCCGGGGGAGTTTTGGCAAGGCAAAATCAGACTCGAGCGTTCCCCTCGCGGCGGGCGGCACTGTCCCGCGAGAGTTCAAGACGTTTCGTGCAGGTGTGAGATTGGGACGAGCGGCACGCTGCGGCCAGGTTCGCGAGCTGGCGGCCGGCGGCATGGCTGCCGCGGGCGGCCCCGCTTCGGACTCCGTCGAAGCGTCGGGGTTGAACGCAAGCCCCGGTTCCGGGCGCAACTCGCTGGCCTCCTGGTCGCCCAACTCACGCGGCAACGGTGTCAAACCTTTCCTGGTTTCGAGGAGAGCATGCAAGCCGGAAAGACTGTGCAAGACAAACCCAAGCGCAATTGTCACGATCCCGCCGGACAGCGCCGTGGCGCCGGCGATGACACCGGCCCAGCCGCGCTCGACCTGGATGATTCCATAGCCCGCGGAGATCGCGAAGGCGCCGCACAGCGAGAGAAGAATTCCCAGAGCAAGAACCAAATAGCTCATTTTTTCCTCCTTCGGCCCTCGAACACGAGCGGCTGCTTACGAAATCGCCCCAACCAAAATTCAATCACCCGATTCGCGGCCATTCATGTCATCCCCTTCCGGCGCCGCCCAGCCCTCCGGCGAAACACAACCGAAAATCCGGCGGCCCCGCGGCCCGGCTAACCGCTTGCCGCGTCAGACAGAGGTCTTTACTTATGAGGCTTCCGGGCCACGCAACAACCTCGCCCCGCGACAAGAACCAAGGAGCCCCACATGTCATTCGCCCTGCCCGATCTTCCCTACCCCTACGAGGCGCTCCAGCCCTACCTTTCCAAGGAGACGCTGGAATTTCATCACGACAAGCATCACGCTGGCTATGTGACGACCGCCAACACTCTTTTGAAGGACAGCGGTCTCGAAGGTAAGTCCTTGGAAGAAATCGTCAAGGAAACCTACGGCAAAAATGTGCCTCTGTTCAATAACGCAGCGCAGCATTATAACCATTCGGAATATTGGAAATCGATCAAGGCTAATGGCGGCGGCAAAGTTCCCGGCGCTCTCGAAAAAGCGCTCATCGCGGCTTTTGGATCGATCGATAAGGTCAAGCAGGAGTTGGTCCAAGCCGGGACGACACAGTTCGGTTCCGGCTGGGCTTGGCTGGTGGTCAAGGATGGCAAGATTGCCGTCGCGAAGACGGGAAATGCCGAAAATCCGCTGCTCCAAGGCGCAACGCCGATTCTGACGGTCGATGTCTGGGAGCACACTTACTACATCGATTACCGGAATCGCAGGCCCGATTATCTCAAGGCGTTTGTCGACAATCTCGTGAATTGGGACTATGTCGCGGAACGATACGATGCTGCCATCAAATAGGATGCTCGCCCGATTGCGCGGCGGAAAGATGATCGCCGTGGCGTGACCGTTGCGCATATGGGGCTCATCCCCTCTGATGCGCCCGTTTCACCTTGCGGGCGTCTGGATTGCCTCCCGGCGACCCGAAACCGGACTCGGAGTTTTGCCGCGATGATCAACTCTCACCGCGCCGTCATGGCGCCGAAATCAATGTCAATGGGCACCAAGGAAAAATTCGGCGCCGGAGGGCCAAGAAGCCGATTGCAATTTGCAACGTTCGCGGGTTAAGTAGCCGCGCCGGACATGATTATATCTGGCGGCGCGAGGCCGGCTCCCTTAAAGAAAGGCCGCCCGTGGCCGTGCGTATCGTGATGCGTATCCGGCGATGAACTAAATACCCTGCGGAGTGCTCGGGTCCGCCGCATCTCCTGGGTCCGTAGGGTCGGCCGGCGCGCAAATGGTTATAGGAGTGGCCTCCTCGAAACGCCATTTGCCGCCGGCCACCTTCGCGTCCTTCTCCGCGCCAACTTCAATTCCCTGACCGGGCTTTTCAAGCGCGTATTTCAAACCACGACGAGTTCGGCGGCGGTGGCAAAAGCCGCGCGCTCCTGGATGAAAGCGAAGCGCGCCTCCGGCCGGTTGCCCATCAACCGCTCGACCGCGTTCGACGTGCCCTCGCGGTCGTCGGCAAGAACGACCACGCGGAGCAGGCCGCGCCTTTTTGGATCCATCGTCGTTTCTTTAAGTTGGGCTGGGAGCATTTCGCCTAACCCTTTAAAACGGCTAATTTCTATCTTGGCCTTTCCGGTGAGCGTTTTGGCGATCAATAGATCGCGATGCGCGTCGTCGCGAGCATAGACTTGTTTGGCGCCCTGGGTCAGCCGGTAGAGCGGCGGAACCGCCAGATAAAGATGGCCGGCCTCGACGAGTTTCGGCACCTGGCGAAAGAAAAAGGTGATGAGCAGGGAAGCGATATGGGCGCCATCGACATCGGCGTCGGTCATGATGATGATCTTTTCGTAGCGAAGGTCTTGTTCCTTATAATGCGCTCCGGTGCCGCAGCCGAGCGCCTGGACAAGATCGTTCAGCTGCTGATTTCCCGCGAGCTTGTCGCGCGTGGCGCTGGCGACGTTTAGGATTTTGCCGCGCAACGGCAGGACCGCCTGGTTCGTGCGATCGCGCGCCTGCTTGGCGGAGCCGCCGGCGGAATCGCCTTCGACGATAAAGAGTTCCGACCCTTGCGATGAATTATTCGAGCAATCCGCGAGTTTTCCCGGAAGCCTGAGCTTGCGCGTCGCGGTCTTGCGCGCAACATCTTTCTCGACCCGCCGGCGCTGTCTTTCCTCGGCGCGCTCGATCGCCCAGTCGACGAGTTTCGCGGCGTGCGAAGGGGAGGCCGCGAGCCAATGATCGAAGGCATCGCGCAAAGTTCCCTCGACGATCTTTGCTGCTTCATTGGTCAACAGCCGCCCCTTGTTTTGGCCCTGAAACTCCGGCTCGCGAAGGAAGACGGAAACCATCGCGGCGCAGGACGCCATGACGTCGTCGCCGGTCACCGGAGCCGCCTTCTTTGCTAGGCCTATCCGTTCGGCATGATCCTTAAGGCCGCGCGCCAGTGCGGCGCGAAGGCCGTTTTCATGGGTGCCGCCGTCAGGGGTGGGAATGGTATTGCAATAGGAATGCACGAAGCCATCGTCGAAGGCGAGCCAGGCTATCGCCCATTCGAGCGATCCGTGGCCGCCGTGATTCTCAACCTTGCCCGCGAAAATCTGGTCGGTGACGAGGTCCTTGCCCTCGATATCCTGGAGAAGGCAATCCTTGAGGCCGCCGGGAAAGCGGAAAATCGCCTCGGGCGGAATCCCGGCATTGGGGCCGATCCATTCCGGCGCGCAGTGCCAGCGGATCTCGACGCCGCCGAAGAGATAGGCTTTCGCGCGGGCCATTTTGAACAAGCGCTCCGGCTTGAAATTCGCGCCTTTGCCGAAAATTCTTTCATCTGGCCTGAACCGCACGCTCGAGCCGCGCCGGTTTTGCACCTTGCCCAACTTTTCGAGCGGCGTGACCGGGTGGCCTCGCTCGAAGATCTGCCGGTAGAGCGTCTGGTTCCGCGCGACTTCCACTTCGAGCCGTTCCGACAGTGCGTTAACGACGGAAATGCCGACCCCATGCAAGCCGCCCGAGGTCTGATAGGATTTCTGGTCGAATTTGCCGCCCGCGTGCAGCATGGTCATGACGACTTCGAGCGCCGATTTCTTCGGAAATTTCTTATGCGGATCGACCGGAAAGCCGCGCCCATTGTCGATCACGGTGAGAAAACCCGAGGCCT
>Ga0185299_10005083_pt1 | contig 15207 bp, 12 predicted proteins | sample PaiPotPPA55metaG_FD_128002 | JGI IMG/M metagenome (GOLD analysis project Ga0185299, IMG submission 128002) | Iron sulfur acid spring bacterial and archeal communities from Banff, Canada, to study Microbial Dark Matter (Phase II) - Paint Pots PPA... ...
GGAGCCTACTTCGACTTTCTTCAGAATGTCGATGTAAAGAAGGAGGAGAAAGCCGCGGCGGAGGTTCAGTTTGCCAGTGCGGCAGCGCCGGAACTGGTGCGATTGTCGCGTCCGGAGGAGCGGCGGATGCTGGTGACGGCGGAGAAGCGGTTGGCTGCCGGCGATTCTAAGGGCGCGCAAGAACTGGCGCAGCAGGCGTTGGATAAGAAGATCGGGGACCAGGGGCGGGCGCTATTTATCCTGGCGGAAGTGGCGGTGGCCAACAAGAACCGGGATGGGGCGCAAGATAGCTTCCGTAAGGCGATTGAGGCTTCGAAAGATCCCACGGTGCTGGGCTGGTCGCATGTGTATCTGGGCAGGATTCTGGATATGAAAGAGGAGCGCGAGGCGGCGTTGCAGGAGTATCGGGCCGCGCTCGACACGGGCGGAACATTGCCGGAGATTAAGGCGGCGGCGGAACGCGGGCTGGAGCAGGCTTATGAGCCTCCGGCTAAGCCGCAGTGAGAACATTGAGTAATTGGGCAATTGAGTAATTTGGTAATTGAAAAGCAAAATCCTAAGGGTGGGTTCAATTACACAATTACTAAATTTCTCAATTGCCAAATGTTTCCAAGGAGAAAGCATGAAGCGAGCGGCTGTTGTTATCGCGGTGTTGGGGATATCGGCTGGGGGATTTGCGCAGAACGCTTTCGCGCAGAATTCTGACAAGGCCGCCGGGCAGGCGGCGGCGCCGGCAGGGAAGCGTCGACCGATGGCCAAGACGCAAGAGGAGTACGCCGCGTTCAACACAGCGAATGGGTTGACCGATCCGGCGGCTCAGGAGAAGGCGGCGAACGATTTCGCGGTGAAGTTTCCGGACAGCGAGTTGCGGCCGCTGCTCTACAAGGCAGTGATGGGCGCCTACCAGCAGGCCAATAACGACGCTAAGATAATGGAGATGGCGCAAAAAGTGTTGAGCTACGATGCGGACGATCCGGACGCACTGCTAAGCATGGCGCAAGAGTTGGCCGACCGGACTAGAGATACCGATCTGGATAGGGATCAGCGTCTGGCGGAAGCCAAGAAAGACGCCCAGCGCGCCCTGATCACCGTGGACACGGACGTTCCCACAGCCGGGATTGATCCGGCCAGGCTGGCTTTGTACAAGGCAAATGCGCGTAACCAGGCTTACTACGTTCTGGGGACGGTCGATTACAACAACAAAGCGTGGGCAGATGCGGAAGGGAATCTGAAGAAGTCGATCGAGGCCTACCCGCAGCAGGTCGATCCGATAACGGTGTTCCGGCTTTCGGTGGCGTTGGACATGCAGAATAAATATCCGGAGGCGCTCAAGTATGCCAACCAGGCAGTAGATTTAACGAAGGAGGGCACGAGTGTAGGGGATGCCGCGCGCAAGGAGAAGGACCGCCTGACGGAGTTGAACCGCAGCGGGGCGCCGCCGGCAAAGTAGTGAACGAGGGGATTGGGCGGCTGAAGCCGCTGTTGATTTTCTTGGAGATTTGCGGCGCGGCCGGAAGCCGTGCCCTTTCAAAGCCGAATCGCAAGTCAAGTGCCCTTCCGAGTGATTTTGAGAGACAGGTCTTCACAGTCTTCATTATGAAAGAACGGGAAATCACCGCGCTGGAGACGGCGTTGGGCTACCACTTTCGCCGCCGGGCGGTGATCGAGCAGGCGCTCACCCACAGTTCGCAGGCGCGGGAGCAAGAGGCGCAGCAGGCGGGAGAGAGCAAGTATAGAGTCAACGACAACGAGCAGTTGGAGTTTCTAGGGGACGCGATTCTGGCGCTGGTCACGAGCGAGGAATTGTTTCAGCGCTTTCCGCAGTTTCGCGAGGGCGAGCTTTCAAAGTTGCGCGCCCACGTGGTGAGCGAGCGCCATTTGATCCGGGTGGCGAAGCAACTGGAACTGGGACACTATCTCCGGCTGGGGAGAGGCGAAGAGAAAAGCGGCGGGCGCAGCAAAACGGCGCTGCTGGTGGATGCACTGGAAGCCATCTTGGCGGCCATCTATCTGGACGGCGGAATGGAACCGGCACGCGAATTCATTGTGCGGGAGATCCTGGTGCCGGAGTTGGAGAGGATGGAGCGCGAAGGCGGCACGCTGCCCATGACCGACTTCAAATCGGCGCTCCAGGAAACCTTGCAGGGACTGGGCATGGCGCAGCCGTCGTATGTGCTGGTGCAGGAAACGGGACCGGAACACAAGAAGACGTTTACGGTGGAAGTCCGCCTGAACACGAAGAACGGTGAAGACCGGGCGGAGTTCGTGGGACGCGCGCAGGGTACCACCAAGAAGACGGCGGAGCAGGACGCGGCGCGGCAATTGCTTGCCTATCTGGCATCGCGGCCGCAATCGGCGGGAGCCAGGATGACGCGGGGATCGCGGTCCGCCGAGAAGTAGGTAGTTTGGGTGAACGGATAAGTGGAGTGAATGAATTCGCCAGAAGTACATTTAGCGGAGGAACATCCTCCGGACGGCAATTTTTCGAGTGATCGAAAGATTCCGCAGGCGGTTGGAACGGGCGTGAGCGGCCCGTTGCAGTCGCTGCTGGGAACCGTGGTGATCGCGGTGTTTGTGATCACATTCATCGTGCAGGCGTTTCAGATTCCTTCTCCATCCATGGAAAATACGCTACTGGTGGGCGACTACCTGCTGGTGAATAAGCTTTGCTACGGCGGAGGCAGACTGAGGAATTATTTCATGCCATACCGCAGGGTGCGGCGCGGCGACATCGTGGTGTTTCATTATCCAGTAAATCCGGAACAGCATTTCGTGAAGCGCGTGATTGGGGTTCCCGGAGACAAGGTGCGACTGGTCAATAAACAGGTGTTGGTGAATGGAGTGGCGTTGAAAGAGCCCTACATACACTTGAGAGGTCCTGCAAACGATGTGTTCCGCGATAGTTTTCCCCGGCTGGACGTCGCGCCGGGCGAGACTCCGGAGTGGTGGTTGCAGTTGCGAAAGCTGGTCGAGAACGGACAACTGATCGTTCCCGAGGGCCATTACTTTGTGATGGGGGACAATCGAGACGATAGCTACGACAGCCGGTACTGGGGATTTGTGCCGCAGTCCAATATTATTGGGCGGCCGCTCTTGATTTACTGGTCGGTGCAAGGGGCTGAGGGGGAAGTCACGGCGTCTACCGTGAGTGATAAACTGTATCACTTTGCCTATGCGATCACGCATATCTTTCAAATCACACGTTGGAACCGGACGTTGCGGCTGGTGAAGTGAAGGGAATTTGGTAATTGGGTAATTTAGTAATTTGGTAATTTGGTAATTTGAAAACCGCAGCCCTGGTTGGATTTTTTCAATTACTCAATCACTCGATTACCAAATACTCAATCGGTTAAGACGGGATGGATTGAATACTGTGGCTAAGAAAGACAGCAAAGAGATGGACGTCAACGACGTTGACGAGAAACCGCGCGAGACCACGGTGGAGTTCCTGGCCTCGCTGGCCGCAGTGCTGGTGACGGGATTGTTCATCATCACTTTTGTGGTGCAGGCGTTTGAGATCCCCTCCAGTTCGATGGAGAACACGCTGCTGATCGGCGACCACGTGTTTGTGAACCGCATCCAGTTCGCGCCCAAGAGTTCGTGGGTTGGGCCCCTGCTCCCCTATCGTGAGGTGCGGCGCGGCGACATCGTGGTGTTCCTGCACCCGGACGCGCACGACGCTGGAACTTATGTGGTGAAGCGGATCATTGGCCTGCCTGGGGACCGCATTCATCTGCGCAGTGGGGTGGTTTACCGCAACGGCGAGGCGTTGAACGAGCCTTATATATTGCACGATCCGGACGCTTTCTTCGATGCTTACCGCAACAATTTTCCCGCCGTGCCTCCGTCTTCTGAGTATGGCGTTTATCCGAACTGGATCGTAGACCGGGATAAATACGTGCAGGGGGACGATCTGGTCGTGCCTGCGGGCCATTACTACGCAATGGGCGATCACCGGGACGTGAGCCTGGACAGCCGCTACTGGGGCTTCATCCCTCAGGAAAATGTCATTGGGCGCCCCATGTTCATCTACTGGTCGTTTGAGACGCCAGCCGGCCAGTATACGAAGACCGGAATCGCGGAGCGTATCGGCTTCCTGGCGCATGTAGTGTTCCACTTCTTCGACGAGACGCGGTGGCGGCGAACGCTGAAAGTGGTAAGGTGAAGTTTTTCTCTTCCAAGCAGCGGGTTCTGACTGCGGCAGTACTGATTCTGCTCGCTCTATTTCTGGTGCGTCCGGGTGTGTCGCGCCTGAAGGCGCGCATTGCGAGTTCACTGAGCCGTGCGGTTGCGCGTCCCGTTGAGATTGGGTCGGTCCATCTTCGATTCCTGCCGCAACCCGGTTTCGACCTGCAAAATCTGGTCATCGATGAGGATCCAGAATTCGGCGCGGAGCCCATGCTGCGCGCGCCGCAGGTAACGGCCCTGGTGCGGCTGACCTCGCTGTTGCGGGGAAGGCTCGATATCGCCCGCCTGGAACTGAACGAGCCTAGTCTGAATTTGGTGCGCCGGGCAAACGGCCGCTGGAACTGGGAAGCTTTGCTGGAACGAACCGAGCGCACGCCGCTGGCGCCTACGGCGAAACCGAAGTCGGAAGCGCGCCCGGGGTTCCCTTACATCGAGGCCAGTTCCGGGCGCATCAATTTCAAGGCGGGGCAGGAAAAGAAGCCTTATGCGCTGCTGAATGCGGACTTTGCACTGTGGCAGGAATCCGAAAACACATGGGGAGCACGGCTGAAAGCACAACCACTGCGCACCGATATGAATTTGAACGACGCCGGCCTGCTGCGAATGAACGGGATATGGCAGCGGGCAGGGAGTCTGCGCGAAACACCGCTGCAGTTCAGCTTGCAGTGGGACCGAGCGCAGCTCGGACAGCTGACCAAACTGGTATCCGGAAACGACAAGGGCTGGCGGGGCGAGGTTCGGTTGAACGCAACGTTGAGCGGCGTCCCCGAGAATCTGCGAGTAACAGCCGATACATCCATTCAGGACTTCCACCGTTACGACATCTCGAGCAGCGAGGGACTGGGGCTGACCGCTCACTGTGATGGCCGGTATAGCTCCGCAGAGGGTGTGATGCACGAGATCCTCTGCAGCGCGCCCGTGGGCGATGGCTCGATCACGCTACACGGCGATTCCGGGCTGCCTGGAGCGCATAAGATCGATCTCTCCTTGAACATCGAGAACGTCCCCGTCAGCGCCGTGGGGCAACTCGCCCGGCGTGCCAAGAAAAATCTGCCTGCGGATCTAGTGTCGTCGGGAAGTGTGCAAGGTAACTTCACGGTGAAAGAGGATTGGCCATCGCAAGGCAGGGCAGAGTTCCAGGGCCGGGGAGAAATTGCAGATCTTCGCTTGCAGTCGACGAGCACTAAGGTGGAATTCGCTCCAGGGAACGTGCCATTCTCGCTGAATCCTGAGCGGGTGAACGCGCGTGCTCCACTGAAGCGTAAATCTGCCGGTCAGTTCAACGCCGAGGTTCTGCCTGCTCCGGACGAGTTGCATATCGAATATGGACCTTTTCCGGTCGCTCTAGGGCGGCCGGTGCCGGCTCAGGCGCGGGGCTGGGTGGCGCGATCGGGTTATGGCATGGTGGTCCGCGGAGGCGGGGAAGTCGCGCGCGTTTTGCGCTTGGCCAGCTTGCTAGGCCTGCCGGCAGTGAAGGCCAACGTTGAAGGCGTGTCAGAGATGGAGTTGCAGATCGCCGGAGCGTGGTCTGGAAACGTATCCGCTTCGGATTTTTCGTTGCCGGAGATGACTGGGACAGTTCAACTGCGCAACGTCCGCGCCAAGGTGCGAGGAGTGAATGGGTCGATTGAAGTCTCCTCAGCGGAATTGCGGCTTTTGCACGATGAAGTGCGCGTTGAGAAGTTAAGCGCGCGGGCCGCCGATGCGGATTGGACGGGATCGCTGGCCTTGCCGCGCGGTTGTGGAACGCCGGGGGCGTGCCTGATCCGCTTCAATTTGAACACTGAAGAGTTGGATCTGAGCGAACTGTCGGAGTGGCTGAGTTCGCATCCCAGCAAACGAAGGTGGTATCAGGTGCTGACGCCTGCGGAGCCCACAGCGCCATCTTTTCTGGAGAACGCTCTCGCCTCGGGCAAAGTGAGCGTAGGTCATTTGCAAATCCGCAACCTGGTTGCAAACCGGGTTTCCGCATCGCTGGACCTGGAACGCGGGAAGCTGAAGATTTCTGATCTGCGGGCGGACTTGCTGGGAGGAAAGCATCGGGGCGATTGGCAGGCGGATTTTACCGCGGACTTTCCGGTCTACGCTGGGAGTGGAACCCTGACCGGGATTTCACTGCGCCAGGTTGCCGATGCAATGCATGATCCGTGGATCTCAGGAACCGCCGGTGGAACTTACCGGCTGACGGCATCGGGCGCTGACGCCGCCGCATTCTGGCAATCGGCTGACGGCGGACTGCAGTTCGATTTGGGGGACGGAGTTTTGTCCCACATTTCGCTGGTGACGGAAGAGGGACCGCTGCGAATCGCGCGCTGGCAGGGCCGCGCACGGCTGCGTGATGCGAAGATCGAGATTGAAAAGGGGAAATTCGTTTCTCCTGCGGGAGAGTATGCCGTGAGCGGCACGGCGTCATTGGGGCAGGCGCTGGATTTTAGACTGACCCCTACCACTGATGCGAGTTCGGCGCATGCGGGTTCGCTTGCTTACAGCATTACGGGCACCGTCGCGGAACCGCGCGTGGCGCTGACAACGCACGAGACGGAAGCGCGGCTGAAGCCTTAGGTTCCGTGCTTCAGGGGCGGAACCCCCGATGTGAATGTCCGCCTTCAACGCAGGCGTTGAAAGCCTGCTCCAACCACTTGCTTTTTAACTAAGGAATATATCCCGGGCCGCGCAGGACTTTGCCTGGCAACGCTCCTGTCATTTTGCCCTGGTCGATCACTGGGATCCCATTCACAAGCACGTATTCCATCCCTTCGGAGAGTTGGTTTGGATTGTCGAATGTGGCGAGATCGCGCACAGTGGCAGGATCGAAGATGACGACGTCGGCCCACATGCCGGCCTTGAGAACGCCGCGATCCGTGAGGCGCAGGCGCTGAGCCGGCAGCGCAGACATTTTGCGGATGGCGTCTTCCAGGGTCAAGGCCTTGTCTTCACGAACATACTTGCGCAGGATGCGCGGGAAAGTTCCGTAAGCGCGGGGATGAGGGTGCTCCTGCCCCAGAATGCCTTCGGGCGAAGTTCCGGAAGAATCATTGTCGATTGCGACCCAGGGCTGCTGCAGCGCGAGGGTGACGTCGGGTTGTGACATACCGAAGACGGCGACGCCGGTGTAGGGATCTTCGATGAGGAAGTCGAAGAGCGCATCCATTGGGTCTTTGTTCCATTGTTTGGCAATTTCGGAGAGACGTTTGCCCTGGAAGGGAAGCATGTTGGGATTCTGTACAACGCCGATGATGATTGCGTCGGGGCCGGGAATCTCCTGCCATTCGTTATCCCAATCGTTAGAGGGTGTAAGCATGTCTTTGCGGATGCGCTCGCGAGTGGCGGGGTCTTTCAGGCGCTCGACCATTTTTGCGGCGCCGCCATCGTGGGCCCATGCAGGCACGAACGCCGAGAAATCGTTGAACCAGGCGGTGTACGCATAAGTGTCGGCAGTCACGTCGGCGCCGGCAGCGCGGGCAGCGTTGATTTTGGCGACGACTTCGGGCATGCGTCCCCAATTATTCTTGCCAGCGACTTTGATGTGCCATATTTCCACGGGGATGTGGGCCTCGCGGCCGATGCGCAGGGCTTCGTCGATGGCTTCAAGAATGGAGTTGCTCTCATCCCGCATGTGGGTGGAATAGATGCCACCGAATTTGCCGCCTTCGGCAGCGAGAGCGATCAGTTCCTCGGTTTTCGCATACGGGGCGGGGGCGTATTCGAGCGAAGTGGAAACGCCGACTGTGCCATCTTTCATGGCTTCGCGCACGAGCGCCTTCATCTGTTCAAGCTGGTGGGGCGTGGGTTGCTTGTTGTCGTCCCCGAGAACCATGCGGCGGACCTGCGTGGCGCCTACATAGCTGGCCAGGTTAATCCCCATACCCTGTTTTTCGAGGCGCTCGAAATACTGGCGGAAGGTGCGCCAGTCGGGCGTGATTTTGTAATGCTCGTAGCCTGGGTGATCGGCTTGAATGATGGCATCGTTGAGCGGAGCAATGGAGCCGCCTTCACCGGTGATTTCCGTAGTGATGCCCTGATAGATTTTTGAGGGCAGACGCGGTTCGACGAGGATGGAGAGTTCGGACTGGCCGAGCATGTCGATGAAGCCGGGCGCGACGACCTTGCCCGCGGCATCGATGGTGCGGTTGCGGGGAGCGGCAGACAGCTTGCCGATCGCAGCGATTTTGCCGTCGCGGATGCCGACATCGCCGGAGTACCAGGGGGAACCGGTGCCGTCGATGATGTGGCCGTTAGTGATGACGAGATCGAAGAATCGAGGGACCGGGGCTTGCGCTATCAACCGTAAGCCAGATGCAAACACAAACAGCAGGACAAGCGCACGACGCGTTCCGACCTTGGCTCCCATCGATTTCGCCTCTTTCCTTAACCACTGTATTGATTTCTCCGCGGAATCTCTCTGCGTTCTCTGCGATTCTGCTTCAGAATCTTAACGCGGAGTTCGCGGAGAACGGCCGCCGAGATCCCAGAGAAGATCATCTCAGAACTAAGTCTGTTCCCTTCCGGTGTGCGATCATGCCTAAGGCAATCCAAATCCCGAGGGCCAGCCATTCGTACATCGTGAAATGGCCGGGGATCGCGGGGACGATTTTCATCAACAACATCGCGATGGCTACGAGCAACCCAACTCCTGGAACACACCATTCTCGAGCCGACAACCTCGACTGGCCCGGCAGTCTGCCTGAGCGTCCCAGACCAATGTAAGCTGCGCAGGTTGCGGCCCATCCGATGGCGCAGGCGACCGAGCCGACTTCGGTGACTGGCACTAGAATCGCATCCCCCAGGAGCATACACGCGGCTGTGGCCAGTCCGATGCAGAGAACTGCGGTTGACGGGGTCTGATGTACAGGATGGATGTGGCCGGCGCGAGGCGCAATCAGGCCGCGGCGTCCAAGAGCAAACAGCAGGCGGCTGGCGGCCACAAAATTTCCGTTAAAGCACTTGAACAGCGACAGCAGGGCCGCCGCCAGGATTACGTTGACGATCCCGCGGGAGCCCACTGAGCGCTGGAACGCTACCGCGGTCATGAACTTCTCACCGGTCAATTCGTGCCAGGGAGCCACAAACGCGACGGCTGCAATGACGATTGTGTAGAAGAGAATACCGACGAGGATAGCCATGAAGATGGCTTTGAGAAATCCCTGGCTGCGAAATCCGGGAGTCGATTCCTCCGTAGCCTTGCTTACCGATTCGAATCCAGTCATGAAATACGGGACGATCTGAACTACGAGCAGAAACGAAATCAGCGGCGCATGGGTAAAGAGCGGAGGGAAGTTGCGCGGCGATCCTTTGCTTACGCCGAGCGCCACGAAAACAACGAACAGGGCGAGTGTGCCGAATGCAGTCCAGTTCTGAAAAGTTGCGCTGAGGCGAATGCCGCGGTAGTTGAGTGCGGTGAGCAGCCCAGTGAGCGCGAGACCGACAATGAGATGCGGAAGGAAGACGGGACGTCCAGCGATGCGGTAGATCTCCAGCGAGTCGAGCGAGGGGACGATGTAGCCCGCAATGCTGCCCACAGCCACGGCCTCCCAGGGGCAAACAATAAAATAAGCCAGCATCATCATCCATCCGGTGGAAAAGCTAACGCGGCGCGAGAAAGCTGCTGCAGTGTAGGCGATCTCGCCTGCGGCGTCGGGCATGGCGGCTACCAGCCTGCCGTAAACCCAGCCGATCGGGAACAGCAAGGCGCCCCCGATGGCGAATCCCAGCAGCGCGCCGAGAGCGCCGCCGCGTAGCAGCCAGTCGTCCATGACCACGAGCCACCCCACACCGACCATGGTTCCCCAAGCCAGCGTGAAGTAATCGGTGAGGCGAAGTTTGCGGGCGAGATGTGGCATGCGGACGATTGATCGGTGGAGCGCGAATTATAAAGCATGGGCGGGGCAGCCTTGGAAGCGTCTGTGTCCCTTGCGATCGCGAGGCGGCGGTCGAGGGCGCCCGCTGGACAGCCGCCGTGGCGGCGGCGCTACTATTTCAGTCCGCCGACCGCATGGTAGTATCGATATTACCCGCGCATTGTGCAGTTTCTAGTTTCCGGTTTCCAGTTTCTTGTTCCGCTCGTTTCTAGTTCTGCTTCGCGGAGTACTGGAAACTAGAAACTGGAAACCAGAAACCTTCTTACTAACTGAATGACTCCTTCTAGCAATCTGCGGAAGCGCGTGCTTAGCGGCATGCGCTCGACCGGAAAACTGCATCTGGGCAACTATGTGGGTGCGCTCGATAACTGGGTGCGCATGCAGGATGAGTATGAATGCTTCTTCTGCGTTGTCGACTGGCACGCGCTCACGACCGACTACGCCGACACTTCGCAGGTGAAACAAAATTCGGTGGAGGTGGCGCTGGACTGGCTGGCCGCGGGGCTGGATCCGGAGAGGTCGGTTATCTTTATTCAGTCGCATGTTCCGGCGCACGCCGAGTTGCACCTGCTGCTTTCCATGATTACGCCGTTGGGCTGGCTGGAGCGGGTTCCCACTTATAAGGAGCAGCGGGAAAATATCAAGGATAAAGATCTGGGAACGTATGGGTTTCTGGGCTATCCCGTGCTGCAGGCTGCCGACATTCTAATGTACAAGGCGGATGTGGTTCCGGTGGGCGAAGACCAGGTCGCGCACATCGAACTTACGCGCGAGATTGCGCGGCGCTTCAATGGTTTCTACGGCCAGCGCGGAAATGCCTTCCCAGAGCCGCAAGTGTTGCTTACACGATCGCCCAAGCTGCCGGGCACCGATGGCCGCAAGATGTCGAAGTCGTACGGCAACGCAATCCTGCTGACTGATCCGGAGCCTGTAGTGCGGCAGAAGCTGAAGACAATGGTTACCGATCCGGCGCGGGTGCGGCGGTCAGACCCGGGAAATCCGGATGTGTGCCCTGTCGGCGATCTGCACAAGATTTTCAGCGACCGCGCTACCATGGACAGAGTGAACGTTGGTTGCCGCTCGGCGGGCATTGGCTGCATCGAGTGCAAGAGCTGGGCGGCGGATGCGCTGGTGCAACTTTTGAGTCCCATGCAGGAGCGGCGCAAGAAATTCGAGGAGAATCCGCGGCTGGCTTGGGATATTCTGGAAGCGGGCAGCGAACGGGCGCGCAAGGTTGCGGCCGTGACAATGGACGGGGTGCGCGACGCTATGGGAATGTCGCTTGCATATGAGCCACCGGCGGTGAATGATGCCAAGTAGCATGCACAACAGAATCGTTCGGCCCGAGGACGGCGCGCCTGAGCCGCTTGCGCCAGTGCTGGTTGCGAATCGGACCCCGGCTGGCGCGCCGGTCAAGGACAAACAAGAAGAAAGCGATTCTCCCTTTGCGGTTTCCGTTACCGACGTCTATGAAGGCCCGCTGGACTTGCTGCTTGATCTGATTCGCAAGCAAGACATCGACATTTACGACATTCCCATCGCCCACATCACGGAGCAGTATCTGGCGTACGTGGAGAAGATTCGCGAGCTGGACGTGAATGTGGCGGCTGACTTTATCTACATGGCCGCGGTGCTGATACACATTAAGTCGAAGATGCTGCTGCCTCGCGATCCGTCGGCGAAGGCGGAAGAGTTGGAGGATCCGCGAACGGAACTGGTGAACCGGCTGCTGGAGCACGAAAAATTTAAGTCGGCGGCGCAGATGCTCTTGCAGAAGCAGCAGATCGAAGATGCGGTGTTGACCAATCCGGCGCTGAAGGAATTCGTGGATGCCGAGGGCACCGAGCCGGAGAACGCCGCGGACGTGATCGATCTGGTGAAGACGTTCCAGCAGATTCTGGAACGCGTGCGCACGCGGCCTGTGATCAACGTGGACGAGGAAACAGTTACGGTGGGCCAGATGATTGATTACCTGCGTCGGCGGCTGGCGCTCGAATCGCGGCCCATCCGCCTGAAACAGCTTCTGATGCGCGTGCCCTCGCGGCAGGCGCTGGTGTGCATGTTTCTGGCGTTGCTCGAGATGGTTCGGCTGCAGGCGATTCAGGTTCGGCAGGACCAGATGTTCGGCGAGATTGCCGTGCGCAAACATGTTGGATTTGAAGCCATCATGACGGAGCAGGCGGCAGTGCGCGACGATTGGAGATGAAAGCAGTGGTCAGTGGTCAGTGATCAGTGGCCAGTCAGAGCCACGGGGGTTACTGACCACTAGCCACTGACCACGTTCTTATGAGTTTAAAAGCTCAACTCGAAGCCATCATTTATGCAGCGGAGACGCCGATCACGCTGGAGCATATGGTCCAGCTTGTCAGAGAGTCCGTTATCGCTGAAGGTGCGGCCGATGATTCCGAAGTGAAGTCGCGGGTGCGGGCGGCGCTGGAGGATCTGGTTGCCGACTACGGCACGCCCGGCCACGGCATCGAGATTCGGCAGGTAGCGGGCGGCTACCGGATGTCGACCAAGCCCGAGCAGCATGAAATGGTGCGCAGTTTTGCCAAGAGTTTGAAGCCACCGGTTCGGCTCTCGCTGCCGGCTTTGGAAACGCTGGCTGTCATCGCCTACAAGCAGCCCGCTACGGTGCCGGAGATCAACGAGATTCGCGGAGTGGATTCGGGCGGCGTGATTGCCACTCTGCTCGACCGCAAGCTGATCACGACCGCCGGCCGCAAGCAGGTCATCGGGCGGCCGATCCTTTACAAGACGACCAAAGAATTCCTGATGCGCTTTGGATTGAAGGATGTCAACGAGTTGCCGAGCATGGAAGAGTTCGAGAAGCTGGTGGCGGAATCTTTCCAGAGCGAGTTGATTCCGGCAGAAGATGCGGCGCAGGAAGGGCAAGACGATTCTGGTCAGGTGGAGATAGCGGGGAGTTCTGACCTGAAGTCCAGCGCCTAAAGGCGCTTTCGTTGTATGCGTCTTTCATGGCGCGGCCGAAGCCGCGCCCTTTCAAAACAAATTCACGCATGCCTGTTGAACGCCTGCAAAAAATTATTGCCGCTGCTGGGATTGCCTCCCGCCGCAAGGCCGAACAACTGATCAGTGCCGGCCACGTCAAGGTGAATGGGACCGTGGTGACGGAATTGGGGACGAAGGCGGACCCCGACACCGATCACATTCGCGTGGACGGAAAACTGCTGCTAGGCGCGCAGAACCATGTCTACCTGGTGCTGAACAAACCCAAGGGATACGTCACTACGGTGAGCGATCCCGAGAACCGGCCCACCGTGATGCAACTGATCCACGGGGTGAAGAAGCGAGTGTATCCCGTGGGCCGGCTGGACTACGCGAGCGAGGGCCTGCTGCTTTTGACCAATGATGGCGGGCTGGCCAATAAGCTGATGAAAGCTGCCTCGCAGGTGCCCAAGACCTATGTGGTGAAAGTTGCGGGGACTCCGAGCAACGAGGCGCTGGAGAAACTGCGCGGCGGAGTGTCTATCGCGACCGAAGATGGTCGCCGGGTGCGGACTGCGCCGGCGGGAATCCGTTTGGTTAAAGAAGCTGCGAATCCCTGGTACGAGGTGACCTTGATCGAAGGCCGTAACCGCGAGATCCGGCGCATGTTTGAGAAGGTCGGTCACCATGTGGAGAAGATCAAGCGCGTCCGTTATGGGCCGCTCACCCTCGATGTTCCCCCCGGGCGTTTCCGCGCCCTGACTTTGCAGGAAGTCGATCGGCTGCGCACCGCCTGCAACAAACCGATAGCGGGAACAAAGCCTTCCGTGGCATGATGTGCGGCGAGCATGAGCCGATTCTTTGACATAGTCACCAAGCCGGCGCGCGACATGGGCGCAATGAATACTGCCAGGATAGCGCCGGAGGAGTTGGAGCGCCGGTCGCGGCTCATCAAACTTGATTCCAACGAAAATCCCTTTGGACCTTCGGCGCGCGCTGTCGATGCCATGAGGGAAGTGCTGAAGGGGGCGAACTTCTATCCTGATGACGACTGCAGCCTGCTGCGCCACAAGTTGGCCGAACATCACGGACTGCCGCCGGAGCAGGTGCTGGTCACTGCGGGCTCAACCGCGATGCTTAGCCTGCTCTGCCAGACATTGCTCGCACCGGGGCTGAATGCGGTGACCAGTGAGCGCTCGTTCATTGTGTATTCGATGGCGGCGCAGGCGGCGGGAGCGCGTTTGATCGAAGCGCCCATGCGCTGTGGCGAAGACAGGTTCGACCTCGACGCGATTCTCGCTGCAATCGACTCGAACACGCGCATCGTGTTTTTGGCCAACCCCAACAATCCTACCGGCGCCATGGTGGAAGCAGCAGTCGTGGAGCGTTTTCTGGCGCAGCTTCCGGGACACGTGGTTTTGGTTCTGGATGAGGCTTACTACGAATTCGCTTTGCATTTCGCGGCGTTGCGGAAAACTAACTATTCGAATTCGCTTGAGTGCATTCGGCAGGGCGCCAGTGCTGTGGTGCTGCGAACATTTTCAAAAGCGCACGGACTCGCGGGCCTGCGCGTAGGCTACGGCTTGGGCCCCGCGGAATTGCTGGGATATTGCGCGCGCATGCGCAACACATTTTCTGTTTCGTCCGTCGCGCAAGCTGCGGCGGTGGCCGCCATCGACGATCACGACCACATTCGGCGCGCGGTGGAGAACAATGCTGTGCAGTCCGAAGTTCTCACACAGGGCTTATCGGGATTGGGATATCGCGTCGCCCCCACCTCGGCGAATTTTGTTTTCTGCGATCTATCGGAAGACGCTGCGGCTTTCGCCAGCCGCTTGCAGGATGAAGGTGTGGCTGTACGTCCGTTGGTGTTATGGGGAGCGCCGCATTGCATTCGCGTGACGATTGGCACGCCGGAACACAGTCAGGTTTTTCTGCAGGCGGCGCGCAAAGTCGGATCGGGCCATTCCACGCCGCGGACTAATCGCCGGGAGCCCATCTGCGACTAGTACGGAGCTGGAACCACCGCGTCCTCCGGATAACCCGGCATCCCGAACTCCGGCACATCGAGACCTTCCTCTTCCACCTCTGGCGCCACTCGCATGCTCTTCACTTTGTTGACGCACCAGAAGACCGCGTAGGTCGCACCGAACGCCCACACCGCATACAAAGTCGCTCCCATAAGCTGGCACAAGAACTGCCGCGTGTCGCC
>Ga0185299_10005084_pt1 | contig 15202 bp, 9 predicted proteins | sample PaiPotPPA55metaG_FD_128002 | JGI IMG/M metagenome (GOLD analysis project Ga0185299, IMG submission 128002) | Iron sulfur acid spring bacterial and archeal communities from Banff, Canada, to study Microbial Dark Matter (Phase II) - Paint Pots PPA... ...
GCATCCACATGCAGCATGTCGCCCGGCTGCAGCATGATGTCGGCGGGGTTCTTGCCCTGCTTCATCATCTGCGCGACGTTCACGGGGTAAGCCGTGCCGTTGCGCGTGATCGTCACGCGGCTTTGATCCGCGGTCGGTGCAAAGCCGCCCGCGCGGCTGACGGCCTCAGTCAGCGTCATGGGAATGTCGTTGATCGTCTGCGCACCCGGAGTACGCACGTCGCCGTCCACATACACCTGAGACGCACGGAACGACGCCACGCGAACCGTCACCTGCGGCTTGACAAACACTTTGCTCAACTCGGTGTAGATCTCGCGCTGCACCTCTTCCGCGCGCTTGCCCGCAGCACGGATCGGTTTGTCGATATACGGAAACTGGATGTTGCCCTCACTGTTGACCACAAATCCAGGCGCCGCATCCGAGGTCTTCGTGTTCTGCGCCGGCTGGCCGACTGCCGCGGCAAGTTCGGGGTGATCCCATACCGTGATCTGCAGCACGTCGCCCGAACCGAGCTTGTAGCCGGCCGGCTTCGCAAACAGATTGAGCTGGCTCTGCACCTTGGTGTCGTTCTTCTGGTCCGCGCGGATCTCGCGGACCAGCGCCAGGTCGATCTGCTTGACCGGAATCTGCATGTCGCTCGTCACGTCGCCGTTATCGGCGGTCGTGGCCGGCAGGGTTGGCGGCGTAGCCATATGCTGACCCGGCGCCAGAGCGCAGGCCGAAAGCATGGCGACGAGCGCCATGGCAAGCGCCACACGCGCTCCAAGCATGCCATGGCTGTTGGTGTTCGGCATCGCAGCACCGAATTGTTGTGTCGCATTCATGATGGTAGTTGACCACTTCAGTAAGCATTGGTGTGGCGTAAGCCTTTGAAGATCGTCGCGAAAATAATTTTCACATCAAGTCCGAACGACCAGTTCCCGAGGTAGTACAAATCGTGTGCTACGCGTCCCTCCATTTTTTCGATGCGATCGGTTTCGCCCCGAAAGCCGTTCACCTGAGCCCACCCGGTGATGCCAGGCTTGATCCGGTAGCGATGGATGTATCCCGACACAACCTTCTGATAAAGGTCGTCGTGCTCGAGTGCGTGGGGACGCGGCCCCACCACCGACATCTCACCGCGCAGAACATTGATGAATTGCGGAAGTTCGTCCAGGCTCGTGCGGCGCAGGAAGCCCCCTACGCGAGTGATACGTGGATCGCCGCGCTTTGCCTGCTCGAGCACGCCGGCCTTCTGTGCGTGCAGGCGCATTGTGCGGAACTTGAAGATGCGAAAGACGCGGCCATCGGCGCCCTTACGGTTTTGCTTGAAAAACACCGGACCGCTCGAACTGAGCTTTACCGCGATCGCGCAGGCAAGGAGGATTGGCGACACCGCGAGCAATGCGCCGGCTGCGAAAAGCCGGTCGAAGATATCCTTTTGCATGACGGCCTTCGGCGGCAACGGCGAGGTAGCCAAATTGATGGTCGGCACGCCAAGCAGGTCCATTACGCTGCCTTCGAAGAGCGCGAGCGTTCGCACGTCGGGCATGAAGCGGATGTTGATGAGGTCATTGCGAAATTCGTCAACGAGCTTGAGAAGCTTCGCTTCTTCAGTCATCGGCAGGGCAAGCCAGACTTCGTCGATCTTCTGCTTACGGACGTAACTGGCGAAGGCTTCGTGCTCCTCGAACACCGGCACGCGCGTGTTCATCGTCGCGCCCTCTTGGACGTTGTAGGCAGCCGTCGCTCGGAAGCCCGCGGCCGACACCGTGTCGATCTTGCGAACGATCGCGTCAAAATGTTCGCCGCAACCGACAACCGCTACCTGCTGCAGGTTTAGCCCCGCGTTGCGCACCCTAGCCAACACGCGATACGTGGCTAGACGGCCTGCAATCATCGCGGCGCCGGCCATGCCGCTCCAGTAGACCAACCAGAGACGTGACACGAAGTCGAGACGGTGCAGGGAGAACATCAGCGCCAGCGCACAGACCTGCACAATGAGCCAGCTAAGCGCGACCCGCCCGGTGAGCGCGGCCTTCGAGCGGCCGCGCCACGATTCATATACGCCGAGCATCGGAAACAAAGCAAGCGCAAGCGCCGCCGCGAAGGCGACGAACGCCGGATAGAAGCTACGCTGCGAAATGTCATCGAAACGGATTTGCGACGCGACGATTGCACCCAATACGATCATCGCGACGTCGAACACCCTCGCCAGTAGGTCTGTTATGCCACGCATTCTATGTCCTCCGAACCACTAACCTTGTTGCTTTACGGTTGATTGACTGCACGGCCATACTTGTCATCGAACCGGACGATGTCGTCTTCGCCGAGATACGTGCCGGATTGCACTTCAATGATCTCGAGGGGCACACGGCCAGGATTCTCCAACCGGTGACGCACGCCAAGCGGAATGTAGGCCGATTCGTTTTCGCTCAGCAGAAACTCTTCTTCACCGCGCGTGACAAGCGCTGTCCCGCACACGACAGTCCAGTGCTCCGCACGGTGGTGATGCATTTGTAGCGACAGGCGCGCACCCGGATTCACCACGATGCGTTTGACCTGAAAACGCTCGCCGTGATCAATGGAGTCGTAAAATCCCCAAGGGCGGCGAACCTTTCTGTGCATATCTGCTTCGGGTGATTTCTGCTTCTTAATGCGCGACACGAGACCCTTGATGTCCTGCACGCACGAGCGGTCGGCCACCAGCACGGCGTCGTCGGTTTCCACCACGATCAAATTCGTCGTGCCCACACACGCCACGAGCCTGCCGCCTTCCGAACGCGCGTATGTCGCGGTCGCCCCTTCGAACAAAACACGGCCGCTTGCCACATTGCCGGACTCGTCCTTGTCCATCGCATCCCAGACGGCATCCCATGAACCGAGATCGGACCAGCCCGCTTCGAGCGGAACGACCACGCCCTTGAATGGCGAACCGGGCTTGCCGAGATGCTCCATTACCGCATAGTCAATCGAATCGGACGGCGACTTGGCGAATTGCGCCGCATCTGGACGCGAGTATCCGTCGGCGTTCTTGCCCTGCTCCTGCGCCGAGACACATGCCAGGTACATCTCCGGTTGCAGTTGTTCGAGTACGGCAAGCCATACCGATGCACGCACCACGAAGATGCCGCTGTTCCACCAGTAACTGCCCGCTGCAACGTATTGCGCGGCTAGTTCTGCAGCGGGCTTCTCGACGAAGCGCTCAATACTGTGAGCGCCGTCTTGCAGTGAATCACCCAGACGGATGTAGCCAAAACCGGTGTCGGGACGTGTCGGCGGAATGCCCAGTGCAGCAATCTCGCCAGCCTGCGCATAACGCGCCGCGATCTCGATGGCCGCATGCAGTGCAGCGATATCGGCAATAGCGTGATCGGCCGGCATGGCAACGAGGATCGCGTCCTGGCCGTCGGCGCAAGCGGTCAGTGCGGCGAGCGTCAGCGCCGGCGCCGTATCGCGGCGCGCGGGCTCAACCACGATGCGCGCCTTCACGCCGCTCTCGCGAGTCTGTTCGGCGGTGGCGAAGCGATGTTCTTCGCCGCACACGATCACCGGTTCTGCGACGACGTCCCACGCAGCCGGAAACCCCTTCATGCGTAGCACGGTTGCCTGTAACAGCGACTCCGTGCCAATCACGCCGATCAGTTGCTTCGGAAATTGTTCACGCGACACGGGCCAAAGACGCGTGCCCGAACCGCCCGCGAGAATCACCTGCACGAGGCGTCGGCAATCCGCCGCAATGCCTGCCGCAGCCATGGTCTGATCGGCTTCTTCGATACTCTGCTTTAGCTTGTCCATTTACGATTCCTTTATTCGTGAACCCGTTCCCGGGTGATGCTGTCTGCGTGAACTGCTGATTTCGGCTCTGTGGAACCTCTTAGCTCCGTCAACGCCATGACCGCCGTTAACGAGATGCGTTGATTTGAAGATTTGAATAAGACGCGCGCGTGTCGGCGACTTCACATTCGGTATGCCGTGCGTCAATTCGCACACGCTTGTGGAAAATCTTGGCCAGACCATCCCCGCAGGAGAACGTCCGCTCGAGTTGTGCTGAGATCAACTCGCCGCGGTGCCAAATTGTCACCCGAGGAAGCCGTGCCCCTGACGGATGCCAGACAGCGGGATGAGCGTCGTCGCCAGCCCCGATTGCCGCGAGCTACGAATAACGCGTCTAATACGCGGTAGTGTCGCCCCCTCATCTCGTCGGTCCACACTTGTACCGACGAAGAGCATGCCGCGTTCCTGCAATTGAGGCATCGGAGGCGCATGTCGCATGCACAGCAACTCTCCACCGCCAAGATCGGCAGCTGTGCCCCAAATAAAGGCTCGCGCACGATGCCTCGCTGGCCGGGACAAAACTGTCGAAAAGGCGACTCGCGATGGGATTGGCTTCACCTTGCGCGCTGCGCTCGCGTAAGAACTTGCTGTACTCATTGACTAGAAAATCCGTTCTCATTGCAGTGCATCATAGGCATCCTCTGACAAGTTAGGACGCTCTTGGCGCAAAGAGGTGACATTCTGGCCGACAATTCGGAGGTTTCAGTGTCGGTGCGTTCCAATATGCAAGCGGGATGCCCGACCGGACGCCGTCCGAGCAACTGTCAAATCTGGTGGGGTGGGCTTGGCAGGATGACTAGGCGGCAAGCAATTGCTGAACCGGGGTGCTTGGTGCTGTCTGTCCCCGGATGGCCATCTTTGAGAGCGATACGCGGCAATAGAGGCGCAAATTTGTAGGTGCCGCGAATGCGAAGCCACGACTGTTCGATTCGTAGACCTAAAGGTGACAAACCCAGACAATTGAGCGAAGCGCCGCCACGCTCCTTGCGTGGCGGCGCCGCGACTACCGAAGGCGCTAGGGACTCGAGGCGAGAGCAGAGCAGGTCTTCGCGGCCCATCGTTAGGTGACCATCGCTCGCAGCGTGCCATATGCCGGCACGCGTGATTTTTCTCGGACCGGCAGTTGAATACTTCCGGCAGATTCTTTTGCTCAAGTCGAAGCAAGGACGGCGCGCCCATATCCTTTCCTAGAGGAACCGTTCACGTTGTACCGCACGAGGTGGAATGTCGCCAATCGCACGTTCATGCAACTGACCGTCTCAAAGATCGCCCCTGCATCGCGATACGCCATTCCTTTTGTGATCGGCCCACGCTTGACGAATATTCGTGGCTTCCATCGCGCTCGATGGGGTTGCTACTGCGGCATACTACCCGCGGGGTCACAACGCGGCTTCTATTTTAATTAGGTTTGCTTATCGGATGTTCAACTCGTTGTGGGTTTAACAAGGTCCCGGAATTTGTAGAAAGCCCTTCTGGACAAGGCTTCGCGCCCGCATCGCCTGAACTGGCTAAAATCCATGCGCTTTAGAGGTCGAGATGGCGAAAAGCCGGCCACGGCAAGGGATTCCAACGAATTTGAGCTTGCTCAGTTCGAGCAATGTGTGCGGCCGCATCTGGAGCAAAGGCAGTCACGCCCCCGCGCCCAAATTGACGTTGCATGTGATCTTCAACTACATTTTGCGGGTGCTCTACCTGGGATGTCAGTGGAAGGAATTGCGTTGAAGTCCAGGCTCGGTCGTGTCTGCAATGCACAGCACCACCGGGCAACTTCGCATGCGCGCCGCCGTGCATTGCTCCCAGCGGATTAGATATGGCTCGGCATCTTTGGCGAGCCGCTACTGGCGGTTGCATGTCGCAGCCTGACGCGGCCTGATCCCGCTCGATTTCGTTAAAGTGGACGAGAACATCAAGACCCGCGCCCACAATATCTTCTTAAATACGCTGCTTCAGGTGGGTGTCCTCGGTCTGGTGATGAAGTTGGCCGTGTTCGGCAGCTCGGGATATCAGTCATCCGCAGGCGCCAGCAACGCCCCGAGATCTACCGTGCCGGACTCGTGCTGCTTATCCGCATGCTGACGAAGAACCTCACCGACGACTTCATGTGGCAGTCCACCATGCTGATCTTCTGGGCGCTGTCGGGGTGATTGCTGGCGCAGTGCGAACCGAAGGTTTTTCCACCAGCACTGCGGATGAACGCATGACCTGACTGCACGGCCGCCGCATGGCGGGATGCTTTCGCACTTCGCCATGTCGAACCGCGACTGATGTGCGAGTCCTCATGGCGTTCGTCGCGCACGCGCATCCTGCGCCTACGCAAAAGTGTCCATCAGTGACTAAAGCTGCGCTTGAGCCGACTTGGTCGACAGTCGCCTAAACTTATGTCTAATAAAATCTTGTGCCGGTTTTTCAAAAAACCGAAAGATGTAATACGACGCAACAAGTGTCACGAACATGAATCCCAGGAAAAACGTCAGACTGTGAGCAGGAATTGCTTGGTTCGTGTACGCGAAAAATATCGCTATCGTCAGCTGAATTGGAAAATGTATCAGATAACTTGAGTAAGTCATATTACCGGCTGCCTCGACTACGCTCTGAATGGTCGGATGCACGGTAACGTTTCGCGCCGCGATGTAAAGCAGCGTCGGCACATATGTCATCAAGAACAAGAAAGCGAAGGACTTATAGTGGTAAATCCTGGTCACGTACGCCGTGACGGGCACGAGAAAGACGGCGGCCAAAGACAGCGCACTGAGCAGATTATGATATTTCGTTTTCTCGAAATATTGAAGCGCGATGGCCGAAAGACCGCCGATATAAAAAAATCCCAGGCAGTCGACAATAGGCGAAGGACCGTGGGCCACCCTGGACGCAGCGCATAGCAGCAAGACAGCTATGCTCACCAGCCAAGATTTTCCAACATAACGTAATACCAAAAAGAAAATCATGTAGATTACGACTTCAACAGAAATCGACCAGATCGGGCCGTTGAAACTGTCACCCCTCTGGAATCCCCAGTTGCTTGCGAAGAAGAGCTGAAGAATCAAATGCCGAAAGTCGTTGTTCTGATAAACAAAGTAGAAATTATTTCTAGAAAAATAGATTACCTGGAGCACAGCAACGAGCAGCAGCGTTGCAAAGTGAAGAGGATAGAGGCGTGAGAATCTCAGCACAAAAAATTTTTTGTGATCTATAATTTTTTCCGAGATCGTCCTTCTATATTTCGAGAAAAATATGAAACCACTGATGCACCAAAAAACCTGAACACCCATATGGCCATAGGTGTAGAAAAAACTGAAAGCCGAGTAGAGAGGCTGCTGCGCGCTCACAAAGTCGGTCGGTTTATCGGCGACGTAAAAGAAATGTTGATAGTGCCAAAATAAAACCGACATCGCCGCAATGAAGCGTATTATTTCCAGCCCGAGGAGCTTGTTATTTTTTGGGGCTGAATCCTGCCTTAGGTATTGATGCATAGTATTTCCTTGGCCATTAGGCTTTGTTAGAAGCGGTTGCCAACTGTCGTCGGCCCGATGCGAAGGCCCTTTCGGGGACGCCTCATCGGTGGCTCATATCCGTCAGCACCGGGCGAAAGCACCGGCTACTTGGCGGCGGGTTTCTCGACGGTTTCTCCGCGGCCTACGACAGTCTCGAAGAACTGCGCGTAGCGCCGGCAACATGAGGCCCAGCCGAATTCATCGGTAGCCAGGCCGTTGCCCAACTTGCGGGCGATATCGGGCCATGATTGTTGGACAGAACGGACTATCTCCGGGAGTTCGTCAATGCTATTGAACAGCAGAACATTGTCGAATTTATTGGCCGCCCAGATCATGAACGGCGTCGAGCGCGAAATCACCAGCGGCACGCGTCCGATCGCCTCGAAGAACGCTCCGCTCACCAGCATGGAATCTGCTGCGTGCGGAAGAATGAGGACGTCACTGTTCGCGATGCCCTGTGCGAATTCGGCATCAGAGAGGAACTTGGCGTCGAGGCGCACGGTATCCCGCAGCGACCGCTGACTGATGACGCCATTGAGCGTCGCGATGTAGGACTCACTGCCAAGACCCGCGATATACAGGTTGCATTCGGCTGGCCAGACATCGAGCACGGCCAAGATCTGCTTGTACGGGCGAATCGCGCCGAGCAGCGAGAACAAAGGCGCCCCAGTGTCGTTCTTCGACGTGGTCGACGCCTGTCCCGGCACATCCCAGTAGAGCGGATGCGGCAGATATTCGGCGTCGTACCTGGCCTGGCAATCCGGCGCATGGACCACGCGGAAATCCGCGAGACCGCGCACAAACCTGATCAACCGAATCGACAGGCGCCTGATGAAACCTGTCGTATCGTGGACCGCATGGTCGTGTTGAAAATAAACGACCTTCGCTCGCCCAATGGACATCAACGAGCAGTAGAACGCAAAAATAAGACACCCTGGGATGGTCAGATGCGTGCGGCCGTTTTTTCGCTTAAAAGGTCGCAACTCGAGCCAATGAAACACAAGGATATTGTTGGGATTGAACAGCTGAATGAACCCGCCTTGTAGAAGCCCTTTCATGGAGAGAGGCACAACGTCGTAACCAATCGCCCTGAACAAGTCTTTCTGGATCTCTATATAGCGATTCGTGTTGTTGGTGAACGGACACATCATAATCTGGGTGCGCCGTGCAGCTACGGCTTTTCTTTCAATGCCGCCGGATGCGTCCTCGAAGGTGTGCGTCATTTCGTACGGGTCCGGTTGGATTTAACAGTTGCAATGACATTATCGCCAAGCAAACACCGAAGGTAAAATCGCAATCCTTTACGCTCTGAGCTTCTATGTTGCGGTATATGCAATCTCGGAAGGAATGCATGGCATTCCAATTGCGGCGCCAACCTCACATGCATGCGCTGCATGCAACGTATTACTCTAGACGAATCGTTGACCAGGCATTAGCACGAGATGTCAGCACTATCGGCCAAACCATCGACCTTTAGGGCCGATCAGGCGGTTGCGCGACCTGCGTGACCACTTTACGCGAAATTTTGCTACGGTGCAGCAAGGATTGTTGGGGCTGGTAGGTTTTGCTCAACAGGCCGTCGCCTTCCTGGCGAAGTTGACTTGGGTCATTTGCCTCGCAATATCGTTTGTCAGGTATATATAACCGCGGACCGTTTATTAACAATGTCATGAAAATTGATTTTCGGATTTACTATTCCTCATTGTTCGAGCCGCAATAATGCAGAGTGGAGTACTGTTGAGATGCAAGCTACGCCGCCACTTTGGCGGTGTGGCTTTGCATAATTCCGCGCTCCGCATTATCAGCGTTTTGCAGATAACCGCAAAACGCAGAGTACGAACGCGCTCAGATCCTCGAACGCTCGCGGCGAGCAAAGCTGCACCGTGCAAGGCGAGATCAGCGTGTTAAGTGGCGCGCCCTACGGTTACCGCTACGAACGCAAGAGCGACGAGCAGGCAGGGGGTTCCGCGGTGATCGACGCCGAGGCGCAGATGGTCCGCCAAAAAGGGCGCAGCACGCTGGGAGCGGTCCATGGTTTTGGCTATCCTTCGCAATCCTGCCTATCATGGTATGGCCTGCTTTGGGAAGACTCAGCAGGCTGTGTGAGAGCGTACCAACAACCGGACACCACGTCAGCGCGGTGACCTACCCGCGCGCAACAGTGCGAGCCATGAACTGCCGCCCGATCTATGGATTCAGATTCCGGTTCCCGCGCTGGTCGATCCGGATACGTTCGCCCTGGCGCTGGAGCGTCTAGAAAGCAACAAGAAGCACGCGTCGCGTCGGAGGATCGAACCCAGTATTCTCCAAGGCCTTGTGCACTGCCGCGAGTGCGGCTACGCCCTATACCGGAGCTCGACACGCAGTAGCGCACGTAAGATTTCCTACAACCGCTGCCTGGGCACTGACGCCTGGCGCTACGACGGCCACGCCAAGTGTGAGCAGCGCGCCATCCGACTGGATCTGCTGGAGCACATCGTGTGGTCCGAAATTGTGCGCCTGTTGGAAGATCCCGCCCTCATCCAGACCGAATTGAACCGGCGCCTTGAGACGGCGCGCAATTCGAGTCCGACCAAGCGTCGGGAGGACAACGTCACGCAGGATCTGGCGCACGTCAACAAGCGGATGGATCGATTGCTCACCGCGTACCAGGAGGACTTGCTTTCTCTGAACGAGTGACGGCGGCGCATGCCTGCGATGCGATAACGTGAGCAGCGTCTGCAAGACGAGCTTCGCTCGTTCAGTGCCCAGTTGGTCGACCAGGCCGCTTATCTACGGCTGGCGGAAACGCTAACGGCATTCCTGGAGCGTTTGCGCAGCCATGCCGAGACCCTCGATGTTCAGGACCGTCAGCGCATCACGAGACTGCTCGTCAAGGAGGTTGTGGTGGCTGACGACAGCATCGCCATTCGCCATTCGATTCCCACCATCGCGCGATCAGACGGCGGAAGCGGAGGATCGTCCCGGCCCCCTCGGATCCTCGCAAAGACCTCACGCCGATCAAAGCTATCTCTCGCGCCCATGGCGTGATGACGCCGCCTTGCCAGCGTGACCGACGCGAACCACTCGCCATTCTTGCGCATGATCGTCAGATCGTTGGGCTTCGCGCCGTCTGTGAAACGATGCTGGCCGCACGCACGGATCGACATCGCGTCCTTGCCGGCAAATTCAGCCGCAGACGCGAACAGCTGAAATGCCGACCGTCAATCCCTCACCCAATCATCCGGCATATCCAGTTGTCTTATTACTGTTGCCGGAGAGCCTGCCGCCAATGTCTTCGCTGGAATTTCTCCGACAACTATCGAACCGGCCGCAATTACGGAGTGGTCACCTATTTTCGATCCAGCCAATATCATTGAATTTGCGCCTATCCAGACGTTACTGCCAATCGAAATAGGTGCGCATTTGGTCGGATACTGGGGAGAAACCTGATGAAAATCGGTGTCGTATATGTACGTCATATCTCCTATCTTGCAATTGGCCCCTATTTTTATGGACGACTTTGCACAGAGATTGACCCCGTCGTTCACGAACGTGCCCTGCCCGATCTCCAATACCGCGTCCTTCAGCACCGTAATATGCGGTCTCGTCCGAAACGAACGGAATGAACAATTTCCGGCAAGGAGAATTTTGCCTTCGTTTTTTATTCTTGGCCACGCGCCGGAATATATAGGCGGGCTCTCGTAAGCCACATTTTTCAAGTTCAATGTTCGTTTAATGAAAAATGTCTTGAATATCGACAACGCGTTTCTAAACAATTGTTTCATGGGATGTCCGTTTATCACTTGAATCATAAATCGCAGGAGTCACTATAACAACTGGTTGCGGGTTTCGATCGGAGTCTGGTGCGGCGCTGCCGAAGGAGTGCGCAAGACTGCGGGAGCGGGGGGCGAAGCGATGATTTACGCCGTCGCGCGCAGGTTTGGGCATGGAACGGACGAGCAGGATCCCGGCGCGGTGCACCCAACACAAAGCACATGCATCGGCCGTGAGATCAGTTCGGTCAGTAGTGCCGGAGATCGATCATCGTATAGGCGAGGGTTCTGAATGCGTAGTGCAATTGACTGAGACGCTCGAAGTGAAGCAGCAACCGGCGGAAGACCCGAGAGTCCTCGCTACGCTTTTGACCTGACGACCAGATAAGCCAAGTGCGCGGGAGGCTTCCTTTCCGCACCGTTCATCACCTGAGGTACCTTGAAGCGAACGGACAAGGTGCTTCCATTCCATGTCGCCTGAGCATCTTGCGCGGCGGCCGCCACGCCCGTCAGCGCATCGATGAATGCGACGCTTGCTTGCCCCGAAGCCGGTGTGCTTCGGGTATTGATCTCTACTGTTCGCCACCCCGTTGAAGCACTCACTTGAACCACGATATTCGAACCCGAATACAGGGCGCTGCCCGATGCATCTTCACTGAACTTGAGTGAAGCCGCGAGCGGCGCGAGCGCTCCCGGCAGCGTTTTCCTGAGGACGACGAGCGACTTGCCGGAGACGTTGTAGGTCCGTGGCGGCCCCCTGTGTGTGAGTCTGAAAGGTTCATAGCCGTCCCAGTGATAGACCATCGAAACGTACTTGTCAGCATCGTCCCAGTTCCGTTCGAGTGCCCACACTGCGAAATCGAAAAAATAGCGAGGCAGGTAAAAGGGGTCGATGATAAAGCGGTCACCGATTTCCGTTTGCCAGATGCCGCGAGCCGGGCCATTTTTCACATACTTGTCGTAGATCGGGCTGAGATCGTCCACGTTCAGGTAGTGAAAATCGAGGTAATCGACGCAGTCAAGCATGCGTTCGTTCAGCGTCGGGCTACGGTATTCGATCCATTGCGTGAACGTGTCGAGCCCTCCCTGATCGGGCCAGCCGCCGTACACCACGTAAGCCTTGTACTTCCTGATGATGCGCGCGGCAGGAATGTGAATGCGTTCGACATAATCTTGCATTGCCCGCTCGTAAGGCCGGTCGAGCTTGCCATCGTCATCCGGACCGTGCCAGAACGTCGCCTGCTGCAGACCGCCGGACAACTTGCCCGCAGCTTCATTCCAGACCTGAAAATACTTGACGTTATAGGGCGGCGCGGAATACTTGCGTACCGCTGCCTCGACGTAACGTTCCCATGCGCGGACATCCTTGGGCGCCGACTTCGAATCCTTCGGCACCGTCGCGTTCCACCATGGCGTAAAGCCGAGCAGCAGGAGCGAATGGATACCGTTGCGGTTGTTGGCGAGAATAGCGGGCGGCAGATCGCTAATGTAGGTCGGCGAAGTCTTGTCGACGTCCATGATGCTCGATCCCGACTCGCCCTGGCCAGGACCGACAACGTCGCGTCCCCACGTAATGCCCATGTCCTTCCACATGGCGACATCGCCAGGCGCGCTTGCCCAACCGTTGGCACCGATCATCTGCGTAATCATGCGTGCGCCTGTCGTCGGGCGCACCGCGACCAGCCCCGCGCCCTGCTCCGCCGCGCGAGCAGACTGCAATCCCGAACCTGCCAGCGCCGCAAGTACCCGCAGTACCTGCCGACGCCCACGCCGTACTCCAAATGCCATGCTGCCTCCACACATTGAAATTGCCCGCCGGTGAAGGGTGCGTTGCAAGAGTCTGGCGGTTGTTTTCTCCGCTTATTCGAATAGCGCGACGCGACCGGCAGGTGCAGCGTTTTCGTGCGCAGGGGCGAATTCGATCGTAGCGCCCCGCAGCGCAACAATCGAATACGACCTGCGTCGCGTCTTGAAATTATCTCAACCACGAAAATAAGTGAATTCTTTCTGCAAGCGGTCGCTTGTAGGTACATCCTTACTCGAATCGACGCTCAAATGGATCTGCGTCGGTAAATTCATCGAAACTCGTATTTTTTTCATATGCCCAACCCGCCGGACAACGTATTTTCGACCACGAAAGAAAAACCACGACTACGAATTAGGTCGGTTCCGCCAAAGGGCGTCGCGATGACTCGTCATTTTTGCCTGGCTGCAATCTTCCGCGGATGCCCGAATTACTTTGTTCAGATTTAATCTGAACAATAAGGGTTTTCCAGATCGTCGATTCGTAAAAAATATCGCCCGGCCGATACGGAAATAAATACTTATTTCTCCAAAAGTGTCGGATCGGATCGATATTTTTTTCTTTCTTAAAAGTATCCCTTCTTTCATCATAAGAAAAATAAGTATTTTTTACCTATACGAGTAAAAGATACTCATATAATTAGAAAAATATTTCTTCATACAACACGTTGGAAGCAGACTTTTGCTAAATAACAGTTCTTGTAACAGATTGTTGGTGCGCTACCGTACATATGCGTACTATTTACCCCGTGACGTCCGTCACAAGTAATTTATACGGCAACACGCTGTTAAAAACTGATATCGGCCAGTCGTTTAGGGGACACATAGCGAAGCAGGTGTAAGACGACGACGAAGCGCTCCTGTGCCAAACGCGGTTTGTTTCGGTGCGCTGCAGCACAAGTCGCCGGACTTCTCGTTTGACCTGCGGGCAATCACTGACTGACGAACTCCAACACAAGTCCGGATGTAAGCACATATTTAGGATTACTGATTGCAATTGAATTGAAGACGCTGCGTCTTCTCGCGGCCGCCTGTTGCAAGCGCCCATTGCTTAACTCAATTTTTTATCGAGATGCTCTCGACGATGGATAAACTCGCCATGTTAAAACGACGCGAATTCCTTGGTTGCCTGACGGCTCTCGGTGGCAGTTACCTTTTGACCGCATGCGGTGGCGGCAACGGAACTCCCACGAGCGGCGCCGTCGCCAACGCCAGCAGTTCGGATCCGGCGGCGAAGGCCATGGCAGTTGCAAACGCCGCCGTGGCCGCAGCCTCGCCCAACAACACGACCATACCGCCCGCAACGTCCATCGTCGACACCAGCGGCGCGATCTGGACTCTCGTGAACGGCGTCGTGTACCAAAACGGCGCGACGGCCGGTGTCAACTACAACGTGGCGCTCGTCCTCTACTTCGGCAACAGCGTGTACCACAAGACCAGTAGCGGCGTGTTCTTTTGCTGGATGGGTTCTTTCTGGAGCCTCACGAGGGATCCGCGCCTGGGTGGAACCTCCCCGGACGGCACCGCCATCCCGTCTGCCACCTACATCATCGACAAATCCAATAACGTCTGGACCGTGGTCGGCGGTGTGATCTACAGAAACAACCAGACCGTGGGCAACACCTACAACGTGAGCTTGCTGCTGTGGTACGGTGGCAAGATATGGCACATCGGCACCAATGTGTTCTTTGTCCTGAGCGGCAACGATACGTGGGTAAGGTGCAGCGATCCGCGCATCCCCACCGCTGCGACGGTGGGCTCCTTCTATGGCGTGAACGGCCATTTCGACTACACCTATACGCCGGCGCAGATCGTCAGCATGCTCAAGGCCCTGGGCTGCACGACCTACCGCGTCGGGACCAGCGCCGACTCGGGGCAACTCAACGTGCTCATCGGCCTGGCCCAAGCATTCAAGGCGGCGGGCATGACACTGTTCGTGCTGATCGATCATTCCCTGACTGACTCGTCCGGCAATCTTTTCTCGAACGAGAGTGTTGCCTACAGCGCCGCTCGTGCGACCGGCGTCACCGTCGCCGGCGCGTTGGCACCGTACGGCGTGACAATCTACGAATGCGGCAACGAGCTGACCCGCCAAAACGCCACGGTGATGAACTTCACCTATGCGGGCACGAAGGCTAGCGACTTCAACAACACCAACTGGCCGATCATGCGCGGCGTCATGCGCGGCTTGATCGACGGCGTCAAGTCCATACAGCCGAGCGCGAAGTGCGGCATCAACTTCTGCGTAGCGGACACGGGTGCGTCCGATGCCCTGTGGGATGGCATGCAGCCGGACGGCTCGGGCGGCCACCCGGTCGTGCGCTGGGACATCACGAC
>Ga0185299_10005085_pt1 | contig 15200 bp, 9 predicted proteins | sample PaiPotPPA55metaG_FD_128002 | JGI IMG/M metagenome (GOLD analysis project Ga0185299, IMG submission 128002) | Iron sulfur acid spring bacterial and archeal communities from Banff, Canada, to study Microbial Dark Matter (Phase II) - Paint Pots PPA... ...
AGGCCTCAGATCGAGCGACCACTTTGACGCGGCAACTGCTGGCCTTCAGCCGCAGGCAGTTGCTGGAACTGAAAGTCGTCGACGTGAACGCCATTGTTGCCGATATGGAGCGCCTGCTTCGGCCTCTGATTGGCGAGGCCGTCGAGTTCATCGCCAGCCTGACTCCCGAGGCCGCCCATACCCGGGCCGATGCCGGGCAATTGGAACAGGTGCTCATGAATCTGGTTGTGAATGCGAAAGATGCAATGCCCGGCGGAGGAACGCTTACTCTTCAAACGGAAAAGATTGTCGTGGATGAAACCCATCGCCTCGGTCCCACTTTCATCCGTCCCGGCCAATACGTGATGCTTTCCGTTCGCGATACCGGCATGGGCATGGACAAAGAAACGCAGTCTCGAATCTTTGAGCCGTTTTTTACGACCAAGGAAAAAGGCAAGGGAACCGGACTCGGCCTGTCCACTGTCTACGGCATCGTGAAGCAGACCGGCGGTTATGTGATGGTGCAGAGCGAACCAGGACACGGCAGTACCTTCCAGATTTATCTGCCTCGCGTCGAAGGCGTCGCCGAAAAGCAAGCGGCACCAGTGGCGCTCACAGCCTTAGGCGGCACCGAGACTGTCTTGCTGGTCGAAGACGAAGAGTCAGTCCGTCAGTTGGTGCGCGAAACGCTCGCGGCCAAGGGCTATCGCGTGATGGAAGCACAGAACGGCGAATCGGGCATTGCCGTCGCCGCTCAGCACGATGGAAAGATCGACCTGGTCATTACCGATGTTGTCATGCCTGGGATGGGTGGCCGCGAATTGGTCAAACAACTCGCACAGTCACGCCCGCAAACCCGGGTGCTCTATCTCTCCGGATATACAGAGGACGCCATCAGTGAAGGTACGCTCGAGAGCGGTGCCCCCTTCTTGCAGAAGCCGTTCACTTTACAAAACCTTTCGCGCAAGGTCAGAGAAGTGCTGGGATAAGGAACAACCAATAGCTCTTTCGGACCTCGGACGTCGGACCTCGGACCTCGGACGTCGGATCCTCAGACCCACACCTCAAAGAGAACATACGGAAAACGAGGTTTGTGAAACTTTTTTCCGGCGCTAGCGTCCTATCTGATTGAAGATAGAGGCAAGGCAAGACCGGCGCGATCCGTTCGCGCATAAAGGACACATGCTTATTAAGAAAACAGAAAACATTCGTTCGTCGGAAACTACTCCTCGGAGCCTATATCTGAACCGCCGCAAGTTTCTAGGGGATGCGGCAGTTGCTGGAGCAGCGGTGGCCACTGGTTTTGGGCTACGCGAGATCGTTTCGCCTTCCACTACGGCGCTCGCGGGAAACAAAATCAATGGCGTCACGAAGAGCCCGCTCAGCACGACGGAAGCGATCACTCCCTCTAGAGACGTCACCACCTACAACAACTATTACGAGTTTTCCACGGACAAAGATGGACCCGCCAAACTCGCCCAGAATTTCCGCACGCGTCCTTGGAAGGTGAAGATCGAGGGCCAGGTCGAGAAGAAACAGGAACTCGATGTGGATACCATTATCAAAATGGCGCCTGCCGAGGAGCGCATCTACCGCCATCGCTGCGTGGAAGGATGGTCGATTGTTGTTCCCTGGGTTGGGTTCTCGCTCAGTGAACTGATCAAGCGCGTGAATCCCACCAGCAAGGCGAAGTTTGTCGAGTTCACCACGCTTCTCGATCCCGGCCAGATGCCAGGCCAGCGCCGCCAAGTGCTCGATTGGCCTTACGTCGAGGGCCTGCGCATGGACGAAGCCATGCATCCGCTAACCCTGCTTTGTTTCGGCATGTATGGCGAAGAACTTCCCAATCAGGACGGGGCGCCAATCCGCATCGTCGTGCCCTGGAAGTACGGCTTCAAAAGTGCGAAGGCGATCGTGCGTATCCGTTTCACCGACAAGCAGCCGCTGAACACCTGGAACATCTCCGCGCCAACGGAGTACGGCTTCTATTCCAACGTGAATCCGACCGTGGACCATCCCCGCTGGAGCCAGGCCAAAGAACGCCGCCTCGGCGAATTCTTCAAGCGCCCCACGCTGATGTTCAACGGCTACGGAGATCAAGTCGCCAGCCTGTACAGCGGAATGGATCTGAAGAAGAATTTTTAGAGCGGACCTCAGACCTTGGACGTCCAGACATCGGACCTAGGACCTCAGTTTTAATTACGAGAGGTGGTTTGGTCCCCGAGATCTTAAACTGGAGATCCTAAGCCGGAGGTTTGAAGGCGGAAGTCCCCAGGTCCGACGCCCGAATCCCGATGCCCCGCTGGCTCACACCCGTGATCTTCCTGGCGTGCCTCACGCCGATGGCGAACCTCGTCTGGCGAGGCCTGCACGCGCAGCTCGGAGCCAATCCCATTGAAGCCATCACGCACAGCACGGGCGACTGCACTCTAACTTTTCTGCTGATCACGCTCTCCGTGACGCCTCTGCGGAAACTAACGCGCCAGTACTGGCTGATCGGATTTCGCCGCATGCTCGGCCTCTTCGCCTTTTTTTACGGCACCCTGCACCTGATGACCTACGTCTGGCTTGACAAGTTTTTCAATGTCCACGAGATGCTCGCCGACATCGCCAAGCGCAGGTTCATCACAGCGGGAATGACCGCTTTCGCCCTGATGATTCCGCTGGCACTCACTTCGACCAAATGGTCGATTCGAAAACTCGGCGGCAAGCGCTGGCAGGCGCTGCACCGCCTGATCTATTTCAGCGCCGCCGCCGGAGTGATTCACTACATATGGCTGGTAAAAGCCGACTTGAAGAAGCCTCTGGAATACGCCGCTGTGCTCGCACTATTACTGCTCTATCGGCTGATAGCGTGGATCGGATCTCGCACCCCGGCACCGGCAAAAATAAATACTTCAGAAAGCCGAGTCACGTAGCGCCGGCGACCCGCCGGCTGTCGAGCGGGCGTCCCCGCCCGCTCTGGCGCCAGAACGAACCCGTAATTCTCCCAAACTAACAGGGCGCGGCCGTCAAAAATTCAAAGGCCGCGCCCTTTTTGCTCATCGCGACCCAGCAGCTATTTCTGCTTCTGTTGAGATGCATGGAGCCGGACTACTGGCGGCGCGGTCAACAGGTGCGGCTTTGCAATGGCAGCAGCGGTGGCGGCAGGATTTTGCGCTACGAATATGCCCGCCGATACCTGGCTATTGTCAGTTTCTATGAAGGGGAAGGTGGTACCGTCCACGGTATAGAAGGTGAGGCTAAATCCGCCGTTTAGAGTGCTGTTCGTGCTGTTGCCGGCATTGGCTGCGATCTGACCCCGGCCGTTGGAATCCGGTGCACCAAATGTACCGCTCAACGCCACGCCAAAGCTCCCCAGCGCGCCGGGGTCGGAGTTCTCGTCAATCACGCCGGTTACAGTGTTTCCGCTGCTTTTGGCGGCGAATTCGGCGATGTCATCCACTTCGACATCAGTGCCCGTAGCTCCACTCGTCCCCGAAAGGTTGAGCCCATAGCCTTGCGAGGCGGCAAATGTGGCTCCGGAAGTCTGCGGGTACGCTATCCCGACCATGAATCCAGTACCGTCTATTTCCAGCAGAAGCAAACCGCCGCTGGAAGGATAAGCGGCATACTCCGTCCCGCCGACAAAGTTAGAGAAGTTGTTCAGAATAAATCGGCCGGCACCGGCGGACGAGTACTGCGCGGAGAAGGATGCGGTCGCAGGGACGTTTCCACCATTGTTGACATCTTCGGTGGAAGCGGTGGTGATGTTACCCGCGCCGTTAGTGACCATGAAGCCCCCGGCCGCAATCGGTGTTGCGGTCCCTCCTTGCAGCGTGAACGCCATGGTGCCGGTCGGTATGGTAGGGGTAGATTGAGACAACGCGTCTCCCGACAGAGTTCCGTTCGCGTCCATCTCGATAAACTTCAAGTGCGCGGCGTTAATGGCAAACACGTCATATTTACCCGAGATATTTGTGGTATTGAGCTGCGTCGACGGAGTCGATGATGGTCCCAGAACCACCTGACCTGAAAGTGTCTGGTTGGTGTTGTTGGCAATGCCGCCCTCGTTAAAGTCTTCGAGGCCGCTCGTTATGATTCCTCCGGAACCAAGTGTAAAATTTCCGACCGCGGCAGATGAACTCGTGCCAATGGCTCCCGAGAATATGAACGCATAGGAACCGGTGGGCGTAGTGCCAGCGGACTGCAAGTCGAGCGTACCGCTGCCGGTGCCAGTGACGTTGCCGTCGAACTCGGTGACGAGTCCGTGGGACGCGTCCTCGAGAACAAAATCAAGAAGAATTTTGCTGCCGAAGGGAGTCGAAACGGTGAGTGTCGCCTGCCCACGTCCGTCCACGCCAACGTGGTAGGAACTGTTGCCGCTGATCGCGGCATTGGCTAACGGCGCAATTGCGGGGGAAACCGATGCGAATTCCGCGTCGTTCATGTCCAGCGTTCCGCCGGTAATCCCCCCGCTGCCGTTGGCCGTAAAGGTGCCCACGACCGCATAAGGAGCACTATTAACTGCGTCGATGCCCGAAACGGAAAAGACATACGTACCGTTGAGATTGCTGTTGCTAAAGCTACCGCTAGGCGGGGCTACAGGATTGGTAACACCGTTGTTGTTACTGCAGCCCGCCAGGACTGCAAATGTGGCAAGAATAATGGCAAGAACCAGACGATTGCGTAACGACATAACATCCCCCTGAGGTCTTGAGACACGGTTGTGCCGTCTGACACCTATATTTAGCACGATTGAGTGACCGCTAGATTCAACCCGGACTGGAACAAAAAGTAGCGCGCGGAAGGAGCAAAATTGAGGACTTTTACATCTCTTTACGTTTAAGCTAAATGCAGTTGGCAAGCAGATTTTATGTCTACGGATGGACCACAACTTTCTGCCCCGCCAAGCTGCGCAACGAGTCTTCGTAAGGCGCGCGCGCAATGCCTTTTTCCGTGATGATCGCAGACACATACTTCGCAGGCGTTACGTCAAACGCAGGGTTCTCTACTCCCACGCCGTCAGGAACCATTTGTCTTCCCGCGATATGTGTGACTTCCTTCGCATTCCGTTGCTCAATGGGAATCTTGCTGCCGTCGGGGCAATCCAGATCGACCGTCGAAATTGGCGCAGCCACATAAAACGGAATGCTGTGCTCCTTAGCCAGGATGGCGACTGTATAAGTTCCAATCTTGTTGGCCACGTCGCCATTTGCCGCAATGCGATCGGCTCCGACCACGATAGCCCCGATCTTCCCCTGCTTCATCATCGCGCCCGCCATATTGTCGGAGATGACGGTGGTCGGAATGCCATCCTTCATCAGTTCCCACGCAGTCAGCCGCGAGCCTTGCAGAAACGGCCGGGTCTCGTCCGCATACACATGAATCTTTTTGCCCTGCTCCACCGCCGCTCGGATCACTCCCAACGCGGTTCCGTACCCCGCGGTGGCTAGCGCTCCGGCATTGCAGTGTGTCAGCACTCCGCCCGCGCTCGGCATCAGCGTAGCGCCGTGGCGTCCCATGGCCTGGTTGGCCGCGATGTCTTCCGCGTGCATGCGCTGCGCTTCTTGAATCAGTTCTTGCTTGATTTGCGGAATGGGCCGAATGCGGATGCGTTCAAACTTCTCCTGCATCCGCCGAATCGCCCAGAACAGATTCACGGCCGTGGGCCGGGTCTTGCCGATGAGGTCACAGATCTGATCGAGTTCGCGCTTCAGTTCGCCCGTAGAGTCGGCTTTGGAATTGTTTACGCCGAGCGCGATGCCCATGGCGGCCGCAACGCCGATCGCCGGTGCCCCGCGCACCACCATGTTGCGAATCACATCGGCAACCTGCTCATGCGTGGTGCAGGTTACATAAACTTCTTCTGTCGGCAGCTTCGTCTGGTCGATGAAGCGTACGCCTTGATTAGTCCATTCCAGAGTTTGAATCATAGGGTCTAAATCATCGAAAAATGTCGTAGAGACGTTGCTCGCAACGTCTCTCTCGCGATCATACCGTCTCGCGGCGCTGCAGGCGGAGACGTAGCAATCTACGTCTCTACGAAGAGGTCGGTCGAACGTGGTCTTCCCTTACGTCGTTCGCCGTAAAGATGGAAACGAACGGTACCGCTCCCGCCGCCTTCTCCACATTCGGACGTCCTTTGGCCTCTTCCCGCTCCACCAGGCACATCACACCGACAATTTCGAATCCAAATTCGCGCGCCGCTTCAATCGCCTGCACTGTCGATGCCCCGGTGGTGCAAACATCGTCCACAATCACGACTCGTGCGCCCTTCTCGCGAAACCCTTCAATGCGCTGTCCCGTGCCATGCTGCTTCTCAGCCTTGCGAACCAGGAAGCCGTCCACTTCGCCGCTCAATACAGCGACGGCAACCACAATCGGATCCGCACCCATCGTCAACCCGCCAATGGCCCGCGGCTTCCATCCGCGCTGCTGAATCTCTTCGAGAAATACTTCGCCGGTCAGGCGCGACCCTTTCGCATCGAGCGTAGTCGTGCGGCAGTCGATGTAGTAATCGCTAGTCCCGCCGGAGGAAAGTTTGAACTGTCCCAGCCGAAACGACTTCTGAGCCAACGTGCTAAGCAGTTTCTGACGCGAAGAATGCATCAAAATCTACGATAACATGCCATCAGGGGCGTCATCCTCACGGAGCCGTTTTTCCGGCAGAGGAAGAATCTCGGCCCGCTGTCAGCAGAGCATGTCGCCGAACAACCGCGCAACGAGCCTCCCTGCGTGGTAACCTGAAACTTCCGAAGAATGCTGAAGCGCGGCGCCGCGTCGACCGTAGGTTCCTGAATCGAGGTGTAACATTGCAGAGTTCGTTCCGGTTTTCCCCCTTTATTGTTTTCACCTTTCTTCTTTCCCTATTCACGACCAGCGGCCCTGGGTTCGCCGAAGGAACACGCACCTGGGAGCAGTCGAAATTCGAGGACCTCACCAAAGGCTCGGCCACGGGAGTGGCAATTCGCAGTTCCGGAGGACTGGAACTCGCTCCGTCATTCAAGCTGCTTTATGCGACGCCATCCACCTACGTGTGGGCGGTGGCCGCCGACGAATCGGGCAATGTCTATGCCGCGACCGGATCCCCGGCACGCGTCTATCGCATCACCCCCGACGGTACCGCCACCATCATTTTTGAGCCGCAGGAGCTTCAGGTACAGACCCTGGAGGTGGCTCCCAAAGGCGTAATCTACGCGGCGACGGCACCCGACGGGAAAGTCTACAAAATCGAGCCCAAGCCTCAAGAGAAAAGCAAAACGTCTAAAGGCAAGAAAGGTTCCGAGAAAGAAGCGCCGGAAGATTCGCCGCAAAATACACCGAAGGATACCAGCAAGCCTGCTCTGGATCCCTCGTGGACTTCCTCCGAATATTTTGCGCCGGGCACCAAATATATCTGGGATCTCGTTCTCGATAAGGCCGGCAATCTCTATGTCGCCACCGGAGATCACGGCGAGATTTACAAGGTCACGCCCAAGGGAGAGCACTCAATCTTCTTCAAAAGCGACGACACTCACATCCGCGTGCTCGCGCTGGATGCCAAGGGAAACTTGATCGCCGGCACTGACGGCAGCGGACTCGTGTACCGCATTTCTCCCGCTGGCGACGGATTCGTACTGTACAGCGCTCCGAAAAAAGAAATCACGGCGCTCGCTCTCGATCACGAGGGCAACATTTACGCGGCAGCCGTGGGCGAGCGGCGCGCAGGAGCTACAAGTTCGGGGTCGACTAGCTCTTCGTCGAGTCTGTCGTTGGGATCAGGCTCAGCAGAATCCTCAGGCCCAACCCCCGGAATGACTCTCACTCCGACGCCCAGTACGTCGCACGTGGGCTCCTTCCCATTTCCTGGAGGGACTTCGAATGGTGGCTCGGATGTGTACCGCATCGCGACCGACGGGTCCCCGTCGCGAATCTGGACTTCGCGCGAAGATATCGTGTACGCCCTCGCATTCGACTCTCGTGACCGCCTGCTTGCCGGCACCGGGAACCGCGGACATGTTTTTTCGATTGAAGGGCAGGATGAATTCTCCGATCTGCTGAAGGCGCCGGTCTCGCAGGTCACCGGTTTTGCCAAAGCTCCGGGCGGCGGACTCTACGCCGCCAGCAGTAATCTGGGGAAGATTTTTCTCCTCGGTCCGGGCCCGGAGCGGGAAGGCACCTACGAGAGCGATGTTTTCGACGCCAAGGTCTTCTCGCGTTGGGGACGGGCCGAGCTCCGCGGGGCCGGCAATGTCGAACTGCTGGCACGCAGCGGCAACGTCGACAATCCCGATCGCAACTGGAGTCCCTGGAGGCAAGTCGCTCTTGCCCAGGATTCTGAAATGGGAGTTCCAGCAGCGCGGTACGCCCAGTGGAAAGCCGTGCTGCACGCCGGAAACACCAAGCCCGCGCTCGATACCGTCACTCTGAATTACCTGCCAAAGAATGTAGCGCCAGAAATCGACGACGTGTCTGTGCAGACGGGCGTGCGTTATCAGCCGCTCTCGAAATCAACCACGCTCGGCCTGGGTACGGACGTAAGCGGATCTACAGGCAGCCATTTCGAATCTCCGGTCCCCAGCTCTCATGATCGCGATTCGGTCGGCGTCAAGTGGAGTGCGCATGACGACAACGACGATCAGCTTGTCTATTCCGTCTATTACCGCGGCGACGGAGAGACTCGCTGGCTTCTGTTGAAAGATAATCTAACCGACAAAGCCTATTCGTTCGACGCCAGCCTGCTGCCAGACGGAGGCTACACCATCAAAGTGATTGCTTCGGACGCTCCCTCGCACTCACCCGGCGAGGCCCTGACCGCGACCAGGGAGAGCCGGCGCTTCGAGGTGGACAGTACACCACCCCGAGTCGAGAGCTTAACCGCAGCCGTCGAAGCCAATCAAATTCACGTACACTTCCGTGCCGAAGACGGATTCTCCAACATCAAGCGCGCCGAATATTCCATTGACGCGGGAGACTGGAAGTACGTCGAGCCCACTGGCCAGCTTTCCGACGCGAAAATCGAAGACTATGACTTCATGGTCCCACTGGATGCGGCGAAAGATGCCGAGTCCGAGCACGTGGTCGTGGTGCGCGTCTACGACAAATACGAAAACATGGGCGCCGCCAAGACATTGTTGAAAGGGAAGGAACCAGGATCGAGTTAATTCGTTCGTCTAACTTTAGCCGCAGAGCGGCGAAAGATTGCAGCCCACGGCGCAAGCCGTGGGTGCAGCTTTCAGACGAGAGCGAGCCCGGAGGGGCGAAAGAAACTACAATACACGCTTGATCGAAAGACAAACTGCCAGTCCGGCCCCTCTCACCCCGCCGCGAGATAAACGTACCGAAGAATAAACAACACCGTAAGAATCCAGATCACCGCGCTGATTTCCCGATACTTCCCCGCCGCCACCTTCACCAGCGTGTACGAAATCAGCCCAAAGCTAAGGCCGGTGGCGATGCTGAAGGTCAGCGGCGTCGCCACCAGAGTTACGAACGCCGGGAGCGCCTCCGTAAACTCCTTCCACTCGATCCGGGCAATCGATTCCGTCATCAGAGCTCCCACCAGGATCAGCGCCGGCGCCGTCGCGTAGCCCGGAATCGCCGCCGCCAGCGGCGAGCAGAACGCGGCCAGCAGAAAAAGTCCCGCGACGAATATGTTGCTGAGTCCGGTCCGCGCCCCCGCAGCCACCCCTGCCGCACTTTCGATGTAGCTGGTCACGGTAGAGGTTCCAGTCAACGCCCCGAAGACAGTTCCGACCGCATCCGACACCAGCGCGCGCCCCACACGCGGAATCTTGCCGTCCTTGACGAATCCGCCCTGCTCGCACACTCCCACCAGCGTCCCCACGTTGTCGAATAGATCGACAAACAGAAAGACGAAAACAATTTCCAGCAATCCCAGATGAAGCGCGCCGCGCAAATCCAGTTGCAGCCAGGTCGAAGCAGGATGCGGCCAGGAAAAGATTGCGGTCGGCCAACTTGCCATCCCGCGCAGGATTCCCAGCACTGTAGTGGCGAAAATGCCGATCAGAATTGCGCCATTCATCTTGCGCGTCATCAGAATGAGCATGATCGCAAGCCCCACGCACGCCAGTTGCGTTTCGCGGTTGGCAAAGCTGCCCAGGCCGACGAACGTTGCCGCGTTTGCCACCACTAGCTTGGCATTGCGCAACCCGACAAATGCGATGAACATCCCAATGCCGCCGGCCGTGGAATATTTCAGGCACTCTGGGATTCCGTTGACGATCTGCTCTCGTACCCGCGTGACCGTAAGAATCAGAAAAAAGACGCCCGAAAAAAAGATCACGCCCAATGCCGTGCGCCACGGAACATGCATGCCCAGGCAAACCACATAGGTGAAATATGCATTGAGCGACATCCCTGGCGCGAGCGCGATGGGATAATTCGCGTAAAGTCCCATTACGAGCGTCGCTGCTGCAGCGGACACGCACGTCGCAAATAACACGCCATCGACCGGCATGCCCGCCTGCCCCAGAATCTGCGGATTCACCACGACGATGTACGCCATCGTGATGAACGTAGTCAGTCCGCCGAGAAATTCCCGGCGCACCGTAGTCTGGTGTTCCGCAAGACGAAAATAGCGTTCGATCAATCCAGTTCCTTAGTAGCGCTGAATAAGCAGTGTGAAATAAAAGCGACATTCTACGGTATTCGTTCATTCCCGCCGGGGAAAATCACGAAACACGTCGCTACAGTCGCTTCGGCTGTAAGGCCTGAGCCTGCCCTGAGCGAGCGAAGCGAGTGAAGCGAGTCGAAAGGACGAAGTCCGGCCATTCTCACGATGCGTTCAAGGACGAGCCGAGGTTTCTTCGGAGGCTGCCGGCACCTCTTCGCTTCGAATCCCGCTCAACTCCCCCGCATGCCGCAGTTCCGGGAACAACCACGCCCACACCCCAATCACCACCAGCGTCCCCAACCCTCCCAATACCACCGCCGGAACAGTCCCAAACCACTGGGCCGTCACGCCCGATTCGAATTGCCCAAACTCGTTGGAGGTTCCAATAAAAATCATGTCCACCGCGGTCACGCGTCCGCGCATTTCGTCGGGCGTGGCCAGCTGCGTCAACGTGGCGCGAATGATCACGCTGACCATGTCGCTCGCCCCCAACAGCAGCAGCGCGATCAGCGAGACCGTAAGACTGCGCGAGACGCCAAAAATAATCGTGAAGATTCCGAATCCAGCAACCGACCAAAGCAACGTCGGCCCGGACCGTCCCCGCAAAGGCCAGTGCGCCAGCAACACCGCCATGATCGCCGCCCCGATGCCGGGAGCGGTACGAAGAAGCCCGAGTCCCCACGGCCCGGTATGCAGGATTTCCCGCGCATATACCGGCAGCAATGCAACCGCTCCGCCCAGCAGAACGGCAAATAAATCCAGAGAAATCGCGCCCAGGATCAATTTCTTGTTCCAGATGTAATGCAGGCCTGCGAATACGGTTTTGAAGGTCATGCTCCTTGACGCCGCAGGACCGGACGAAGAAGACTCCCGAGCACGTGCCTTCACCTCCGGCTTGATGCGGAACGACGACACCGTCGCGCCGATCGCTGTCAGCATTGCGACCACGTAAACCACGGATGGCCCGTGGAACGCCGCATACAGGATCCCGCCGAACGACGGCCCCAGAATCGTCGCTGCCTGAAAGATGCTCGCGTTCCATGCCACGGCATTCGGAAAATGTTCCTCGGGAACAAGCTGCGGCAGAATGGCCCGGCTCGCAGTGCTGTTAAACGATCGCACCACTCCAATCAAGATCAATACAACGTAGATGGAATGAATTGGTTGACCACCGCGCTGTGCGAGGGCCAGCAGCAAGGCAAAGCAGAACGCGTAACCGGCATAACAGGCCGAGAGCACGTGTCGGCGTTCGAATCGGTCGGACGCGTGGCCGGAAATAGGAAAGAGCAAAATCGCCGGCAGAAACTGTGCCAGTCCTACATAGCCCAGATCGAGAGGACGCTTGGTAATCTCGTAGACCTGCCATCCCACGGCCACCGCCTGCATCTCAACCGCCGCCACGATTAAGAATCTCGCCACCTGGAACAACACGAATCCGGGATGTGTGAAGGCGGCGCGTCCGGCCCTGGCGTCAGCAGTAGCAGACATGAACTATTTACTGTGCCATAGAAAATGAAACATGTGCAGTAGAAGAGAGGCTCAAGCCACGACTGGCGCGTTGGCGATTCCTGCAGTTCCAAACACTCGCCGGTATCGCTCGATCTCCGATGGCGGCCCCAGCGCCTTGGAATAGTTGTCGGAGAGTTTCACCGCGGGTCGCCCTTCGACACTGGAAACCTTGCAGATCAGGCTGATGGGATCAAAGCCCGCCCCGGCGTTGGGATTGCATCCGCGGAAGTCATTGGTCAGCAGCGTGCCCCAGCCGGCGCTGAACCGAATGCGGCGGCCCGGCGTCCACTTTTTCCGATCGTCAAAATCCGCGGCACTGAAGAAATCCCTCGGGCTAACGCCCTTCGCAACATGGCCGCCGAAATAAGCGTGCAGTCCGAGAATCTGATCCACGTCCAGAGTGTCCGACGCGATCAGAAGCTTTTCAGTAGGATCTTTCCCCTTCGCCTCAAGCCATACAATATATTCGTCCCCCGCGATGTAGGGATCTTTGCTGTCCACACGCTGCCCGGTCCAATCGGCCACCCAGTCGGGCGCGTGCGTCAGAAATTGCGTCGTGCCAAACGTGTCCGGCAGCAGCACTCGCAGCGCACCTTCATAGGTCTGCTGCCATAACTCCAGGACGTGGTACTGCGATTCCTTCAGGGCGGCATCATCGGGCGCCACCGCGGCCATTGCCATCGGAATCTCGTGAGCATTGGTTCCAATCGCCTCGAGATCGTGCTTGTGCGCCAGGAACGCATTCGAGGTCCCGATGAAATTGCTTCCCAGATTGGCGGCCATAGCTTCGACCACGTATTCCTGCCACAAAAAGCTGTGCCGCCTCCGCGTGCCAAAGTCGCCAACACTCAGTTCGGGAACGCCGCGCAGCCGCTCAATCTTGCTCCACAGCTTTGTTTTCGCCCGGGCATACAGAATGTCGAGCCCGAACTCACTTAACATTTTTAGATTCGCCCGCGTTTTCAGCTCATCGAGAATGGCCAGTGCGTAAAGTTCCCACATCGTGGTTTCGGCCCATGTGCCTTCGAAAGTCAGATGGATCTGTCCGTCCCGCACTCGCAGGCGATAGTCCGATAAATGAAAGTCGCGATCCAGCCACTCCAGGAAAGCCGGCTCGAAAATTCCGCGGCGTCCATAGAACGTGTTGCCGGCCAGCCATACCAGTTCGGACTTTCGAAAACGCTCTCCCCGCACGTGCTGCAACTGGACCTTCAACTCTTCGATATTGATGATGTCGGCCATGCGTACCGCGGAGTGCCGGTTGAAGAGCGAGAACTCGACGTGCGTCTTGGGAAAATGCTTCCAGATAAACTGCAGCATCAGCAGTTTGTAAAAGTCCGTGTCGAGCAAGGACCGGATAACCGGATCGAGCTCCCAGTTATGGTTATGCGCGCGTTCTGCGAAGTTGACGATCATCGGAGGTGAGCAGCCCTCACAAACAGTGTAGAAGAAACGATGACCAAGAACATGACAGTCTAGAGAATAAGAACATGTGGGGACAGCCGTCTCCGGCTGTCCGTCGAGCGAAGCTCGACTGTTTGGCGTCGGCCTTCCCACCGGCCGGGCTCTCAATTGCGCATATATGATCGATCACACCTCGATGCTGTCGATATAATCCAGCTTGGCCGGGAACAATGCAGTTGTAGAGACGTAGCTCGCTACGTCTCTCTCGCCACCTACTGAGGTGCTTGTGGCCACGCAAGACGTTGCGAGCAACGTCTCTACGAAGGATGTGATGCGCTTCGAACTCTTCATCGCGAGCCGCTACCTGCGCGCCAACCGCCGCCAGGTTGAGGCGTTTTGCCGGCGTGAGAGGAGCGGAAGCCGGCGGCCGAAATCCCGAGCCAAGCGAGGGACCTCTCGATGAGATTCGAGCTGTTCATCGCATCAAGATACTTGCGAGCAAAAAGAAGGCAGGCCTTTATCGGCATCATTACCGGCATCTCTATCGCCGGAGTCGCAGCCGGCGTGGCTTCCTTGGTGGTCGCCATGGCCATCACCAACGGCTTTCGCCAGGACTTGCAACAGCGCCTGCTGGGTTCCACTTCGCATATCGGCCTGCAGCGTATCGCCGACGACGGCATCAAAGACTGGCCCGCGCTGATGGATCGCCTCTCGAGGCAACCGCATGTCGTCGCTGCCGCACCGGCAATTTTCGAACAAGTTCTGATCGCGCGCGGACCGCGGGCGCGAGGTGCTGTGCTCAAAGGCATGATCCCACGCTACGAGCGCAAGGTGGGAGACCTGCTATCAACAGTAAAAGAAGGCTCAGCACATGCTTTGGAAGAACCTTCCGCCGAGGGAAGTACGCGTGTGATCCCGGGCGACTCGCCCACGCAGCCCGGAAACTCCGTTCAAAAAGATTCCCCGGACTCCTTAGCCGCAGTGCACGAGCGCATTTCCGCCATGCCTCCCATCGTTTTGGGCAAGGATATGGCCGACAACCTCGGCGCCACAGTCGGCTCTATCGTCATGGTGGTCAGCCCGCAGGGCGAGCTAACTCCCTTCGGCACGGTCCCAAAATACAACCGTTTTCACGTAGCAGGGATTTTCAACTCCGGATTCTTCGACTACGACGCCAATTGGGCCTTCATTCGCTTGTCCGATGCTCAAAAGCTGTTCGGCCTCGGAGACCTGATCTCGGTCATCGAGTTCAAAGTGGATGACATCTACCAGGCCGGACCGATCTCCCGCCAACTCGAAGAGGCCGCCGGCAAAGGGTTCATGGCCACGAACTGGGAAGAGCAGAACAAAGCACTATTCCACGCTCTCCGCCTGGAGCGTCTGGTGACCTTCATCACAATCGGCCTGATCGTCTTCGTCGCGGCCCTGAACATCTTGATTTCCCTCATCATGATGGTGATGGAGAAGACGAAAGATATTGCCGTGCTCATGTCCATGGGCACGCGCCGGGCACAGATACGCAATCTTTTTATTGCGCAGGGTGTATTAGTTGGCGCCATCGGTACCGTGATCGGTCTGGTGCTGGGCTATGTCATCTCTTACGCGGGAGGACACTACCATGTCATTTCGCTGTCGCCTGAGGTCTACTCGATCGACTACGTCCCCTTCGCTCCCCGCGCCATCGACGGCGTGCTGGTTGCTATGGTCGCGA
>Ga0185299_10005086_pt1 | contig 15200 bp, 17 predicted proteins | sample PaiPotPPA55metaG_FD_128002 | JGI IMG/M metagenome (GOLD analysis project Ga0185299, IMG submission 128002) | Iron sulfur acid spring bacterial and archeal communities from Banff, Canada, to study Microbial Dark Matter (Phase II) - Paint Pots PPA... ...
TGCTCGGGAAGATGCCCGTCGACGAAGCCAGTCTCGCACCCTACCTGACTTGGGACCGGCAGCACTACACGCGCAACCTCATCGACAAAACGAACCTCTACGAACTGATCTCCATCTGCTGGGAGGTTGGGCAGAGCAGTTCGGTGCACAATCATCGCGGCCAGAATTGCTGGATGGCGGCGCCTGCGGGGAAACTGCTGGTCGAAAATTTTCATGTGGAATTTCAGGATATCGAGGCGGGCAGGTGCCAGTTGCTCGCATCTAACACGGTGGAGTTGACGGCGACCAATCCGTGCGCGGTCGATCCGCGGGAACCGGTGCACCGGGTGGTGAATCCGCGGGAAGCGAACCAGCGCGCGGTGACGCTGCACGTCTATTCGCGGCCTTTTGACACCTGCGTGGTCTATTCGCCCGAGCAGGGAACATGCGGGGATATCCAGCTTCACTACAATACCGCTTTCAGAAAACCAGTGACTCGGTAGCCAGTTGCCAGTACCCAGTACCCAGTAGCCAGTGCCTTGACGGAGGATGTGTGGGCGCACACGGAGTATCCGGCTGGGGATCGAGAGATTCGCTTCTCCGCTCTTTGACCGGGAACTGGCAACTGGGTACTGGGTACTGCATCTTAAGGAGGAATCGTGAGGAAATACCTGGGAGTTTTGGCCGGCGTGGCTGCGCTGTGTGCGATTTCGTGGGCGCAGGCCCCAACGCAGGCTCCGACTCCACCTCCCACTACTGATCAAGCTCCGGCCCCAGCACCCGCCCCCGAGACCGTTCCGATTCCAACTCCAACTCGAAGCGCCAACCCCGCACCTCCGGTCCAGTTCCCGCGCTTCGAATTGTTTGCCGGCGGTTCGTACGCCGAAGCCGGTCTTTTTAACTCCGGACACTGGGCTGGGCTGCCTGGGTGGGACGCTTCCCTGGGTCTGAACGCGACCGGTTGGCTGGGGTTCGTAGTGGATGGCGGCGAATACTTCGGGACCTCAAAGATCCCGGGAGCCGTGCCGGCGCCATTTCCATCGGGCCAGACCTTCTGCGGCACCCCAGCCTGCACGTTCAACGTGACGACGCGAGAGTACAACTTTCTTTTCGGCGCGCAATTCTCCCGCCGCAAGTATGAACGCTGGACGCCATTTGGCGAGCTCATGTTCGGACATGGGGGCACCCGGGGCAAAGCGATCGCCGGGGGGGAAACCTTCACGGAGGTAGGCACAGGCCTGGCACTATTGGCCGGCGGCGGGGCTGACTTCAAGATTAATCAGCGGTTCGCATTGCGGTTCAAGGCCGATTACTTGCAGACCCGCACCGCCTTTCCACTGCAACCCAAGCAGAAGCAGGACAACTTCCGCGTTTCGGTGGGCGTTGTCATCCGCAGTGTGCACAAGAAGAAGCGCACGCTCGAGGACGAAACTCAGCCCGCACCATAAACCGGGTCTGCCAACGACGGTCGACTAACGATTGTCGACTCGAAAACAAGGAACCGGCGCTGCCGTCGCTACTAGTGATAATTCCGTCCGCGAGCCTTGGGGCTATTTACGAGCGCCGCAACAAATCGCTCAGCGGCTTCGCTTTGGACCGCAGTTCATCGGCTAAATCGGAGCCCTTTTCGACCACTTCTTCGAAACGGTCTTTCGCTTCGTCCGTCCACTCGGAGGCGGTTTCCAGGGCGTCGTCATAGGACCGTCGCAGGTCTTTCCGGAGCTGGCGCCCAGGCTTCGGCGCGAGTAACAGACCGAGGGCGGCGCCGACGCCAAGCCCGATCATTAAAAAAGTGATTGCCGTGCCCGCCGTACCGTTCGAACTCTCGTATTTTCCACTGCGCATCTGAACCTCCTGATATCTCTATTCTAGATCTATTCTAGACCCACAAATTCCCGACCGACAACCGTAGGTGGGTCTCCGCTCTAATGGATGCCGGGACACCGAATTAACCGCCGGTTCCCACAACCGCTGTGCGCTGTGTAGAATAATTGTTTGATCACTGTTTGATCTATGTGCGGCGGAAGCCCCGGCGACCTCCACCCCAGCAGGCGAAAAAGCGGGCCTGCTGGGGACCCCGGACCTGCCCCGCTGTCCAGAATTCCTAGCAGAGTGTAAGGAGATGCATACCAGCAATGTCGATTCCAGCGACCCAGCTCCGTCCCGGCATGATCATCAAGCACAACAATGACTTGCATTCCGTTTTCAGTGTCGAGCACCGCACGCCGGGCAACTTGCGCGCCTTTATCCAGGCAAAGCTGCGCAATCTCCGCACGGGAGCCATGTTCGAGCACCGTTTCCGCTCTCCCGACCCCATCGAGAAGGTCAACGTGGATGAGGTCAACATGGAGTTCCTGTACGCCGATGGCGACAGTTACTACTTCATGGACACCGAAAACTACGAGCAGACCCACCTGACCCGCGACACGCTTGGCGACGCGGTGGATTACCTGACGTCGAACCTCCAGATCAAGGTGGAGTTTTTTGATGGCAAGGCCGTCGGTATCGAGTTGCCGCAGACCGTCGTGTTGACCGTAACGGAAGTCGAGCCCGGACTGAAGAGCGCCACCGCATCGAGTGTGACCAAGCCGGCAAAGACCGAAACCGGCCTCGTCGTGCAGGTGCCACCGTTCATCAATGAAGGCGAGAAAATCAAGGTCGATACGGCCGAGGGCACATATCTGTCGAGAGCGTAGTGCAGGTCAGAGGTCAGAGGTCAGATTGCAGAGGTGAAAACCTTAGGCGTTTGGTTTTACCTCTGCAATCTGACTTCTGACCTCTGCAATCGAACGATGGCTTCCACCAACAGTCAATCTCGCACTCAATCTCCCGCTCAAGCTCGTCGCTTTCTCGTGCGCGGACGCGTCCAGGGCGTCGGCTTCCGCTGGTTTGTGGAACGAGAAGCGCAAATCTTGCAGATTGCCGGATGGGTTCGCAACGATCCCGATGGCAGCGTCGAAGTGCTGGCCATCGGGACACCCGAGCAGTTGGCCGAATTGCGGTCGCGGTTGCAGGAAGGGCCCCGCGCGGCACGGGTGGATGACGTAGAGGAATCCGAGGCCGAGCCGGTCGCGGGACTCAATTCATTTCAAGTTCGAGGAGCTTAACCTTAAAATGCAAACCAAGATGTCAAGCCAGGTGTCGACCGAGCCAGTAGATTGCGACGGGTTGAAGAAGCTTATCCGGGAGGTGCCCGACTTCCCGAAAAAAGGCATCCTGTTCTATGACATCACCACGCTACTTAAGGATAAGCTTGGCTTCGCTCGGCTGATTGATGCGCTTTCGGAACACTATATCGGCAAAGAGATTGACCTTGTCCTTGGCATGGAAGCCCGCGGATTTATCTTTGGCCCAGCGCTTGCCTACCGGCTGAATGCGGGATTTGTTCCTGTCCGCAAGCCGGGAAAGCTGCCCGCCGAAACCGAGAAAGTCAGCTATGACCTGGAATATGGCAGCAACTCGCTCGAGGTCCACAAAGACGCCATCAAGAAAGGTGAGCGCGTTCTGATCGTAGACGACCTGCTGGCCACAGGCGGAACGGCTGCCGCGACCGCGAAACTGGCCAGCGGCCTGGGCGCGCAGATTGCGGGCCTGGCATTTGTGGTTGAACTCGACTTCCTGAAAGGGCGCGAGAAACTGGCGAAGTACGACGTGTTCTCGCTGCTGCACTATGATCGGTGACTTACGTGACTGGTATCAACGACCGGCAAAATGGCGAGGACCGTGTAATTTCGCAGCTAACTCCAGCGGATTCCGGCTCTGCCGGCATCGTGCTGCTAAGATTTTACCGCCTAGTCTCTTCTCGTTTTACTTCAACAGGTGTCCAACGGCACGGAATAGACCGGTCCAAATCGCGAGACTGACAGCCAGCGACCCAGCATAGGAGATGATTGCAATCCAGTTCCACTGAACATCAATACTCTTTTCATTTTCACGGATCCACATGGGCGGAGGGCTCCTTAATGCAATCCGGCAGCAATTTTCTATCCGTTTGTATTTTTCCGCAAGTAATTGAAAATATTCCCTTGGCTTCGCTGCCGGGCCTCCTCAAAGTGGGTGAAATTGCTATGTACACGAGAAATTTACGCGCTTGCTGCCGAAAGCCGTACCGAAATCCTGACATCGAAGCCGCTCCGCCGTATGCCCGACCGGCACTCGGGGACGCCCAGAGATGGTGGTACTCTAGGTTTTTCGATGGATGATGAATGCGCGCAATTTTTAGTTTAATCCAAAGTTCGATCCAGATTACGATGCAGAGCCCGATCCAAAACTCGACCAGGCTTTTTTTTCTGCTGGCGGCCATACTGGTTGGCGTCTGCTGGGCTGGCGCTGATTCCGGCCCGCTCCCGCCTTCCATCACTACGGCGCCCCTCTCGGTCGACCAGGTCGTGAACAATCTCGTGCGCAAAGATAAAGAGCGGTCACAGGCTCTGCGTCACTACGAATCCATCCGCGTTTATCGCCTTTCCTATCGCGGATTCCCGGGCGATCGCGATGCCGAAATGACGGTGGCAGCCACTTATGACAGTCCTTCAACCAAGAGCTTTAGAGTGATCTCCCAAACTGGATCGAAGCTCATCGTCGATCGCGTGTTCAAACGGTTGCTGGAGAGCGAAAAGGAAGCCGCAGAGCCGGAAATGCACGCCCGCACGCTGCTGAACCGCGCCAACTACGACATCGCGTTGATTGCCTACGAGTCCTCGGACAAGGGCAGCCAATACGTGCTCGCCGTCTACCCGAAAACGAGAAGCAAATATCTCTACCGCGGTAAAGTGTGGGTCGACGGAACCGATTTCGCCGTGACCCGGATTGACGCCGAGCCGGCTCAGAATCCTTCGTTCTGGACGAAGAAGAGTGAAATTCATCACGAGTACATGAAGGTGCAAGACTTCTGGCTTCCCCGGCGCAACGAGTCGGTGAGCTACATCCGCCTCGGCGGCCGCGCCACGCTGACGATTGAATATGACAACTACCGTGTGACCGATTCGCGGGAATCGGGGAAATCCGCATCTTCTTCCGGCGCGGGCGCGCGGTAGTTCGCGTTCTCCCGCGTTAATAAGCAGCCGCCGGTAGTACAATCCCGCCATGGATGGCCTGCTCCAGCCGAACATAAATCCCACGACGGGGCGGCAAGAGTCCAGCCTGCGTCCGATCCTCATCGGGATCGTCATCGTAGGGATTGTGGTCGGCATTCTCGCGCTCATTCTCCGCCACGAGCAGAAAAAGCCCGCCGCGCCTCCAGCCTATGCCGCGAACCTGAAATTCTCTGACCTCAAGACGAGTGCCGCGCAGAATTTTGTTGGCGCAACCGTCAGCTACATCGATGGCACCGTCACCAACACCGGCGACAAGGCTGTCATCCACGCAGTGGCGCAGATCACGTTCAAGGACGAGTTGGGACAGACGGCGCAGCGCGAAGAACTTCCCATCCGCGTTCTGCGCACCGGCGGACCATACGACGAAGCCGTCGACCTCAACTTGTCGCCGCTCGCGCCCGGCCAAAGCAAACCTTTCCGCCTGACCTTCGAGAACATCTCCGCCCAGTGGAACCACGCATATCCAGAACTGCAGATCACGCAGGTCAGCTTGAAGTGAGGTCAGAGGTTAGAGGTCAGATTGCAGAGGTAAAGACCTTGGAGTTGCTTTTCACCTCTGCAATCTGACCTCTGACCTTTGCACTGGTCCTAGTTTTCACCTCTGCAATCTGACCTCTGACCTCTGCACTGGCCCCCTCCGCTACAATGGCCTCGTGCCTGACGTAAAACCATTCCGTCTCACGGAGTCCGTAAAAGCCGCGGGTTGAGCGTCCAAGCTGAGTCCGGCGGCGCTGGACACAGTGCTTGGGAAATTAGCCCGGCAACAGGACCCGAATGTCTTAGTCGGCTTCGATCACGCCGACGACGCTGGCGTGTATCTGCTCACGCCCGAGACGGCGCTGGTTCACACCGTGGATTTTTTTACGCCCATCGTGGACGATCCCTACACCTTCGGCCAGATCGCCGCGACCAACGCGCTCAGCGATGTCTATGCCATGGGAGGAAAGCCGCTGACTTCGCTCGCCCTAGTCTGCTTTCCTGAAAAAGGCGATCTAGAAATTCTGGAGCGCATTCTCGCCGGCGGCTTATCGAAAATGATCGAGGCCGGATGCACGGTAGTGGGCGGCCACAGCATCCGCGATGAAGAAACAAAATTCGGATATTCGGTCACGGGATTAGTCCATCCTAAGCGCGTGCTGGCCAATCAGGGCGCGCAACCCGGCGACCGGCTGCTGTTTACCAAGGCGCTGGGCACTGGGGTCATTTCGACGGCGATAAAAAAAGGCGTAGCGAAGCCGGAGTGGATCGACGCCGCCGTGAAGTCGATGACAACTTTAAACAAGGCTGCAGCCGAAGTAATCACCACCGGCCGTGTGGTGCCGGGTCTTCGACCCGGTCGTGTGGGGACGGGCGCCCCGCCCGTCCAGGCAGAGCAAAGCTCCGCAGCGAGCGCCACGGCCAACGACAAGGCCAACGCCCAACGCCCAACGCCCAGCGACGCCTTCGCCATCCACGCCCTAACCGACATCACCGGCTTCGGCCTGATCGGCCACGCTCGCGAAATGGCGCTCGCCTCGAATGTCAGCCTCGCATTCCAATCCGCCAGTATTCCTGTGCTCGAAGGCGCGCTCGATTGCATCCGCGCCGGACACATTCCCGGCGGGCTCATCGCCAATCGTGACTTTGCAGAATGCTTGGTCGACTACGATCCGTCGGTTCCCGCCGACATCCGTACTTTGCTCTTCGACCCGCAAACCGCTGGCGGCCTGCTGATCTCGGTTTCCCCCGAGGACGCTCCCGCGCTAACCTGCGCGTTGCTGGACGCCGGTGTTCCCGCCGTCGAAATTGGCGAAGCGCTCCACCCGTCCAAGCCTCTCATTACGGTGCGCTGACGACCGCGGCGAGACTGCGGATTCGGCGGCTATTCTTCAACAACAAGGCCCTCAGGAAAACCCCTTCAGCGCCACCAGCTTTCCCGAATATTGCGGGACCTCAAGCCTCGTCAGCACATCCTGCGCGTCGCTTGGTTGAAACTTGACGTCGGTTGTTGCTCCCAGGCTGGGAGCGGTGAGGGACCAGCTTTCTTTCGCGCGACCGACATTCCCCGGAAACCCTCTTACGTCGATGGAGGCCGGCGTCGAGTCCTTGTTGATCACCGCCAGCAGGATCTCATGGCCTCGCAGTGCGGCGTAGGCCGTAACATTGCTCTTGGCGTCGAGCTGAGCCTCCAAGAATGTGGCACCCGCAAATCTCTGCGCGAACTCCATCCCGAAGAACAGCGGACGCTCTTTAATGTGCGGAGGGTGTTCGACAAAAGCGGCGTAGAATCCTTCTCCGCCGCTGTGAAGATTCACGCCTGCACAACCAGCTTGCGCCAGAAAGAGCATGTAGTCAGCGCCCCACAATGCGGAGGCGAAAGCGTCGCTGACTCCTGACTTGCCACCATGAAAGCAGGAATTACCCTCGGCCATGCGATACGGCATTCCCGCCACTTTCGCAGCCGCCACCAGCAAGGGGACATCGCGCACCAACCGTGGATCACGGCTCAGAAGCCGATTTGCGTTCATCTTGGTGTCCTCCGGCGGCCCCATCGCGTAGTAGTGCGACGTCAGTAGAACGGCATCTCCCTTGTCGCGCTCCGCGAACTGCCGGGCCCAGTTCGTGTTGGCGGCAACGTCCGGCCCCGCGAAAGGCGCGTGCGGAACCCGGGCACGCACCGCTTTTACGTAACTCTGATATTCATCCCAGTAGTGGTTGAAGTCCCAGCCATGTCGGCGGAAGGAGCGGCCGAAAAAATCCGCCTCGTTCCCGACCTGAAAAGCGAGAAGAGAGTCGCCTACGTTCTCCACCACGCAGGCCGCTTCTTCAGCGGCGCGCCCCGGAGTCCCTGTGCCGAGATTGAATCCGTAAATCAGCTTCCAGCCGGTTGCCTTGAGAAAGAAACCCAGGGCGCTTATCGACTCCGGAGTAATCGTGGCAGGACGGTTTTCACCGGCGCGCCGCCCGACCAGCATCCACTCGAAGCGTGTCTGAATCTTATGTTGCGCCGAACTGGGGAGGGGTGTCGGCTTCGAACCGCCATTCCACAGTGTGACGTCGCTCAGATTTCCGCCCAGTCGCAACACTCCCCGGTTGGAGAGCTTGCGGAACTGCTCAACGAGCGCCGTGTTGGCGCCGGAAAAATACGTCGAATCCGCCAGTTGCGCGCTCTCAAAACTGAAACCCGCGAAGTCGAGCGGCATCGTGCTGAGAGTTCGGTCGAGCGCGATCTTAAGAGTCGCGGTGATCGTCTCGCCAAATGCGGAGCGCGGAAGGGCGGCCACTGCCATGGCCGCGGAAACACTGGCCAAAAACTCCCGCCGATTCACGACTTCTCCTTTGAGTGCTACGAATAACGAGCCGTGCTTCGAGTAACATTGTGGCCGTCAGCTGCCTCCGCCGTTCAGTAATTCCCATATGTGGGCCAGATGATGGTCATCGTGCTCCGCCACGAAGTACAGATGGTCCACCAGCCGCATGGGTGTTTTCAGCCGCGGATGGAGAGAGGCGCGAGCGAAAATCGCAGGGTCGATCGTCTCCACTCGTCTCACCAGTCGTGAGCGGGCGCTTCGGAATTCGCCCAGGATCTCGTCGATCGGGCGCTGGTTGTGCTGCGCTTCCGAGGTCTTCCGATTGCTCAGGTCAGCCACGGTCAGCTGTGATGCTCCCGTTATGTAGTCATCGACGCGCGCCATCCATAGAGGTTCGAGGTCCGGCAAGTGCCCGGCATGTTCCTGGGCCGACCATTTTTCGCCGGGTTTCCAACGCAGGACACCGTGATCAGCGCCGCGGACGATTTCTTCCAGCCGGGCGGGTGCGCCTCGCAAACGCGCGCACAGGTTCGGATGCTGCTCCACGGGGAAGGTGAAGTCAAACTTTCTTCCAAACCAGATCGGCGGTGAATTCATGGTTGCAGGCAAATTATGTCTTTCTAGAAGATGCCAAAGCAAGCGGAGGCGACGTAATTTGTGTAGCCCTTCCGCTTCTCGTAACCTTCTTCGCGGCCGTCGCATCTATACACCCAAATCACGACACCCAAAACATAGACTTCTGCGAAAGGAATACTTGAATGAAAACCCGCAATCTTGGACGTTCCGGTCTCAAAGTTTCCGCCCTCGGCCTCGGCTGCATGGGCATGTCAGAGTTTTACTCCGGCCGCGATGACGCCGAATCGATCGCGACCATTCATCGGGCGCTCGAACTCGGCATCAATTTTCTCGACACGGCCGACATCTACGGGCCGTACAAGAACGAAGAACTCGTCGGACGCGCGATCAAGGGCAAGCGCGACCAATTCGTGCTGGCCACAAAGTTCGGGATTGTCCGCGATCCCAGCAACCCCAGTAACCGCGGCGTCAGCGGCAAGCCCGACTATGTGAAGAAGTCCTGCGAAGGAAGTTTGAAGCGGCTGGGCGTCGAGTACATTGACCTCTATTACCAGCATCGTGTCGATCCGGATACGCCGATTGAGGAAACGGTTGGCGCCCTGGCGGGGCTGGTCAAGGAAGGCAAGATTCGCCACATTGGCTTGTCTGAAGCCGGGGTCAGCACTATGCGCCGCGCCGTGAAAGTGCATCCCATCGCGGCGTTGCAGACCGAGTATTCGCTTTGGACGCGCGATCCAGAAGAGGAAATCCTCGCGACCTGCCGCGAACTCGGCATCGGTTTCGTTGCCTACAGCCCGCTCGGACGAGGCTTTCTTACTGGCCAATTCAAGAAGTTCGAAGACCTGGCGGCCGATGACTATCGTCGTTTATCGCCGCGCTTCCAGGGCGAAAACTTTCAGAAAAATCTCGATCTCGTAAAGAAAGTCGAAGAGATCGCGCGCGAAAAAAGATGTCAGCCATCCCAACTGGCGCTCGCATGGGTGCTGGCGCAGGGTGACGACATTGTCCCCATCCCGGGCACGAAGCGGCGAAAGTATCTCGAGGAAAACGCCACTGCGGTGGATTTGAAACTGACTCCTGATGACTTGCGCCGTCTGAGCGAGGTCTTTCCCTCCGGCGCCGCTTCGGGGTTGCGCTACCCGGAACAGATGATGAGTCTGGTCAATGGGTGACCAGTAGGCTTGTGTGGGCGGGGCTTTGCCGCGCTTGGAAGGGGCGAGGCCCCCGTCACCACATGGACTCACCGAGCGCGAGCCTTTTCGCGCATCCGCTCTACGAAAGTCGGTACGTGCACCACGGCGCGTCCCACCGTACCGTTTCCGATTTCCTGAGCCCCGTCGTGGGCTCGGACGCGCATGATATAGAAGCGTCCATCAAACGATTCCAGTTTCGCCTCGGCGTGAATTCGCATTCCAATCCCGCTGGCCGCGCGGTGTTCGACATGGATCGAGATACCCACCGTGATTTCACCCTCATCGCAATATGGTTGCAGCGCAAGGAAGCTGGCAGTTTCCATCAGCCGGATCATGTCCGGGGTCGAATACACCGGTGGCAACTCCGCGTGATGTGCGGAGAGCGTGTGCTTCAACTCAACGGTTTCAGACGCCTCGCCGCGCACGCCGATGGGGATGGGTCGGGCCATGGGATGTACAAGGGCGCCTGCCGTAGAGACGGGGGTCGCCCGTCGCCTCTGAACGCGGGCTAGAAACGCGGCAAGCCGCGTCTCTACAGGAGACTACGCTGCAGCTCGTTCCACTCTCCGCGCCTCGACGCCATCCAGCACGGTCCAGAGAGCTTTGGCGGCACTCTCGGCGGCAACCAAGGCTTTTTCGGCAGTCTCCGGATTGGCCTGGACCCGCTTCTCCAACTGTGTGCGCCACACTTGCGCGTGGTGCACGTCGGCGATGGCGTGCAAAGTGAAATAGCCGCGGGTCTTCTCATCGGCGCCGTAGAGTTCACGCAAGCCGCGATCCTTTTCTTGCGCCAGGCGCGGCACCTGCGATTCGTAGGCATAGAAAGCCGCCAGCGCCTCTTCCGGAGTGCCCTCGCTCGCGACACGTTGGAACCAGGAGATGAGCTTGCGAACTTCCCCAACCGGCCGCCGTTTCGGAACGCGGCTTCCGCCCATGCCTTCCACAAAATCGAGCCACAGTTTGGCGTGTGAACGTTCCGGCTCGCCAAAGGAATCTTCGCCGCCCTTCTCATCGGTCATGTTGGAGAGAACTGCGCGGCGCAGCTCCCCTTCTTCCAGACGGACGCCAAGCTGAGCCAGATAGCCCGGGAACGCATCCACGTGAGGGTAGTAATCCTCAGCATAAGCGCGCAGATCGTCGCGGGTCAGCTCGCCCGCCGACCAGGCTTTGTAAAAGGGATGACAGAGCAGGTCGTACTGATGAATGCGTTCTTCGACTAGAGACAGAAATGAGTTCGTTTCCATGATCTTCCTTTCCTTCCTTCTATCTTGCTATGATCGACGATCCCTTCGAGACCTTTTACTATACGGTCGGGATCAACGGATCGCAAGGCGAGCCCATTAGAGAAAGTACGGCACAGCTTTTCCTCATGATCGGTTAAGCGGGCATCTCAAAGCGTTGCCATCTGGCGGATGTGCCCGAGCTTGTCTTCTGCAAGGCCTTGTAAGTCTTCTTCGCGGAGGCGGCCTTTTCAGATGAGTCCCGCGAAAACGGTGAGGAGAACGGAATAGCGATAGTCGTACTCGCGGTCGATCTCTTTGCGGCGGTGGGTCAGATAGTGTTCCAAGTCCCACAGGTCGGACGGTTGCTCGATCTTCCCGGCCATCTTCTTCGCTTGCCAGATGACCGCGTCGAGATCCTGATTTGGCGCCCGGTCGAATGCTTTCCTTGCGATGGCTTTTTCTGCAGACGACCACTTCAGGTTGCGCATTGAGCTATAGGACTTGCCGTATTCGGGGCGGGGTAAGCTCGCCCTGTTCAGGTCCTCCCGTGCCGCATTTTATTCCCAGAAAGGGGCGATGGGCTAGATTCTGCTGCACAAAGCCAAAGAGCAGCCACCGCCAAGAACGTTGTTACAATTAACCAAGCAGTATTCCTGCCCTAGTTGTGGGTCCCGAATAAGTGCGCATGCAGCGGTTTGATGAACATTTCGAGGTGGTGGTGGTGGGGGCTGGTCATGCCGGATGCGAAGCCGCGATGGCGGCGGCTCGCATGGGGTTGAAGACCGCTCTCTATACGTTGAACGTCGATTTGATCGCGCAGATGTCGTGTAACCCCGCCATCGGCGGCATCGCCAAGGGGCACCTGGTGCGCGAAGTGGACGCTCTCGGTGGCATCATGGGCGAAATCACGGACGCGGTCGGAATCCAATTTCGTCTGCTCAACACTTCGCGTGGACCCGCCGTCTGGTCGCCGCGGGCGCAGTGCGACAAGCAGGCTTATCGACTGAAGATGCGCGAAGTACTCGAGTCGCAGGCGAACTTGAAGATCAAGCAGGCGGAAGTGTCGGATGTGATTTTGGAGCAGCCGTCAGCCGTCAGCCATCAGCCATCAGTTGCACCCGAAACTACTGAGAACCGAGAACTGAGAACTGAGAACTCTATCCGCGGCGTTCTGCTTCGCGATGGACGACGCGTTTCGGCGGATGCGGTCATCATCACTACGGGGACTTTTCTTAACGGGCTGATTCATTGTGGGGAGCAGCAGTATCCGGCGGGACGTTCGGGAGAAGCGGCGGCGGTCCTGCTGGGCGAAGCGCTTAAGAAGCTGGGGCTGCGGGGATGCCGGCTCAAGACGGGAACGCCTCCGCGGCTTGACGGGCGGACGATTGACTGGTCGCGTTTTGAGCGGCAGCCGGGCGATTTGGATCCGACTCCATTCAGTTTTCGCACGCGGCGCGTGGCGCATCACGACTCGCAGGTGCCGTGCTACATCGCGTTTACCACGGAAGAGACGCATCGCATCATTCGCGCGAACGTCCATCGCTCGCCGATGTACAGCGGGCAGATTCAATCGACGGGGCCGCGGTATTGTCCTTCGATTGAAGACAAGATTGTCAAGTTCCCCGACAAACTGACGCACCAACTTTTTTTGGAACCCGAGGGTCTGAACACGCACGAGATTTATGTCAACGGCATGAGCACTTCGCTGCCGATTGATGTGCAGTTGGCGATCCTCAAGTCGATACCGGGGCTCGAAAACGCCGAGATGATGCGTCCGGGTTATGCCATTGAGTACGACTCGATCGATCCCACGGAACTTAATCGCACGCTGGAAACGAAAAAGATTGCGGGGCTGTTTCTTGCCGGGCAGATCAATGGGACGTCGGGGTACGAAGAAGCGGCGTGCCAGGGAATCATGGCGGGGATTAACGCGGCGCTGAAGGTGAAGAAAGAGGCTCCGCTCATGCTGGATCGGACGGAGGCGTACACTGCCATTCTTATTGACGACCTGATTTCGAAAGGGACGAACGAGCCTTATCGGATGTTTACTTCGCGGGCGGAGTTTCGTTTGCACCTGCGGATTGATAATGCCGACCGGCGGCTTACTCCGCATGGACGGCGGGTGGGGCTGATTTCGGATGAAGCGTGGGCGGAGTTCGAGGCGAAGCAGCGGCGGCTGGAGGAAGTGAAATTGGTGCTGGAGAGGACGAAGGTGACGGGGGCGATGGCGGGGGAGATCGAGCGGCATTGTGCCGCTGTCGGCGAAACCGGTCGAGCTGCGCTCGACTTGGACGGGCGAGGGCGCCCGTCCCCACACGAGCCTTGCGATCTGGCTTCTGCTGTGGGGCAGCCTTTGGCGCAACTGCTTCGGCGGCCGGAGATTACTGTCGAGCAATTGGCGGCGGTTCTTCGGGAGCTTATGCCGCGTTTTTTTGAAAGAGACTCTTCGTCTGAGATTCGCAACGAGCTTAAGTCTGTCGAAACTGAAATTAAGTATGCCGGGTATCTTGATCAGCAGCAGCGCGCGATTGATCGGCTGAAGAAGGCTGAGCAGCGGCGGATTCCGGAGTGGTTCGATTACCGCGCGGTCAGCGGGTTGTCGCGGGAGATGCAGGAGAAGCTTGGAAGAGTCGTCCCGCAGACGATAGGGCAGGCTTCGCGTATTCCGGGCGTGACTCCGGCCGCGGTCTCGCTGATCAATGTTTATATTGAGATTCAAGGGCGACGGCGGGAACAGGCTGCGGCGCTTTAGCTTTCGGCGGTTGGACGGCGGCCGAGCTGCGCTAGGCTCGGACGGGCGAGGCGCCCGTCCCCACACAGCCCGTCCCCACGCGGGCACGTCTTGCCACTAGCTAGCGGGCTACCGCTTTCTGCACAGCATTGCGCAGTTCGTCGTACGAAAGCGCTCCTGGGTGATACATCGCTACCTGGCCGGCGCGATTCAGGACGACCAACGTCGGCGTCGTACTTGCCCCGTAAGCATTGAAGTTCTGTTTGCTCAATGGCACGGGCATATCCTGCAGGCTGGCGTAGTATCGTGCGCGGACGGATTCTATATATGCGCGCTCCTGTTCGGGCGTTGCATCGGCTCCTTGCGCCGCATACCCGTAGAGTTGGGTTGGGCCGATGACGACCAGGCCCGCGGGAGCAAACTCCTGCCGCAAGCGGGCGATGACTGGGACCTCGGCTTTGCAGTCCACACACCAATGCGCCCAGAAGAACAAAAGAACTGGCGAACCTTTCAGCGCCGAGGGAGTTGGAGGCTTCGGTCCGAGATACTGGGTTACTTGTAAGGGCGGCGCGGGTTGGCCGACCAGAGCGAGCAGGTTGAGGTTCTTCTGGAGCCGCGCTCGAATGGATGTATTTCCATAACGTGCCAATGCCGAGCGCAGCAGGCTGACCGCCTGGGCATGCTGCCCTTTTTCCGCCATCTCCTGGGCGAGAACTTCGTAAGCAGCGCCCAAGGCGATGGGTAGATGAGGTTCGGCGTCCAGTTTTCGCTTCGTCAGTTGTTGTTTGCAGAGACGGCGCGTCTCGCTGGCGTAGGCAGCGGCTTGGTCCCACTGTTTTGTCGAGGCCGCAGCGCGCGCCATCCACGACGAGGCTTCGAGATATTCCGGAGTGACGCCATGCTGACTCTTATAGTTCTTAAGTTCCGACTCGGCCGCGGAAAAAGAATTCTGTGCCAGTTGGGAGCGGACGTCGCCGATCAGGTCGGCTTGGGCATGGATTGGAACCACATCGAGAAGAATCCCTGCAAAAATCAAGCCCCACGCCGCCAACGGAATCCGCATGACTTGATGATGAATGAGGCTGTAGAAAGTTGCAAATGCCAAGACGGAC
>Ga0185299_10005087_pt1 | contig 15198 bp, 15 predicted proteins | sample PaiPotPPA55metaG_FD_128002 | JGI IMG/M metagenome (GOLD analysis project Ga0185299, IMG submission 128002) | Iron sulfur acid spring bacterial and archeal communities from Banff, Canada, to study Microbial Dark Matter (Phase II) - Paint Pots PPA... ...
AAACACTCGGCGTAGATCGTTAAAGGAATGACACTCCCTCAGCCTTTCCATTATCCCTAACCATCGCAACAGCTGCGCAGCAATCACTGGATGTTCTTTCGTCCATTGTCTAATCCGGCCCGCCGTGACGATTCGCACCTTGCCCAGAATGTCATATTATTCCTTTTTGTGCAAGAGCCGACCGAGGGCATTTTTAAGCCAGGGCTGATGGGCAACAACGAAACCGGCTGTCGGACTAGACATTTCAAAGCTAGAGGTTCGCGCGCCTTCCGATGGTTGTTAATTTTTCTTTAATATAAACTATTACTTATATAAGATATAGGTTGTGTACGGTCTAGATGCTGCTTTTTCTGCTTTGGCAGACCCGACGCGTCGCGCGATTCTTGCGCGTCTTGCCAAAGGGGAGGCCACCGTCAATGAATTGGCAGAGCCGTTCGAGATGACACAACCCGCAATCTCGCAGCACCTGAAGGTGCTCGAAGATGCGGGACTGATCGTTCGCCGAGTTGAGGGTACGAAGCGTCCTCGTCGTCTCTCGAATACGGGTATTGAAGCGATGGACCAATGGCTTGCAATGCTGCGAAAAGCCCTTGAGACAAACTACGACCGGCTCGACGGAGTTCTGGAGGGGATGGAAAAACAAGAGATGGAAAAACACAAGAAAGGAAAAAAACGATGAGCAAGATGACGCTGAAGACCGAAGGAGATACCCAGTTGATTGTGACAAGGCACTTCACCGCGCCCCCAGAAGCCGTGTACCGCGCCCATACCGATCCAAAATTAATCCAGAAATGGCTGCTTGGACCGGAAGGATGGACGATGCCCGTATGCATCAATGAGGCCAGGCCAGGTGGCAAGTTCCGTTATGAGTGGACGAATCGCAAAGGCGGTGGATTTCACATCACTGGCGAATACGTGGAACTGGAGCCTTACAGCAGGATCGTACATATCGAGCGCATGCACCTGCCGGATCCCACTCCAGACAACCATATTGAAACGCGATTTGAAGCCGACGGCGCGGGAACGTTGATGACCATGCGAATGACGCTGCCCGATGGTAAGACGCGCGCGGCGATGCTTGCGACAGGTATGGAACGTGGAATGGGAGCGAGCTACGACCGACTTGCGGAATTTTTGATGTCCCTGTCGGCCCGAGGTATGGAGAGAGGGGCGGGTGAATCATGAGCGAACCAAGCATAACTGGAACGGCCCGTTCGACTTTGCGGGATCGATCGATGGGAGGACACACTAAGTGTGTCAGAATGCTTCCGGTAAGGTTTTGGAGCGGGCAAACTCGCGGGCTGCTCACCGTCTTGGCGCGAAAACAATAAGAGGCGCCATATGATCTACAAAATACTGGGTGGGGGCGTTTTAGCGCTGGTCGTGCTCGTTCTTGTCGCCCTAGAGGTCCGTACAACTGGTTCCTATGAACGTACGTTCAATGCTTCCCAGGACAAGGTGTGGCGCGTGTGGAACGATGCGGATTCGATTAAACAATGGTGGGGGCCGGAGGGCTACACAGCCCCATTCATCAGAAATGATCTTCGAGTGGGCGGGACGTATCTGTGGGCAATGAAGTCACCAAAAGGAGAGATGTTCTGGAACACCGGGGTTTATAAGGAAGTGGTCCCAAACAGAAGGATTGTCTCCACCATATCGTTTGCCGATGAGACCGGTAAAGCCGTTCCTGGCTCGAAGGCCCCAGTCCCGGGCCGTTGGCCGAATGCGGTCACGGTCATTGTGGAATTCAGTGAGTCGAGCGGAAAGACGAAGGTCACTGTTACGGAGGTAGGGCTTCCACTTATCGTGAAGATCCTGTCCAGGGTTGCCTGGGATCAACAGTTCGACAAGATTGAGGGTTTACTTTGAGGGACGACGGGCTCTCTTCAACCCGCAACCAGGCACGCTTAACCGAGGGGTCGAGTCTGTACATTACACTGACTGGTGAGCGGAAGCTCATCCGCTTCTCGAGACCGCGGTTGAGCACATGATACCAGGGCGCGCGGGGAACCAATCCGCGTCGGTCGAGCCATCCAGGTTTTGTGCCACCAGTGGGCCGAGAACTCAAGGCATTCGGTGCAATGTATAGACGCGACCCCAGGCGAGGCGACCCCTTACGGCTATGCACTACAAACCCTGTGGTTGGAATTAAGAAGTTCCGGGAACGGTCCAACGAGGAAAATGGAGAGATCTCCATCCTGTCAGCAGAGGACACTGAAAAGCTGTTCCAAGCCGCCGATCCCAAAGTTATCCCTTTCCTCGTCTTAAACTTCTTCTGCGGCATTCGGCGCGCTACGGTGGAACGCCTAGATTGGTCTGACGTCTCTATGGCGCAGAAACACGTGATCGTCCCACGTTACAAGGGCAAGAATCAAAAACGCTACCGGGTCTCGCTCTCCGATAATGCGTTGGAATGGCTAAAGCCGATGGCGCAAGCAGAAGGCTCGTTTCTAGCGCCTTCGCGTGCGTTACAATCGCTAGCAAAGCTGAGCAAACGTCGGACCAGGGAACTTATCGTAGCGGCAGCGGAAAGCGCCAATATCGATCTACCGGATAACGCTGGTCGTCACACCTTTATCTCGATGCATGTCGCCTTCCATGAGTCTATAGAAAAGACAGCCCTCGAAGCTGATACCTCTGCTGAGATTATCAAAAGCAACTATCTCGATATCGTAACACGAGAGGAAGCGGCGAACTTTTGGGCTATTTACCCCCGAAAAATAAACCACTGGTATCGACCCTCGGGGGCGCTATGTAGCAACACCTCTCTTGGTATGGGTGCGATTGCGAACTGTGAAGTTTATTCGGCTAACCTAAATATTACTGATTCGAGGATAAAAAATGGGCCTCGTGGTAAGGCTCGCGAAATTCCACTAACTTGCACTCCTCCTTAAGCCATAGTCGAACCCCTGGCGCGATAGCTGGGGCGGAACTGACAAGATCATTCATCGCCTTGAGCCATGCGGTTTTGTCTGGATCGCTGCTCGTCCAGCCGTCGGGGCCGAAAGCCACAAGCGATCCGTCGTTGTGCCGCCAGGTAAAAAGAAAACCAACGCGATCACGACCTCCGTTCGGAGGGCGATTTATCTCTGGATGCATAAAGGTTCCAGCGGGGAGCTGCCTCTGCATGATGATCATGGGAGAGATTAACTAAAATGCGAAATTATATCCGCGCTCTAAGGTAAATCTTTTTCATAGTTCTTCGGTGTTTATACAGGCTTTATGGGGCCTACTAGTTTTTAAGGCATCAATAGACGGCCTGCGGGGCAGTCGCTTTCTTATCCTGTTAGAGCCAGACAAGAACCTTAACGTACTGGTGGCAGCACCAGTGGTCCCAAGTATTCAGACAAGTCGTCGTGAAGGCGGGCCAGGCAAAGAGACTGCCTCCACGCGGAATGTGAAAGGTAGCCGGAACTGCGGTCCGGCCTCGACCTCTAGAGGAAGCTTAGCCATTGAACACCCAAGTGAGTGGATCAGAGCCCTCTATCCGTCAGTCGACGCGAAATTACCTTTCACTTTTCACATTGCAAGGACGCGGTCTCTTCCGCTTCAGCGCGCGCGTCTGACCCCCAGCACCCTCCTAGCTCCTTCTTTTCTTTGCGTCTTAGCGTCTTTGCGTGAGATGCTAATCGATCCGCCAATAAAACACAGCAGTTGGCGGCCTGGCGCTTGAGCGCCTATACCGCTTCCCACCGATTTTTTGCAACTTAATTAACAATTTCTCGTATATCGCCATGGGGCGATGCAGCGCTTATGAATTCCGAGAATCCGCCAGTCGAGCCGACCCGGCTTCTGTTAGCGCTTCGCCGCAGCGATCTTTTCGCTTCGCTCTCCGCTGAAGCGATGGCCGCCCTCAAAGCCCAGCTGACACCAGTCACACTTATGAGCGGTGAAGTGCTATTTAAGGAAGGTGACCAGAGTGACAGCCTATACATCGTCATCAGCGGGCGATTACGAGTTATTTCCCGCGCAGCGGAGGACCAATCGGAGCGCGTTGTGGCGGATCTCGGGCATGGCGAAATTGTCGGCGAGATGGGCCTGGTCTGTGACGAACCACGCTCGGCCACCGTTGTGGCCATCAGAGACACAAATCTCGTAAAACTCACCGAGGGCGGTCTTAACCAACTCGCCGTAAGTTGCGCTCAACCCATCTATTCGGCAATCATTCGTCAACTCGCTTCCCGACTTAGAAACGAAACTGCAGGGATTCGAACCCGGAAACCGACGCCGCGGTGCCTGGCGGTTGTCGGGTTGTCGAAAGATGTTCCAATAGGAATTTTCACGGACTCTTTGACCGATGAGCTAGCCAAGACAGGGTCTATACTGAGGCTGAATAGCGAGCGAGTTGACAGCTTGTTCGGGATGGGCGGTGCAGCACAATCCATGGGTGGAGACGACATTCAAGCGCGCTTCGTCGACTGGCTTAACGGAAAGGAAACCCGCTATTCCAAGGTGCTGTATGAGGCCGATGCATTGAACTCCGCATGGACCGCACGCTCCCTTCGCCAAGCTGACCTCATTTTGACTGTCGTTAGAGCTGGCGAAGATCACCGGGAGGCCGCCTCGCGAGCGGCGGATCTTTGCGCAATTGGAGACGCGTCAAAGAAGCCCAGGATTCTGGTGATTGTGCATAACGACGGTGGTACCCAGCCTAATCGAACTCGTGAGTGGACCTTGGGTATCCCCGTCGCGCGCCACTTCCATATCCGGATGAATAACCAACGGGATTTCTCCCGTTTGGCTCGTTTCCTGAACGACCGATCGGTCGGCTTAGGGCTGGGCGGCGGTTTTGCCCGGGGCATCGGGCACATCGGCGTAATACGCGCGATGCATGAGCTCGATATTCCCATCGACATGGTCGGCGGCACCAGCATGGGGGCGATCATCGCAGCACAATGTGCGTTCGAGTGGGATCACCAAAGAATGCTAGAAGTCACCTGCCAATACTCCGCTCAGTCGATGGAGCACGACTACACAATCCCTGTGGTCTCTTTTCTTACCGGACGAAAAGTCTCCCAGGTCCTCACCGCGTTCGGCGCAAACATGGATATTGAAGACATGTGGCTGCCATATTTTTGTGTCTCAGCGAATCTCACCCGTGCGGAAGGGAAAGTGCATTCGTCGGGCGATCTATCCCTGAGCGTAATGGCAAGCAGTCGGGCGCCCGGAGTTTTCCCTCCAGTGACCTGGGACAATGAACTCTTGGTCGACGGGGGCCTCGTAGATGTAGTCCCATCGGACGTGACTCGAGATTTCGTCGGTCAGGGCACGGTGATTTCAGTCGGTGTCTCGCCGCCGATCGAGTATGGGAACGTTAATTATGGCTTATCGTTCTCGGGGTGGGAAGGTTTACGCCGGCGGCTATTTTCCAGAAGGGAACGGGTTCCGGGCCTGCTCGAATTGCTGATGAGGACTCTAGAGTTCGGGCGCACGCCGGCCACGCGGTTGCGACATTTGGCGGACGCCTATCTTACTCTTCCGCTAGGCAATTTCAGATACGGCGACTTTCGCCGAGGAGCCGAAATCGCCGAGATCGGATACCGTTTTGCCCTCGACTATTTTGAGAGATGGCTCAAGGCAAACGGCCGTCCGTGGCTGCGATCCGATTGAAACCGGCCAGTAATAATCGAAAATTAAGGGCTTCAAAACCGGCCATTTTTTGCAAGTAAAAACAACCCTGGTCGGCGTCGTAAATGCGGGACGGGAGGGGCATGTCGAATGTCCTGAGAGTGAGCCTGCAAACGACGATATGCAGTTTAGCCGATCGAGGATGGCCTCAGCGCGTCGGGGGTATCGGATTCGCGGTTAATGCTCCAATCTGGAAGGCGAAGCAAAAGATTCGTGGACCCTCAAACTTGGGACCGTAGAATAGGCGGGTAACCAAAGTTACGATTGTTCATTGCAAGCTGCGGCCTTATCCAGTGTAAATCCAGCCGTCACATTATAGATATATGCGACATTTTGGGAGTCTCATCATCTCATTCGGAATAAAGATTGGCTGGCATCCACAGGATTTTCGCCTTGATGATAAGGAGGGCGATTGAATGGTGCCATTTGCTTCCACTATCCGATTCGAAATGAGGCGGGTTCGAGTTTCTCGCCAGGAAAAGGAGGACTCTTTATGAAACCAGTACTAATTGCCCTTGCTGCGGGGTTAATGGTTTTTGAATTTACGCCAGCCAGTCGAGCCGCGCTAGGATGGACCCTTGATCAATGTAAGAGCCACTTTGGTTCAGAACCGTTAACGTCTGAACTCGATGACATGGGACTAATGGAATACGAGTTTCGCACTCAGGGCTACACTATTCGAGTAACCTTGAAGGCGGGCGCCGTCATCAGCGTTATTTACCTTTCACCGAATATCGATGGAGATACTATACAGCAGCTGCTAAGCGAAAATGCACCGAACGCTGATTGGAATCACTGGGCGTTGATGAAAAACGGTCACCGTATATGTTCGGGTAACGAGAATGGCTTCGACAAATACTGCGCGATTCTTAGTAAAGAGACTCTTCGTGGAACTCCGCTGATACGTCTACAAGTCAGTTCCTACATAATGATTGATCTACTGCAACGAAAACACAAAACTCGAGATCTCTAAATGATTGCGTCGGTTTGCTCTTAACCCAGCCACGTCCTGGAGTTGCCAGGCACAATCCCCCGCGACCCGTCAAAACTAGGACAGTGTTGAGTGCGTGGTAGTTACCGCAGTTTTGATAGGAGCCAGCTCCGATCACCCTTCAATCGGCAGACAAATCGAACAAGGGGATATTAACCCGCCACTTTCGACTCTAGCCCTTCGCTTAGCCGGCCCAGCTGCGTTCGCTGAGCTTCAAAAATTAGCTGCATCGCTGTCCTAGGCACTGCCGTCACGATCACCGGCTCAATCGCTGGCTTACGCCGTCGTCGCGTGCGCCAAGCGCAGCGAGTATTTTGCTCTTTTCGTCAGGCGGTTCTACGAACATGACGCTTATTCGCGAAAGCAAATTCAAAGCTCTGACGATGAATCTTGTAAGAAGTGGCCCAACAGGTCCTACGAACCTAGCGAAGGCTCCTTTACTCTAGCAGAAGCCGGGAATAACGAGGTGAGTGTCACTCAGGACTTTACGTGGTCAGTCGCAAACCAAAATCGCTCGTTGCGCGGCACATCTCGACTTTTGCTGACTATCCAGTTCGCTGAGGACGGTAGTATGCAAATCGTTCAGATTGATGAACAGCGCTTGAGATGAGGTCATTGTCCTTTGTTAAAGACGGCTCTGTGCGACCCTGTTTTCAACCTGACTCTGAATTTTATAAGGCAATTACCAAGATTAGCGAAATCTAAAAGCCGTTGCTGTCAGGCAATCGGCTTTTATCAGGATGTGAACTACTTTAGAAATACCGCCGAGATGCTCTTGCCAACGAGCTCATGCTGTTACCAAACGGGACGCCTACGAAATTTGGCAATCTTGTGCCGAAACCGAGTCTTAAGAGAGAAGGCAGAAAGATTTCTATGTCAAATCCAAGCAACCGCAGCTGGTCGAGCGAAACGGGAGCGCCTGATCTTGGGCGTCCCCCTGGCGAAGAACTTCGTCGGGTGACCGGCCAAGTGGGCGTGACTCATTATGTTCAGGCAGCACTGTCCATTTTGCTTGCCGTGTGCGCGGCCTGGTTGGCGCACGTAGGCTGGCATAGGTACAATCTTCCGAACCATGGCGCTGCCGCCAATGACGATTCCTTTGGTGCGGGTACCATTGCTACATTTGCTTATTGTGAGGCGATAGTATTCCCAGGCGTCAGCTGTTTTCTGTTTCTCTTCGGCGGCTTTTCATTTCTTGTCGGAAATCGGCTGATTCGCCGCCGGTCGCGCCGTTTCTGTCGTGTCTTTGCCATCTTTGAGTGCTTCCTTGGCGTTGCGTCAGTTGTTACCGGGTTGCTGACCATGCTCCTGGGCTGCCTAGGAGTCATCGAGTTTGGCGCTGGGGTGGTGATTGTATTTATGTCTTTTCTTAGTTTGCCACTGACCGTCATTACCGGGATGATCGGAATTTTTACCCTCAGAATGCTTAAGCGGCAGCGTGCGAGCTTCGTTTGATCTGCGCCTGGCAAGAACTGAAGTCCTTTGCTTTCTCGATCCTAGAGCCGATGTCTTCCCTTCGTGCGCCGTGCTCGTGCTAAGAGCGAACCAATCGAATATCTAGAATAGCCGCGAAAACCTGTCGTGCCGCAGGCTTGGCGAAGGCGGAAGGCACAAAAAGCTCAAACGAAAGAAGCAAAAAATCTCACGCAAAGGCGCAAAGGTAAAACGGAGATCAGACTAGTGCATCGAGTCATAAGTAGGAGGCATACCGCCGTCGGTCATTTGGCTGATTTTCAAGGCGCGAACGACGAGCATATCTGCATTGATACGTAAGGAGTGAGCAACGCGGAAAATCAGCCAAATGGCCACGGCCCAAAGGGTTGGCTTGAAAAGGGTCCGTCTGCGTCGTTGTTCGCTCGTTACGTATCGATTCAGATATGCTCCTCACTCACGCCTCGCATCCAGACCCTTTTGAAGCCAACGGTATGCCTCCTACTTATGACTCGATGCACTAGTTCACAGCAAGGTCCGAAAGGCCACAAAGACAGAACATCTAAATAGCAGGTCTACCTTCGTGATCTTTGTGATCTTCCGGGAATAATTTTGTATTCCCCTTGGATTGTCGTTTGCGATGCAGGCCACGATTTCGTGAAGATCCTGCTGCACTAACGACGATCGGAAGCCCGACTGGTTTATTCGAATGGACCTAGCACCGACAAGATAGTCTTGGTGACCAGGCCCAAAACGGCGGTCGATTGTGATTTATTATCGCGATCGAGGCGATTGACACTAACGACCAGTGAGGCATCGAGTCTCTTTATATAATACATATCCGTGGTGAATCCATTGATAGTACCGGAGTGACCGCAAACTCCATGTCCGAGCGCTACACCTTCCCCATAGTCAGTGCCGGTGCCGAGTAGGGGTTGCCCCTCCATTTGCTCGCGGTGGGTTTCAGGTTTTAGCAGATCGCCCTGACATACGGCTCGCGAGAACGTCAGCAAATCCGGAATGTCCGATATGATAGCACCAGCCGCACCACCCAAGGGAGGGTTGAATAGAGTCTTATCCTCAAAACGTTTTGTCTCGGGATTTCATCCGTAGCCGCGAAGCTTACCGGGTATGCCTGTCCCGGTCGGATAGGATGTATGCTGTAGTTTTAGTGGTTTGATTACCGTTTCGTTAATCAATACACCGATATCCTTGCCGCTAACCTGTTGCACGATCCCAGCCAGGATATCGTAATTGAAATCCGTATAAGCACCTTCTGTGTTTGGGGTTTTGAACTGCGACTTCAGTTCCGAGAAACTCCTAAGCTCCTCGGTTAGCGTCGGAGCAGGCGCGAGCGGGTTATCATAAACTTTCGCCAAGACTTCATCATCATTCGGCGCCGGAATTCCACTCCGCATCCTCAAGAGATCGTCAACGGTGATCTGGTCCGCATTCGGAAAATCCGGATACCATTTCGCAATCGGATCGTTTTTCTTTAATAAACCCCGATCGACCAAAACGAGAATTGCCGTGGCCGCGAACGTCTTGGTCACACTTCCGACGCGAAAGGGTTGATCAAGCGTGCGTGGTGTCCGAGTCTCTAAATTCGCCAAGCCCGCAACGAACGTGTATTGCCCTTTTCCGCGAACCAGCACCTTAACCGCGACGCTTGGCAGATTATCCTGTTTCATGATATTCGCGATACCGCGGTCAAGGTTCCGCGCGATGTCAGTAGGAAATAAATCGTTCGAGGCTATACCAATCGAACCACCGGCGGTGGGACCGAGAATGATGGCAGTCCAAACACCTAAAGATAATGTGAATCCCGATCTCATGTGGGTTTCATATTCGGTCGAGCACGTGAACAACTCTCAAAAGTTGTCTGAGAGTGACGTTAACTTTCCGAGTTTTCAAGATCCAAACAGTTTGGCCATTAGCGCTAAATATTTCTGGTCGGCTTCCTACGGTTTCAAGATTTTTCACAAACTAACTAATTTTCCGGTATGTTTGCTAAGAACCCTCTGGAGGACTAGTCTCGCGCCCCTGTAGAGAAAACCACATTCTGGTCTCCTATCTGGTCTCCTATTATGATACGGTTATCCATCCAATATAGATACGGGCCAGTCGCGGGTTTGCAGCCAGGTCTATGGTTGTTACGCTCCGGCTGTTGCCTTCAGGCAATGGGGAGCGCCACCCTCCTTTGCCTAGTGAATGCTCAGCCGCTCTGCGCGGCTGAGCCGGACCCGCCTAACCCCAGTATCGAGCAGCGCGTTCAGGAACTCATTCCGACACTCGACGAGTATGTGGCAAGCGCCATGAAAGCGTTCGACGTCCCCGGCGTGGCTATCGGAATTGTTGTTGGCGACAAATCGGTCTGCAGCAAGGGATATGGCGTGCGCAGTAAAGGCGGCCCACCGGTTGACTCTCAAACGGTCTTCCAGATCGGTTCCACCACCAAGGCGTTCCTCGCCACCACCATGGCAATCGCCGTTGATCGCGGCAAGCTGCATTGGAACGACCGGGTTATCGATCTCGATCCGAATTTTCAGCTCAAGGATCCCTGGGTAACACGGGAGTTCCGCGTTTTTGACTTGATGGCACAGCGCTCAGGACTGCCACCCTATACCAATGACATGCTGGGGGTTTTGGGCTTTGATGAAAGCGCGATGATTCGTTCCCTACGCTACGTCGAGCCGGTGTCGAGCTTCCGCACAACCTTTGCCTATACGAACATCACCCATCTCGTCGCTGGCCGTATTGTCGCCAACGCCGAAGGCGCAGCTAATTGGAATGTGGTACTCCGTGAGGAACTGCTCGATCCGCTGGGGATGAAAAACTCCTCGTACACCGCCGAGGCGATCGAAGCCAATCCAAATCACGCGAAAGGGTATCGGTATACGGCCAACGGCAGCGTACAAGTGCCTTTCGCGCAAACGCTTCCTTACGATGCCGCCGGGCCCGCCGGCGATATTAATTCGAATATTGATGATATGGCGCACTGGGTACGTCTGCACCTCGGCAACGGCAGCTTCGAAGGGCGGCGGATCGTTTCACCTGAGAATCTCGCGGTGACCCGAACTCCGAAGGTAGCGATCAACGACAAAACCGCCTATGCTTTGGGCTGGCTCATCGCTCAGACCCCGAATGGCAATCTGGTTGGGCACGATGGCGGCACGGGGGGATTTGGCTCCTTTGTCGGTCTCGAACTCGACAAGACGATTGGGGTGATTGTCTTAACCAATCAAGACAATGTTGGCTTTCCCGACGCCCTCGCCTTGTGGATTTTTGATCGACTTCTGGGTAATTCGCCGGTCGACCACGTCGCGGAAACACTCAAGCAGGCGACAACGAAATATGCCAGCGCTAGCAAACTGTTCGCCCAACCGGCAACCCCACGACCATTTCCGCCGGTTGCCCCGCTGACCGGTACTTTTGCCAATGGGAGCTTTGGCAAGGCGTCGCTCGAGCTCGAGGATAGTTCGTTGATTCTCGAGCTTGCGACCGGAGCCCAACTAAAACTGGAGCCTTGGGACGGAGATATCTTTACGGCACGACTTCTGCCGACCGGTCGCTTTGCGCCGGTAGCGGAGAACCTCGGAGCGCTACCGCTCGGTTTCGTGCAGTTCCAGATGGACAAGGATGGAAAGCTCAATCTGCTTCGACTATCCTTCGAGGACAACGGCCAGGCTTACGACTTCCGCCGGGAATAGGCACAGCGCCTTGGACATGCAGTTCAAGTCTGCTCGTATCTATGGGAGTGACCAATGGATAACTTATACAGGTTGCGCACACTTGTGAGCCTGCTTGGGCTGATATTGTTGTCTGCCCTTCTTTTAATGAACGCACACGGAGAGGGATCGCAAAACGGTGACTTTGTTGGTCTCGTTGAGATTGGTAATGGACGCAAGATCTTTCTCCAATGCAGGGGTGCGGGAACACCGACCGTGATCTTCGAGTCGGGTTATCGCACTGGCGCTGACATTTGGAGTACGCAGGCCGAGCCGGGCAGTGCAGCCGTCTTCCCAGAGGTGGCCATATTCACACGTGTCTGCGCCTATGATCGCCCCGGTACGTTACTTGATGCCGATCATTTAGGCAGAAGTGATCCGGTCAAGATGCCGCGCACGGCGCAAGATCTGGTTTCCGATCTCCATATGCTACTTGAACGTGCCCACATTCCTGGGCCCTATGTCATGGTTGCCCATTCCTTTGGCGGTATGTTTGTCCGATTGTACGCCAGCATATACCCGGATGAGGTTGTCGGAATGGTTCTCGTAGATGCTCTGTCCGAAAATCTTAGGTCCGAGCTAACTCCCGAGCGGTGGAAGTTGTACATAAGTTTTCTAGCCGAACCTCCGCCCGGACTCGAAAAACCCAAAGAGATTGAGACGCTTGACGTGGATACTAGCTTCGATCAGATCCAAAAGGCGAAAACGGCACGGCCACTGCGCCGGATGCCTCTCGTGGTACTGACGCACGGTCAACCATTTGATCTAACGCCTTGGCAGCCGCTCCCAGCCGATTTTCCCGGTGCGCTCGAAAAGGCGTGGCAGGCGGCACAGGATGCGCAGGCGATGCTTGTGCCCGGCAGCAGACACATTGTCGCGACCAAGAGCTCGCACGATATCGAGCTTCAGGAATCGAAGCTGGTGATTGACGCGATCCGTGATGTCGTCAATGCAGTGCGTGACCCCAAATCGTGGTAGAAATTGAATACCCCGTGGTCCACAAAGGTTCAAACAAATCGATGATTTGATCCGGTGTAACTGCAGGTCCAGATATAGGTGGTGTGGCTGCAGCGGATAAGGGAGCAAGAGCCGCAGTACCGCCAACTGCTGTTTTTAGGAATGCGCGTCTCGACTGCGCCATGGGTACGCCTTTTGTTGGCTTCGCGTTTTGGGGGGCCGGTGAGTCCTCGTTGTTGCGGCTGCTGCCCCAACAGTCAAGCTAATACAAATGGATCAGTCTTGACGCTTCTATCCGGGCGTGGAGAAGGGTCGAGTCTAAACGGCGTGTTACCCAAATAGAGGCCCACATGAGACCGTCCGACGATTTCAAGACTTTCCACAACCCAACCTTGAGAGGGCCGTGTCCTAACCGATTAGACGAACGCGCCTGAAGGAAAGGATACAGGAGTTCAAGGAGTTCAGGAGTTCAAGTAGAATACCGAGAGGCCGCCTTTCGCGAGGACCGCTTCTATCCCATGGGCCCTGCCCTGCCCCGGACGAAAGCTGCTCCGTAGGAGTAACATCTTTATAGCTGTGCGACAAAAAAATTGCGCAAAGCTCCGTAGGAGCGGCATCTGATGGCGAATCCCGCGGACGCGAAGGACACCGTCTGTTTGACCGAAATGGAGCGCTATTTCCGGGTTAACGGAGATCTAAAAACGCTTCAGGAGCCATCTTGAAATATCGGGACGCACGCTTGGCGTGATCCACGGTGATCGACCGCGCGCCCGTCATGATCTTCGAAACAGTACCTTGCGCCACGCCCAAGACCTTCGCCAGCTCCGCTTGAGTCAAGCCGCTTGATTCGATGACGGCTCTCAAGAGTTCCAACCCGCCGAGCTTTGATTTTACCTTTCGGCGCTGGGCAATCTCGTATTCGGTCACCAAATCCCCAAGCATTTTAGCATAATCGAATTGATCACGGTTCTGAGCACGGACAACGATCCAATCCATAACCCGGATCATCTCCGCGTTTTCGGCCTCATCATGAATTGGACGCGGCAAAAAAAGCCTGCACAATTCCTCGAACGTCTCGGGTGTTTTTTGGGGAATTTCGATTTTCGAAATTTTCATAACTCTGACTTCCATTCGTTCGGAGATCGGGCTGCGGCGGAGGATCATCGATGCGTCTTGTGCAAACGGCTGTTCCGATGCTCGACATCCGACGAGTGTAACCGGTTCTTTACCGGACTTCCCAGCGACTGAAGAATACCACAATCTTTGGTCGCCTGGGTTTGCTGGCAAAGATTCCGCAACCCTCTCAAGTTCTTCTGTAACAGTTTCAATTCTTTGATTCGCTTGGCCACGTGCTCGATGTGCTCATCGAGCAAAGCATTCACTTCTCCGCAATTCTCGTCTGGCGCATCGCGGAATGTGAGTAGGTTGCGGATTTCCTCCAATGTCATATCCAACGAACGACAGTGCCGGATAAATAGAAGGCGCTCGAGGTGAGTATCCGAATAGAGCCTGTAGTTTCCATTTGAACGCCCAGGCTCGGGTAGCAGTCCCTCCCGTTCGTAGTAGCGAATTGTTTCCACCTGAGAGCCGGTTCGCTTGGCGAGCTCCCCGATTTTCAAACTATTGCTCATAAGCAAGCCTTCTGTCGATCCCGAATACATACTTGACCCTATAGTAACTACAGGGTCTTTAGTGCGCAAATAACAACGGTGAAACCTCAGGTATGCCTGCTGACCTGAGTAATGTCACGACGATCGAAAGATACTACCGGACCTCACAAATGGTTAGCCTCGACCAACATCACGACCACGAACCTCACTGCCAGAACGAGCATGAGTGCTGTGCATACGATACAGCGCTCGCTGAAACGGAGCTTAACCCGAGCACAGCTGGAAGTATGCAGACCACGTTGCAAGTAGTTGGAGTTGACTGTGCCGAGGAAGTGTCAGCCATCCGCCGAGCACTTAAGCCACTTACCGGCGTCCGTGACGTGAAAGTGAATATCATGTCGGGCAAAGCGATCATCGCTCACGACGAAAGCGTGACGCCGGATTTATTGATCAAAACGATCGGCGCCACAGGCCTCAAAGCGACACGCAAAGGCGAGAAAGCTAGTGACGATGCGCAGCAGAGGCAAAAGCAGAGACTCGTTTCTGTCTGCGTCTCGGGCGGATTCACTCTCGTCGGCCTGCTGATCCAATGGACCCATTTCGCACCGAAATCGGCAGCCCTTAGCTGTTTCCTCGTGGCCATCATTTCCGGCGGCTGGTTCATTGCGCCAAAGGCGATTGCGGCAGCGCGACGTTTTGCGCCGGACATGAACCTGCTGATGACCATCGCGGTGCTCGGCGCAGCGGGTATCGGTGAGTGGTCAGAAGGTGCGGCGGTGGCGTTCCTGTTTGCGCTATCGGAGCTACTGGAATCGTTTAGCGTGGCACGCGCCCGACAGGCGATCCAGTCGCT
>Ga0185299_10005088_pt1 | contig 15192 bp, 15 predicted proteins | sample PaiPotPPA55metaG_FD_128002 | JGI IMG/M metagenome (GOLD analysis project Ga0185299, IMG submission 128002) | Iron sulfur acid spring bacterial and archeal communities from Banff, Canada, to study Microbial Dark Matter (Phase II) - Paint Pots PPA... ...
CGCGGCTCCGTAACCCACGCTGGTCGGCACCGCAATCACCGGAGCCCCGATAAGTCCGCCCACCACGCTGGGCAAAGCGCCCTCCATCCCAGCGCAGACAATGACTACCCGAGCCCGGCTGAGAGTTTTCTGATGCGCCAGCAAGCGGTGGATGCCGGCCACCCCCACATCGTAGATTCGCTCCACCTGGTTGCCCATAAGTTCCGCTGTGACCACCGCTTCCTCCGCAACCGGGATATCACTGGTCCCCGCCGAAACCACCGCAATCACTCCTTTGCCGTAAAGTCTGCGATCGCGTCGCAGCACGATGGCCTGGGCGGCCACTTCATACTTCACCCCGCGCACACCTTTTTTCACAGCGGTGAATTGCTCTTTTGTAGCCCGAGTGGCCAGGACGTTCTTCCCATGCTTCGCCAGCCGTTTGAAAATCCCCGCAACTTGCGCCGGCGTTTTCCGTTCCCCGAAAACCACCTCCGGCATTCCCATCCGGAGCGCGCGGTGGTGATCCACCTTCGCGAAACCCAGGTCTTCAAAGGGAAGGTGCCGAAGCTGCTCGACAGCGTCGTCAGGCGAGAGTTCGCCTGCGCGTACTTGCTCGAAAAGTTTGCGAATGGATTCGGCGTTCAAAGAAGTGAGTTGTCCTGGCAAGAGCTAGCTTACCACCCGCGCCAACGTAGGCCCGGACGCCCTCGTCCGGGCACGCGAGCGAAGCTCGCGGGGCAGCGGAGCTTCACGTGGGGCCGGCAGGAGCGCCCGCCTCTACACGGCACAGTTCAATTTACTGAAGGATTGCTCTCAAGCACCTTGGCCGCCCTATTCAACGCATCGGTCAATGCCAGAATTTGCTTCTGAGTCGCAGTGGAATCGTGGTCGTCAATGGAGTCGTTCACCCCCGGAATTACGGCCGCCGCGTATCCTGCACGTTTTCCCGGAGCATAGATCGCATGACGAAACCACGGCCGCCCGGGTAGCCCGCCTTCCAGCAAGAGCGCGCGATCGGCCCCGATCAGCATCAAGTTCAAAGCAGCAACCGCTCCAGAAGGATGCTTCTGCCTTCCAGATATCTTCAACCCTGCAGCGCCCAGCCGTCGAGCCGCAGCTAACGCAGGTTCAAAATCCGGAGCCGGATTCGCGAACACGCTCTTAGCCCGCTCCTGCGCCTTTTCGATGTAAACCCCAATCTCTTTTCCATATTCTTCGAAGTCATAAGGAAGAACATCAGCATCAGCCATGCGGACTACTTCCAGGCCGAAGACCCTGGCCATCTGCTGCTCGCGGTGAAAATCCGGATCTCCAAACTTTTTGAACCACGCAAAATCGTCGAATGCCGAATGATAGACACCATAGTCACCAAACGAACCGACGTCGGTCGAAGCCACGCCCAGGTGTTGCAGAAACACCGTGTAATCGGACTCACTGCCCAAGTCGCTCACTGGAACATCGTTCCCGGCAGGAGCCAGCGGCGCGCGATACGTGCTGGTGCTGGTTTCTCTCGAATCCACTTTCAGCGCGCCGGTGCGGTTCAGTTTCATCCACTGTTCATAAACCGTGCCGCCGCTCGCATCTGGAACGCTCTTGGTCACATCGCGCACGAACTGTTTCAAGCTGGGCACCGCTGCAGCGCCAAATTTTGGTCCGGAGACGGCCATGTCGGTATTGAAGTAGGCCACGGCTGTCTTCGAAATTCCCCCGTGCTGCTCGCCCCACTCCGTGGAACCAATCAGGCCTTCCTCCTCGGCGTCCCAACTGCAGAACATTAGCGTGCGTTTCGGCTTCCATCCTGATTTCAATAACGCGCCGACTCCGTGCACCGCCTCCAGCATCGCCGCAGTACCGCTGCCGGGATCGACCGCACCGTAGACCCACGCATCTCTATGATTCCCCGCAATCACCGGCGCCTCCGGCCATGCATTCCCGCGCGCCGCGCCAATTACGTCCCAGATGGTGCGGAGCTGATAATCCTGTTTCAGGTGCAGTTTCACTCTCACCGGGCCCGGCCCAATGTGATAAGCAAACGGCAGCCCGCCTTTCCAATCGCCGAGTGCCTCCGGCCCGCGCAGGTGTTCGAGGATGGGCCGTGCATCGGCGGCGGATATAGGTGTGGTGGGCAGTTGTGGCGCCGCGGGTGAATTTTCGCGTTTGATCCGCTTTGATGCCGGCAGGTTTGGTATTGACGCCACGCCCGGTGTGGTCACATCCCCGGGAAACTGCCAGATGTAGTTGATCGCGCCACGCTGCACGCCCGTATCGGGCCGCCAGGGCCCAGCCGGATACACCGCGCCGCGCTGCGCTCCGTCGTCCGCAGGGTCCGAATAAATAAGCAGCCCGGCTGCGCCGTATTGTTGCGCAAGCTCCGATTTCACTCCGCGAAAGTTTTGTCCGTAGCGCGCGAGCACGATTTTTTCGCGTAGATCGATCTTCATGTCCGCAAGTTTCTGAAAGTCGGCGGCGGTGCCGTAATTGGCATAAACCACTTCCGCTTCCGCATCTCCCGACGGCGACAGCCCGCTGAAGGGCATCACAACTCGCGGATCATCCTGATAAGCGTCGCCCTCCACATGTTCGCGGGTCGGGCCGTGCATATGGACATTTGCGGGCGCAGTGACATCAACCGAAATTTCCGCTGGATAGTTAATCAGAACCTTATATCCGACGATCTCAGTCTTCAATCCGGCCTCGCGAAATTTCTTTGCAACATATTCGGCATTAGCCTTGTCTTCAGGCGATCCGGCGATGTGCGGAGCTGCGGTCAGAATTCGCAGGTGTTCCTCGGCCAGCTTGGGATCAGGTACCGCAAGAAAGCGGGACTCGACCGCGCGCTCAGCGTCTGGATGAGCGAATCCGGCAAGTTCATCCGGAGGGCCGACGTTTGAAGATTGCGACCTGGCTGGTCGCAACGAAGTACACAACAGCACAACTGCGAGAGTCATAACGGCAGGGAATCGCGTGATCGGGAATCGCATAATCACCTGATTCAAAATAACAGAGTCGAGAGCCACGGCAAATCCCGTGCGTTCTCGCAATCTGCTATAAACTCCTGTACAGATGACCAAACGCCGCTCCAAAGGCGCGTACATGATCTCGGCAGTAGCCGAAATGTATGGCATACATCCGCAAACCCTGCGCCTCTACGAGCGAGAAGGCCTGCTGAAACCCTCGCGCACCGAAGGCAACACCCGCCTGTACACCGACGACGACTTGCAACGCCTGGAGTTCATTCTGAACCTGGCCCGCGACCTCGGAGTAAACATCAGCGGCATTGCCATCATCCTGCAAATGCGCGCGCGTATGGAAGAAATGCAGTATCAGATTCAGGATTTCGTGAAAGCGATCCAACAGGAGGTGCTGTCGCGCGCCGGCGCCGCAGCCGATCCGTCCAAAGGCGCAATCGTTCCCATTCGACGCGCCATTGTGACTGCACCGCCCAGCGCCAAGAAACGATAAACCCTGTCATCCTGAGCGGAGTAAGAACTTCGCGAAGCGAAGTTCTTACGGAGTCGAAGGACCCCCGAGTCTTGCGCCACCATAAATATTGAGAGGAATTCTCACGACGACCCTGCGCGGCGAGAATTCCCTGCATCCCCAATGCGCGGCATAGCCAAAGGGGTCCTTCGACTGCGTTGCCGTTCGCTTCGCGAACGACAACTTCGCTCAGGATGACAATGGTTGGCGGTATCATCAAGAGTTGCCATGCTCCCTTTCAAGCTCATCTACAGTGACGATTACTACCTTCCCATCGGTCAACACGTGTTTCCGGCGCAAAAATACCGGCTCGTGCATCAGCACCTGCTGGAAAGCGGCACGGCAACTCCGGAGGACTTCCTCACCCCGCAGCCTGCCACTGACGAGGACATCTTGCTAGTCCACACGCCGCTCTACGTCAACAAGCTCAAGACGGGAACTCTCTCCGCCCGTGAGGAGATGGAACTCGAGATCCCTTACTCGCCGGAATTGGTGCGGGCGTTCTGGCTGTCCGCAGGTGGATCGATTCTAGCTGCGGATCACGCGCTGAAGGGCGGTGTCGCCATCAACGTCGGCGGAGGTTTTCACCACGCCTTCCCCGATCACGGCGAAGGCTTTTGCATGATTCACGACGTTGCGGTCGCGATCCGCCGCATGCAGCGCGACAACAAAATCCGCACCGCGATGACGGTTGATTGCGACGTCCATCATGGCAACGGGACTGCCGCAATCTTTGCCGGGACCCGCACCGCCAGCCAGCCGCTTCCGTCGTCTGCGCAGTCAACGCTTGGCCCTTCAATTCTGGGCCCCGCACTTTCTGACCAACGCGACGTCATGCGCGGCGCCCATGCCGGAGACGTTTTCACCATCTCGCTGCATCAGGAGAACAACTACCCGCAATCGAAGCCTCCGTCTTCGATTGACGTGGACCTGCCCGACGGCATCACCGACGACGATTACCACGCCTGGCTCGACAACGCGCTCAGCTCAGGCCTGCGACAGTTCACTCCCAATCTGATCTGCTACATCGCCGGCGCCGACCCCTATCGCGAAGACCAGCTCGGCGGCCTGGCGTTGACCATTGAAGGATTAAAGCGACGCGATGAACTGGTATTCCGCGTGGCAAAAGCGCAAGGCATTCCCGTGATGGTAACCTACGCCGGCGGCTACGCCCGGCGTGTGGAAGACACGGTGACGATTCACTGCAATACGGTAGTGGCGGCGAGAGAAGTGTTTGCCACTCCGCTGCCCACATAGCCCCGGACGCCCTCGTCCGGGGTTGCGGCGCCCCTGCCCTAGTGCCGAAGGCACGGAATGGGAAAGCCCGGCACGGCAGTGCCGGGTTAGGTTTGAGGCGACCGGCACTAAAACAACGGAAGGACGGGTTGGGTTACCCGGCGGTCAGCGCTTCAGCAGAACCTTGTACCCGGGAGGGACTTCAAAGAGCGATGGGTCAGGCTCGTACGGGAATTATATCGTGCGTCTCGACCCTCTCTTCGCCGATTGTTTCTCTCAGAATGACCTGACGCATATCCAAGGCGAATTCGGGCGAGAACCAATTATCTTCAATCTGGAAATACTCTTGCTTTTTCCCATACCTGAGTACTGTGCGGTGTCCGACCACCGTCACACCAGCAATGGAGTGTTCGGGAAAAGGCTTGCCTGGGATAGACACGAGCGCCGGAGCGAATCCGACGTCGGCATAACCGCGTGCGTTGGCGAAACCCTTGGCCGCGGCTGCTGAGTAAGCTTTGTTCCAAGGGCCGTTGGCTTGCGTGGCGAACGTTCACGCGACCCCGAAGAACGGGAGCCACACGCCAAAGACCCTTGAAGGACATCGCCGAAACCTCCGTCAACTACTTTGGAACCATTCCTTGCGCGCGAAGGTTGCTTGTTCTTTCGCCGCCAACGCGATTCTACTCTCGTCGGTCGAACCCTCCGAAGCTGATAAAATCCCAACAACCTTATGTTTGAGAATCTCCAGGAACGCCTTCAACGCACCTTCAAATCCCTGCGCGGGCAGGCTGTTCTCAACGAAGAGAACATGCAGGAGACGCTGCGTGAGCTGCGCCTCGCCCTGCTCGAAGCCGACGTCAATTTCAAAGTGGTCAAGCAGTTTATTGACCAGGTGCAGGCCAAAGCGGTCGGCCAGCAGGTGGCAACGGCGCTCTCGCCGGGCGAGCAGGTCATCAAGATTGTCCGCGATGAGCTGATCGAAATTCTGGGCAAAGACACGGCGCGCATGAAATTTGCCTCGCAGCCGCCGACGGTTGTGCTGATGGCAGGCCTGCAGGGTTCCGGCAAGACGACGACTTCCGGCAAGCTGGCGCATTGGTTCAAGAACGGAGGCCATCGTCCGCTGCTGGTTTCGGTGGACGTCTATCGCCCTGCCGCGCGCGAGCAGCTCAGAGTTGTCGCGCAGGCGATCAAGGCGCAGATTTATCAGGGCGAAGTTGGCGAGGCCAATACCGCGACCGTCGAGAAACTCGCCAAAGAAGCCCGCCGCGAGGCCATCAACTCCGGCTGCGACGTGCTCATCGTGGACACTGCCGGCCGCTTGCACATTGACGATCAGCTCATGGACGAGATGCAGTCGCTGAAGCGGCTGCTCAATCCCTCAGAAATTCTGTTCGTAGCCGACGCCATGACCGGACAGGACGCCGTCCGCTCGGCTGACGAGTTTCACAAAAAGCTGACCCTTACGGGCGTGGTGTTAACAAAAATGGACGGCGACGCTCGCGGCGGCGCGGCACTCTCGATCCGCAACGTCACGGGCGCGCCGATCAAATTTATTGGCGTGGGTGAAAAATACGACGCCCTGGAACCGTTTCATCCCGACCGCATCGTCTCCCGCATTCTCGGCATGGGCGACATTCTTTCGCTCATCGAGCGCGCCGAGCAAACTGTTGACAAGAAAAAAGCTCAGGACATGGCCGCGCGCGCGCTCTCCGGCGGTGGCTTCTCGTTGGAGGATTTTCGTGACCAGTTGCAACAAGTAAAAAAGATGGGCTCGATGCAGAACCTGATGGGCATGCTGCCCAGCGTGGGCCCTTTCGCCGGACTGCAGAAGCACGCCGACAAGATCGACGAAAAACAGATTAACCGCGTCGAAGCCATCATCAATTCGATGACCGCCCACGAGCGCCATCATCACGACGTAATCAACGGCAGCCGCAGAAAGCGCATCGCCCGCGGCTCGGGAACCACGGTGCAGGAAGTGAACAACCTGCTCCGCCAGTACGCGCAAATGCGAAAAATGTTCAAGCAGATGGGAAAGGGCAACTTCATGCGGCGGATGGCGGGAATTAAGATGCCGATGTAGTCCTCAGCCGTCGGTCATTAGTTTGCCTAATCGGAAATGGAGGAGGTTATGAACAAATCATTCTGCGCGGCGTTGTGCATCTTGCTAGTCTCCGTTGTATTGGCAACATCCCATTCCGTCGGAGCGCAGGGCAGCCCATCGGCTGCGCCACCCACTGCAAGTGCCGCTCCCACATCTGGCGTGCGGGCGGAGTTCCTGAACGAACTGAAGATCCAAGAGGACAAATTCGTCCAGCTCGCGCAAGCGATGCCCGCTGAAAAATACACCTGGCGGCCTGCCGAAGGTGTTCGCTCGATCAGCGAAGTGTACATGCACGTTGCAACCGCCAATTACAATCTTCCGCATGTTTTTGGAGTGGCGCCGCCGCCCGGCTTCAAGGTGCAAGGCTTCGAGAAGTCCACCACCGACAAAGCCAAAGTTGTTGAAACGCTGAAAGATTCGTTTGCCCACATGCGTCAGGCGGTTTTGAACATGCCAGACTCGGACGTCGAAAAGCAGCTCGACTGGTTCGGTGCGAAGAGCAGCTATCGCGGCGTGATGCTGTTCATCATTCGTCACGGGGCAGAACATCTCGGCCAGTCCATCGCTTATGCGCGAATGAACGGCATCGTGCCGCCGTGGACCGAGGAACAACAGCAGCAACAGAAAAAGCAACCGGAAAAACCGAAGCAATAGCCACAGCGGCAGAACACCAAATGAAGTGGCGTTCCCTTGAGGAGACCGGGCCAGGAACCGACTCACGCTCTCTGCGCGAGATCTATGCCGAGCGCAAAGACCTCATCGCCAAATACGTCCCGGCAGAAATCCAAGCCATCCACGCGCGCGCGGTCGAAGAACTCAAGCAGCCAGGCATAACCGAGCGTGCTCAGTCAGGCAGCAAGGCACCAAGGTTCGAGCTCACCGACCACAATGGAAAACTTGTCCGTTCGTCTGAGCTTCTTGCCCACGGCCCGCTCGTCATCTGCTTCTTTCGCGGACGCTGGTGCCCATTCTGCGTCGGCCAGATGGAAGCCATGAATGCGATCTATCCTCGAATCCGAGAGTCGGGCGCGTCACTCGTTGGAATTTCGCCGCAGACCGTGCACCAGTCGGATTTAATGGCCGACCAGCACAAGCTCCGCTTTCCGCTGCTGAGCGACGCTGGAAACAAAGTCGCCCACGAGTTCGGCCTGGCATATCGTGTGCCTGACTATCAGCAGGAAATCTACCGGCGGGTATCCGTTAACCTGCCTTTCGTAAACGGAGACGACGGTTGGGAACTGCCGATTCCAGCAACCTACGTCCTCGCCTGCGATGGCACAGTGCTCTTCGCGTCGGCCAATCCCGATTACACCGACCGCCCCGAACCGGGAGACATCCTGTCTCTCCTCTCGGCGCCCCGCTAGGCGGTTTTCAGTGTTCATTCGTCACACTCGAGAGGTTCAACCGTCCTAAACAGGACCGATTTGGGCCGATAGACTTCCCGAATGGGGACCTCGATTCGGAAATTGGGACCTCTACCGCCGCACGATAAGGTGCAAGAACATCACGATTTCAAAGTAGAAACACGTAAAGACATTCCGAGCCTACCAACCCGTAGCTCCCCAGGCATTGCGATGAGCACCGCTTTGCTCAAGTTCCATCCACCAAGCTCGGTGCCAACCCCGGCGTAGCGGGAGACCCCGCTCGCTCCAGACATTCTCGCCGAAGTTGACGCGTCCCCAGAACCAATGGCCGTATCCGAAAACGGAAATCTAATCTATGCCAACCACACTTTTGCACAGCTGACTTGAACTGGCTGAATGCTGAACGCTGAGTGCTGAACGCTGTCATCCTGCCAAATCAGCCGGAGCTGCCTCCGGCTCCTGCAGCATGAACGCCAACACTTCCTGTGGAATGGGCGCGTTCCACACCGGCGCAAAGGATTGCCTATGCAGCGGAGACGGCCCGTGCTCCCGCAACGCGGCCAGATGGTGCGGTGTGCTGTAGCCTTTGTTGGAGCGCAGCCCGTAGACCGGGAAGACCGGGTCCCATTCGCTGATCATCCGGTCACGTTCCACTTTCGCCAGAATCGATGCCGCCGCAATCGACGCTGACAGAGCATCGCCATGAATAATGCCACGTTGCGGCAGCTCGCAATTCAGCCGCATCGCGTCCACCAGCAGATGGTCCGGAGCGGGATTCAAAAGTGAAACCGCGTCCTGCATAGCCGCCCGCGACGCCTGGTAAATATTGATCTGATCAATACGTGCCGCATCCACCGCCGCCACAGCCCAAACAACCGCATGTTCGCGAATACGCTGAGCAAGGATTTCCCGGCGTTCCGCGGGCAGCAGCTTCGAGTCTCGCAGCCCCCGAATCCGATAGCTGGAATCGAGCACCACAGCTGCAGCCACCACCGGACCAAACAGCGATCCGCGGCCAACTTCGTCCACGCCCGCCACCAACTTCGCGCCCGAAGCCCACGCCACCTTTTCGTACTTCAGCGTGCAGTGCAGGCGCTTGAGCAGTCGCAGCTTGGCCGCGGAGGCAGAAATCTGCTTTTCAGGAACGGATTCAGATTGGATAGGCACGCCTGAATACAAATGTTCGCCCAGTCAGCACTGTGGACGCAAGCCAAATATCCAGAGCAGAAAAGCGCCTCCAATCTAACCGACCGCCTAATTGTGCTTCAGCATCGCGCGGGCGTCGAGCCAATCATAGAAAAGAGAGATCCAGTTTGCGACCTGGTGAGGGTTGTCGTCGCGTAAGCCGAATCCATGTCCGGCTCCGCTTAGCATGTGCAACTCCACTGGCGCTCCAGCCTGCTTGAACGCAAGATACAGTTGCGCAAGTCCTTGAGAAATATCCGGACGGTCATTTTCTCCGCAAAGGAGAAAAGCCGCCGGGGTATCCTTCGACAGCTTCATGTCGCGCGGAATCGCAGGATAGATCAGCGCCTGGAAGGCCGGTCGTGAACTCTCGCGATCAATCGGGTCACTCGCGCCGGAGTCGCCCGAGTCGTAATGCGTGCCCGCTCTGGCTACTAACTCTCCTCCCGCAGAAAACCCGATTATTCCAATGCGGTCCGGCGCAATGCCCCACTCCGCGGCGCGGCTTCGCACCAGTCGAATCGCGCGTTGCACATCTGGCAACGAATGGCCTTCAATCGTGTACGACGATCCTGGCTCAGCCGCCAGACGGTACTTAAGCACAAAGCGGCTACTCCGTGATCACTCAGCCAGCGGCCAATGCGGTAGCCCTCATGGTCCATCCAGAGTTCGCGATGTCCGCCGCCGGGGATAACAATCACCGCTGCACCGGTGGCTTTTTCTCTGGATAGAAGGTACGGAGTAATAGAAGGGCGATGAACGCTCGACACTACGTGGTCGCCCTGTGGGCTGATCCTGACCGACTCTTGGGCGGTCTTGCTTTCCGAACCCGGCGCGCCGTTCGGCCACAAAAGAATCGGATCCGGTTCCATTGCACGGGCGCTGATGGAAAACCCAAAACCACTGCCAGCAGCAGTGACAAAAGACTCTTTCGTGCGAGACCTGTCGACACTGACAACTTGCTTTCTGAATCCGAGCGTGATCCAAACTAAGGATCGCTTACTTGGTAGCCGCGGCCGGATGCTCGCGCTCAACGTCTTTCAGGCGGGCAGCCTTCCCACGCAAGCTGCGCAGGTAGTAAAGCTTCGCGCGACGCACTTTCGACGAGCGCACCAGCTCAACCTTATCCAGCACGCGCGAGCTCTCCGGGAAAATACGCTCCACGCCTTGCCCAAAACTGATCTTGCGCACCGTGAAACTTGCTTGCGGCCCGCGACTGCGAGAGATGACCACGCCCTCAAACGCCTGCAAGCGCTCTTTGTCGCCTTCTTTAATCTTCACTTGCACTCGGATAGTGTCCCCGGGCGCGAACTTGGGAAGGTCGGTGCGCTGAGTCTTGGAAAGAAGCTTTTCAATGATTAAGTTCGTCATGATTTAAATCCTCCCGGGGTCGTGCGACACCCATTAAACACCCATCAAATTTGTCGTTCCGAAGGGCTGAAAGTCCTGAGGAACCTGTTTTTCCGCGGCGGACTAACTCTCTCCACCCACAATCTCCGCCAGCAATTCTTTGTCTTGCTTGCTCAACTCAGCCTGCTCCAAAAGATCCGGCCGATTGCGCAGTGTCTTTTCCAGCGCCGACCGCCGCCGCCAGCGCTTTATGTCTTCATGATTGCCCGAAACCAGCACATCCGGCACCTTCATCCCGCGAAATTCCGCCGGACGCGTGTAGTGCGGATAATCCAGCAATCCCCCAGAAGCGCAAGTCGAATCCGCCCGTGTGGAACCTGCCCTGAGCTTGTCGAAGGCTCGGACACTCTTGTCCGATAAGCCACTATAACTGTCATCCGGCCCGAACGACTCCTGCCGCGTAGAAGCTTCATTACCCACCGCGCCGGGAATCAGCCGCGTGACCGTATCAACAATGACAGCTGCGCCCAATTCTCCGCCGCTCAACACATAATCGCCGATCGAGATTTCCCGGTCCGCGAGATGCGTTCCCACCCGTTCGTCCACGCCTTCGTAGCGCCCGCAGATCAGGACCAGCCGGTCTAACTTTACTAATTCAACCGCCAAAGCTTGATCGAATCTCCGGCCCTGCGCCGACAGTAATACTACAGATTGCTTGGCCGCAGCGCGTTCCTCACGCGACGCCAGATTCAGCGCCTCCACACTTTCAAAGAGCGGTTCCGGCTTCAGGACCATCCCCTCGCCGCCGCCAAATGGGCGGTCATCCACCGTGCGATGCCGATCACGGGTAAACGCCCGCAGATCGCGTATCTCAATCTTCACCAGCCCCGCTTCGCGTGCCTTGCGGACGATTCCAAAATCCAGCGGCCCGCGAAAAAAATCCGGGAAAATGGTGACGATATCTATCTGCACAAAACCTATTCACCACCGAGATCGCCGAACGCGCCGAGAAACTTTCTTTGCTTGTTTTCTTCGCGCGCTCGGCGTTCTCGGCGGTTAATGCTTTTGCTTTTGTTCTTGCTTCTCTTCGTCCGTCAGCGGCGCGTTTACGTCGAGCAGCCCGTCCGGCAGCACCATCTCAATCCGCTTATGCTCGATATCGACCTGCGCAAGAAATTCCTGCGCGTAAGGAATCTCGTACTCGGCCTTGCCCGCGACCACCAGCAGCGGAGCCTCTCCCGCGCCGAAGCGGACATCTTTCACAACGCCAATTTCAAGCCCGCGATCTTCTCTCCGGCGATCCTCGCGTCCGAGATCTTCTCTCGGGCAATTCAGCACCACGCACCCAATCAGATCGCTGACATAGGCCGCGCCCACTTCCAGCGTCGCCCGCTCGTTGCGCGGAACCTGCAACTCGCTACCAACTAGCGGTTCGGCGTCCGAAATCGAATCCACGCCGGCAAGTTTCAGGACAACGTAACTCTTGTGCGGCCAGGCGTCGTCGATTCTTAGCTCGCGCCGGGCATCTTGGTTCGGACCCAGAGTCCGCGTCAGCGCAAAAACCCGCATCCCCTGATGCAGCCGCCCCGGATCATCGCTGTGCACTTCCACGGCAACTTCGCCGCGCCGCCCTTGCGTCTTAGCCACCCGCGCAAGCGTAATAAAGTCGTTGTCTGATCGAGACTCGGCTATTCCAGAATCTCCAACTCGTAATGCTTGTCGAGCTTGGTGCCTGCCGCATGCAGCAGATTGCGCATCGCCCGCGCCACTTTGCCCGACTTCCCAATCACCCGCCCCATATCCTCTTCCGCGACTTCCAGTTCGATCACGGTTTCCGCACCCTCCGGCACTTCCTCCACGCGCACCAGATCCGGCGCACTCACCAACGCCTTGGCCACATGCTCGATCAACGCCCGCGGATTAGCACTCTGTTCCGTCATGGTCTGGGATGCCCTCGCCAGCAAAGTCAAATTCTTTAACCGCCGAGATCGCAGCGTGCGCCGAGAGAGATCTTTTTCTCGATTTCTCTGCGTACTCTGCAATCTCGGCGGTGAAATGCCTTTGAAGTTAGGACGCCGCCGGCGCCGCAGCCGTCGGCAGCGCCAGAATCTTGCTCATGCGGCTCGACATCTGGGCTCCCTCGGAGCGCCAATAGTCAATGCGTTCGCGCTTGAGCTCCACGCTGGCCGGATTGGTGCGGGGATTGTACGTCCCCACAATCTCCACCGGACGCCCGTTGCGCGCCCGTTCCTTCTCAATCACCACTACCCGATAATGAGGCTGTTTGCGCGCACCCGTGCGCGCCAGTCGTATCATTAACACTGATCTTGTTTCCTTTCCTGTCATCCCAAGCCGCCTTCTTTTTCGGCGAGTCGAGGGACCTTGTCGCGCGCCATGCGAATGCCTCGCGTTTTTGCGAGGCCATAATATCGCAGGTTTGGCGCGCTTTCCCTTCTGGCGGGATTAAGACAAGTAATTATTATGCAGGAGCTTAGCGGGATTGGCAAGGGGCTCCCGGTGCCCGCGGTGCCCGCGGTGCCCGGCCGGTGCCCGGGTGCGCGACTTTAAAGTGAGGGTTAGGCTCTTCGAGCCTCCCAGTTGTCCTCGAATCTGCCGCTGAGCTGACAGCAGCGGAGGGCAATTATGTCATTGGCTCCACGCACGGTCCAGAACATACCGGATTGTTTGAGCCTGCCCAACACGGTTTTGCACCCGGCTTCAATCACTCCGGAGCCCACGAACAGTCCTTGCCTCCGAAACTTGGGATAGCGCATGCGTTCCTTGTTGGCTTCGAAGTAATTGGCTTCGGTGCGGATGTCCTCCGCCAGTTCGGGATGAACAGCTGCCTGCGAGCGCAAGGAAGCGACTAAACGTTCGATCTTCCCCTGGTCCAACTTGTCTTTCCTCACCATCACCCAACGTTTCTGGGCAGGCGAATCATTGGGATAGAGTTTGGCGCCTAAGCTCCACAGGTGTTCGCGGGCATGATAGAGATCGAGGATTTGGATGGCCTCCGGAAAATGTAGATTCGCCTGATTCCAGATCCAATCGGCGCCATCCCCCAACACCACTTTCTTCTCCGCTCGCGCCCAACCCCGCTGCCAGGCTTCGGCATACAGTCGGCAGCCGAATTCCTCGCAACTCTCAATCGCGCCTACATAGCTGGTGGAAGCTTCATCCCGTACCGGGTAACCTTCCTCATCTACCCTCGTCTGGGTGAAGACACAACCTAGCTTGGCCTCGCGAGTATGGGCGGGTTGGCCCTGCTGTTTGCCGGCGCGCCCAGTGCTTTCCTTGCGCACCACGGGAATGCCGGTGCCATCCATTTCCACGTACAGAATGGGAATGCGTGGTCCGATGGGGATCGGCAACTCCAGCTGCAGGGCTTGCTTGCGCTCGCGCTGCCGGTGAAGTTCGATATCTTCTCCGATGGCTTCGGCCGTGCGTTCCACTGCCTTGGTTGTGAGCGATAGGCCTGCCAGCAGCTCCATCTGTTGCCGGCCCTGCTCGAAGGGAGCCTCATGGCCGACCGCAGCCAACATTCGTCGCACCCCGGGCGAGAGTTCCGTGTTCTCGACGTCGAGTTCGACATCCACCGGAAACTGACCGCAATGGCAGCGCTCACACAGGTAATAAGGGCGTAAGCATTGGACTTCCCCTACGGCGGTGAGCACGGGCTTGGAGCGCAACTCCAAATACTTAGCCGTATGGCCGCAAGCACAGGGCAGTTGCCGCTGTTCGGAGCTGGGAACATCGAACTCGAGCAACTGGCTCAGCACGGCCGCTCCGGCCTGGTGCATGCTGGAACGAACCATCATCTCCACTGCTTCCAAATCCAGAGGCGTATCCTCGGCCCGGAACATAAGCCGCAACAGATGCTCTACTTCGCGAGCCACTTCCTGCTGGATGATTTCCGCCGTTTTTTTTTCGCCGGGGTTAGCTCCTGTTCGACGGGGCGAGAACGGCAGATCCTCTCGTTGATCTCCAGCAACGCTTGCGCCAGTTGACGAAAGCGGTGATAGGCCTCCACTTCGCGTTGTGCCTTGCGCAGTTCGGCCAGGGTGGCAAAGCTTTCGGTGACGGTCTTTCCTTTCAGCTTGCGGGTCAAGCGATAGTGGGGGCCGTGACCGGGCTGGTTGGGCTGATGGCAACGGCAGGTGGGCTTGCCGCAGGTGCCGCGGGTAGCGGTGATCGACCCACTGCGAAAGTCGGGCAGTCGCAGCATCTGCTGCAGGATGGCACTGCGCTGGTGTTCCAGATCGAGAAGGGATTCGGGCATGCTATCTCCTAAAAGGATATGCTGAGTTATCCTTACGTATATATACGCTAGGATTTTAGATCCAAAAAAAGAAACTGCACAAGTATTCACTTGCATGTCGCGCACCCGGAAGAAATCGATGAGCGAGTGGCGGGCGGTCGTGAGCAACCAAGCCTCAGGATTTTGAGGCACGCCGTCTCGTGGCCACACAGCCAGTGCCTTGAGCAAAG
>Ga0185299_10005090_pt1 | contig 15184 bp, 12 predicted proteins | sample PaiPotPPA55metaG_FD_128002 | JGI IMG/M metagenome (GOLD analysis project Ga0185299, IMG submission 128002) | Iron sulfur acid spring bacterial and archeal communities from Banff, Canada, to study Microbial Dark Matter (Phase II) - Paint Pots PPA... ...
GGATCGTATCACAATGGCACTGTGTTCAAGATGTCGCTTACCGGAAAACTCACGACCCTGCACGCTTTCTGCAATCAGAGCAACACTTGCCCTGACGGTTTCTATCTTTATGACGGATTAGTGCAGGCCAGCAATGGAGATTTCTACGGAACGAACGTAGGTGGCGGCAAGCGGAGCGGAGGCACACTTTTTAGAATTACTTCCACAGGGAACTTGACTACGCTTTATAGCTTTTGTGGAGTAGTAAACTGTCCGGACAATGCGGAGCCTTACGGTCAACTTATTCAAGCTAGCGATGGGAATCTTTATGGCACAACTTACTATGGCGGGAACGGCCAGAAGTCGTACGGCACCATCTTCAAAAGCAATCTTGAAGGCAAGTTAACTACCCTGCACAAATTTGAAACGGTGAAAGGCGGCCAATATCCTGACGCAGGCGTGGTTCAAGCCACGAATGGCGACTTTTACGGAACAACGTCAGCAGGCGGCACCTACACTGACTGCTACGGCGGCAGTTGTGGCACCATTTACAGCCTTTCCAACGGACTCGTCCCGACTGTAAAGATACAAACTGTGTCAGGCGAAGATGGAAATTGATGTCGTGATCCTGGAAGCGGTCGATGCGATGTTGATGGCGCTGCAGCTACGCTTTGGAGTTCGAGACAGTTTACTTCGAGCATCGCTCTAGCGCCAGGCTGTTTGGACGCGTAAGTAAGGCCTACCAGATTCCCTTGTCGCTTCCTGTGATTTTTTGGCCGACCGCCGCGGCAGTCGCCAGGTAGGGCAACAGGCTGAGTCGGGCGCTGCTTTTGAACTCCCGGTTGCGCAGCATTGTAGTGAGCTGCGAGGCGTAGAGCGCGGCTGATTCAGGAAGAATAGGAACGCGCAGAAATTCTTTTCGGTAATTCAGCTTGTCGCCGCCGAACTGCGCCGACGATCTCACGAACGACGGAAGATCCAATCCTCTGCCGCGGTAGTGCCGCACATAATCCGACACAATTACGAGATAGGTGGCAACGCCTTCCCAGATGCCCGGGGCCGTAGCCGAATTCCGCAGATCGTCGTAATCGATGGCGCCGTTGTCAGCGAGGCTGGCGCTGTCGATGATGTCGCACAGGCGGAAATAAAAATGGCGGTACATTCGTTGCAACGTGGAAATCATCAGGCGGTCAGAGACCGCGGGCACGCGGAACGATTGATTTGCAACTTGAATCACACGCGCGCGTCTGGGTACGGAGTTCGCGATGGAAATTTGCTCTCCCGTCTGGCCCAGCCGACCCATATGAATCTCTACCGCCTCAGGCAATCCGGGAATGTTGAAATTCCATTTGTTCGCCAAACGGTCGCCCCAACTGCGGGGCGCGACTTCTGCCTGGAAACGCTGCTTCATCAGGCGGATCACGTCGTCTGGATCGGCATTGGTATAGAGATCTAAATCGCTGCCGAGGTCGGGCCAGTGGTCGAGCGATTTAATCACGGTTACGTCGTAACCCGCCGCTTCGAAGCCGTCACAGATTCTCCCCAAGAAGGAAATCGCGTTCTCTATTCGCGCCGCCTCGGTTGCGAGAGCCGCCTCGGCCCACTCCGCGCGCGTGGAATCGCCAGAGCCCCTAGCGATCTCCGCGAAGACCTTCATTGCGCGCATGATCACGTGATTGGAGTTGGCGAGGGCTACGAGGTCGTCAAATTCTTCTCTAGTGATTTCTGCGCTGCCGAAATCAGCGGATGTAGTGGGAACTTGGGTCGTGCCGCTTTCCGGCCGCAACAGCAGCCGCGAAAGCAGGCTCATGGATTGATTCGAACCGAAGGCAGAAGTGGCGTTAGCAATCATAGCGTTCTAAAAAATAAAAAATTATTGCGGCGGCTGCGGAGCCGGCGCTTGCGTAGCTGGACCGGGAGCAGGTGTAGACTCTGGTGGCGGCTCGATCACGGGCGTATTGTCACGGTGTTTCAATTCCACAGGACCGGGATGCTGACGCCTCGCCGCGTTTTCCGCCGTAATCTTGTCGTCGACTTTTTGGTCGCTGTCTCCCGCCACCGCAAAAATCCGCATACCCTCAGCCGATTGCCGGGTCGCGAGCCCAACTTTAGCTCTGGCGTCTTGCGCCTGGCGAGCTCTTTCATAGAAGAACTCGGCGGTCTCAAGATCGCCATCCCTTTCCGCCAGATATCCGATATTGTTCAAAGAAAATGCGCTATTGGGATTCAGCGAGTACGCCTTCCTAAAATCTTCACGCGCCGTAGGCCAATCATTGTGATTCGTCGCTGATACGCCTCTCACGGTTAGCAATGCAGCCTGGGCCTGAGCCGTCGCCGCGTTCTGCATGCGCTGGCTTAACTTCTTTTCGCTGTCTGCTGCCATTTCGCTGACGGGCTTGCCGCGCCACGCGCGGTTCAGGGTGACGATCACGGGCTCGTTCGAGTGCGCGTCAGCCGCAGCCTTGTAATACTTCATGGCTTCGTCGTAGTCCCCGCGAGCTTCCTTGGCCACTCCGAGATTATTTAGCGTATAGGTATTTTGTGGGTCGATGGTCAGCGCCTTCTGCAAAACCACTAAGGCCTCGGTAGCCCGGCCCTGCGAGATGAGCCGGATCGCCTCGACGTTCATGCGGTTAACCTGCATGGGCACGTCTTTGAGGCTGCCAAATGCATCCCGCATCGACTTGCCTTCTAGCTGCTTAGCGCTGGTGCGTGCGATTACCGCGTCGGTGGCCTGCTCTGAGGCTAATCCGTAAAGCTTCTGCGCCCGATCCAGTTGGCCTTTCAGCTCAGAAACGTATCCCAGGTTGTATAAGGTGAAAGGATCTGCGGGATCAAACAGATACGCCTGATAAAACAGCGTCTCAGCCTTCTCGTAGTTGTGCTTCTCGATGGCATCAACGCCTTCCCGATTAAGACGCTGTACCGGCGTAAGATGGCTGCGCTTCGGAATCGTGACTTTTAAATCTTTAGCTTGGACGTTTTGAGACACTGAGGCCGCAATCAGCACAGTCAGTATTGCAAGCGCCCTGAGTCGACTAGCGAACATTAATTATCCTCTAGCTACCTTCCACTTCGTGGGAACTTCTTTGCTAAGACTGAGTTTGGATGCGTCAGCGGCCATCGCGTTGCCCGCCAACCTCTAGATTCTGCAGGAAATCGCTCCAGACCACCGTTTCGCCATTTCTGCCATCCAAAGACAGGCGGAAATCCAATTCTGGAAGGGTGTTCTTATGCGTAGTCTCTTGATCGCAAGCATTTTGGGGGGCGTGGCTTTCTCCCAACAGTCGTCAGCCGTACAGCCGAATACTACGCATGAAGCGGGCGCTCAGATTGCGTCCAATATCGAAGCCCCTCTGGTTTTTCTACCCGATCTTCCTGCCATGCCGCGTGGCAAGAGCACGGTCATCGGTGGTTCAATTCGCAGCGTGGACGGAGTGCGTGATCAACTCACGCTTAATATCTTCGGCGGCCGGCCGATGAAGGTTCTTTTCGACGCGCGTACCCAGGTTTATCGCGATGGGCAAAAAGTGGCGCTTCGAGATTTGCGGACCGGAGAACATGTTTCCGTAGAAACCATGCTCGACGGGACGACAGTGTTTGCGCGCAGCATTCACATGCTTTCGCAAATGCCCGAGGGCGAGGCCCAAGGTCAAGTGGTGAGTTACGATCGCAGCACTGGCGAGCTCGAGGTGCGGGATTCGCTGTCGCCTCAATCTATCAAGCTGCACATATCTCCAGCCACCCAAATCGTCGGTCAGGGGCAGGGATCCACCAGCCGCGAGCTGATCGCCGGAACATTGATCTCTATTCATTTTCAAGCTGACAATAGCGGTAAGAATGTAGCGAGCAAGATCTCAGTTCTTGCCACTCCGGGAAGCGCATTCGTATTCACGGGCCAGGTTGTGTTTCTCGACTTGCACACCGGGCTCTTGGCGCTGGTTGATCCGCGAGACGATAAGCGTTACGAAATTTCTTTTGACCCCGGCCATTTCCCCATCAGCCGCGATGTTCATGAGGGAAGCACTGTGACTGTTACGGCGAATTTTGATGGCGTCCGCTACTCGGCCAGCGCGCTGACGGTTACTCCAATTTCACAGAAATAGATTTAGGCGTTTAATTTCTCAAATGTTGCGGCTTCCAGGCCATTGCGGAAAACTCCGGGCGTCGGAGTTTTGAAAGAGCACGGCTTTCCAGCCGTGCCGTCAGTCATTGAAAACGATGTTAGGCGCGGCTGAAGCCGTGCCCCTTCAAGGCTGCCACCCGCTGATTTCGGGGTTTCTCCCGCAACCAATTGTCGATCCGTACCGTGAGTCAGAGAAAAGGAATGCCTTCAGAATCACGAATCAACCCTGCTTTCATTTTGCTTCCGTTTGCAGATGGGAAGAGCTTTGCGCGCCGCGCTACGGCAGATGGTTCAGGTAACACGGTCCCGTAGTCGGCTGCGGCGGCGGAGTGGGCGGTGTAGCCCACGGTATGTTTACAAAATCGAAGAACTCTGCCATATCGATTTGCGCGGCGTCCCGTTTGGTAAGGCTGGGAAGGTTGAAGCGGGTTTCCACCAGCTTCAGCCATGCCGTGTAATCGGCAACCGTATGGGAAACGTAGTTCTTCTTCGAGAACGGCGAAATCGCAATCATCGGGATGCGATAGCCCGTATAGACGAAGTCGCAAGTCGGTCCCGTGCCTTTTGTGCAGATATCGCCGGGCATTAAATCGGATGGCGGGATGCCATCAGGGCTAACCGTCTTCTGCGGCGATACGTGATCATAGAAGCCGCCAAATTCGTCCCATGTGAGGATGAAAATCGAATCTTGCCAGGAAGTGCTCTGCATCAAGGCATTCACCAGGGTGGAAACGTAGTGCGACCCCGCCTGCACGCTGCCGCCGGGCGCTCCATCGTCCAATCCGGGATGCTCGTCAAGTCCGCTGCTGAAACCGGGGTCGATGAACGCTACCGAGGGTAGGCTAGCGTTCTGCACATCAGTAATAAATTGCGAAACCGGGACAATGTTGCTCGGGTACTTGCTGGCGGTTGCGAACATGTTGAGGGTGCTGTCCTGGACCGGAGGCGTGGCGTAGGTCAGATCGGTCACGTAAACCTTCCACGAGACGCCCGCCGTTTGCAGCGAATCAAAGATCGTCGGGTTACTCAGAGTCGCGGTCGGCGGATAAACGTGCCCGGCCGAAGTGGCAGCCAACATATATAGCCGGTTGGGCTGAGTGCGGGACATTACCGGCGAAAACCAGCGGTCCGAGGTGGCGAAGCTCGAGGCCATGAAATAGTAATAGGGCAGGTCAGTTCCGTCGTAATGCCCCATGGCACGGACCCCATCAACATCCGTGAAAGGCGGGACGTTCGTGCGCGCGTCGTGCGCCGCGGTATAGACGAAGCCGTCGAGCGTAGCTGTGGATGAGAGTGGATCATGAAAGTTCCAATCCACATGATCCTCATTCCATGACGGGCTGGGGTTTTCCACGCACATGGAAATCATATGAAATGACGAAACTTGCGGGCTGCTGCTGTCGACAGTGCAATCGTTCGGCGGGTAGGGGAACGCCGGGTCGCAGCCGGTATTCGTAGGTACAGGACCCGCAGTCGGATTAAATTGCGCCAGTCCATCAAACGACTGATCGGCAATTCCATTGGCCGCCCAATATTCGTGCATGGCGCCGAAATAATGGTCGAAGCCCCGGTTTTCTTGGGCCATGAAGATGATGTGGTTGACATCCTGCAGGGTCCCAGATCGGCTGCCTGGGCCGCTCACCAGACCGCGGCATCCACTCAAGAAAATCGCGAGGCCCGTCAGCACTAGCACCCAAAACATTGGAAATCTCGCCTGGCGCTCGCGACGCCGCGCTATTTTCTTGTGCAGGACCATCGTGAATCAACTGAGATGTCAGCCAACGGCAAAGCGTTGGCCCGCGAAAGCTTGAGCTTCGCTTTACATTGGAATTTTCGCCCCTTCAAGGCCAGCATGCACTTCTGAGTAGATTTCCAAGCTTTGCGGGTTGACCCTGCTGGAAACGCTGTATTACTGTCTCACAAACATCGCTGGATCTCCGGATCGAAACATTGAGCAGCGATCGCCTGGGCCGTCCCCCGTTCGCGTTGGAATAGCCCGTTTATTAGCTAATTCAGCCCTTGCCGTCACGCAAGTGCAGGTTCCCCAAAATCCGGAGGATTTGAATGAAGTCTTTTTTCTACGCTACGTGTATTTTCTCACTGCTGGCGACATCTGCATTTGCCACCGTATACGTCAGCAGCCCAACTAATAACTCGGTAGTCAGTTCGCCGGTGGAGTACAAGGCGACGGCGACGACGAGCACCTGCTCCAAGGGCGTTGCCTCCATGGGAATTTATGTGGACAACAGTTTGGTTTACGTGGTCGATGGAGCATCAATGGATCACGAGTTGTCACTCAGCGACGGTAGTTACCACACCGTCGTCGAAGAATGGGACCATTGCGGCGGAGCCACCTACACTTCGGTTGACATCACCGTGAAGGGTGGGAACAGTGGCCACACACTCGCACACCTGCAGGCCAGCAGCGGCTGGAAAAGCTGGGGCGAACTGCCTCCCGGCTACGGCATCTGCAATTACCCTTGCCCGGGCGTGAGTTGGTGGATGAAGCAGGGGATCAAGAGTCCCTCGCTCAGCGGCGACGCTACGGAATTCTATCTCGGAGGCAGCAAGCCCTACGCGGATGTTCTGTTTAGCAACCCTCTGATCGGCCAGGGCTCGACGCAAGGCATTCCAGATACCGGCCATACGCTGCTTCCGACTCTACACAATTTCACCTATGACGTTTACTTCTATCCCACCAACATCGGGGTGACGCAGGTGCTGGAGTTTGACATCAGCATGTACTTCGATAGCCTGGGCTTGATCTGGGGAAACCAGTGCAACATTCTGGGCGGCCACGTGTGGGATGTTTGGGACAACGTCTCGCACAACTGGGTGTCCACTGGCGCTCCCTGTAATCCGGTCAACAATGCCTGGAATCACCTGACCATTCAGGTGCAGCGCGAATCCGACAATTGGCTGCTGTTCCAATCGATCACGCTCAATGGGCAACAGCATAACATCAACAAGTATTACGCCCCAGGGTCCGCGCCGAGCAACTGGTGGGGCATTACCGTCAACTACCAGATGGATGGCAACCACGACCAGGCAGCGTATACCACATACTTGGACAACTTCAGCTTTACCTATTACTAAAGAGTCGTCACCCGAGACACAGGGGCTGTGCCTCGGGTGATCAACTAGCTTTCACACTTAAAAATAAGCGGCAGACGCGACGCCGGTCGCCAGCGTTGGGGATCAGTGTTGTCTTAGCTTGCCGCCAAGATAATTGGATTAATCACAAAACATTCTGAATAGAGTGGATATCTTTGTGAGCCGAATCACAGTCGCGGGGTGATGCTCGCCACACCGTAGCAAGAAAGGTCATGCGAAGCTTTCGACAAGCCCAAGCTTTGAGCCTATCAACATAATTTATTCCACTGGAGAATTCTATGCGCACTTTTTCTATCATTGCGTTTGCTCTTTTTTGCGTTCATTTTTGTGTGGCCAGTAATTTAGCAATCACTCCGACCACCTCACTTTCGGCGCAAACGTCAAACAATACCAGCGCCTCGAATTCCTTTGGACCGCAGTCGAATGGCAACCTGGGTTGGGCGAATATAAGCAAGGTAGACACGCATTCGCTGCTCTATCCCGGCAACGACACTAAAATCTTCGCCCACCTCGAACTGTGGTGGGGAATCCCTGGACACATTAATATCGGGTATAGTTCCACCGATCCCGCGCAGGTCCATCGGCAAGTCGAAGACATGATCAGCCGTGGCATCAATGGTCTGGTCATGGTTTGGTATGGAACCAGTAACCCCATTGACCACGCCGCGAAACTGGTGATGCATGAAGCCGAACTGCATCCCGGTTTCACCTTCGCTCTCATGGTGGACCATGGCGCGATCTTATGGGATTCCTGCAACCACTGCAGCCCGCAGCAAGCTCTCATCAACCAATTGCAGTATGTCGAACAAACCTATTTTTCTTCTCCTGCTTATTTCAGGGTTAACGGTCAACCCGTGATCACAGACTTCGACATCGATCTTTTCTATCAGGTCGATTGGAGCGCGGTAAAGAATGCGCTGTCGTCGAACCCCGCATTCATATTCCAAAACGCTGACGGATTTTCCCACGCGGAAAGTAGTGGCGCTTACTCGTGGGTAATTCCAGGCACCAACGATTACGGCGCCAGTTATCTCGAGAGTTTTTATTCCACGGGCGAGGACTTTCGTGGAAAACAAACTTGGGGCGCAGCCTATAAAGGCTTCAATGACAGTCTCGCCACTTGGGGAATGCATCGGACTATGGGACAGCATTGTGGCCAGACTTGGCTGCAAACCTTCTCCCAGATCAATAAGTTTTATAATTCGTCCAACCCGCTTCCCGCCATGCAGCTTGTCACCTGGAATGACTATGAAGAAGGTTCAGAGATGGAAACCGGGATCGACAACTGTGTGAGCGTCTCCGGCAATCTTTCCGGCAACGAATTGCATTGGGAGATACAGGGTCAGGAAAACACTCTGGATCATTACACGGTCTATGTGGGTGCCGACGGCCACAATCTCATGGATTTGGCGGATGTGCCGGTGGAAACGAACTCACTCGATATGTGTAACTACGCGCTTGCCTCAGGAACTTACAGCCTGTATGTTCAGGCTGTCGGAAAGCCCAGCCTCAGAAACCACATAACCGAAGCTATCCCATACACGCCAAACTGCCCAGCGCCCCCGCCTTCGCAGTCTCCGAGTCCGAATCCAGCGCCGTCGACGGGTGCTCCCTCAGTTCCCGCGGCGACTGTGACCCTCACCGCAACGCCATCGTCGGTAAGCGTCGCTCCCGGTCAAACGGCTGCTTCGAATATCGTCGTCGCGCCCAAGTCCGGGTCCTTCAATAGCCCGGTCACACTTTCATGCATCAATCTGCCGGCAGGCATGTCGTGCGTTTTTTCACCTGCGGTGGTTAATCCTGGGTCTAACGCGGCGACGTCGTTGGTTACTTTTTCAACGACCACAGCTTCGGCCGCACTGCAGCGGCCAAGGCAAGGGAATCCCGCTTTTCCTCCTTACATGCTGAGTTTCGCTGTTATGGGATTTGCGCTTATAGGCGGGATCAAAAGGAAACGCGCTCTTCAAATTCTGACTTTTGCGCTGCTGATTGGCACTGTTCTACTCCTCAGCTCCTGCGGTGGAGGCGGTATGTCATCAACTAAGTCGATGTCCAGCGCAACGCCGTTCACAGTGACCATTACCGGCGCTGCGGGGATGGTACAAGCCTCTACTACAGTGCAAGTCACGCTTAGGTGACGCTTGGCGAACTGACGCGTACGCTTTGTGAGGAGATCGAGAAACGCTGCAAGTCGTCAGGTGAGAATTTCTTTAACAGTTCTCCTAGAACACGCTGGGCGGCTTCGGCAACCGGCGATGGTGGAATTACGGTCATTTGCCCGCCCATTTTGCTGAGGAGTAAATAGGCTGCGCGATTTTGATGGAGGAATTCAACGGGATATTCGGGCTTTCGCTTTCGTGCTTGCTCCGGGTCAGCGTCCAACAAATAGGCGATATCCGGATGCGGAGTGATTGTAAGTAGAAAGCGCGCGTAAGCCCGCGATATTCCACTCTGCAGGTTAAGGTTCGCCAACTCGTCGTGTAGGTATCGATCGAAGATGATTACATCCGCGCCGCTTCGACGTTGTTTTGCCACCACGGCGCAAAGCGACAAAGCATCGAGAAAGTAGAGAAAGAAACGCACGGCTGTCATGTACCAAGTCCGCACATTCTTATCCCGACGATTAACCGGCTTGTCCGGAGCTCCCACGCCTTTTTCACCTTTGAACAAGGTATGGCCACTGAATTCGCGGAGCCCGGTCAGCATCGACACATCGTCCCAGAAAGCGAGCATTGAGACCCGGAAGCCTGCCTCACGCAGGCGCTCCCGCAAGGCGTCAATCTGTGTACTTTTGCCAGCGCCATCAATGCCAGAAAAGCTGACAAATCTGGCGCGGCGATTTCGAGGATTCACATCAGTCATTTTCGTGTTTCTCTTGCCGATACCTATCGAGCGCCAGGTGGCCGGCTGGGACTGGCATTAGCCAATGCAACTACGGTTCCGACCGCAATACTTGCACCTACAATCGCGCTGACTTTAATGAGGAAGAACCTCGTCCTCCGCTGCTTAGCCGGCGCAATGGCTGCTCCGGCTGGTTTTGAAGCTGCCACTCCTGTGGTCTCAACCCCGGCCGCCGCAGCGGTTCCGACAGGTTCTTGATCCTGCTGCTGTGTGGTGAGAGACTGCTGTCCGCCGAAAAGCGATGTATTTTCTGCCACTTGTGAGCGCATCGATCCTGGACTATCTGGAAAACCTTTGCTCTGAGATTTCGCAGGGCTGGAGTTTTGTGACGGATTAGCAACGTTAGACGACTGCGCTGAAGCGCCGGGGGCACTTTGCAAAGGCGATGCCGAAGCTGAAACGGATGGCAACAGCAAAGAAACCGCTAGACACCAGACAATATGGCCAGATACTTTCATTGCTCCAACGCTCGCGAGGCGGCCCCGACGAGGGGGCGAGTTTACGCCACCCTCTCGGATGCGGGAGTTGTATACGTGGGTTGTAGCGGCGCCTTAAATGCAGGCACTGGGAACTGATAAAAACTGTTTACGGCTTCGGCGGGGGTGTCGAACAGTTCAAAAAGACTGTCGACCTTAGTAAGTTCAAGAATCTCAGCCGCGGCTCGAGGAACTGACGCGAGCTTCACATCGCCATTGCGCTTCATTGCCTCTTCCAAGCAGTGGAGAAGCGCCTGCACTCCAGCGCTATCCAGCCGTCGAACTTGGGAACAGTCGAGTACCAGCCGTGGGCGGTCCGCTTTCAGCGAGGAATCAACCTCAAGCAGTAAATTGCGCGCTTGTTCTACGCTGAATTTTTCAGGCAGTTGCTTCACTACTACAGGTCTTCGGCTACTCATTGGGCTCACCGGGGCTCTAAAATTCCATCTTTCAACCCAACTGGGACCGAAAAAATGGTTCGTACACAGCGTTTAATCTATCGTCAGTGAGACTGTTGGTCTATCCGGTGCTGCCTGTAGAGCGATCTAGGGTTTGCATTAGTACCAAAGTCTAACCGCCCAATACTCAAGAACTTTGCAGAAGGCGCTCAAGTTCGGCTTCGGGGTCATGTATAAGATTTGTCACCCGATTTGCGCCGTATCGGCAAAGAGTAGAGAAATTAGTTTCATACCAACAACATTCGGTCATTCTGGGTGATAGCCCGCACAGGAAGCGAAGTTTTTGCATGGCTTCCGGGGAACTCATTGATGCTGCTACTAGACGATGATTTCCATCGAGAATGGTGAAGGGCTCGCTCTCGTTAAGACCGATAAGCAGGACGGCTCCTTCGGCATTATCCTGACGAAGCCATTCTTGCAGGGAGGCAATCTTTGCCAGAAAGGTCTTTACTGCAAGGTCGCGGCCGCGATAAGCACGGATGCGTTCGATCACGGCCGTGAGGGTAAAATTGCCACGCGCCAGTTTCCGCCAGAGCGCCCGCGGAAATACTCTGATCTGATCCAGATCCGCTGGTTTGATTTCCACCTCATACCATTCCGTACCCTTGGGCAACTCTCGCCACAGCGGAAGATGCCGGATAAATAACAGGGCGCGGCGCTTTGCATTTTCTGCGGGATCGTTAAGGCGCGGCTTGGTCACCAACTCGCGCAGGGACTCCTGATACTCCTCGAAGACTGCACTTTCGAAATCGCTCTTCAGGAATTCCGCAATAACTTCGTCTTCGGAGACGCGCCGAATAATTCTCATTCCAGTCGCCGCCGTCGCCGCCGGAATATTCACATCCTCCTCGGAACTCATCAGTGTCTTCCATAGGAACGGCACCGCGAGCACGAAAAGCAACGCTAACATCAACACCAGCTGTATCCAGATCACTTGCTGCAGTGACGAATGGAAGCGGCAAATGCCCGCAAACAGAACGGCGCTGAAAGCCAATTGCACCCAACTGGTATTCGCGATCTTGTAAGACATTTCGTAAGCAATAATTACTACGCTCAGGCAATAGATGACCGTAGCGGCTGCATACAAGGCCAGCAAGTACGGAAGACCATATTTGCCGGCGATGGAAAACTGAGATCCGAAAAGGGCCGTCCACAGCGCGGCTGGGGCCAGCCGCAGACCAACCGCAATGATTGACCCGATCCCTAGCACGAGCAGTAGCGAGATTACGAGGACGCTGTGGCCCTTTCTCTGCTCCCTTCGACTCCCTGCCATAAGTGGAAACATGGTATTGATCACCGCCGAGGAGAATGCAAAAACTACTCGACCCACCAACGCCACAGCGGCGTACAGGCCGGCTGCGGTGGGTGGAAAGAAATGCTTTACCAGCACAATGTCACAGTTGTTGATAAGAACTTGCCCGGTGAAAAAGACGATGGCTTGCAGCGCTTCACGAAACGCATCTGGCAGACGCAATTCGTTGGGAATCGACGCGGCGAGTTTGGGTACCGCGGCGAAATAGGCCATTGCTATGGCGGCCGCATTCGCGGCGATCACCCCGCGCACACCCCAGCCCAGGCTGATGCTCAGCAGCGATCCGCCCAGCCGTACCAAGCCTTCCAAAACGAGGTTGGCAGCCAGTCGCTGGAAGCCATAGGCGCCCTGGATGTAGCCGCGGCGCGCCCCCAGCGGTACATAGAAAGCTACGCCAATACTGAGCAGAACGATCAGCATGGGTGTCGGCAGGTTAAGATAGCTCGCGATAGCCCTCTGGAATAGCAGCAACAGCAGCCCAACGAAGATGCCGCACTTCCACGCGCCTTTGTGGAAGCCACGGTAGGCCGTGCTCTTGCCTTCCAATGTCGACTGCTGCGCAACCACCTTCGCGGACACAATCTGGAAAGACAGCGTAACGCAGGAAATTAGAATGAGAAGCGTGTAAACCGCGGTGGCATGACCGAACGCGGTCGGACCCAGAAACCGCGCGACTGCGATGTTGTATGCGAAATTGATTGCAGTGACGAGACCCGAACCCGTGAGCAGCACGAAACTGCCGGAAAGAACGCGGGCCTGCAAAGTCTTTACTTCAGGATTCGGATCGTTCAACACCGTTTGGGGCTCCAACTAAACTGAGTGGCTGGATTGCGTGCAATCACCAGGAGCTGTTTTTCTCGTTGGCAGAGTTTCTGATGCGAAAACTGATCGTTGGGATGCTCGCGGACAGCCGTTTACGAGCTTTAATTTCCGTAGCTTGCCAGCAACCTGGAGCACTCTCCTGCCCTCTAATAACAACGCATCATATGTTGAACATGGATCGTTACCAGGTGACTTTTGGCTTGGTGTTTGTCCTGCTGCTGCAGGGCTGCACCCACCCCGGCTTGCAACAGCAGACGCTGCGGCAGGGCGTTCCCGCCACTGGCGCTTCGCCGCGCCTGCTGGCGGTGTATGAACCGTGGTTTGGACATCCGCGTCACATCTCCGTAGGCTACTCGTCGCAGGATCCTGCGGTGATACAAAGACAGATTGAGCAAGCTAAAGCCATGGGAATTTCCGGCTTCGTCGTCGACTGGTATGGCGACCGCGAACCGCTGCTTGATCATGCCTACTCATTGATTCAAACGATTGCAGCGGAGAAAAACTTTCACGTGGCGATGATGTATGACGAGACGGATTATGAAAGCGCGCAGGCCACCGACGACGCGCTGATGTCTTTCAATGAATTCCATGAGAAGTATCTTTCTGCAAACTCTCCGGGTGTGCAGGCCTATGTCACCTATGAAGACCGACCTGTGATCTTTATTTTTCCCAAGGGTGGGCACACTGACTGGAAGCGGGTGCGCGAGGCGACGGCCCAATGGAATCCTGCTCCTTTGCTGATCTATGAAAATCGTACGACATCGTATACCGCCGACTTTGACGGCTTCTATGCGTGGGTGAACCCAGGGAAAAAGGGTTGGGCCGCGGATGGAAGCAATTGGGGCGAAGATTACCTGCGCGATTTCTATCGTAAAATGCGGTCGACGTATCCTGAGAAGATTGCAGTCGGCGCAGCATGGGCTGGGTTCGACGACACTAAAGCCTCGTGGAGTCTCAATCGCCACATGTCGCAGCGCTGCGGCGAAACCTTTGCAGACACGATGAAGATTTGGCGCCAGTACTACCCGCCAGACCAGCCCCTCCCTTTCATGTTGATTGCCACGTGGAACGATTACGAAGAAGGCACGGCGATCGAGCGTGGGCTGGCGAAGTGCGGCCCTGACTCGCAATCGCGGGCAGGGCAATAAACCCTTAACCAACTCAATAACAGTTTTGTCATCCCGAGCAACGCGAGGGATCTAGGTTTCTGCCTGCACGCTCAGTATCACTGCCGCAGGCAAACACCCAGATCCCTCACGTTGCGAGGATGACAGAGTGTTCTTGTAAGGATGACAGAGTGTTCTTGTAAGGATTGACTCAGTGCGCTTTGCAGTGATCTTGATTCATCACTACAAAGGAGACCAGGCTGGATTGAAATCACGGCTATGCGATTCGGTAGACTCTCTCCTGCTCGGTCTGCCGCCCGATGCCTACTGGAATCGAATTCAACTGCGAGGCGTAGTATACCTTATTGATAATCGACAGCGGACGGCTGCGTACTTCGTCGTACACGCGTCCGATGTACTCGCCAAGCACACCCATGCATAAAAGCATGAGCGCGCCTACCAGAAAGATCGCGGCGCTCACACCAAACGCCACGGAATTGATCGGCGCGTGTGATGCCAAAGTGGAGATGCCAAGAATTACCGCCATAAGAACAGACAAGCCCGCTAATGCAAAACTCATGCGCAGAGGCTTGTAGCTGAAACTGGTAATTGCATCCATCGCGTACTTAATCCGGCTCATGAAGGAAAGCTTACCTTCCCCGCCCGCGCGATCTTGACGATCGTAGTAGACGATGCCGGTTTTGTAGCCCACCCAGGCGCGCAGTCCGGGCAAATATCGATTGCCTTCGCGCAGTGAATTAATCGAATCCACCGCCTGTCGATCGAGCAGGCCGAAAATTCCCGCATTCAGCGGAATGGGATAGTCAGAAAGCGCTCCGAGCACTCGATAAAATAGCGGGAACAATGCCGCCAGCACCTTGCGGCTTTCC
>Ga0185299_10005091_pt1 | contig 15180 bp, 11 predicted proteins | sample PaiPotPPA55metaG_FD_128002 | JGI IMG/M metagenome (GOLD analysis project Ga0185299, IMG submission 128002) | Iron sulfur acid spring bacterial and archeal communities from Banff, Canada, to study Microbial Dark Matter (Phase II) - Paint Pots PPA... ...
TCATGGGCAGGAACCGGATGAACAAGTAGAACAGTGTTGTGAACAAGCCCATTGTCCCGATGAACGTCATCCAGTCCCATCGCGTCGGGTAGTACATTCCCCACGAAGACGGTATGAAATCGCGATGCAGGCTGATTACCACGATCACGAAACGCTCGAGCCACATTCCGACATTGACGACGATTGCTATCGTGAACAGTGCCGGCACGCTCCTCCGAACCTTCGGAGACCACAGAAACTGCGGAATGGCGATGTTGCACAAAATCAATGACCAGTACAGCACCGCGTAGGGGCCGCTGAACCGGTTGATGAACGCGAAGCGATCGAATTGATCTCCGCTATAAAACGCCGTAAACGTTTCCATCATGTAGCCGTACGCCACGATTAAACCGGTCGCCAGCATCACTTTCGCCATGTTGTCGAGGTGGCGCATGGTGATGAAATCTTCGAGGTGATAATACTTGCGGATGGGAATCGATAGCGTCATTACCATCGCGAAGCCCGAGTAAATCGCGCCCGCCACGAAATACGGCGGGAAAATCGTTGCGTGCCAGCCGGGCACTATCGCGGCGGAGAAGTCCAGGCTTACGACTGTGTGCACGGAAACTACCAGCGGCGTCGCAAGTCCTGCCAGCAGCAGCGAAGCGGTTTCGTAGCGCGACCAGTGGACTGCGGACCCACGCCACCCCATCGCGAATATCCCGTAGACAATTTGCGCCGCGCGGTTTTTAGCTCGATCCCTCAATGTGGCCAGGTCTGGGATCAGCCCCACGAACCAAAAGAGCAACGACACTGTTGCGTACGTAGACACCGCGAACACGTCCCAAACCAGCGGGCTGCGGAACTGCGGCCACATCCACATCGGATTTGGATACGGCATCATGTAATAGGCCAGCCACGGCCGGCCCATGTGCAGCAGCGGGAACATTCCTGCACAAGCTACGGCGAACAGCGTCATCGCCTCAGCAAACCGATTGATCGAAGTGCGCCATTTTTGGTGCAGAAGGAGGAGAATCGCGGAGATCAGCGTGCCCGCGTGACCGATTCCAATCCACCAGACAAAGTTAACGATCGCAAACGCCCAGCCGATGGGAATGTTGATGCCCCAAATCCCCACGCCCTTCATCAGCAGGTAGGTGACGGCGACGAAGAACATCATCAAAAGGCAAAAGCCGATCCCAAACCCGATCATCCAGCCCTTGCTTGTACCGCGGCCGAGCACGATCGAGCTGATTTTCTCGGTTACGCTTCCAAAGGTCTGGCCAGGCTCGAGGAACGGATGAGCCTCACTTGCTTGGTTTGGGTTTGGATTGTGTGGGCTTTCGGAAGCCACGCAGCGTCCCCAGCACTTCTTTAGGGTGAATAGCGAAATGCCAGAAGGGGCATCGATGGCGCGCATCGCCGTCCCCAGAACGACAGCGGCGATCCGCGATCCGAAGTGCACCGGGCGTGAAACCTAACGCTAGATCGCCGCGTTCACTGACGCGAAGTGATTTCGCGTCTTCCCAGCTACTTTGGAAGGCGATAGCATAAGACTCTAAGGCCTACGACGCAAGCCCCAGTCCAAGATTTTCTCGTTGGGAATTATGAACGAAACGTAACCGCACAAATCTTAATCTGTGCGGCAAAGCACCGTGAGGCGGGGATCGACCAATAGCCGCGTGGGGCGCACTCCGATGACAAAATGAAAACGCGTCTCAGGTCCCGTCGTCACCACTACTCCCAAGCGCTCGGACTTTCCCGCCGGGCGCGCCGCATAGATCGGTATTGCCGCGGTGAACTCGTCTTCGACTCGAGTCTGGAGCAACTTGCCCGTCACCATAAATTGCTGCCCATGCGGTTTCACTTGGAATTCAATCTTATAATGCGGAATTCCTGTTTCTCGCACCCATTGTGCGAAGAACCAATCGATTTTGTGTGTGCCTTCTAAGTCCATCGCCGGCGTTATTCGCCTTTCAATGGCCCGCTCGAAATCCTCCGTCGAAAAAGAATGGAAGCGATTTTCCGTCAGGACGGAGCGCAACAGGTCCCGGAATCGACCGTCAGGATCCTTTGCCGCCGGCTCGCTCATCATCCCGCGCAGCATGTGGATCACCCACGTTCCCTTGCCGTAGACGATGGTTTCGTACGCGCCGGGAGTTTTTGACGAGTTCAACCGGAAGCCCAGGCTCAGTGGCCCCGCCTCATCCACCGTTTCGGCCGTTCCCGGCGTCTTCGCTGTCAATTGATCGCGGAATTGCTCGAGCCATGCAGACAGCCGGTGTCCATTCGGCTTTCTCGAATCCGAGTAAAGAATCGAGAGGTAGTTCGCCATGCCTTCTTCAATCCATGCGTCCCGGTACGAGGCCGAAACCACCACGTTCCCCCACCATTGATGCGCGACTTCATGAAACGGCATCAGTTCGCGCGCTTCCTCCCGAGCGATATCGCCAATTCCCGCCAGGACCTCTGCTTCGGACGGCAGGAATGCGAGCGTCGAGAGGTAAACCAACTCAGGCCACCCTTGTCCGAAGGAACCGGGAATTTGCGAGATGTCCAGATGATCGAAAGGAAACGGCCCATTCAGTTTTTCGAAAAATTGAATGGAATCGGAAACCTGGCCGCCCAGACGCTTTAATACTTCGGCGGGACTCGGCGCAGGAGGCGCCGCGGGCGGTGCCAGCATCGGATCGTTGCTCACAGACGGAAATAGCACCGGCGGGCCGAGTGACCGGGGCGGTGGAGCGTTCAGGTTATTGTGTAAGCGTTCCAGAATCGCGTCTTCGAGCTGCCGATTCGCGTAGAGCTGAATTTTCGGCGTTCCGTTTCCGGCCGTTTCCGTTTTGTATTCGCCGAGATTGAATCCCGCTACGGCGAATGGTACCCCGGATTGCCAGCGGCCGGATTTTGCGTCGCCGTCCTCGTGTGATTCCGTCTTAGTTCCCGTTGCCACCAGCGTGAACCGCTTCGGCCAGCGAAAGCTCAGATCGAACGGAACGAAGCGGCTGCCTCCGGCATTGGCGTACCACGTCCCGTGCTCGCCCACGAATTCAACCCCGTTTCCTGCGTCGCTGATCACGCCCCCGTGGTACGACACCTGTAATTGGAAATCCTCTCCCGCCTTTGAGGCGGCCGGAAGCACGACGAGGAGGGAATCGTTTCCACGTCGCAGAATATCGCGCCGGCTCAAGTCCTCGTTTTGGAAGTAAACAAGAGGCTGCCCGTCGCTGAATTGGATTTGCTCCACTGCTAGATTGCGTGAAAGTTCGAGTGAAACAACGCGCTCGCCCGCGCGCAGAGTTTTCAGATGCAGGGTCGTCTTGCCCTTAAGAGTGAGGTCCTCGGCGATTGTTGTATCCACGTGGTAATCGATGGACGCAAACAGTTCCACCGGCTTCGCCGGTGCGTCCGCCGCCTTGAACGATGCCCATACGTCGTACACGCGCGCACCGTTCCGCAGACGCGGCTGGCCAAACAGAACCTGCTCGTCTCGTCGGCTATCGACCAGGATGTCGAAGACACCGGAGGGATCGCTGTCCACTCCCGCGTAAAAATACGGGAGTGGGTCCCTCGCAAGCCAGTCACACATCGTTCGCAGTGAGTGCCAGGGATTCAGCCCAATTACCGCGGATGCCCATCCTTGCGCAAATTCGGGATCACTTGCCGGGGTGGAAGCAGAGGCATCAAGTTCCTGCTGGATTTCCGATGCCGTGTCGTCGGTGAATCGAAAGTAAGCGCGCGAAAATGTTTTGTCGAGAATGGGCACGCCAACGAACTGCGCGAGCGACCGTCGCTCACCTCGATCGCGCGGAGTCGCAAAAACATGCCCCCGGCCGCTGAATACGGCTCCGACGATTCGTCCTCCCGGCGGCAGAAGGAAGGCGAGTTTGCCCTCCGTCAATTCCAGGCTCACGATGTCTCGGCGCAGATGGATTTCGTGCACCGTATATACGCTCCCCGCGTCCGGATGCACTTGGTTAAGCGTTTGATACAGCGCCCGAGGTTCCCCCGTCTGCGCGGCCCGCGTAGCAAGGGTTCCGGCCCCACCTGCCCGCATTGAAGATAGGCGGGGTGCGGCGCAAAGTAATGCAGCGAACGTCAGAGCGAGAATCGCGTACGGTGAACGCCGCTCCGAAATCCGCATATTTTCGACTGTACAACTTAGGACATCGGGCTTCAAGGACTGCTGCTGGGTGTCGCGCACGGCTTGATAAAATTGAGAGGTGCGTGGCGCCGCGCTAATCGCGATTCTGTCCCTACTCTCCGTGTCCGCTGCGGCAGCTGACACAATCGTCTTAAAAAATGGCCGGCGAATCATCGCTTCAAGCGTCGTCGAAAAGGGCGATCGCGTCACCTATGAGACTCGCGCTGGCCAGATGTCCATCCCAAAATCCATCGTGGCCCGCATCGAGCACGATGATTTTGCCACGGATCTATCGCCTAAAGCCGTGACCGAGCCCCCCGTTTCCGCGCCGCAGATCCAAGTGGTTCGTGGGTACGAGGACGTTGCGCAACTCGCCGTTCACGACGGCTCGATCGACCTCGCCTACGTCGCGCGACTCGAAATGGACGCGAGATCGAACTCCACCGTATCGATTGAAAAGGTTAGTGCAGCGCATTTCGCCGCTGCGCAGTTTCTCGCGGTTAAGGGCGAAACCGAATTGGCGATCGACCACTACCGCCGCGCCCTCTCCTTCGCTCCCGAAAACGTCGGCTTACTGCTGAATCTTGCCGTTCTCTATCTCGAAAAGAGCCAGTTCACCACCGCTCTCGACCCGCTCGAACGCGCCCGCCGCGTGGCACCCGATTCGCCCGATGTTGCAAAGCTCACGGGTTGGGCGTACTACGGCTCAAACAAAATCGATCGGGCAGTAGAGGAATGGGAGCGCGCTCAAAAGCTTCGTCCAGACTCGGAAGTTGAGCACGCTCTCGAAAAGGCAAAGCGCGACAAAGCCGAAGAAGAAGGCTATCGCGAAGGCCAGACGGCCCACTTCACGCTCAAGTACAACGGTAGCGCCACGCCGGCCCTTGCCCGCGGAATCCTCCGCGCTCTCGAACAAGATTTCAACGATATCGAATCGCAGCTCGATTACACGCCTCGCGAGTCCATCGCCGTAATTCTCTACACGAACGAAAAATTCGCCGACATAACCCGCGCTCCAAGCTGGGCCGGCGCGCTCAATGACGGACGCATTCGCATTCCAGTGCAGGGCCTTGACGGCGTTTCGCCAGACCTTGCTCGCGTTTTGCGTCATGAACTAACCCACAGTTTCGTGGGCCAGAAAACCCAGGGCCGCGCACCCACGTGGGTGCAGGAGGGTGTCGCGCAATGGATGGAAGGACGCCGCAGCATTGACTCAGCCGGGATGGTTCTCGATGTCTTAGGGCAACCCGGAGCGCCGCGCCTGCAAATGCTCGAAGGCTCGTGGATGGCGTTGCCGGGCAGCGCTGCATCGTTCGCCTATGCGTGGTCGCTCGCCGTGATCGAGTCTGTCGTTCAGTCGGGCGGCATCAGCGACGTCAGCCGTCTTCTCGACGCCATCGCCGCTTCCGCATCTATTGAAGAAGCGCTGCGTCAGTCGCTCCACTCCGACTATACCGATCTTGAGCAGCAAACCCTTGTCTTCCTCCGCCGCGAATACGTCCGTTAAAGGGTAGCCAGAAGCCCCGCAATCAGGGCAGCGCGCTCTACCAGCGCCCGAATCACAACATGTTCCCGGGGACTGTGCGCTCCATCACCGACCGAGCCTAGTCCATCGAGCGTCGGCACTCCAAGCGCCGCGGTAAAATTTCCGTCGGATCCTCCACCGGTAGCCACTTCACCGAGAGGCAATCCCATTTCCCGCATCAGCGCGCGCGCGCGATGAAACAACGCGCGCACGGCAGACGTCCGCTCAAGCGGAGGCCGATTCGAACCGCGGCGCACCTCCACGCGCGCCCCTTTAAGGATCGGCTTCAAACCTCTCAACTTTCGATCGATGTCCCGGCCATCCGCCGCCCGCGCGTAACGAATATCAACCTCCGCGCGCGCATGCTCGGGCACAACGTTCGTCACCGTCCCGCCTTCAATAACGGTTGCTTGCACGGTAATGCCGCGCTTCGGATCGTTCAGCCGAATGAGCCTCTCGACTTGCAACGCAAGTTCATGCACTGCGTTAACGCCTTTCTCCGGATCGATCCCCGCATGAGCTGACCGTCCCGTCACTATAATGCCGGCTCCTCCTACTCCCTTGCGCGCCGTCTTCAGCTGCCCATCACTGCCAAACGAAGGCTCAAGCACCAAAACCGCGTCGCTCCTTCGCGCTTCATTTTCAATCATAGCGCGCGACGTCTCGCTCCCAATTTCTTCGTCCGAAGTCCACAGAAACACGATTCGCTTCCCCGGCTCGACTCCTACCGCTCGCAACGCATCTACCGCCGCCAGCGCGAGGACGATTCCGCCCTTCATATCAAATGTTCCCGGCCCCCACGCGCGACCGCCGGAAACTCGAAACGGCATTTTGCGGGTCGTCCCCAGCGGATACACCGTGTCGATGTGGCCTAGCACCATAATCTGTCCCGCCGGACTTCCTTTTCCAAGGAACACCTCGGCCCGTACATGGTCGCCTCGCGTCGCTTGACGCAGAACTCTCACCTTGGCCCCGCGCTTCCGCCATTCGCTCGCAACGATTCTTCCCAGGCGATCCACCGCAGCCTTGTCGTGGCTGGGGGATTCGCACTCGACGAATCGCTCGAGCAGACCAAGCATTTCTCTCTCTCGGTCCTTCAGCTCGCGCAGAATCTTGCGCATTTCCAATCTCGTTTCGCTCATCGCGCGGCTATGCTATCAGCCGTTTCCAGCCCCGACAACGCCCATTCCGCCCTGATTCCCACCTTCGCGTGTTTCGTATAGAATTGTTCGATTGCGCGGCCACAAACAGAGACAGGTACAGTCACGCTGAGGTCACAGATGATCCTCGACATTACCGGGATCCAGAGCATCCTCCCACACCGCTATCCGTTTCTGCTGGTCGATGGGATCCTGGAAATGGAACCAAAGAAGCGGATTATCGGAATTAAAAATGTGTCCGTGAACGAGCCCTATTTTCAGGGGCATTTTCCTGGAAAACCGATTATGCCGGGTGTTCTGATTCTCGAGTCGATGGCGCAAACGGGCGGTCTCTTGTTGTTGCAGGAAATTCCGGATCGCGAAAACAAACTGCTGTACTTTGTCGCCATCGACAACGCGCGTTTTCGCCGGCCCGTCGTTCCCGGCGATCAGTTGCGCCTCGATATGAAAGTGGTCGCCTGGCGCGGGAATTTCTGCAAACTAGAAGGCCGTGCATCCGTCGGTGGCGCGCTCGCCGCGGAAGCGACGCTCATGTGCATGATGGTAGACCGGGACGCCGAGCCAAACGCGTCTGTTGAGCGCGCCGAACCCGTAGAGAAGGCGCGATGAACAAAGCCGTGGCGAGTGTGAGCCGAGCGAATGAAATCGACTCGCGCGCCGTCATTTCATCGAGCGCCAGGATCGGCTGCGGCGTGCGAATTGGAGCCTACGCCGTCGTCGGTGACGATGTCGAACTGGGCGACGGCTGTGTCCTGGATCCTCACGCACTCGTTAAAGGACCCGCGCGACTAGGCCGCATGAATCATTTGTATTCATTTTGCGCCATTGGCGGCGATCCGCAGGACCTCACCTTCGCGGGCGAACGCGTATCTCTTGAGGTCGGGGACGAAAACGAATTTCGCGAATTTGTCACCGTAAGCCTCGGCACTAAAAAGGGCGGCGGCGTCACACGGATCGGCAGCCACAATCTCATCATGGTTTATGCGCACATCGGCCACGATTGCCAGATCGGCGACCACACGATCTTCGTCAATAACGCAACTCTCGCCGGCCACGTCTCGGTCGAAGATTACGCCCAGGTAGGTGCGTTCTGTCCCGTTCATCAATTTTGCCGCATCGGCCGCCACGCGTATATCGCCGCCCACACCGTGATCACGCAGGACGTTCCGCCTTTCTCGAAAATCGTCGCACCCCGCGACACGCGCTGCTATGGCGTGAACTCAGTGGGGCTGGAACGCAGCGGATTTTCTCCTGAGCGCATTCAATCCATCGAGCAGGCCTATCGCTTCCTCCTCCGTTCGAAGCTCAATACCACCCAGGCCATCGAAAAAATGCGCGAAACCCTCTCCGGCTCCGAGGACGTCTTAACATTGATTCAGTTTATCGAGTCGACGGCCGATCGCGGCCTGACCAAGTAGAAACTCCATGGCCGCGACACCTGAAAACAATTCGGGGCATTGGGGACTCATCGCGGGAAACGGCGACTTCCCTTTCTTGGTTCTTGAGGGCGCGCGAAGCCGCGGCATCGAGATGGCCGTAGTCGCCATTCGCGAAGAGGCCTCCCCTGCGCTCGAGCGCGCTTCCAAGCGATTACATTGGGTGAGCCTCGGCGAGCTCAGCCGTACAATCGAGTTACTGCATCAGGAAGGCGTCAAGCACGCCGTAATGGCTGGCCAGGTGAAGCACAACAAGATTTTTAGCTCGATTAAGCCTGATTGGAGACTCGCGAAACTCTTGTTTTCGCTACCCTCGAAGAATACGGACTCGCTCATAGGCGCAGTGGCTAAAGTGCTTCAAGGCGAAGGCATAGAACTCGTGAATTCGACGGAATTTCTGGGGCCTCTTCTGCCGGCGCCGGGAGTTCTCACGCGTCGCGCTCCCGATGAATCCGAAGCCGCCGACATTGCCTACGGGCGACAGGTCGCCATGCAAATCGCAGGCGTCGATCTCGGGCAAACAGTCGTCATACGCGACCGCGCCTGCGTTGCCATTGAAGCCATGGAAGGCACCGACGAAACGATCGAGCGCGCCGCACGCATCGTTGGCGGCCAGCGCCTCGTGGTCATCAAAGTGAGCAAGCCGCAGCAGGATATGCGTTTCGACGTTCCGGTGATTGGCGCAAAAACCATCGAAGTAATGCGCCGCGCGAACGCCACCGCACTGGCGATCGATGCCGGCCGGACACTGCTCCTTGACCGCGATGCGCTACTAAGCGCCGCCAATGAAACGGCCATCGCCATCGAAGCTTTCGCTTGCGAAGGAAGAATTTAAGCTACTAATCGTGCCTGACAAGCCCATCCGCGTAGCGGTCGTAGGCGTAGGCGAATTCGGACGCAATCACGTCCGTGTCTGGCGTGAGCTGGCGAACAGCGCCGAATTCGCAGGCGCCATCGAGCTCGCCGGGGTCGTCGACGAGAACTCCGCTCGTGCCCAGCAAGTTGCCTCCGAATTTGGCACATGCGTCATTCGCGATGGGTATGCACTCGTCGCGGAACGCATCGACGCGGTCAGCCTCGCCACACCCACAAAAGAACACGCGCGCGTCGGCTGCATGTTGCTGGATTCCGGGCTCGACGTTCTCGTCGAGAAGCCCATTGCGTCAACCGTTGGCGAAGCTAACGGATTAATCGCCTCGGCCAAACGCCGCGAGCGCATCCTCCAGGTTGGCCACGTCGAGCGTTTCAATCCTGCCGTCGCTGCCGCTCAAAAGATTGTTTCCCACCCGATGTTTTTTGAGGTCCATCGCCTCGGTATCTTCACGCCGCGCAGCCTCGATATCGACGTCGTCTACGACGTGATGATTCATGACCTCGATATTCTTCTCTCTCTCGTGAACGCGCCAGTCACGGATTTGAAAGCAGTGGGCATCCCGGTAATCACCGACAAAGTGGACATCGCCCATGCGCGCCTTGAATTCGCCACCGGTGCCGTTGCAAACCTCACCGCCAGCCGTGTCTCCACCGAGCAGGTTCGCAAGATGCGCTTTTTTCAGCAGCACGAATACATCTCGCTCGATTTTGCCCGGCGCGACGCACTTCGCGTTCGCGTTGACACCACCGCCGCGCAGCCGCAAATTGGTTTCGAGAAACTACCGACGACGTCCGAGGAGCCGCTGAAAGCTGAGCTTCGCGCATTTGCCGACTCCGTTCGCACGCGCAAGGCTCCGGCTGTCGATGGCGCTGCCGGCCAGCGCGCGCTTGAACTGGCCGACCGCGTTGCGGCGGGCATCCTCGACCATGCCCGCCGCGTCGAACTGACCGGCGCTCTCCCACAGGCAGCTGAATGATTCCGCGCACCCTGGTTCCGACCGACGTCCGTCCCCTCGCCCCCGGCGCGGAGAGGAAGAACGGCCATCGCCTAACCACGTATATGGACGACCGCACCGTCGTCCCGCCGGATCTTTCCGACGCGCCGCCGCTCGATGGCAAAACCACAATCCCATCGCATCTTCCGCTCGGCGTTCTCGTCGATCGCACGCTAGTCCCTCGTGGCATGGCGGTAAAGCCATATGAGAATACTCGGCCGCTCTCCGAATCTGTTCCGCTCGCCATTCTCGATTCGCGCGTCGTTGTCCCAGCGTATGTCGAACCGACTGTGGCCGAGGAACGAAAGGATTTCGAGCGCACACCCCAAATGACGGCGCAATTGCGCGAAGTCATTGAACCCGACATTTTCATGACCGGCGACGCGAATCTACTCATGGAGCCGGAACCCGGCCGCGACACGAAGTCCAACGTTTTTACGCAGTTCAGTTCCGTTCTCGTCCACATCGGCTTGATCATTTTCATTATTTTCATTCCCAGACTTTTTCCTGCTCACGTTCCCACCACCAGCGAAATTGAACTGGCACGTAATCAGCTCGGCCTCACCTACATACGGCCCTATCTTGGCGAAACGTCGAAGTCTCCCGCTCCTGCGGGCCCAAAAGTTCGCATCGACAAGAAAACCTTGAACACCGCAGCTCCTCCGCGGCCCGAAACGCATTTCCCCACGCCGCCCGCGCCTTCCGAATCCGCGCCACCCGATTTGCCCGCTGCGCCCACGCCGCATACGACAGTGAATCCCAATCCACCGGCGGCCGCGCCACCCACAACTCCTCAGCCCTCGCAGATACAGCCGTTGCCGACTCCCACTCCCGGCAAACTGAATCTCCAGCTGCCCAACTCATCGCCCGGCCGCGCGATTCAGGACCAGCTTTCGGACGCGGTGAAGCACAGTAGCGGAGGCGGAACGTACACGCAAAGTGGCAACGTCCCGCGAGGCGCTGGATCGGGTGGTGGTGGCGGAGGAGGCGGTGGTCTCGGAGTCGGCAACTCCGTCTCCATTCTTACACCCACCGAAGGAGTGGACTTTTCTAGCTATATCACTCGCATGCTCGCCACGATCAAGCGGAATTGGATTACGGTCATGCCTGAGTCCGCCATGATGGGCGAACAGGGAACGGTCTTCATTACGTTTCAAATTAATCAGGACGGCGGCGTCCCCGGTCCCGACCCCACCCTCGAACGCACCTCCGGCAAAGACCCGCTCGACACTGCTGCCATGTCCGCCATCAAGACTTCCAATCCGTTTGATCCGCTTCCCTCGCAGTTCCACGGCCCGTTTATCCGCCTCCGCATCGTTTTCTTGTACAATCCGCCCCGAGGTTGGGATTACTCCAAGTTGCCGTGAAGCCGAATCGGACCCAAGTCCTGGGCGCAATCCTCCTCGCCGCCCTAGCTCTGCTCGTCCTTCTCCTGCGTTACTTCAAAGTTTTCGGCTCCTAGGTCCATCCGCACCGCGGCGAGACAATCAATCCTGTGCGACCCGCTATCTCTCCCGTAAAATGCCCAGACGCAATGGCCACTCCTTCGCCAAGCAATGCCGCCACTCTCCCGCCCCTCGTCGTCATCCTCGGCCCTACTGCGTCCGGTAAATCGGCTCTCGCTATTTCGCTTGCAGAAAGCCTCAACGGCGAGATCCTCATTTGCGATTCAACCCAGATCTATCGCTATTTCGATATCGGCACTGCCAAGGTCCCAGTCGCTGCTCAGCGAAATATTCCGCATCACCTCGTGGACCTAACTGAGCCGCAAGAAGTTTTCACCGCTGGCGACTACCGCCGTCGCGCCGAAGAAGTCCTCGCGGCCGTGCGCCTGCGCAAAAAACTCCCAATCGTCGTCGCCGGAACAGGACTCTATCTCCGCGCGCTGCTCGAGGGCCTTTCCGAAGCGCCCGCGCGCTCCGAAGCACTCCGCGAACGGCTCCGCCGCAAATCGACGCAGCGCGGCCCAAAACATCTCCACCGAATTCTCGCGCGTCTCGATTCCGAAGCCGCCGCACGCATCGCTTCGCGCGACACCCCGAAAATCATCCGCGCCATCGAGTTGCGCATCCTGGTAGGAAAATCCGTGGGAGAAATTCATCGCGCGGGCCGCACCGCGCTCGAAGGTTACGAAGTAAGAAAAATCGGCCTTCTGCCTTCGCGCCAAGCCCTCTACGCGCGCATCGACGCCCGCGTCGAATCCATGCTGGCCGCAGGCTGGCTCGACGAAGTCCGCCAGCTAATCGCTCGTGGCGTCCCCGTCGACGCCAAGCCGTTCCAGTTCATCGGCTACTCCGACCTGCGCGCTCACTTCGAAGGTCGTCTCGCGCTTCCCGACGCTGTCGCTCAAATCCAGCAAGCCACCCGCCGCTTCGCAAAACGCCAGCTCACCTGGTTCCGCAAAGAGCCAAATGTCACTTGGCTCAACAATTTCGGCGACGACCCGACCACAGTCTCCGCCGCCATCGAATCCCTGCGCTGATCGTTCAACGCCCCCGTCAAGCTATTCGGAACTGCTCGTTGCGGAAACGGATCGACGCGAAAACGCCAAGCGCGAGGAAAAGCACAAGAACCACAAGCTGGGTCGGCTTGAACGGCGGTTCGGACTGCGTTGGAGCCATCGCCTTCAGCCCCGGCACCTTCTCAAAAAGTTGAATGACGAAAACAAAAACATTCAGGTAGAGCGCAATCACGGACGTGATTACGTAAGTCCGGCGCCATCCGCCAGCCAGATGCCGGCTGTAGCGTGCGAAAATCGCTATAGCCAGCACGATTAACGACAGCACGCCCACCGCGTACGACGGCAAGGATCCGTGGTATGGAAAGAGGAATCCGGTAACGCTCGTCAAGACCGTGGTTGCAAGAAATACTTCTGTCAGACCGTCAAACCGTTTTGCAGCCAGCATCCCGAGCGCGACGATCAATCCCGACCCGATCCCGACCAAACTCAACAGAACGTGCACGAAAGTGAATGTCGTCATACCGAATATCATGCCGCGCGTCCCTCCATCTGATGAATCTCCGCCCTTTGGTGCAGCCGGACTGTCTGCGGACGATGATCGAGGAAAACTCGGTCACGCCGACGCTGTGGTTGCCGCGCCTTTGAAGAATGCCATTAAGTCGGCATTGATTTGGTCCGCGTTGGTTGCGGGCATGCCATGCGGAAATCCCGGATAGACCTTCAGCGTTGAGTTCTTCAGTAACTTCGCAGACAGCGGACCCGCGGCGACGATTGGCACAATCTGATCGTCGTCACCGTGCATCACCAGCACCGGTATGTCGATTTTCTTCAGGTCTTCTGTGAAGTCTGTCTCCGAAAACGCCTTGATGCAGTCGTAATGCGCTTTGACACCTCCCATCATGCCCTGCAACCACCAGTGCTCGCGGATACCCTCCGAAATCTTTGCGCCCGGGCGGTTGTATCCGTAAAACGGCAGTGTGATGTCCCGGTAGAACTGCGGCCGGTTGGCCGCGAGTGCAGCGCGAAGGCCGTCGAAGGCTTCGATGGGCTGGCCCGTCGGGTTCTTTTCTGTCTTCAACATAAGCGGCGGCACGGCACTGATTAACACCGCCTTGGAAACACGCTTGGCACCGTGGCGGCCCAGGTAGCGCGCGACTTCGCCACCACCGGTCGAGTGCCCGACCATTGTCGCGTCCTTCAGATCGAGCTTTTCAAATAACGCTGCGAGATCGTCCGCGTAGGTATCCATCTCATTGCCATCCCACGTCTGGCTGGAGCGCCCGTGACCTCGCCGGTCGTGCGCAATCACGCGATAGCCCCGTTGCCCGAAGAACAACATCTGCCCGTCCCAATCGTCCGCGCTCAGCGGCCACCCGTGGCTGAAGACGACCGGCTGCCCTTTGCCCCAATCCTTGTAATAGATCTCCGTCCCGTCTTTTGTTGTAATAGCCGCCATGGGATGACCTCCTCTTTTCTTGACCGCCTTGCCAGCGGCATTATGGAGCAAACGTCCGCGATTCGACAAGATATTCACCTTGCCGAACTCGCCCGAGCCGCGGGGCGCATGTGCGGACGGGTTTCTCCGCGGGAGATTCAGGTATTGGGACCACAAGTCGGAAAAAGATAAAAGTGGTGTTGCCGAAAGGCGTGCGAGGTTATTTTGCTGGCGCGCGAGGTGCGCGCCAGCGACGACCCAGTGCGGGAATGATCGCACCGCCGAGATTGGCTAAGTTGGCGTCGGGGAACGGCGCGCGAGCTGCTTGGGGGTTCAGCGAGCGGAAGAAAGTTCTTAGAAAGCGGCCGAATGCGTCAAGTTTTTCGCGGAAGCTGAAGTGCAGCGCCCGGCCGTTGGCGCGAACGACGAGAAGAGTGACATCGTCGGCTGCGAGATTTTCGGGGAACCGCTCGCTGACTTCCTGGAGAAGCGATGGGATGAGTCTCTCCGCGGGAACGTCGCCGAGCAGATTGACGATGCGCAGCAGGCCGTCTTCGCCCAGCATTTTGCCGTCGGCATCGCAGGATTCTATCAGCGCGTCGGTGTAATTGATGAGGCAGTCCCCGGGGGCGAGTTCTAAATCGACCTGCTCGTAATCGGCGATTTGAAACATCCCGAGGGGAATGTTGCTCAGCCCCTTCTTTTCGGGATGGTCGTGATGGCCGAGAAGCGACCACCGGCCATCGACGGAACGAAAGAGAAGCGGGCGGGGATGGCCGGCGTTGCAAAGAGAGAGGCGGCGACTGGGCTCGAAGAACGTGGTAACAACAGCGGTGGCAAAACTACCGTGAGTCGACAGTGCTGTGAACTGCTCGTTGAGGAGGCGAACGAATTCTTTCTGGTCCAGCCGATTGACAAAGCGGCGCATCAACGTGCGCAGGTCGGCTGCGGTGGACGCAACGGTTTGGCCGTGGCCGGAAACGTCGGCGAGGAGCATGCGGCTGATGCGGCCGGTGGCGCAACTCGAAACGTAGTAAACATCGCCCCCGCGCGGGGCCTCGCCGTACGGCTTGCTGTAGACCCAGACATCGAGGCCGCTCAACTCGACACCCCTGGAAGCGAGCTGGCTGCCGCCCCAGACTTCCATGCACTGCATGTGCTGCGCGGGCGAA
>Ga0185299_10005092_pt1 | contig 15179 bp, 10 predicted proteins | sample PaiPotPPA55metaG_FD_128002 | JGI IMG/M metagenome (GOLD analysis project Ga0185299, IMG submission 128002) | Iron sulfur acid spring bacterial and archeal communities from Banff, Canada, to study Microbial Dark Matter (Phase II) - Paint Pots PPA... ...
TGTTCAGACGTGAAATGCCGCACACAATTTCCCGGTCATTTCGAGCGCCTTCGTGCCCCCATGGTAGCCGAGCGCAGTTTAGGCGGCTGGGAAACAGAGGTCGCTGCTGTCGAAAGTGATACGACCCGGTATCAAGTCGCGTTTGCAGCAATAGAAACTGTCGGGGTGGATGGATCGGAATGGCGCTGCCGAGCAGGAAATGGCGGAGAGGGTGGGATTCGAACCCACGGTTGAGTTTCCCCAACACACGCTTTCCAAGCGTGCTCCTTAAACCGCTCGGACACCTCTCCGCGGCGTGCTGTGTTCAGGAGCGTAACAAATTGGCAGCGGAGCGGCAAACCCACCTGAAAGATAGGCCCAGTGGATCGACTGGCCATGTCGACACAAAAAATAGCCGGCGGCCCAAGTAGTTCGAGCCGCCGGCAGATTGTCACTCAAGCGACTTTGGTCAGAGTTTTACCGTGACGGTTTTGACCTCGGTGTAATTCTGCAGCGCGTATTCGCCAAGTTCGCGGCCAATGCCCGATTGCTTATAACCGCCAAACGGAGCGGCAGCATCGAACACGTCGAAACAATTCACCCATACCGTTCCCGCGCGCACCGAATTCGCAATCGCGTGGGCCTTACCGATGTCGCGAGTCCACACCGCGGCTGCCAGACCGTAGAGGGTCTTGTTGGCTCGGTCAACAACTTCGTCCAGATCCTTGAAGCGCAGAATCGACATGACCGGCCCAAAGATTTCCTCCTGGGCTATTTTCATGTTGTCCTGCACGTCACCGAATATCGTCGGCTCGATGAAATAGCCTTTGTCGCCGACGCGGTTTCCGCCCGCAAGCAACTTGGCATTGTCCTTTTTTCCGGCATCGATATAGCCCATTACTTTATTGAACTGATCGCTGTCCACTTGAGGCCCTTGTTCTGTCTTCTTGTCAAAAGGATCGCCCACCGTCCGCCGCTTCGCCCGCGCCACGCTCTTTTCGACAAATTCGTCGTAGCACTTTTCCTCGACGAAAAGACGCGAGCCCGCGCAGCAGCATTGCCCTTGATTGAAGAACAGAGCTTGATGCGATCCCTCGATGGCCTGGTCCATATCGGCATCGGCAAACACGATATTTGGACTCTTGCCGCCCAGCTCAAGTGTTACGCGCTTGAGATTTGAAGTAGCCGCCGCTTGCATAATCACGCGGCCGATCTCTGTTGAACCGGTGAATGCAACTTTGTCCACGTCCATGTGATTGGCGATGGCCGCGCCAGCGGTCGGACCGTAGCCGGGCAACAGATTCACCACGCCTGGCGGGAAACCAGCTTCAACAAGCAGTTCACCCACTCGCAGCGCGGAAAGCGGAGTCTGCTCGGCGGGCTTCATCACCACGGTGCATCCCGATGCCAGAGCGGGACCGAGCTTCCAGGCCTGCATCAGCAGCGGGAAATTCCAGGGAATAATCTGGCCCACCACTCCTACGGGCTCGTGACGTGTGTAACAGAAGTAGTTCCCGTTTATCGGGATCGTTTTGCCTTGAATCTTGTCCGCCCATCCGGCGTAGTAGCGATAGCAGGCAATGACGAGCGGCAGGTCCGCCGCACTCGCCACCGAATAGGGCTTCCCATTGTCGAGCGCCTCGAGCTGTGCCAATTCGTCGGCGTGCTTCTCGATCAGGTCCGCTAGACGATGCAGCAGCAAGCCGCGCTGCGACGCTGTCGCCTGGCGCCACGGCCCAGTCTCGAACGCAACGCGAGCGGCGTGTACGGCCTTGTCCACATCCGCGGCATCGGCTTCGGCCACCTGGCAGATCTCTTCAGCCGTGGCTGGATTGATGGTGGCGAATGTCTTTCCAGACGCGCTGTCCACCCATTCGTTGTTGATCAATAGTTTCTTCGCCCGAACCGTCACACTTGGTTTTACTGCGCTTGTTGCAGTTGCCATAAGCTCTCCTTATCTAGTGCGGCTGGCGCACAAAACTCCCGGTCGCGCAAAGTATAACCCCGCGCTTCGCGCCTTTCTGCGATTTTTTCCCGTGCGGAAGTTTCGGTAGCAGCCGTCGCAGAAAACCAGTAGACTTTTCAGAATTCCACCGGTCCGGGGTAGTGCAATTGGTAGCACGCCAGCCTTTGGAGCTGGTTATCTTGGTTCGAGTCCAAGCCCCGGAGCCATTCTCCCCGAACTGGGACGAAGACCGGGAACGAGGTTTCGGCACAAACAGACCCTTCGGCAATATTCCATTGGAAAAACACTGAAATCCTAGGCCGCCGTTACGCCGCCGGCGTGCGAGGCACCGGCTCGACCTTTTTTACCAAACGAGGCTTTCGGATCGTGAGGTATTCCGCCGTTTCGCGAAGCAAACTCTCGAATTCGCGATCGGAATCGGCCTTCTCTAAAATTGAGATTTTGGCTTTCAGGGCCACAATTCCTCCCCGAATCGCAGTTAAATTGCCATTTGGAAGCGCAGCCTAGTCCTTACTTGCCATTACTGTCAAGGGTTTTCCACAGCATTCTCACAATGCTCGCCCCGTGACGACCCGCTAGCGCGCTTGCAGAACTCGCGCTTAAACCGTAGTCTATGCAACGACATGACGCCGGAATTTTTCAGCCTTGGCCTAATTTGGTACATCGTTTTTCTTTTTTCCACAACCTGCCACGAGGGCGCGCACGCTCTCGCCGCAAAGATCGGCGGCGATCCCACGGCTTTTCACGGTGGCCAGGCGACACTGAATCCCCTCCCGCACATTCGCCGATCGCCTTCTGGAATGATCCTGGTTCCCATACTTTCGTACATATTTGCTCACTGGATGATTGGCTGGGCCAGCGCTCCCTTCGACCCGAACTGGCAGCACCGTTACCCGCGACGGGCCGCGTGGATGGCGTTGGCCGGACCCGCCGCCAATTTCACGTTGATGATTCTCGCCGCGCTCGCAATCCGTGGCGGAATGCTATTGGGATTCCTTCGCCAGCCGGTTTCCGCCAGCTTTACGCACATCACGGAAGCTGCTGTGCCGGGCAGTGCCGGGTTCGCGGCTACATTCCTTAGTATCCTGTTCGTCCTGAATTTGCTTCTTGGCACATTTAATCTTCTCCCCGCCCCGCCGCTTGATGGAAGCACTGGAATCACCATGCTGATGAGCGAGAATAATGCGTTGCGGTTCATTGAATGGACTCGAAGTTCAGGCCTGGGAATGGCGGGGTTGGTGTTGGCCTGGGTCCTTTACGATAAAATTTTCGGCTTCATCTTCGGCGCTGCTCTAGCCGCCCTCTACCCGGGCTCGCACTGGTCTTAATTCCCACGTTCGCAAGGTTCGCTCTTCAAATGTTTCAAAGACGTACATCTGTCTTGAATTGCACGGGTGAGAACAACATCCGGCGGCCCGGGCGCTAGCTAAGTCTCTCTATATGAACGCACGCGGCGGCGCGTACTTTGGTACTGGTTCTGCAATGATGAGGGCAGAGGCTGGACATGGATCTCCAAACAAATGAACTGAACTCCTATCGCGTAGAAGTATCAGGGTGGGATGCGAGAGAGAATTTCTTCGTCGAAAAAACTTCGCTCGCCTGGGCGCACGAAGGACGGAAAGAGGTCTCGCTGAGATCTCCGCTGCGCCAGGGCTGCGTTGTCTTCGTGCGGCTGATTCAGTCCCTAACCCAACATAGCAGCTTCCCTGTCGCCTATCAGGCCGTCGCTATCGATGGAAAAAACGCGCTCGGCCGCGCCCGCGTGAGCCTTCAACAATTGCACCCGCGCTCTCGTAGCGAGGAAAACATCGAGGTCCCGGCCCATTCAAGATTCCAGCCTGCATGATTGAATCTCCCGCGCGCCTTTCGGAACCTATATTCTCTGCGCCAGACACTTCAGCAACGAACGAATGGCTACAGCATAAATCCTTCTTTGACACCGGAGTTCCAGTTTGGAACTCACCTTGTGTTGTCCGGCACAGTATCTCCCGCGAGCCCCGGCTCGTAAATCCACTGTTCGTGAGCTGACGTCCAACAAAGTCAACGATTCAGGCAGCTTACTGGCGTGAACGCTCGCGAAGTTAGGAAGTTCGCTCGTTTGTAGCGTCGCCAAAATGATACGACACTGTGGCACGGGCCGTGCCTAACCTAAACATCATGTCAATGCTTGCTGAAAGACCGCTCACTGAAAGCGCGCGAAAGAATCTCTCCATTTGCGTCCTGGATGATGAAATTGACCAGGTCGAACTCGCCACAACCCGCCTCGAACGGTATGGTTTCCCAGCCGCAGGCACCACGGATCCCCAGGACGCTCTCCAGAAAATCCGCGTCGGCGCCTGCCGCGTCGTGCTCGCCGATTTCAAGATGCCCGAAATGGACGGCCTCGCCTTCCTCGAAAAAGCGCTTCAATGCGATCCGGGAATATATGTCATCCTGGTTACTGCTCTCTACTCGGTGGACTCCGCGATTGATGCCGTCAAACGCGGCGCTTACGACTACCTCTGCAAACCGCTCGATTATTTGCGCCTTCTAAAGACTCTCGACGATCTCGCCGATCTTTTCACGCGCCGCTCCCAAATCCGCGACCTCGAGCAGCAGCTTCTCAATAATCTTGAATTCCACGGCATCGTCGGGAGAAGTCCCGCCATGGTTGAAGTATTCGAGTTGGCGCGCAAAGTCGCCCGGCACTACACCAACGTCCTTATCACTGGCCCAACCGGCTCCGGCAAAGAACTTGTCGCGCGCGCTCTGCACCAGATGAGCCCCGTGGGTCAGGAACGCTTCGTCGTCTGCAACTGCTCGGCGCTGGTCGATACCCTGCTCGAAAGCCAGCTTTTCGGGCATGTACGCGGAGCCTTCACCGGCGCCACCGATACTCGTCCCGGCTTGTTCGAATACGCCAACGGCGGCACGGTCTTTCTCGACGAAATCGGGGAAACATCCCTCGCCATGCAAGCAAAGCTGCTGCGCGTCATTCAAAACCGCGAAATCCAGCGGGTTGGCTCGCCCGAACTCAGGAAAGTTGACGTGCGCCTGATCGCCGCCACCAATCGCGATCTTCGCGCCGACGTCCTCGCCGGCCGCTTCCGTGAGGATCTCTTCTACCGCCTCAGCAGCATCGAAATCCATGTTCCCGGTTTGACGGGCCGTCCGGAAGACATACCGATTCTCGTGCAGCATTTTCTGAAGAAGTACAGCGAGGCCTACGGAAAAGCGTTTCAAGGACTCACCCGCCGCGCCCAGGTGGTCCTTTATCAGCATGATTGGCCCGGCAACGTTCGCGAGCTCGAGAACGTGATTTCCAGCGCCGCCATCACGGCCACCGCCGATTTCATCGACGTCGGTGACTTGCCCGACCACCTTCAGAAGCCCCGCGGCCGCGTTTCGGCCACCGAAGAAAATTGGCGGCCCTTTCCACTTGACGAAGTGCGCAGCGTTCACATCGAGCGCGTTCTCGAAATGTGCAACGGCAACCGCGTCCGAGCCTCCCAGCTATTGGGCATCGGACGCACCAGCCTCTATCGCTTCCTCAAGCGCTCCGCAAAACGAACGGCCACTCGAGGCGCCGCCTAGCGCGCTTCACCCGGGACTCACTGCCTCAAATAGACGACTCGAACGCCGCCTACTTGTCGCCCGACGTGAACGCTGCGCTATGTATGAACCCCGCAGGGAACGCCACCGTATTATCCATGCGAACGATCATTCCCGTCTGCGCCGGTAGTTCAACATCTTTGCCCTTCTTCGCAACGATGTACACCGAACTGCCGACGAGCCCAATCATCGTGCCCCGCAACACGTGGCTGAAAACCAAGCCCACCACGCTGCCTCCGCTGGTCCCCAGTCCCACATCAATGATGTCCGTCTTTACGTCGTGCTTCTCCTCAATCACAGCGCCTTCCACCGTCCTAAGATCCTTGCGCTGTTTTCCAAGCTCCGTCCCGCCGCTATAGAGGCCCAGAATGCTCATCTGCGCGGGAAAAATCCGGCTATCGATCTCTATGGATTTGAACGCAAGGTTCATCGACGCTCCGCCGCGTATCATCGAGAAAAGCTTGGGCCGCGTCACGCTGGTGATCTGCCCGTGCACCTTCGCTCCCGCCGGCAGCACGATCTGATTGCCGATGAAGACTGGCTCGGCCACAACGGCCGTAAAAGGATCTCCGTCGTGCGCTACGTTCGAACTCACGCCATTCACCATCGTGAGCCGCACCTGCGTCCCTTGTGATAATTGACTTGTTTGGGTTTGGGCTTGCGCCGTTGTAGTGACAACCAACAGAATGCTGAAGACCGCAAAAAAACTCATAACACGCTTCATACTTCCTCCGTGGCCCGAATCATCGATCCGGGCATACCCGTTTCGTGGGGTTTACCGCTGGCGCTGCGGAAGGTGCGGAGGATGCACCCGGGCGTTAACATACTTCAACTCGAAAGTCGTAAGGTCAATAAATGCCCGCCTGTGTTCCTATTCGCCATACCTTTCCGCCTGTAGGCTCCCTGACCCGATCCCGCGCCGCTCAACAAGGTGTTGCCTGTGCCTCCCCTCAGCGACTGTAACCATGGAAGCTAGTACTGGTACCATGTTCGACACCAACCCGTGCCTTTCCTGACCCGCTCTCCTCCCCGGATGTTAATTTTGTTTGAAAGCGGGCGCTTGCCCGTCGAAGACCTCTTGTGAAGCAAAAGTAGGCGTCGAATGAGAAATCGCGTCCTAATTGTTAGCTTGTTACTGGCAGGAGTGGTCTCCGCCACATACGCCACCGAATTCGCAATCGTAGTCAATCCCACGAATCCGGCCCGTTCTGTGTCTCTCGCCGACCTCGCCAAGATTCTCAAGGGCAAAACGGCGGCGTGGCCGACTGGGAAAAACATCACGGTCGTGATGCGCGACCCCTCATCTCCGGCGATGAAATTCTTCACCGAAAAAGTGCTGGGCGTAGGCGCCGACGAAGCAAAGAGCGTCTTGAGCGATTCCGCCCGCAAGCCATCTTCGCCAGTCGTGTTTGCCCAGAGCGATGAGGAAATCGTGAAATTTGTCGGTTCGAACGCGGCCGCCATCGGCGTCGTCGACGTTTACAACATCACCGGTTCCGTGAAGGTCATCAAGATCGACGAGAAACAGCCTTTTGATCCAGGTTACGTCCTCAAGGGCCACTAATCCGGAAGCATTAGACGAGCACGATAATTCTCAATGCGAGGAAACATGAAAACCCAATTCTGGCTTCGAAGCGTCGCGATCCTCATGCTGGTAGCCGGTACGCCCGGTCCTGCCACACGCGCTCAATCTCCCAAGCTCAAGTCCGTTGCCAAATCGCAGACGGTTCCCATTTCCACGCGCTCCCAACGCGCGCGCGATGAATTCGAATTGGGCATGAAGCAGCGCGAAGACCTCCTCTACACGGACGAAGGTCTCGATTCGATTCGCGCCGCCGTCAAGGCCGACCCGCACTTCGCCCTCGCCCATGCATTCGTCGCCTTTTTCACCACCGATCCAGCCGAAGAGAAACGCGAGCGAGCGCTCTCCATTCGCGACATCGGAAACGCAACCCACGATGAACGCCTCTTGATTCGCTGGATGAACGGCACGAAAAACGGTCAAATCGTCCCCGCCATTTCAGCAATGAACGACCTGCTCTCGAAGTATCCAGGGGATAAGCGTCTAGCGAACCTGGACTCCGAATGGCTTTGTTCCGGACAGCAGAATTTCGACCGCGGCGTCGAAGTTCTCGAGCGCGTCCTGAAGGCCGATCCGAATTATTTCCCGGCCCTGAACAACCTTGCCTATTGCTACGCGCTGGACGGAAAAGTCAGCATGGCGCCGCCATTGATGGAGCGCTACGTCGTAGCTCTTCCGGGGCAACCCAATCCCCAGGATTCGTACGCCGAAATTCTCCGCATGGCTGGTGATTTTCAAGGCGCTCTCGATCACTACCGCGCCTCCCTGAAAATCGACTCGCACTTTGCTTCTTCGCAAGCCGGTCTCGGTTCCACCTACGCTCTCATGGGTGAGGAGGAACACGCCCGCGAAGAATATGCCAAAGCCGTCGACATGACGACCGACCTCGGCACGAAATTCAACTACCGCCTGCTCGCCGCCATGACCTATTTCCGCCAGAGCCAGCCGGAGCAAGCGCGCAAGGAATACCTCGCGATCGCCAATGAAGCTTGCAAGGCCGGTTTCCCGCTTCAGGAAGCAGAGGCGCATCGCTCGATGGCCCTGTTCAACCCGGACCCTGCGTCGGCTCTCCGTGATCTGAACGCAGCCGAGGCGGTACTCTCAGAAAAGCACGTGCTGTCCGCCGCGGACCGCGACACCGAGCTCGCCTCGATTCTGCAGACTCGCGCATTCGTCGCGGTTCACGCCAGCATGCCGGACGTAGCGCAAAAGGCTTTCGAACCTTTGAAGATAATGGCGCAAACCAGCCGCAACAATCTGGTCCAGCAGTCCTATCATTCTGCAAGCGGCGCAGTTCTCCTGGCCGAGGGCAAGTTCGCCGACGCAATTTCGGAGCTCCAGTACGATCCCCGAAATCCGCTCTCGCTCGAGCTGCTTGCGGACGCGCAAAAAGACGCGGGCGATGCCGCAACTCAACAAAAGACGCTCGCCGTTCTCGCCGCAATTAATGACGAGCGCGTCGAAACGGCCGTAGCCGCCCCGCTGGCGCGCGCTGCCTTGAAGGCCACCAACAAGACGACCGCGCAATCCCTGCACATAGCCGGCCGCCTCTAAATCGCGTCACCAACCCGATTCGTCGACGGCGGCGGAGCCCGAAGCAGCGATCATTTCAGGCACCACATCCAGCTCTTCTGCATTTCCCACGGCCAGGTGCAACAAATCGCTCGCAGGTCCGATTTTCGTCGCGCTGGCGCCTGCGCTGAGTCTGCCAAATGTGTGTCGCCGCCCTTTTGCATTCTCAAGCGCAAGTTCACGCCACCAGCTCTCCAACACACACGATTCACGCCTGTCATTCTGGGGCCCATCCATCAAGATGGGCGAAGAACGCCGCCCGCGGCAATCCCGTCAATTGCGAATCACATTTTATTTCTTTGCTTGAACGCCTTCGTCGTACGCAGCCTTCGCAATGCGAGCCATCACCGCGTCGCGAGTGGCATCGTCAGCCCTGGAATCCGTAATGAAAATGGCAATGGCCAGCCGCCGCCCATCCGGCAGCGTAACAAGCCCGATGTCGTTCGTCCCGAACGCCACCCCGTCGACGGTCGCCGAATGCCCCGTCTTGTGCAGCACGATTGTTCCAGTTGGCAGTTCGCCTTTGATCTGGTGCAATCCCGTTTGCGTATCTTGCATCCATTCCATCAGAAGCTTGGTGTGCTCCTCCGTAAGCGGAGAGTTGTCGCTGATGCGACCAAGCAACTCCACCGCCCCAATGGGTTCAAACCAGTTTCGGTATTGAGCTTTCACGTCCTCATGGAGTCCCCGCTCGCCATCCTCCAAATGAAAGCCCTCCACCCCGATTGATTTCATGTAGGAGGTAACGACCGCAGGGCCACCTATGATTCGCAGAACAATGTCGGCGGCCACGTTGTCGCTAACAGACACGGCAAGTCGAAGCAGTTCGCGCAGAGGAATGTCGACGTTTGCGTCCGGATATTTATCCTGCAGCGGGCTGTAGACGTGAGGCAATATCCGGTCGCTCGGCAGAAAACGAATCGGCTGGTCCAGCGAAAACTTCTCGTTTTGGACCAGATCAAGCGTAGCGACAGCCAGCGGAAGCTTGAACACCGACTCCATCGGCGGACGCGCGTAAGGATCGAGATCGCAATTGAGAGGCGAGTCTGGCAGCGAGCACGCTACGGCCACTTTGCCGTGAGCATCGGCGGCAATCGCCCGAATCTTCGTTTGCAGCGCCGTTTGGCCGAACGCGGAATTGGCAAATAGAAAAAACACAATCGCGAAACGCATCACCGCACTATATCCACAGGCTAGTGTCCGCCCATTAATTGCCCATTCCCATTTGCGTCAGGAAGTACGCGTAATCAAACGCTACCTCGTGCAGGCGATCGTAGCGCCCGGATGCGCCGCCATGGCCCGCAGGGTTCATGTTCGTTTTTAGGATCAAAGTATTGTGGTCGGTCCGCATCGCGCGCATTTTGGCGACATACTTTGCCGGCTCCCAATACATCACCTGGCTGTCATTAAACGAGGTCCTCACCAGCATATTCGGATACGCCTTGGCTTCGATGTTGTCGTAGGGCGAATACGTCAGCATGTAATCGAATGCCGGCTCCTCCTTCGGATTGCCCCACTCCTCGAATTCGCCCACGGTCAGAGGCAGAGATTCATCCAGCATGGTATTCATCACGTCTACAAACGGAACTCCGACCAAAGCCGCGTGGAACAAATCCGGCCGCATATTCAGAACGGCGCCCATCAACAGGCCGCCGGCGCTTCGCCCTTCGATCACCAGGCGGTCCTTCGAACCATATCCCTGAGCCACAAGGTATTCGGCGGAAGCGACGAAGTCGGTGAAAGTGTTTTTCTTGTGCATCATGCGCCCGTCATCGTGCCACGCCTTCCCCATTTCTCCCCCGCCGCGAATGTGGGCCACCGCCACCACCACGCCGCGATCGACCATGCTGAAAATATCGGAATTGAAGGCGATGTCGTACGATATGCCGTAAGAACCATAGCCGGTGAGATACATGGGCCCTTTGCCGTCCAGCTTGGCTCCTTTTAGATGAACAACCGAGATCGGTATCTTGACGCCATCGGATGCCGTCGCGTAAATCTGCTCTACTTGATATCGCATGCGGTCATAGCCGCCGGGTACTTCTTTCTGCTTCAGCAAGGTCGTAGTGCCGCTGGCCACGTCATACTCAAAGACCGACGGCGGAGTAATAAACGACTGGTAGCCATACCGGAACTTGGTGGTGTCATATTCGCGATTGATATACGGATAATTCACGTAAGCGGGCTCCGGAAATTCGATGCGCCGGGATTCCCCGCTTTGCAGGTTGTTGACGCGAATCTGCGGCAAACCCTTTTCCCGCTCGTAGCAGACGTAGTAATTCTTAAAGAAACTCATATCGTCAAGCATCACGTCGGCCCGATGCGGAATCACTTCCTGCCAATTCTTGCTGCCGGGATCCGCGACCGGCGCCTTCACCATGCGGAAATTGCGCCCTGAGTCGTTCACACGAATATAAAAGAAATTGCCGTTGTGATCGGGATAGTACTCGACGCCTTGTTTGCGAGGTTCGATTAGTTTCCATTCCGCCAGCGGCTGGTCGGCGGGAATGTAACGCGCTTCGCTGGTGGTGTGGCTGCTGGAAATCAGCAATACATAGGCTTTGCTGCGTGTCTTGTCGGTGCCAACATCAAATCGTTCGTCCTTTTCTTCATAGATCAGAGTGTCCGGCCCGCTCGTGCCCGCTTCGTGACGATACATCCGATACGAGCGCTTCGAGACTTCGTCTTCCACCGTATAGAAGATCGTCTTGTTGTCGTTCGCCCAGGCGACGGAGTCGACACGCTCGACATGGTCCACCAACAATTTCCCGGTGCGCAAATCCTTCACGGCCAGAGTGAATTGCCGGAACCCGGTGTTGTCCGTGGTATAAGCCAGCAGATTCCCGTCGTCGCTGACGTCAAACGCTCCCAGGGACATGAAGGTCTGGCCCTTCGCGAGTTCATTCACGTCGAGCACTATTTCTTCCCGCGCGTCAAGACTGCCCTTCTTCCGGCAACGAATCCCGTACTGCTTTCCCGCTTCCGTTCGCAAATAATAGAAATAACCGCCCTCCTTGTAAGGGACTTCCACGTCCGTTTCCTTGATCCGGCTCAGCATTTCGTCATAGAGCTTCTTCTGCAGCGGCTCGGTCGGCTTCATCACCGTGTCCGTGTAGGCATTTTCGGCTTCCAGATATGCTTTCACCTCTGGATTTTTCTTTTCGCGCAACCAATAGTAGTTGTCCACCAGCTTGTGGCCGTTGATCTCGGTGATTTTGGGCTCTTTCTTCGCCACCGGGGGTGCGGGGACCGACGAAGAATTGCCAGAGGAATTGTCGGCCGCGGGCGAATCCATCGCGGAGGTAAGAGCCAGAGAAGCAAAGATCAACAGTGCGAGATACACACACCGGAAATGGAATTTGTTCATCCGATTTTCCTTCGCGAGGTTTTGAAAACCGCACTGATTCTACATCCGCCCAGGAGTCAATTCTACTTCTCCGATAGGCGCGCCGTTCGGCGCACCTCCCGACATGATGGTCTCAGCGCCGTTGTTTTTACAGGTGCCCCGTCTCTTTCGTTTTTTGAAAGGGGTGGGAGCACGGCCCGCCAAGGCGGACCGTGCCTGCCTTCAGTTTTTCTCCGTCTTCCCGCTTCTTCCCGCTTTTTCCGGCTTCGTAGCGACGGCCTGCCTGCTGGCTTCAGCCCCGTCGCTATTGTCCTCGCATTTTGGTGGGAGCCCCCGCATTCATGCGGGGGAAGGAGCGCTTCAGCGTTCCTGAAAAAAATCGTCGCGCGAAGCGCTACCTTGCTGCCGCAGGCGCCTTCGCTGTTCCCCGCGCGGAGCGCGCGTCGCCGTCGCCTTTAATTCCGAAGTAAGAGCAGACGCGATTATTTCGCGGGAGCTCTTGCATTTGGCGGGAGCCCCCGCATTCATGCGGGGGAAGGAGCGCTTCAGCGCTCCTGAAAAAAATCGTCGCGCGAAGCACTACCTTGCTGCCGCAGGCGCCTTCGATGTTCCCGCGCGGAACGCGCGCCGCTGTTGCCTTTGACTTCCGACGTGAGAGCCGACGCCGCTCGAGCGCCGGAACGTTACCTGCGAACGACCGCACCGTCTTTCATCACGAACGAAACCTTCTGAAGCTCGGTGATGTCGTCAAGCGGATTCCCGGGAACCGCGACCACATCGGCGGCGTAGTCCGCCTTCAATACGCCGATCTTATCCTGCCAGCCCAATAATCTTGCGCCGTTCACCGTGCCCGCCTGAATGGCAGCCAGCGGCGACATTCCGTATTTCACCATCAAGACAAACTCACGCGCCTGCGTGCCGTGCGGAAACGGGCCGACGTCGGAGCCCATTGCAATCGGAACGCCGACGGCGAGCTGCTTTTTGAACTCGCGGACGTGCAGAGCGAGCATCTGGCGCTCGCGGGCGGCGGCTTCGGGAGTGGCGGCATGCTCCGCAAAATACTCGGCGATTGCAAAAGTGGGCACGGCGAAGATTTGCTTTTCGCGCATGATGCGCATCGTCTCGTCGCTAAGCTGATAGGCGTGGTCTACGGATTCCACGCCCGCGCGAGCGGCGTAGAGTGTTCCAGGCTCGCCGGTGGCGTGGACTGCGACCCGGTTGCCGGTGCGCGCCGCGTCGCGCACGGCGGCAACGAGTTCCTCCTCCGTGTACTGAAACGGAGTCGAGAGGCGCCCATTCACCAGCGAGTCCGCGCCGGTTTCGTAAATCTTGATGAAGTCCGCCCCTTGCTTGAGTTGTTCGCGGATCGCGGTGACAAGTTCTGCCGCGTTGTTCGCGTACGTGGCGTTGGGCAGCACGTGCTGCTCCGGGTTGAAGCCGATGGCGTCTTCGTGGCCGCCCAGAATGTTGATCGCATTGCCGCTAATCCGCAGCGGCGGCCCAGGAATTTCCCCGCGATTGATCGCGTCGCGGACGGCTGTGTCGGCCGACCCTGCGCCTTCCGTTCCCATGTCGCGCTCCGCAGTGAAGCCGGCCATCAGGTCGTCGCGGGCGGCGAGTGTAGCCATGATGGTGCGCTGCGGTACGGACTCCTGCACGGTTTGAAGATCTTCCGCGCCAGGGTGCAGGAAAAGGTGCACGTGCGCGTCGATGAGCCCAGGCAGCAGGGTCACGTCGCCGAGCTCGATGATTTCCGCGCCAGAAGGCCGTGGCACTTTCGCGCCCACTTCAGCAATCGCATCTCCACGCACCAAAATTTCCCCAGGCGCCATGATGCGCCCAGATTCAACGTCAAGCAGCCGCGCCGCGCGAAGAACAATTGTGCGCGCGCGCGGCGCAGCTTGCGTCTGCGCTGATTTGGCCTGTGTTGGTTCGGTCTGTGTCGATTGGAACCATGCTGTTCGCGCGCTGGGTGCCGCGCAAAAGACAAGCCCAAGAACAAAGGTCAGAAGGGTGCCAAGTCTTTTCATAGGTTCGCCGCGATAGTAGCACGCGACGCGACAAACGACAGCCCACCCGTCGGTTACGAGTCCGAAGTTGCCTTCAGTTTCTATCTGCGTTCATCTGTGTTCATCTGTGGTTTCAGCGCCTTTCGATCCCGGGGTCCATCACCTCGCTCGCACCAGAGCTCTCATCCTGAAGGTCCGTCGCGGCGGGCCTGAAGAGCCTACCCTGAGCCTGTCGAAGGGATCTCCATCTGCAACTCCGCCACTCCATTCCATTTGATCCCTTCCGGACTGGCCGTCACTCGAATTCCTCTGAACGTAAATAAGTACTTGACAAATTCCTTCAATGTGCTAAAAAGTTAAAATCAAAATATCCTGAATAATTAATTGTGTGTCGCCCCGAAACGGGGCCGGCGCCGACGTGTGCCCGCTCTTCACCGCGGCACGCAACAGGAGAAGTGTGTCTCGATGATGGGCACAGCAGATCGGATGAAAGCGCTATCGCCGGCAAGCCGTTCGCCGCGAATCCCAACGCGGAACTTGTCTCGGCGATGCGAGGCAAAATCACTGCGACGCGCAATCACCGCCGCAATTCCCCATTTTCGTGGGCCGCATTCCGCACTGCCATTTCTAATAGCGAATCCGCGATTAGAAACACACCCAACTCCAAGAAAACAAACGCCAGAAAGATTCCTAATAGCGAATTTTCATTGGTTTTTCTTTTCATCTCCGCAGTCAGCCCGCCGAAGCCCTGTGAAGACGGAGCTTGCATTTCTAATCGACAGAGCATGCCGATTAGAAATTGCTTTAACTCCCAGTGGAATCAACACGAACGACATTTCTAATCGTCGCTGGATCGCGATTTTGTCTTTTGTACTTTCAACGCTGGATCTCCGCTTCCCCCACTCGCCTGCCCGCCGAAACCTTGGCGAAGGTGGGTTACTTATCACTCGTCACTGCTCTATGCTAGACTTCGCGCAGCAGTTTCCCGCGAAGAAATTTCGCGCGGCGACTGCCGATCGGTGGAACTTCGGGCTCTGTGCAACGATTCCCCGTGAACCCCGCCAGGCCCGGAAGGGAGCAACGGTAACGGGTCAGCTTCGTGTGCCGCGGATCACCCGAAGTTCCTCTAGTCGT
>Ga0185299_10005093_pt1 | contig 15177 bp, 14 predicted proteins | sample PaiPotPPA55metaG_FD_128002 | JGI IMG/M metagenome (GOLD analysis project Ga0185299, IMG submission 128002) | Iron sulfur acid spring bacterial and archeal communities from Banff, Canada, to study Microbial Dark Matter (Phase II) - Paint Pots PPA... ...
ATCTTCCGGTCCCGGCGCGGCAAGGTCGTCGCGGCGCTCCTCGCTGGAGGGCAATCGGATCCGGAGTTGATCCAGGCCTTTCGCGACCGATTCTTGTGGCCCAGACGCAAACAGGCCTATCAAACTTTGCAGCGCGGCATCGACCGCGGCGAACTACCCGCCGGCAGCGACCTCGACCTCATCCTCGACGCGCTCTATGGGCCAATTTACATGCGCTTCCTGATCCGCCACGACAAGCTCGAAGAAAGCTTCGCCGACGAAATTTGCGGATTGGTGCTGAATGGTTTGAAAGGCGGTAGCCACCGCCAACCCTAAGCCATTTACCTGCTAAAACTTACCGTTCAGTTGCCAAATCCAACCGATGTCTGATCGGCCTTGCGTGAAGGCCGCCGTTGAGGCTAAAATCAAAATACGACCGAAAGAGTCGGAGTTTTATCCGACCGTATCGGTCGGAATTCGCCGGCATGCTGAAACTGACGAAAAAAGCCGATTACGGGCTCATGGCCATGAAGCATCTGGCCGAGCATGTTGACCAGGGAGCCTGCAGCGCCAAGGACGTGGCCGAGGCCTATGGCATCCCACAGGAAGCGTTGGCCAAGATCATGCAACGGCTGGCGAAAGTCGGTTTGGTGCGGTCCCAGCATGGCACGCATGGCGGCTACACGCTGACGCGGGATCCGAAGATGATTTCCGCCTTCGAAGTGATCAAGGCCATTGACGGCCCGCTGTTCATTACGTCGTGCGTCACCGTTCGCGGCGAATGCGATCAGACCGATCGATGCACGATTCGCGAGCCGCTGCGAAAGGTGAATGAAAGCATCGAGCAGGTGCTGAAGAACATCAAAATTTCGCAGATGAAGGAAGAGCCGGAAGTCGTCCGGGCAGATAAGCCGGAGACCAGGAAGCCGGCGGAGTTGGTAACGATTTCGTAGTTACTTGGTAACGATTTCGTAGTTACTGCGAGTGAAGGTTTTCAAGGAGACAGGTAATCATGAGTACGGATGTGAAGACGGCGACCCCAATCAGTCAGGACATCGGGCAGCGCACCGCGCCCAACGGCGTCAAGCTGCCCATTTACATGGATAATCACGCGACCTCGCCCATGGATCCGCGGGTTCTAGAAGAAATGCTGCCTTACTTCATGGAGAAGTTCGGCAACTCCGCCAGCCGCAATCACCCCTTTGGATGGGCAGCGGAAGAAGCGGTCGAGTTGTCGCGCGAGCGTATCGCAAAGCTGATCGGCGCGACCGCGAAAGAGATCATCTTCACCTCGGGCGCCACTGAAAGCGACAACCTCGCCATCAAAGGTGTTGCCGAGATGTACCGCGAGAAGGGCAATCACATCATCACCGCGGTCACCGAACACAAGGCGGTGCTCGACACCTGCAAGCATCTGGAGAAGTTCGGCTTTCGCGTGACCTATCTGCCGGTGCAGAAAGATGGGCTGGTTGATCTCGACGACCTGAAACGCGCCATCGACGACAAGACGATTCTGGTCACGATCATGGCGGCCAATAACGAGATCGGCGTGCTGCAACCCATCGCGGAAATCGGCAAACTGTGCCGCGAACGCGGCGTCATCTTCCACACCGACGCCGTACAGGCAATCGGCAAGGTGCCTGTGGACGTGAACAAGATGAACATCGATGTCGCGTCCATCACAGCGCATAAACTCTACGGGCCGAAGGGCGCGGGCGCGCTGTATGTGCGCCGCAAGAATCCGCGGGTGCAGTTGGTGCCGCTGATTGACGGCGGCGGGCACGAACGCGGAATGCGATCCGGAACGCTGAATGTTCCCGGCATCGCCGGCCTGGGCAAGGCTTGCGCCATCGCGCAGGAAGAGATGCCGCAGGAATCCTGCAAAATGGCGGGCCTGCGAAACCGGCTGAAAGACAGCATCATGAGCCGCCTTGACGAGGTGTATATCAACGGCTCCTGGGAACATCGGCTGCCCGGCAATCTGAACATCAGTTTTGCCTACGTGGAAGGGGAGTCGCTGCTGATGGGCATCAACGATATCGCGGTTTCCAGCGGATCGGCATGCACCTCGGCGACGCTTGAGCCATCTTATGTATTGAAGGCACTAGGTACCGGCGACGATCTGGCGCACAGCTCGATCCGCTTCGGCATCGGGCGCTTCAACACCGAGGCCGAGATCGATTACGTGGGCGACCGCGTGGTTGAGACGGTATTGCGTCTGCGCGAGCTTTCGCCGCTCTATGAGATGGCGAAAGAGGGCGTGGACTTGAAGAGCGTGAAGTGGGCGGCGGAAGCGCACTAGAAGCAAGTTTCAGAGTTTCAAGGTTTCGATCTTTATCTTTAGCAAGGGGTGAGGAAAAATGTCATACAGCGATAAGGTAATCGACCACTACAACCATCCACGCAACGTCGGCTCCATGGACAAAAAGGATTCCGATGTGGGCACCGGCCTGGTCGGCGCGCCCGAGTGCGGCGACGTGATGAAGCTGCAGATCAAGGTGAATCCGCAGACCAACATCATCGAAGATGCCAAGTTCAAGACCTTCGGCTGCGGCTCGGCGATTGCGTCCTCTTCGCTGGCGACCGAGTGGGTCAAGGGCAAGACGATTGACGAGGCCCTCGCGATCAAGAACACCGAGATCGTGAAGGAACTCGCCTTGCCGCCAGTGAAAATTCACTGCTCGGTGCTGGCCGAGGATGCGATCCGGGCCGCGATTGGCGACTGGAAAAAGAAGCAGGAAACGGCGAAGCCTGTGGCAGTGCAGGCGGCACAGTAAATAGATCACCTGTAGAGACGGGGCTTGCCCCGTCTCCCGCCGCGAAATCCCGCGGCGAAAGAAGACGCGGCAAGCCGCGTCTCTACGGGAAATCAGAATCGACCATGGATCAAGCCGTCAAAGATCAAGCCGTCAAAGACGAAGTCGTCAAACCCGCCGTGCCCACGGCTCCGGCCAAGGGCATCCAGGTGACCGACAACGCGCTCAAGAAGATTCGCTCCGCGATGGTGAAAGAGAATGTTTCGCCGGAGCAGGGTGGACTTCGTTTGGGTGTGCAGGGCGGCGGATGCTCAGGGCTCAGTTACAACATACGGTTCGACACGCAGCCGCGCGAGCGCGACCGTGTGTTTCAGTTCGAAGACGTGCGGGTTTTTGTGGACCCGAAGTCCTTCATCTATCTGCACGGGATGACTCTCGATTACCACGAAACCCTGATACAGCAGGGATTCGTGTTCGTGAATCCGAACTCGACCAAGTCCTGCGGCTGCGGAAGTTCTTTCTCGTAGCGAAGATCGTGTGGTGACGGGGCTCCGCCCCGTCCGGACGGGCCAGAGGCCTGTCACCACGCAACCAGTGGTTCGAGGCCAGTGGTTAGAGGGCGGGCCGTGCGCCCGCCTTGAATTTTATATGGCGAATTTGGAATCAAAATCGGCGCCGGTCATGCCAGGACGAGCGCCAAGGCAAGCTGCCGGAGACGCAACCCCGAGTTGCTGGTCGTGCGGCACCATGCGCGCGGTGCACTTTTGCAGTGCGTGCGGCAAAGTGCAGCCGCCGGTCCCGGTGGACTATTTCACCTTCTTCGGATTTCCGCGCAAGCTCAACCTGGACACGGCCGCGCTGGAAAAAGAATTCTACGCGCTGAGCCGACGGCTGCATCCTGACGTATTTGGGCAGGCGGACGATCAGGAACGCGCCTGGAGCCTGGAACAAAGTTCCATGCTCAACGACGCGTATCGCACGCTGAAAGATCCGATCAAGCGCACGGAGTACCTGTTGCGCCTCGAAGGCATCGAACTCGAAGAGCAATCGAAGCAGGCGACGGAAAAGGCTCGCGCTACCGGAGAATTGAAGAAGCAGGTCGTGCCTCCCGACCTTTTGGAGGAAGTTTTCGAACTCAACATGCATCTGGAAGAACTGCGAGTCCAGAAAAAGATGGGCGAAGACGATCCTGCCCTGCTCGAAGAAATCGGCAAGGCGAAGCTTTCGCTGGAAGAAAAATACGACGCGCTCCTGAACGAGCTGAAGACCGAGTGGAACAACTGGGACAAGTCCGTGGACGGCAGAACAGAAGACAATGGAACCACTGGCGGAGACGGAGCTGACCGGCGGAAGATTCTCGACAAGATGGTGGATGTGCTGAACCGCAGGAACTATATCCGCAATTTGTTGCGGGATGTGAACGAGGCAGTGGAAAACTAGGTCAGAGGTGAATGCTAGGTCAGAGGTAAGAGGTCAGATTGCAGAGGTTAGAACCTTGATTTTCACCTCTGCAATCTGACCTCTTACCTCTGCAATTCTCTACACAATGGCTACTGATTACATCGTTGGCATCGATCTCGGCACCACGAACTCGCTCGTGGCCTACATGCAGGGGGATTCGCCTGTCGTCATCCCCGGAGAAGACGGGCTGAACCTTGTGCCTTCGGTGGTGGCGCTCGACGAGCGGAACCAGATCGTAGTTGGCAACGGTGCGCGCAAGTATCTGATCGAAACGCCGGAACGGGCGGTCTACTCGGTGAAGCGCCTAATGGGTCGCGGCGCTGAGGATATACAGGATGAACTGAAACTTTTTCCCTTCAAGTTGGCGGATGATCTCGAGCAGGGAGAGGTTCTGCGCATCAAGATTGGGGAGCGAACCTACACTCCGCCTGAGATTTCCGCGCTGGTGCTGCGCCAACTGAAGCGCAATGCCGAACGGTTTTTCGGAGCGCCCGTAACCCAGGCGGTCATCACAGTCCCCGCATACTTCAATGACGCGCAGCGGCAGACGACGAAAGATGCGGGACGCATCGCCGGGCTCAACGTTCTGCGGCTGGTGAACGAACCGACGGCGGCATCGCTCGCTTACGGTCTGGACAAGAAGAAGAACGGCATCGTTGCGGTCTACGATCTGGGCGGCGGCACGTTCGACATCTCGATTCTCAAGCTGCACGACGGCATTTTCGAAGTGATTGCCACCAACGGCGACACGCATCTCGGCGGCGACGACGTCGACAATCTACTGATTGCGATTGCGCTCGACGATATTCGCGGTGATCTGGGTCTCGATTTAGGGCGCAGTGGCGAAGCGGTGGCACGTATCCGCAAGGCGGTGATTGAGGCGAAGATTGCGCTTTCGTCGCAGCCTGCGGTGAAGCTCGATGTCCATTTGCGCGGCGGGAAAACATATCAGCGTGAGATTTCGCTCGAAGGTTTCGAGCAGATGATCCAACCGATCATTGATCGCACGGTCGGGCCCTGCAAACAGGCGCTCAAAGACGCAGGCTTGAAGCCCGAACAAATCGACGAGGTCGTGCTGGTCGGGGGCTCGACGCGCATTCCAAGAGTGCGGCGGTTGGTGCAGGATCTGTTTGGACGCGCGCCACACACGGATTTGAATCCTGACGAAGTGGTTGCGCTCGGCGCGGCCGTGCAGGCGAATATTCTGGGCGGCGGCTCCGAAATCACACAAGACATGCTGTTGCTCGACGTGACCCCCCTTTCTCTGGGCATTGAAGTTGCTGGCGGCGTGACCGATAAAATCATCCTGCGCAACTCGACGGTACCGGCTTCGGCAACGCAGTATTACACCACCCAGGTGGATGGCCAGACGAATGTCGCGATTCACGTGCTGCAAGGCGAACGCGAACTGGCACGAGATTGCCGGTCGCTGGCGCGATTCGATCTGAAGGGCGTTCCGCCCATGGTCGCCGGCATGCCGCGCATTGAAGTAAAGTTTCTGATCGACGCCAACGGCATTTTGCGCGTCTCGGCGCGCGAGCAGCGCAGCGGACAAGAGGCTGAAATCGACGTCCAGCCCACTTACGGCCTCACCGACGAACAGGTCGAGAATATGCTGCTCGAATCGTTCGACTATGCCGAAGAAGATTTCCGGCAGCGGCAGGTCATCGAAGCGCGCCGCGAAGCCGACACGATCCTGACGGCGCTAGCGAAAGGCAAAAAGAATCATGCCTGGCAAGAGATCACGAACGACGAACGACGCAACGTCGAGACGCTGGAGAAAGGTCTGGTTGAGGTAAGGGATAGCGATGATTATCACGCGATCCGCGCCGGCATCGACGCGCTGAATGAGGCCACGATGCGTCTGGCGGAATTGATGATGGATACGGCTGTCTCGACCGCCCTCAAGGGAAAGGCCATGGACGATTTCGATCTCGAGGAAGGCCCGAGGTCTGGCCACCGAGTGGCGAAAGCAGATTTCAAATAAGACGCGAAAAAGTAATAAACAAGTTTGCAACCCAGGGGTCTTATGTCTGAAGAAAAAACGCAGGGAACCGGAACCACCACGGCGGATGCTCCCGGTGAAAACACGGTCGAGGTCACCTTTCTGCCCGAGGGCAAAACGGTGACCTTCGAACACGGCAAGCTGGCTTATAAAGACCATGGCAAGGAAGAGTCGCTGCTCGATGTGGCGTTGAACTTCGGGATTCATCTCGATCATGCTTGCGGCGGAAACTGCGCCTGCACGACTTGCCACGTCTGGGTAAAAGAAGGCGCCGACCTGATCTCGGAGATGGAAGACGACGAAGCGGACAAGCTCGACATGGCCGCCGATCTTCAGCTAAACTCGCGTCTCGGATGCCAGACCGTGATCAAGAAGCCGGGCAAAGTGGTCGTGGAAATCCCGGCCTGGAACCGGAATTACGTTTCGGAAGAGCATTAGAGAAGCAGCTTTCAGCCGTCAGCTTTCAGCCTTCAGCTAAACCGTGATTGCGGTTCGTTGAGATAACGGCTTTAAGCGCGAACGACTACTAGGAGCACTGATTCATGCCGAAAGAACTCACCTGGAGCGACGCTGACGACATCGGGATCCTGCTCTCTGAAACCCACCCGAAAATCGACCCGCTCGCCGTCCGTTTTACCGACCTGCACAAATATGTGATCGCGCTCCCCGACTTCAAGGATGATCCCACGAAGTCGAACGAATCCAAACTGGAGGCGATCCAGATGGCTTGGCACGCCGAGGTCTTGGATCGGACCCAAGGCTGATCCAGCCGGGCGGGGACGCCCGGCACTCCATCGGCAATCTCAAAATCAAGCGTTGCAACAATCACACCGTCACGGCTCGTGTGCCTGCATGTCCCTATAGAATTTCTGCAGCACGAAGAAGGCCTGCTTCCGCTGGCCAGTATTCGAAAGCAATCCTTTTCGATTGAAGTAATCCTGGATTCCCGGCAGTGGCCTTCGTGGTGAACGAAAGTCCATCAGCACCCAGGGTGAGAGCCCCGCCAGATGCGGGATCTTATTCACCATGTTCAGTTGATGGACAAACAGACTGGCTTGGTATTCCTCCGTCCAGCGGGCTGCTGCGTCGCCGTGGCGCCCATAAGCCGCATCGCCACCGAATTCACTTATGATCAGAGGCTTGTCATACGCGGTCGTCCAACTTTGACGATCGATGTCTTCGGGACGACCGTAATACCATCCGAAGTACTCATTTAGCCCCAACACATCGAGGAACTGCCCAAGCGGGTCGCGAAGAATGTGCCCATCTTTTCCGTCGTCTTCCACCCGGTTCATCGCCGAAGTAATCAGGCGTGTCGGATCAAGCCGGCGAGCGTCTTCCGCCAGGGTTCGCAGAAAAGTAAGCCGATCTGGTTCGACGGGAGTCTCATTCGAGAGCGACCACAAAATTATCGCGGCGCGATTGTGATCACGGGCAATCATATCCCGCAGTTGCGACTCAGCGTTAGCGAGCGCCGCCGGGCTTTTCCACGCAATATCCCAGTAGACAGGAATTTCCGACCACACTAGCAAGCCCATGCGGTCCGCGAGGCGAATCTCATTCTCATTGTGTGAGTAATGAGCCAGTCGGACGAAGTTGCAACCGAGTTCCTTGGCCCATCCGAGCAGCGTCTTCGCGTCGTCGACGCTGTACGCGCGTCCACCGCGGACTGGAGCCTCCTCATGTAACGAAATGCCACGCAGGAAGATCGGCTCTCCGTTGAGCAGAATCTGCGAGCCTCGCGTCTCGATGGTTCGAAAGCCAATCGAGTCGTGGACAGTATCGTCGCCGGCGGAGATCTTCACCTCGTACAACTTTGGGTTCTTCGGGGACCACAGCTGCAACCTGGCGGGAACATGAAATCCCGCACGACCATCCGCGTCCGTAATCGCGGAAGTCTTGATGCCAGCTTCGGGAATTTCTATTAACACTCGCTGCTGCGGCCCGCGATTTCCATCCAGTTGAACCCAGCCGTCGATTAGGTCGCGCGATCCTTTCGCCAACTGAATCCAGTAATCGCCGATGAAGCTCTCCGGCGTTTCGATCAGGATTACGTCGCGCGTGATCCCGCCGTAATTCCACCAGTCCGTGTGCAGAGCCGGAACCGCGTCGTCTCGGCGCTGGTTGCTGGCCTCGACTACGAGGAAGTTATCGCCGTTGTGAAGCAGTTTCGTCACCTCGAAATCGAAGGGCGTGAAGCCGCCTTCGTGCTCGCCCAGGGCCTCGCCATTTAAATAGATCCGTGCACGAGAGTTCACCGCGCCAAAATATACGAATACACGTGTATGCTCGCGTTTCGCGTAGGTGAACGACTTCTCATACCAGACTGGCCCTTCATAAAACAGCAACTTCTCTTTCTGCGTATTCCAGTCGCCGGGCACGGCAAGCGTTTCCGACGCCTCGAAGTCATACTCGACGAGGTCACGCTTGTCTTTCGGCTTGCGATTGCGGTAGTACTGCGCGTTCAAGCCCGACTCCAACGGGTCGACAATAATGTGCCAGGCTCCATTCAGACTTGTCGTTTTATGCCCGGGAACGTTGGCCATCGGGGTCGCGGGCGGCGTTTGAGCCTGAGTCATTATGGCAAGCAGGAGGATCGGCAGAAGGCGTCGCATAGGGTTCTTAGTGGAGGTTGGCGTCAAGAATACACGAGAAACGACTGCCGGATGGTAGCCAGTGGACTTCGCGCCCCGGACGAATGCGTCCGGGGCTACGTAATTGCGGACGAGCTTACAGCAACGCGAAAACTCAGCGGACAGCTACCACGCTGAGAGCCACATCTTCCACGCTCGCCTCGCGAAGAAACTTCGCAGCCTCTTCGGGCGGCGTGGGATTGATGTAGAAACCGGTTCCCCATTCAAATCCTGCCGTCTTGGTCAGTTTGGGCATGAATTCAATGTGCCAGTGATAGTACTCATTGGCCGGATCCTGCGCCGGCGAAGTGTGCACGACGAGGTTGTACGGTGGATTGTCGAGCACGCGGTCCGCTTTCATCAGCAGCAGCTTGAGGGCTTTCGCGAGATTTTCGAACATGTGCGACGACGAGTTCTCGAAGGCAGACTCATGGCGCTTGGGGAGGATCCAGGTTTCAAAGGGAAACCGCGGAGCATACGGAGCGAGAGTCAGAAAATCTTCGTTCTCAGCCACGACTCGAGAACCGGTGTCGGTTTCCTGGCGGATGGCGTCGCAGAAAACGCAGCGCTCTTTGTAGATGTAGTACTGCTTGGCTCCCTGCAGTTCCTCCACCACGTAAATGGGTAGAATCGGCAACGCGATCAGTTGCGAGTGCGAATGCTCGAGCGAGGCGCCGGCCGCTTCTCCGTGATTCTTGAAGAGCAGAATGTACTTGAAACGCCGATCTTTCTTGAGGTCGAGAATACGATCGCGGAAGGCCCACAGAACGTCTTCGATTCTCTTCGCGGAAAGCGAGGCCAGAGTGGCGTTGTGGTCGGGCGTTTCGATGACCACTTCGTGGGCGCCGATGCCATTCATCTTGTCAAACATGCCCTCGGCCTGCTTATTCAAATTGCCTTCGATACCGAGTGCCGGGAACTTGTTCGGAACGACGCGGATCGTCCAACCCGGACTGTCTTTCAGAGGAGTGTTGCCGTTGGCGCTTGGGCGATACGCCAGGATCTCCGGCGGCGTCTTGCTTTCATTGCCATAACAAAAGGGACAGAATCCGCCCTTGATCTTCACAGCCTCGCGGACAAAGTCGGTCGGCCGCTTGGCACGATCCGTGGAAATAATCACCCACCGGCCCACGATGGGGTCTTTTCTTAATTCAGGCACGTACTAAATCCTTTCAGTTGGAGTCTCCGAACCTGGACTCTGAGAATTTATGATTGTACGACACGGAAAACGCATTCTGGAATAACTCGAATGAGGGCCAGTTGCGGCCGCTGTCATAGTATACGGAGAGCACGTCGAACCGCCACTGGCAAGAAGCTGGCATCTGGCGCAGGAAGTCACGGGCGACCATCGATAACTCCTTTTGTTTATGGCGATCTACGGCGGCTTCGGCGGGCTTGACGTCATGCGTCGTCCGAGTTTTCACTTCGATAAAGCACAAGACGTTCTGGTGCCAGCCGACAAGATCGAGTTCGCCACGATGATGCGGGGAGCGGTAGTTGCGGGCGATGATGGTATAGCCCCGCCGGCGAAGATAAAAATAAGCGTCTTCCTCGCCGCGCCGGCCGGTACGCTGGTGCGCGGGCATGTCCTCCGGCGATAGCGTTCTCGCGGCCAGCCAGTCTAGTGCGCGTAGTGTGGCTTGCGTCAAGCGTCCGGCGAACATGGAGAACTCCATATTCACCTTAGCTTGGAATGACCGTGCGTTATGTGATGCTGATCACTGCGCGTCCGGTACAATTCGCCGCCCGCGCGCTTTCTGACCACCGACGGCGATCTCAGATCACCACCTCCGAAACAAGCGAGGCGGCCGCTTCGACCGCTTTCCCTTTGTCCAAGTTCCTTTTTCCGACGGTATTCACCAGCACCACGCCGCCGAGTGCGACCGCGCCGCCGACGAGAGAAATCAGCTTCGGCACCTCGCCCAGCCAGATCCATGCAATGCCAATGGCCACGATCGGAATCACGTAGAGCAGCGTCGCCGTGCGTCCAGCGGCGCCATGCGAAAGCACGTATGCCCATGCAACATAGGCGAGCGCTCCCGGAAAGATCCCCAGATAAATGACCGCCTGCGTCGCCGAGGCAGGAGCGGAGCTCAGGGTATGCAACAGACCTTTGCCGAAGGGCAGCATTAGCGCGGTCCCGAACCAGATCGAGTAAGCCGTAAATTCGAGGGCGCTGTATCTGCCCAGATAGTGCTTCTGCATAATCATGTAGAGTGCGGACGTAACTGCGGCGGCAAGAATGATCAGCGCTTGCGGTGAGAGGCGGATGCCTTCGCCTTCTCCGCTGGCAATCAGTGCGACTCCCGCGAAGCTCACGAACACTCCACACCATCCGATCACAGTCAGTTTCTCGTGCAACCAGAATCGGGCGGCCAGCGCAGTCCAGATCGGAGTGGATGCAATCAGTAGACTCGCTGCACCCGCGGTCACGCGCGTTTCTCCGTAATTGAGTGCCAGGTTGTAAAAAGTGATTCCGATGGCGCCGGTCAGGACGAGCCCGGGAACGTCACGCAATTCCGGACGTCGAAAGTGTGCAATCCCGGCGTAGATCGCGAGCACCAGAGACGCGACCAGAAAACGCACGATGGCGAGATTCGCGGGCGAATAACCACGCAGGCCGGCGCGAATGCCGGCAAAGGCCGAGGCCCAAACCACCAGGGTGAATCCAAGAGCGACAAGAGTGCGAGACGTAAAGCGTGGCATCGAGAGGCCTCCTTCCAGTAAGTGTTTCTGTTGATGAATTTCTGCTTATGCAGAGTGGCTGCGTTGGGGTCGGCGGCACCAGGTGTCGCTATCGTGCGTCGCTCACCAAGTAAGGCTCATCAGGTAAGGCTCACCAGGTATCGCCGCCTCGTTCAGGAGGCCACGCTCCGAACTGGCGGCGGAGCAAGGCAATCTGGCCGGCGTGATAACTGTTATGCGCCGCAATTTGCCAGAGCATGGCATGCACGGTGGACTCGCGCGGAGACTTTGGCGAGCCGACGTTTTGAACTCTTCGCTCCAGTTGCGACGAATCGGATTCCGCGAGCTGAGCAAGCCGCGTGAGCAAATCAGCGAAGCGGCGAGTCGTGGCCCGCCACGCCTCAGCGTCATCGCACGCGCGACCCTCGGCGGCCCGATTCGGGTGCGTCGGCCAGCCTTCGATTGCTTTGTCAGGGTAAGGTCGATTCTCTCCCGCGATTTTGCTGAGGTCGTAGTCCATCCAATAGTTCATGTGCTCCACGATCTGCCAGATGGAATGCGGATAGTCCGGTACGGTCCGGCCTGCCAGCTCCGCCGAAATATCTTCGACGCAGGCGACCGGATCCACGTGAGCGCCTTTGCCGTACACGAGTTCGCGCAATGTGGTGTCGCCCATACCGTAGATCCTTCTGTAGAGACGCGGCTTGCCGCGTCTCGGATCGCCAAAAAGTTTGGGGAACGCGCGGAATTCGCCGCAACATGCCCAGCCCCTAAAGGGGCATCTGATTCAGAATTTGCGGTATCGCTAAAGCGATACCCTGATACGAAACGGCGATACAGACTTGAGAAGTGTTGGCTGTGCGGAGACGCGGCAAGCCGCGTCTCTACGGGATTGTGATCTTGTCTCCGACGCTTATCGTGCCTTGCGTGAGAATCTGCGCCCGCAATCCCCCGCGGTGCAGCAGGCCCTTGATCACGGACTTCCCCGTCACCTTCTGCAGGTGGTCGCAGGGCTCGCACAGGCGGATGCCTCGAATGCGCACATCGCCAATGGCAAACTCCTTTCCCACCAGATGATTCAGCGGAACGTTGCGAGTCACGATGTTGCGGCGAGCGTCGCCGGAGCCAAGCTCGACGCGATAGTCCCGCCGCAGCGCCTCAATCGCCTCCGCCTCAATCAGCGTGAGCTCGTGATCCGGCGCAGGCTTGTAGAACGTGCCCAGCCTCAGCGCGTAGCGATCACCCTCAAGCCCCGCGCCTGGAACCGCCGTCGCTTGGGGAACAGATTGCGGCGGCCCTTCGGCAGTGGAAGCAATATGAATCGATTCCACAGTTCCGTTCCACATCGCGAACCTCCAACGACTTAACGACCAACGACTAACGACTACGCGTTCTTTTCGACGACAGCAATCGACTCTTCCAGCGCATCCATGGCAACGTCCGCTTCGTCCTTGGTAACGATGAGCGGCGGCGCGATGCGCACCGTGCTCGGACCGCATCCCAGAAACAACACGCCGCGCTCGAACGCCGTCTCCACGATGCGATCGCGCTCGCTGGCGCCATACTCGCGAGTCGTTTGGTCCTTCACGATCTCAACCCCGATCATCAGGCCACGTCCGCGGACGTCGCCGACAATCTTGTGCTTCTTCGGCCAGCCGGCCATGCGCTTCATCATGTGGTCGCCGACTTCCTGCGAGTTCTTTAGCAACCCTTCTTTTTCGATCACATCGAGCGTGGCCAGAGCCGCGGCGATGCAGACGGGATTTCCACCAAACGTCGACGCGTGCGAACCGGGCACCCAGTCCATGATGTTGGCCTTGCTCATGGTGATGCCGAGCGGCATCCCGGACGCAATGCCCTTCGCGATGCAAACGATGTCGGGATGCACGCCGGTGTGTTCGACCGCAAACCATTTGCCCGTCCGGCCGATGCCACTCTGAACTTCGTCCAGCACCAGCAGGATGCCGTGCTTATCGCAGATGCGGCGTAGTTCCTGCATGAAGATCGTCGGAGCGACGACGTATCCGCCTTCGCCCTGTATCGGCTCGACAAAAATGGCCGCAACTTCTTCGGGCGCGAGGATGGTCTTAAACAGTTTGTCTTCGATGTAACGGGCGCAGCCGAGCGCGAATTTCTCGGTATCCTGCGGACCGCCCGAAGATCCCCGATACACGTCAGGATAGGACACATGCGTCACCCCGGGCACAAGCGGCGAGAAGCCGCGCTTCTGCTGCGGCTTCGATGCGGTCAGCGAGAGCGCCCCCATGGTGCGTCCGTGGAAAGCCCCGAAGAAGGCGATCACCTGTTGCCGCTTGGTGTGATAGCGCGCCAGCTTCAAAGCGCACTCGATGGCTTCGGCTCCGGAGTTTCCGTAATAAACCCGGTGCGGCCCGGGCATAGGCGCGATTTTTGACAAGCGCTCGGCCAGCGTCACCATGCTTTCGTAATAGAAATCGGTGCCCGACATGTGGATGAGTTCGCCCGCCTGCTTCTGAATGGCGCCGACCACGTCCGGATGGCAATGGCCGGTCGAGGTCACGGCGATGCCAGCGGAAAAATCGAAGAATTCGTTGCCATCCACATCTTCGATCACAATGCCGCGGCCGCGCTTGGCAACCAACGGATAGGAGCGCGTGTAGGAAGGCGAAATATACTTTGCATCGCCCGCGAGAATGCGCTTGGCATTCGGGCCCGGGAGCGCAGTCTTGAGCTTGGGTCCGATGGTCAAAGTCTTGGTGGTCATGGAGTCCTCCAGAATCAGTTCTCAGTTCCCGGTTCTCAGTTCTCAGTGGGTTTCATGCCGGGTGCGAGCGGCGTTCACCGAGATAAGCTGCTTTGGCTGGGAACTAAAGGCTAAGAGCTAAAAGCGATTAGCGAAGCAATGGAGAAGTAAGAAAAATTAGTCGCTGCCGAAGAGATTGGCGCGCACATGCGAAGGCAGCACGGAAAGGTACCGGCGTGGACAAGCGCGTCCCTCGACCCAGCACGTTCGGAGAAGCGAAATGTAGCCATTTGAGCGCATAGCAACTACAGGCATTATATCCCGGGTTTGATCGCGGCGTAACCCCCTAAAACAATGCCGATTCCGCTGATTGCGTTGAACTTCATCCAGCGGAAAAAGGTCCGATTCCGATTGCTCTCGGAACCGAGAACAGGGTAGGGGTGGAAACCGCTAACCACCAAGGGCACGAAGGTACACGAAGGAAAGGCCTGAGACTAGAAACCCTTCAGCCAATTCTCTCTTCCCGGTAAAGCCGGATCGTGTTCTTCAGGCTGACGACAATCAGCATAAGCGACATCCCGACTAATCCAATCGCGCCGCCAATATCAAACAGGCGGTAGCGCCCGTGAATCACCCACGGCCAACGGAACAGGGCCAGGTTGCCCGCCACCAGCAGGATGCGCAACTCGGTCGGGCCGAAGTGCCACATCGAAAGGTGAAACTCACCGATCGTATATGTCGCGAGATACGACTGAATGGAAAGCAGCAGAAACGCAATCAGCAACCCAATCGCAATCACCGGATGCATGTATCCGGAAAGCGCCAGCCCGCCCATCATCGCCACGGCACCGAACGAGTCGATCATGTGGTCCACGTAAAAGCCGTAACGAGGTCTCTGCTGCTGGCGCACGCGCGCCAAGGTTCCATCGAGGCTGT
>Ga0185299_10005096_pt1 | contig 15171 bp, 22 predicted proteins | sample PaiPotPPA55metaG_FD_128002 | JGI IMG/M metagenome (GOLD analysis project Ga0185299, IMG submission 128002) | Iron sulfur acid spring bacterial and archeal communities from Banff, Canada, to study Microbial Dark Matter (Phase II) - Paint Pots PPA... ...
CCGGTCTTGACGGAGCCGCCATATCTAAAGAGTTCCGCTCCCCCGCCCCACGTTTGCATCGGGTCTTTCAGGTTGTCGCCAAACAATCCGCACTTCGTCATTATGTCTCCCTGTCAGATGATAGCAGGCACATCGCAGGGTATAATCCTGCGTCATGAAGCGCTTTCTGATTCTCGCCGTCGTTCTCGTGGCTTCGCTGGCGGTCGGGCAAAATAAGCCGCATACACCACTCAGCCAGCAGAAAGTCTGTGCTGAAGAAGCCCAGAAAGCCTTCAATAAATCGTTCAAGGCAGAACAAGACGGCGTCTCGTACGAGTTCACGAGCCACTACGACGCCGACGCTAATGTGTGTTACGTTCTGGTTCACGGCAGTGGGGCTACCAGCAAGTCCTCGACTCCCTACGTCTCCTATTCGCTTTTCGATGCTATAGAAGGCAGAACATACGGAGACTACGTCTGGATTAACTCGACGCAGAAGAAATATTGGGAAGTGGCACCCATGGTTTGCAGCGTAAGCCCTCGGGGCGGCGATAAGATAACGTGCAAGTCAGATGATGAATTCGAGCAACTCATTGACAAGTATTTCGGCATCGGCAAGTGAAGGAATACGAGGAGGAACGAATTGAAGCCATTTCTGATTCTCAGCGTCGTCGTGTTGGCAGCGGGCGGCTCTTATCTGAAGGAACAGAAATGATGGAAGACCGAGAGTACGAACTGAAGCACGCCGACCTCGCATTGAAGGAACGAGAGGTCGCTGCCAGAGAGCGTGAGGTCGCTGCAAAGGAAAAGGAAGGAAAAACGTCGACGTTGTTCAGCCCTCTGACTATCGCAATTTACGTCGCAGCCTTTGGACTTCTTGGAAACATTATTACGAACATCTTGAACAACAGGGCATCGGACAAGGCTGAACGTCTGCGTGCCCAATCGAATCTGGTGTTATCAGTCATCAAGACGAACGGCAACGAAATCGAGGCATGTGAGAATCTCAATTTTTTCGTCAACACCGGGTGGCTAGATGACGCAAACGGTGCCATTCACAAGGTCTGTGGGACAAACAGTGGAGTTCCCACTTTGCCAAACCCCGCTTCTCCAGTGGCGGGTATTGGAGTCGACATAATAGTTAAGGATGCTGATTCGCACAAACCCCTCTACAATGCTATCGTTCGGATTTCACGTTACGATTTGGATGGGAGCTGGCATAGTGACGTTCAGTTCACCGACACAGGGGGTACCGCAGAAAGTGTGTATTTCGTTTCGTTAAGGGACACGATAGAGGTGAGCAAGGACGGCTATGAGACTAAGAGGATTGAAGTGATTCAATTTCTTTTCCGTTACCATTCCCCCGTCACAATAGAGTTGCACCGAGTACCCAAAGCGAAACCCTGACGTCGCGGAACGTTCCCTGATTTGGAGAAATGGATGAAATGTCTTCTGGTTCTCGCCAGCCTGATTCTCACCGCTTCACTCGTTGGACAGGTCGAACACGCACCAACCGTTGCACAGTGCCAAGCCGACCAACGGCTCTGGCTGTCGAAACTATTGGTTGATGAGAAAGTTAAACGAGATGATCGGATGATCGGTTGTGTTGCCGTAGACCTGAACAATCAGGCGGATTACGTACACACAGAGAACCGTCGTATCGACGGTACAATTATTTTGTTATGACCAAAGAACAGCTTCAGATTACCCAGAACCTCAAGCTAGTAGAGCGCGACATAGAACTCTTTCAGAATGACCCCCAGAGAGACCAGGATTACTTCAATGCACTTCTGGCTCTCCGGGGGAAGCTTCAACGAGAACTGAAAAGGCTCGATAATTAGTCGCCGTTGTTCCTATATCTTGTTGGTGAGAGGGTCTCGGATGAGTCACTTTATCCAGCGACATGATCTCTTGGAGAAGTTCATCGAGGAAGACTCAGCGGGCAAACGCTGACCCGCTACTGTGATATCAGGTTTCCACAGCAATAGGGTAGAACGCCAACCCCGAATGCGAACCGACACGCTCGGGCTCGGGCGTTCGGTGCCGCTGCGGTGGGTGGTACAGCGAGGAGAGCCGTTGGTGTATCTGCTGGGTGTAGTTCCCCCTAAGCGTAACGAGCTTTCACGGCTACCCTTGGGGGCGAAACTGGTCGGGGCAGCGGGGATAAGTGTAATCGCGATGTTGCAACAGTTCAGGCCTGGAGTCAACTAAAGACCCTTCGCCCGGTACATCTGCTCGATCTGCTCTTTTTCCCTCCTGAGTATGCGGGACTGCTCTTCTATGTCGTCTGTAGAGGTACAGTAGGTGCTGTTTGCTATGGATCTCATCTCTTCCTGCTCCTCGGCACTGAACGTTCGCTGATAAACCCGCTGGTCGTACCTTTCCGTCCACCGCTCGACCGGCTCGAACAAAGCCACCTTAAACAAACCTCCAGCAATTAGCCCACCGAAAATCAAGGTCAGGTACTTGGTCCACGGCCCCGATAAAGTTGGTTCAATAAAACGATGGGCGATTAGGAACCAAGCCACTACCCCAGCATAGAACATGATGTCTCCGGCTATTTCTATGCACCTGGACGACCACCTCGATCTTGCAAATGTGAAGGTACGCGGCTTGTACCCATCGGACGTTCTCTTCTCGAAGGAGGTCGAGGGAGTTGCGTGCTGTTTGCGGAGCGATCTCAGTTCACGCGCGATCACAACAAGCACGCAAAAGATGGCACAGAGTACCAGCAGAGTCATTTTGCGTCGCCCTCCATGATACAGCGGATTATAATCGCGGACATGAACGGGAAGAGCATGTACCAGGTGGACGAGAAGGAACTTGAGGTGCTCATTGCCAAGTTGGAGCACACGGTCGCAAAGCTGAAACACGAGAGGCCGGGGTCGTCCGAACTTAACCACGAGGCCGGAATACTTAAAGACGCTAAACAACTTCTCGAAGAAAAGCGAAGGATCAGAAAGCCTTCCGGCGAAGTAGAGTTTTGGGCACAAGCCGTCAGCGAAGGCCCGCTGATTACTTTCCGACACGCCAGTTACGGTGCTACTGTTTAGGCATGAAAAGGGCGTCCAAGAAAGACAATTCCCATCACTTAAAGAAAACAGGACGCACGGCAGCTACAAAAGGTTGCATTCTTGAGGTAAGTGACCACGGAGCCATCCGCGAACTCATTGGCGCAATCTGCAAGAATCGTGGCTTCGACGTGATTCAGGCGCGATGTGGTGACGAGGCCCTCAGTCTTTACCGGAAGTGCGGTCCTTTCGTGGTTGTGCTGAGCGATTTGTACTGGTACGACGGGAGCGGAATTGAACCCCCGCTTAGCAACGCCGAGGCGATCAGGGATGGGATTCAGCTTGCCTTAGCAATCCGCAAACTCGCTCCCGAGCAGAGCATCGTGATTCACACAGCCAATTCACAAGCGCGGGAGCAGATGCCCGAGGAACTTGGTGACATTCGCATTCTGAAGAAACCGTTCAGCAGGGAAGAATTGGAATCGTTGCTGTAGTCACGTGATTACACTCAAAACTCCTAGTCACCGCCGGATGCTGGCCCCTGACTGCTACAACCGAGAGGCACTGATATCATGATATTGTTTTCACGCGCAATGGAGGTCACTAGAGGTCGTCATAGGCAACCGACGTTACGTTAAGAATGTGCTTGAAACCCGCATAAACACAGGGTATTATCGTCAACAGTAAGATTCATCACGACTTGCTAAAAATGGCGTAAATAGAATCCCTCCCTCTCCGCCAGTTCTTAAGATCCAAACTCCCTCAGACTATGGTCCCCCTCTCCACTCAATCGGGGGCAGCTCCCCATAAGCGCTAACTTAAGGTGTTTTGGTTTTTTGCGGTGAAGACCTTCCAACTTCCAAAAGGCCTACTGGATTACTTCCGCATTGCTAAAAACCGGGAGTTATCGCATGTTGCCTCACAGAATTTCTTTCCTCCCCTGCTTCATGCCGGATTGTCCCTGCGCACCACCAACGGGAGGCGTGTCAAAGCTTTGTCCTGTGGCGCTGCTGCTGTTCTTGGGCGCGCATGATCCGCTTGATCTTGCTTTTGTACTGCAGGGCTGACAGCGGATCGCTCCGCCGATCGAGATGGTCCAGTTCGCGACGAAGGCGACGGAGACTATCGAGCCTGTCCACATCAATCTGTCCGGTCGCGATACCTGCGACCACGGCGCATCCAGGCTCTCCCTCGTGTTGACAGTCGCGAAATCGGCAATGGATCGCGAGCCCGGAAATTTCCGGGAAGGTTTGTGCGACCGCTGTATCGCTGGCCCAGAGTTGCACCTCGCGGAGTCCCGGCGTGTCGATCAGGAGCACACCTGAGGGCAGCCGGACGAGGTGCCGGTCAGTTGTCGCATGCCTTCCCGTGCCGTCTTTTTCGCGCACGCTTCCGGTCTCGCGTACGTCAGCTCCGGCGAGCACATTGACCAGCGTGGACTTGACCACTCCTGAAGAACCGAGTAGGACAACGGTTTCGCCCGCAACAAGCGACGAACGGAGTTCGCTGATCCCATTGCCCGACACGCTACTGATGCAGAGCACCGGGAAGCCTAGAGAGCACTTTTCCGCTTCGCAGCGGAACGGGCCGACATCGGTCACCAAGTCAGCTTTCGTCAGTACGATGATCGGGGTGGCGCCGCTCTCCCAGATCAACGTCAGGTACCGCTCCAAGCGCCGCACGCTGAAGTCCTGATTCATCGATGTGACCAACAGGACGCGATCCACATTCGCGGCTAACATCTGTGCCGAAGCGTGCGCCCCCGCCTGTTTGCGAACAATGGCCGTACGGCGCTGCAGGATGCTCTCGACCACGTATCTGTCATCGTCCGCACATTCCACCAGCACCCAATCGCCCACGACGGGAGGAAAGCCCGGCTGATTCCGTAAACGTCCTCTGGGCGACGCTAATACTTCGCGCACGCCATCGTGGACGAGAAAAAGATCAGTACCCTCGGAGACTACGCGGCAGGGGCGTGACGGTGTGTTCTGCAGATGTACTTCGAAAAACGCACTCCAACCAAGCGATTGCAACGTCATAGATAAGCCGACCTCAGCGGCTTTCGAGTCACTTACACGTGTGGTGTTGAGGGCGGATGCAGATGCGGCTGGGTGCCGCTATCGTCCTCTAGAGACTGAGGCTAGTTATGGCAGTCATAGGCGACTCGGTTGCCGGCAAAGATTCGTGCAGCCAGGAAGTAAGCATACGAGACCGCAGATTCTGAGTCAACGTCTCATCGCTTAAAGTGGGCTCGTGTTTACACATGGTCGATCCGGGCCGAACGACCTCAAGGTTGCGTTGCCAACCATGCATATACGGCAGCAATTCCAGTGACGGCGTATATTTCGACCTCTCGAACACTCTTGAGCTCATGACGGCCCGCGGCATCCTTGCTAAAGAAGCGCACGAGCGAAGCGCAGACGCACAAGAGATAAGCCCGCATCTAGTGCGGCAAGAATCCTGCCCGAAGTCTGCCCAATGCCTCGCAACAGGTCGTCACCGAACGACTCCGAATGCACCATCACAAAAAGGAAGATGCTGAAAACACTGATGGACAGTGGCGAAGAAAGTAGGCGCGGGGGATTTCTAATCCGGTGGTTGCAGGTTCGATTCCTGCCGCGCCTACCACTATCGCCAACCCATCGTGGTCAGTTTTGCTGGAATCGGGTCTCGCAAGCAATCCACAGGGGATCCACGGAACTAGAGCTACGAGCTAATTTTTTTCGATGGGGTCTTTTCACTCATTGACAACACATTGGTATGGTGTTAGGTTCGAGCGCGAATCGGTACTATAGTTAGTAGTACGCCCATTCATAGTACTCGCATCCGTGAACTTTTTTCTCCCGCTTTCAACCCGTTGTTCACAAACTTTTGGAGTTCTTAGATTCCTTCAGGAGGGGATCCAATGCTTAGCAGCAAAAGTGGAAAACAGAGATCGATCCGGTTTTCGACCGCGGTTTTGCTGATGTTTGTCGTCAGCGGCTTCTCGGTAGCCGAAGCAGCGGCTCCGGCCACAAATCCGACCGTTACATCCTCAACTTTAGGGGAGTTTTCGCCCACCTTTGTTGGTCCAGCCGCTACCGGTTGTACAGCAAATGGCTGCTCTTTGCTGACGGGCCCATTTTTCTCCCCGTCAACAGAGCCTTTTTCCCGGGAGCCCTTCAACAACCTGTTAAATGGATCGGCGATTCCCTCCGGTAATCCCCGGACGATGCCGGAGCCGAAACGCCCTCGTCCCCCGATTGACCCGAAAGCCGCTGCCGCTGTTATCCCTCCAACGGTTAGTTGCCAACCGTTAGGTCCCGGCTGCGACTTCATCAGTTCCAACTCGGGCGGCGCCTCCGGCGCGAAGGGCTTGAATGCGGTCGACAGCGCCTCGCAAAGCACCAACACCGAGGGGTTTGACATTGAACCCCCAGACCAGGGCCTGTGTGCCGGCAATGGGTTTGTGGTCGAGGCTAACAATATCGGGGAGATTCAAGTTTTCGATACGGCTCTGAACAAAGCCTCGGCGGTCATCCCGTTGGACACCGTTATGGACCTCACGAACAGAGGATGGAGCAGCGGGGGAGACCCTTCGTGCGTCTACGATCACGACAACGGCGGACACTGGTTCTTCACGGAGATTGTCTCTTCAACCAGTGAGGCCAGTGGGGGCACCTTTGCAGGTTGCTTTGCCGGCGTGGCCAATGCCTGTTACGAAGGGATTGCGGTGACTGACGGACCAAGTCCCTACGGCCCGTACAGCGTCTATTTCCTTCACTCCACTTACAATCCAGCCGAGCCGGGCTACCCCTTCCTGCTCAATGACTTCGCTAAGATCGCGACTACTCGGGACGCCTTCCTCGTGTTTTACGACGAGTTCCCGCTGGTCGTACCCGGCTTGGGCGGCGGCGGTTTCAACGGAGCACAGGAATTCGCGTTTAACAAGAACGCGCTCGAGCGAGGCCTACCCGTCACCGGAATCGAGGGAAAGCCAAACCCAGCCTTCACCGTGGCCATCGAGAACATGGGTCTGCTGCCGACACCAAACGGGACGTGCTTCTCTGATAATGAGTTTCATGCGCCTGGCATTACATGCTGGTTTGCCGTGATTCCGGCACACCCACCCGACCCAAGCCAGTTTGACAACAGTCACGGAGGTTCCGGGTTCATGCTTGAGACGCTCGACTTTTATGGCATGGGCGACGACCGAATCGCGGTCTTCGACTGGACCGGCCTCCAGAACCTGAACAGCCCCAACTGCTCTAAATGCTCTGGTATTCAATTCGGCGGCCAGCTATTTTCTGGTGTGCAGTTCTACTTCGGGGAAGGATTCCGGGGTGAGCAAAAGAATGGACCAATACCGTTGGGCGATGAATGCGGAGCCGCCGGCCTCAGTGTGGGAACTCCGCCTCCTGCCAGCTGTCCCGAGCAAGAAATCGCCACCAACGGCGACGATTTTACGCAAGCCTCGCAGGCGCAGAACCAGATATGGGGCTCCGTTTCCACGGAGATCGACCAAACCTACTCGTCCGAAGTAAACCCAGAAGTGCACCAGGGGGTGGCTTACTGGGTGGTTGGGACCGAGACTTTCGACAAGTTCGGTTTCTTCACTCTTACCAGCCAGGGATATGTTTCGCCGAAGCACGAGGACCTGGAATTTCCAGCAATGGCTGCCGAAGGCAATTCCAGTCAGGACGGCGGAAACGGCGGGGCCATCATTACCTTCTCGCTGTCAGGCAATGGCGGACCTACCGGGGCGCACAACGGAGGTTTTTTCCCCAGCACCGCCTTCGGTCGGTTGACCAGCACTTCGAACGGCTTGTCGGGATCTGCAATCAATGTCGTGGATACCGGCGCGTCGCCTCAAGACGGTTTTACAGAGTATAGCGGTCTTCCAGGTGGTACTCGACCTCGCTGGGGAGACTACAGCTCTGCAATCTTCCTACCCTTTTCAGGCGGGAAGATCTTCTTTGCTACAAACTACATTCAGTTTCCGAATTGCCTGGGGTCTGAGTTCACCCTCGCCATCGGGACCTGCGATGGGACCAGGGATGGCTTCGCAAACTGGGGGACCTCAGTTAACTTTGTCGTGCCGTAAGAAATACAGGCAAACGAACTGCCCGGCGCAAGAACTCGCGACCGGGCAGTTTTTCGGACGCGCCGATCACTGACCGCTGTTCTTCCGGTGCTCGCACGTTGTGGTGTTCAGGCAGCTGTCGGCCACCAGCAAACGCCGGACTGGTTTGCCCCCGATGATGTGCGATTCGATGATTTCGTCGAGATCAGATTCGGTAACGTGCCCGTACCAGACGGCGTCGGGATAAACCACGATATTCGGACCGTGCTCGCATTGATCGAGGCAACCGGACTGGTTGGCGCGCACTTTGCCCTTAAGGCCGCGTTCCGCGAGTTTCTGCTTGAACACCTTTTGCAGCTTCGCCTGGCCGCTGGGATCGCAACATCCCCGCGGACTTCCCGCCGGGCGCTGGTTGCCGCACACGAAGATGTGTTTTTCGAATTTAGGCATGTCCAGCAGCGTCGGCTTGCGAGGTCAGGAACCGCGAGCCGCGATTGCCAACCAGTCGCGGATCACTTACCGCCAACCACGGTATTCGCCAGGTTTGTGACCGCCAGGCCTTCGAACACTTCCTCGGCCCTTCTTAAGAGCCTCCTGGACATTGTCGCAGATGTTCTGTTTGCCAACTACTTCTTCGAATTCCGCCTGATGCATCAATTGGGACGGCTGCTCTCGCGCAGTCCTCCGGACATTGAAGAAAAAATTGGCCACACCCTGTCCAATCAATTCGACATTGGGGTTGTGCCGGTCATTACTCATCCGGTCGGACCACCGCCGACATCAGCGATTCAATCGCGCCCAGCATCGCAACCGCGAATACTGGCCCGAGCAGTCCGTAGATCAGGTCAGTGCCGAATTTTGGCAGTCGCAAATGCGGCGGGCGCGCAGGAATCTCACCAAACTTTGTACCGATCGTTTCCACCGGCAGTTTGAAGACGCAGACGGCAGTCGTTGCCAGCGCGAATGCCAGGATCGGTCCCGGGATACGGGCCGAGATGGTGCGGCAGAAAATCAGCATCAGCAACGTGAATAGGGCAAGCCTGGTTGCTTCCCATGAAAGAGTGTGAAACCTGGGGGCCAGCGCTTCCATCCGCTGCCAGAACACGCCTGGAACTTTATCCAGATGCAATCCGAAGAAATCTGTCACCTGGGTGCTGGCACTCAAAACTGCGATGCCATTGGTGAATCCGATGACTACCGGCCGCGGAATGAACTTTACCGCCGTACCCAACCCGGAGAGGCCCATGATCACCAGCAAAACGCTCGCCATCACCGGCTGCACATGAACAACCCATCCACTCCGTGTACAGCCACAATGCCAGCCACTACAATCACGAAGGCGCCGGTAGGCCCGCCGATCTGCGTCTTTGGGCCACCGAACGCCGAAATCAGAAATCCCGTCACGATGGCGCAGTAAACTCCGGCCTGCGGCGTCAGTCCTGAAGCGATAGCAAAAGCCATCGCCAGCGGCAGGGCAACCAGCCCACCGTGACGCCGGCAATCAAATCGAGCAAGAATTTGTGCCGGTTGTAGTCGCGCAGACAAAGGACAGACTTCGGAAGCCAATTCTCGCTCGGGAAAATGCGCACTACTCTTGCTTTACGGCAGTCACGGGTGACATCAGGTAGACACCGATGGCTCAGTTCCGGTAACTAAGGGATTGCGGCAGAAATGACCGATTGCCGGGAAGGCAAGGATCGCCGACCTCGCTCATTGCCCGCTGGCGAGTGGCAAACCCTTGATCTCTGCGTCCCAGATGCCTTCGAAATCGACGAAATAGCCTTGTACGTCGAGTCCGGGAATTGCCGCCAGCAGGTGCTCGGCAGCGCCGGCCAGTTCTTTTTGATGGTGCCTCGCTTCGGCTTCCGCGTTGCCGCGGAACGCGTCCAGACGGCCATATCCGCCGCAGTCGGAATGCGCCAACAACAACACCCGCCTGGTTCCATGCAACTGCATGGAGCTACGAATCTGCTTCAGGACAAACTCGCGGTCGGTTTCCAAATCAGGCGATATAAGACACTTCACGCCACCGGCAATCTTTATGTGATCGGGACTTACGATGCCGAGGTGTTCGAGAAACCCGCGTAAGCCCGCGTCGAAGCGGCAATCAAAGCATGACACAATTGCCGCGTCGCAAACGTACCAGTCACGCCGCGCCTCAAATGCAAAAACCTTTTTCAATAGCTTAGTCTCCCAACTAGGATCAATGGCTCACGAATAAGGAACCGGCCCTCCAAGTATAAACAAAGATTTTCCAGGATCTGAGAGGCCGGCAACTTCCCACTGCTTCCGTTGCCATTCGCGGCACCGGCGCGATAAGATAATTCGTACACATCTTTCTCCGGTCCCATTTCCAATAAGCCTTTCAAGTATTGCCGCGGCAAGGCGTGTGCGACCCCCGGTGCTCATACGAACGCGCATCGCCGCTAAGCGTGTGCGAACCCATGTGATCGGAGTTGGCATTGAAACGAGGCAAGACCGCGGTAATCGTCGGCGCCCAGTGGGGGGACGAAGGCAAGGGAAAAATCGTCGACGTCTTGTCGGAAAACTTTTCCGTGGTCGCCCGCTATGCCGGCGGTCATAACGCGGGCCACACCGTCATTATTAATGGCAAGAAATTTGTGCTGCAACTGGTCCCCTGCGGAGTGCTGCGGGCAGGGTGCCGCAGCGTAGTCGGCAACGGCGTGGTTCTCGACCCCATGGCCTTTTTGAAGGAAGTGGGAGCGTTGCGCGATGCGGGGGTGAAGGTAGATGGAAATCTCTTCGTCTCGAACCGGGCCCAGGTAATTCTCCCGTACCATCGCATGATTGAACTGGCGGCCGAGAACGCTCCCGGCCGGGTAAAGATCGGCACCACCTCACGCGGCATCGGGCCTGCCTACGAAGACAAGATGGGACGCCGCGGCCTGCGGGTCGCCGATCTCCTCGATCTGCAGTTGCTGAGGAAGCACATTGAAAACGCAGTATGCGAGAAAAATATGATCGCGCACGCGCTATTCAATTCCGAGCCTCTTGATGCCGATAAAATGTACGCTGAATACGCTGCGGCCGCCGAACAAATTTCGCCCTTCGTATGCGACACAGCACTACTGCTGAACCTGGCACTGGCCAGCGGTGAGGCTATCCTGTTTGAGGGCGCACAGGGCACGATGCTCGACATCGACCACGGCACCTATCCTTTCGTGACTTCGTCCAGCGCGACGTCAGGAGGCGCGGCGACCGGCACGGGCGTTGCTCCCAATGCGATCGACTCGGTGATCGGATTGACTAAGGCGTATTGCACTCGGGTGGGCGAAGGACCGTTTCCTACCGAAGATCAGGGCGACGCTGGCCAGCTGCTGCGCCAGCGCGGCAACGAGTTCGGCGCGGTTACAGGACGTCCGCGGCGCACCGGCTGGCTCGACTTGCCCCTGTTGCGCTACGCTGCAATGATTAACGGCATCTCATGGCTGGTGGTCACCAAGCTGGACGTTCTCGATGAACTGGCCGAGATTCCGGTCTGCGTGGGTTACGAGATCGACGGCGGGAAAACAATAGAGATTCCAGCGCAGGCCAGCGGCTATGAAAAGATTGAATGCATTTATCGGAAGATGCCTGGCTGGCGGACTTCCACGCAAGCCGTCACGAAGTTCGAGCAACTGCCCAAGGCGGCTCGCGAATACTTGGCCTTCGTGGAAAAAGAAACCGGAGCAAAGATCGGCATGGTTTCGACCGGTCCGGACCGGGATCAAATAGTCTTCACGGAAGCATTTGCCAACGAGATGAAGACAACTTCATCCCGAAAAGCCTAGAATGAATCCCCACATTGCAGGCGTGGAAACGGCATAAGGAGCGCACGATGGTAGTTTTGGCAGTAACGTGGATGGCGAAAGCGGGTCACGACGCCGATGTAGCCCCAATTCTTGCGAAGCTCACCGAAGAATCCCGCAAGGAGCCCGGCTGCCTCATGTTCCTCGCCCACCGGCACAAAACCGAGCCGCGACGCTTCTTTATCTATGAACAGTACAAAGACGACGCCGCGCTCGAAGCCCATCGCTCCTCGCCCCACTTCTTGCAATATGCACGTAAGGAATTGCCCAAGGTCGCAGACCGCGTGGAAGGCCACCTCTATGAGCCACTGGGATAGAACACGGCGTGAGTGACTCGGTGCTTTGATATCCCTCTGCAGACTACTTCGTGCGCAATCAACTCGCCGGCGGAACCAGGCTCGACTATTTTGCCAGCTCGTGCCCCGCGAAGAAGAAACTCAACTCGAAGCGCGCCGTATCTTCGGCATCGGAGCCGTGAATGGCATTGTGTTCGATGCTCGATGCCCACTTCTTCCGAATTGTGCCTTCGTCGGCATTCGCTGGATTGGTGGCGCCCATCAGGTTACGCAAATCTGCGATGGCGTTCTCTTTTTCCAGAGCGAGAGTGACGATCGGTCCACTCGACATGAAATCGGTGAGCGAGTTATAGAATGGGCGGCTCGCATGTACGGCATAGAACTGTTCTGCCTGATGCTTCGAGATTTCGAGCATCTTGATGGCGAGGATGCGGAAGCCATTCTTCTCGAATTGTTCAATGATGTCGCCGACCGCATTCTTTGCGACGGCGTCAGGTTTCACAATGGTAAGAGTGCGCTGCAGAGTTTTCATAGTTGATCGTTAGTCGTCAATCCTTGCTTTGATGTCATTGCTCATTGCTCGACACAAGCTGCCTGGTAGTACTAGACCTTCACTCCCAGCGCGGCTACGAGCGTGTCTCCAATGTCCGCTGGAGAGTTTGCAACGCGAATGCCGGCTGCTTCCATGGCCTTAATTTTTTCCACTGCTGTCCCCTTGCCGCCAGAGATGATCGCCCCCGCATGCCCCATGCGGCGGCCCGGAGGCGCGGTTTGCCCGGCAATGAAACCGACTACGGGTTTCTTCATTTTTGTCCTCACAAATTCTGCCGCCGTCTCTTCAGCATCGCCGCCGATTTCCCCGATCATGATGACGGCTTCGGTTTCAGGATCGCGATTGAACAGGTCGAGCGCGTCGACAAAATTGGTTCCGATAATCGGATCCCCACCGATGCCGATGGCAGTCGATTGCCCAATGCCGCGTTGCGTGAGTTGATGCACGGCCTCATAGGTGAGCGTGCCCGAGCGGGATACGATGCCGATCCCTCCTTCTTTGTGAATCGATCCCGGCATAATTCCAACCTTGCATTTGCCGGGCGAAATAATACCAGGGCAATTTGGCCCAATCAGCCGTGAGCGCCGGTTCTGCAGGAACTCCCACGCTCTAACCATGTCAAGCGTGGGAATGCCCTCGGTGATGCAGATGACGAGGTCGAGCTCCGCGTCGGCGGCCTCCATGATTGCGTCTGCGGCGAATGGCGGAGGAACGAAAATTACGCTCGTATCAGCGCCGGTCTTCGCCACGGCTTCGTGCACGGTGTTGAAAATGGGCCACCCCTCGTGTGTGCTACCGCCCTTGCCCGGCGTCACTCCGCCCATCACTTGGGTTCCATAAGCGGCGCAAGCTTTCGCATGGAACGTGCCCTCGCGTCCCGTCAGTCCCTGCACGATCAATCGCGTTTTCTTATTAACCAGGATTGCCATAAAGATATTTCCTCGCTGCAGCGGCGTTGCCAACAACGCAGCCCCCAAAGCGTCTTTGAAAGGGCGCGGCTTTCAGCCGCGCCGAAAAATCCCGGAACAGGTAATAGCGCCTTCAGCCGCCGGCACACTATACTCCCCGAGCCGCGGCTACGACTCTGTCAGCCGCATCTTTCATGGTGTCGCACACCACAAAGTTGAACCCGGATTCCATCAGGATCTTCTTGCCCGCGTCCACGTTCGTACCTTCGAGCCGCAGTACGACGGGAAGCTTGATGTTAGTTGTCTTTGCCGCTTCTACCACGCCGTTGGCCAGCGTATCGACGCGCAGAATGCCACCAAAGATGTTGATAAGCACAGCCTTTACGCTCTTGTCGCTGAGCAGAATTTCAAACGCATGTGCGACCTGCTCGGCATTCGCGCCTCCTCCCACGTCGAGGAAATTCGCCGGCATGCCGCCGGCATACTTGATGATATCCATGGTGGCCATCGCCAGGCCGGCGCCATTCACCATGCAGCCGACGCTGCCGTCGAGCTTAATGTAGTTAAGGCTGTACTTCGAAGCCTCGACTTCAAGCGGATCTTCTTCCGTGATGTCGCGCAGTTCGCGGATATCGGGATGGCGGAATAGCGCGTTATCGTCGAAGGTCATCTTGGCATCGAGCGCGAAAAGCCGGCCGTCGGTGGTGGTGATGAAAGGATTGATTTCGACCAGCGATGCATCTGTATCGAGAAACGCTCTGTAAAGATCAGAAAGAAAATGCACGGCAGGGTTGATCTGCTTGGGGCTGAGTCCAAGCTGGAAGGCCATTTTGCGCGCCTGAAAAGCCTCCAGGCCCATGCCGGGCTCGATGTGCTGCTTCAGAATGGCGTCGGGATTTTCCTCCGCCACCTGCTCAATTTCCATTCCACCCGCGGCCGAGGCCATGAACACCGGCTTGCCTTCCGCGCGGTCCACCAGAATTCCCAAATACAATTCTTTTTCAATGGGCAGCGTTTCTTCAATCAGCAGCCGCCGCACGGTGCGCCCTTCGGGCCCGGTCTGATGTGTGACCAATCTCATGCCCAGCATCTTTTCGGCGAGATCTCCCGCTTCACTCACGGACTTGGCGATCTTTACTCCTCCGCCCTTGCCGCGCCCGCCCGCATGAATCTGTGCTTTGACCACCACCCCGGTCGCGCCCGTGCTGAAAAGTAGCCTGGCCTCGGCTTCTGCTTCCTCTCGCGAGGCTGCCATCGCACCGCTGGGCACGCTCACGCCATATTTCTTAAGAATTCCTTTTGCCTGATACTCATGGATTTTCATAAAGACGCTCGTTAGCTACTTTCCGTCGCAAAAATGCGGTTTCTGACATAGGCCTGTGACAGAACACGCAGTCGAGACGGTCTTCGGTGGTGACTTTGCGCATATCCATTCTCGTGCGCAAGGCGAGTGGACCGTGCTGGCTTAACTGCTCTGTCGCGCAAGATAGCACCCCATCTGGATTACGTTGTCCGCAATCACGCCGAGTCCGACCCATCGCCGCATGCCGTCC
>Ga0185299_10005099_pt1 | contig 15157 bp, 8 predicted proteins | sample PaiPotPPA55metaG_FD_128002 | JGI IMG/M metagenome (GOLD analysis project Ga0185299, IMG submission 128002) | Iron sulfur acid spring bacterial and archeal communities from Banff, Canada, to study Microbial Dark Matter (Phase II) - Paint Pots PPA... ...
TCGCAACGCCATCGCCCCCCGAAAAACGATGGAAAACCTGGCGCAGAGAAAAAAAGGTCGCCCTGATCGAACGCCTCAATCCACAATGGCGAGACCTCAGCAGAGACTTCAACCATTGAATAGACTAAGTGATAGCTCTATCGCCCGAGCCTGTTGCCGTGGATGCTTCCGTCGATTAACCTTCGGGATGCTTCTTCGAAAAAATCCTTTCAAGAAGAACGATTTGGAGTAAGAAAATAACCGCACCGCACATTACTAAATCAAAAAACAGCAAACACCGGTCATTCCGAGCGGAGCAGACCGGCTTCTTCCTCCTGCTCCGCCCCTGCGAAGTAGCCGGCCTGCGCAGTCGAGGAATCTCTCTTCGATTTATCCGTTGCAGAACCGCCGCTCCGCCCCTTCTTCCTGTCTCACAAACGAATCAACCCGAACAAGAATAAATGACTCGACCCCGCAACTACCGCGTCGTCTGGCTCCTAGGCATCCTCCTAGCCACCACCCTCATCCTCCTCCTCTTCGAGCACCGCCCGTCCTTCCTCCGACCCGGTCTGCGCCTGAACGCCTATATCACCACGAGTGACGGCAGCCTCACCGTAGTAGACCTCGTCAACCTCCACGCCGTCGCCCACATCCCCATCGGCCAAAAATTATCCGGCGTCCGCGAACACCCCACCCGCCCAGAAGTCTGGGGCGTCAGCACCTCAGAGGGTTTTGTCTGGATTCTCGACACACCCACCAATCAAATCGCGGCAAAAATCCGAGTGGGCTCGCTACCATACGCGCTCGACTTTTCCCCCGACGGCACCCGCGCCTACGTCACCTCCTCCGGCAACAACACGCTCGTCGCCATCGACTGCCGCACCCAAGCCATCCTCGGCACCGCTAAAACCGGTCGCGAACCCGTCCTCGCCCGCAGCACACCCGACGGCAAAACCATCGTCGTCGCCAATCGTGGCGACGCCACCGTCTCTCTTCATGACGCCGCGACTCTCGCCCAACGCGGCACCATCCCGGTCGTCGCGCGCCCTGAAGACATCGCCATTATGGCCGACAGCTCCATCGCCTTCGTTCGCAGCGCCAGCGAAGCGCGCATCTCGGTCGTCGATCTGCGTCGGGGCGTTCTTCTCACCCATCTCGAACTCGCCGGCCGCCCGACGCAAATGCTCCTCAAGCCCGACGGCGGCGAACTATACCTCATCTCGCCCGAAGCTCACGGCCTGCAAGTCATCAACACCGCTACGCACGAAGTCGGAGATTATATGGTGCTGGGGTCCGCTCCCACGCGCGCCATTCTCAGCACCGACGCCAGCTTGATGTACGTGAGCGACACCGCAGCCAACCGCATCATTCCTGTCGACATCGTCGACCGCCGCCTCGACCGCGACCCCGGCAAAGGCTTCCCCGTCCCCGCCGGCCAATCCCCGTCAGCGCTGCGCTTCGATCCCCAGGAAAATCTTCTCCTCGCCGTCAACCACGACTCCGGCGACATCGCCATCATCCGCGTCCGCACCAACTACCTCGTCACCATGATCCCCGTCGGCGACAACCCGACCGACCTAGCCGTTAAACTCTTTTAGTATTTTTAGTCGGATCGCGTTTGCAGGGTGGCTCAGCTTCCGATAACGCCTTCCCGGGGGCTCTAAGTTATGCGGCGGGAGTACTCTGGGTGAAATCGTTGCACGACTTAACGACCAAGCGAGATGGATATACACTGGACTTTCGGAGTTTGGAGTCCAGAAGGAAATTGCAGATGAAACGCATTGCCGCTTTCACATTGCTGGTCGCCTTGAGTGCCCCATGGTCGGTACCGGTTAAGGCTCAACGCATCAGTGTCGCAGAAGGTGCGCGCCGCTCTCAGCAGGCGAACAAGAAGCAGCAAAAGATGAATAAAAAAGCCGCCAAGAAGCAGCGGAAAGCAATGAAGAAAGCCGCGAAGGTACAACGGAAAGCGAACAAGAAGGCCAATCGTAGTTATAGATAGCGTTTCTCGGAACCTTCGCTCATGAACTCTTCAAAAATCTTAGCCAGCTTCCTGTCCGCAAGAGTTCAGGTCGTTGTAGGCGATATCACAAAACAAAACGTGGATGCAATTGTGAACGCAGCTAATAGCACTTTGCTCGGCGGAGGCGGTGTCGACGGAGTGATTCAGGCCAAGGGAGGCCCAAAAATCCTGGAAGCGTGTCGTGAGATACGCCGCACCCGCTTTCCAAGAGGTCTTCCAACTGGTGAAGCCGTTCTCACCGTTGGAGGTCAGCTTCCGGCACGCTACGTAGTTCACACCGTAGGCCCGATCGCCGGAATTGGAAAAGAACCCGACGCCAAGATGCTCGCGGCGTGCTACCGAAACTCCCTCGCCCTCGCAGCCGAGTACGGCCTTCGTTCAATCGCTTTCCCCGCAATTTCCACCGGAGCGTACGGCTATCCCCCAGAGCTCGCCGCGCCGGTCGTATCAGAAACAATCGAAGCGGTCCTGTCAACTGGTTCGCCGGTCGAGCGAGTGATTCTCGTCTTCTTCAAAGAATCCGACGCGAAGACATTTCTAGACCACCAAACCTTCACAACTGCTGAATAAGCGCAAAAAAGACCCTTTCCGCTTCAACGTCACCGCCAACAACCAGAATCAGCTTACTCGTATCGACACGCAGTTCGTCGAGTCACATGGCAACTTTTGTAGGCCACCCGACACGGGAGATCATTCTGTTATTTTCGACTTAATTGAATACTTTCGGGTGTACCATTCAGCCGTTTGAAAGGAGTATCCCGGGCCAAACAAAATTCGCACCGAAGGAATTACGATGAAGAAGTCACTTCTCTTTCCATTCGTCTTGCTGTTTCTCACTCCGATTATTTCAAGAGCGCAGAGCTCACTGGACGGAAGTTGGAAATTTGATCTGAACAAGATCAAAATGCCAGAAAAACCCGATGTATATGTGCTGCAGGACGGCATGTATCACTGCAGTACTTGCGTTCCTCCTATAGATGTCAAGGCTGATGGTCAAGATCAAAAAGTCATCGGTCATCCTTATTACGACAGTGTCGCCGTACGCGTCGTGGATGATCGCACCGTCGAAGTTACTGACAAAAAGGACGGTAAGACTGTCGCAACCGTCAAAACCGTAGTAGCTGCCGACGGAAAAACTGCCACCGTGGAATTCAGTGACAGCACCGCCAGCACTGAACCAGTTACCGGCAAAGGGGATGCTGTGCGCGTTGCAAAAGGGCCGTCAGGCGCCCACGCTCTGTCGGGTTCCTGGCGATACACAAAAACAGAAACCATGTCGGACAACGCGGCGAAGGTTAGCTTCAAGGTTGATGCCGACACGTTGAATATGACTTCACCCCTCGGACAGTCTTACACTGCCAAACTGAACGGAAGTGATGCGCCGTATAAAGGCGACCCGGGCATCACCAGCGTTTCGGTGAAGCGCATAAGCAAGAACGTTTTCGAAGAAACGGACAAACGGAACGGTAAAGTTATCAGCATAGCGCGCATAACCGTAGCTCCGGACGGCAAGACCATGACCATGGATATCACCGACAAGGAGCATGGAACGACGATGCAGTTGATCGCCGATAAACAATAACTGCAGAGAGTCGGCGCTACAGAACAAAGTGAGCGGTTCGCCGAATAAATGTCAGGAAACGAACGGCTCACATTGCGGCCCATCCTGGGCCGTTCGTTTTTCTGCGCACATGGACACGCCAACCTAGGATTCAGAGATACTTTCCGCGCTAGAATTCCCGACGCACGCTAGCGCTTCAACTTTTCTTCCTCCACCGCCCACGCCGCGTGCTCTTCGCCGAAACTCACATCCAAGAATCCCGACGCGGGCAACACATCCAACGGCAAGCCGCAGTGCCACAACGCAACTCCTAGCCGCAAATGTGTCTTCCCCGCAATGTCCAGCGCTTCGCGTCGAATCGCCACTTCCAGAATGCGATCGAACGCCACTTCCACAATATCCTTGGGATTCAGCAAACAAAGATTTTTTCGCTCCACCGCGAACTCGCTCAAATGCCCGCGCTGGATCTTCGCCACCACTGTCAATTCTTCCGCCCCCACGATGTTGATGCGAAATTCCGAATCTTCCAGATCCGCAAGCACCTCGGGAAAAAGATCCACCCGCACGCACAACCGCTCTTCCTCAAATCCGTAACGCAATTCATGCAAATAAAAAATCCGTCCGTGCATCGATCCGCCGCGTCGCTCCGGTGAATACAAGCCCGCGCCCAGCCACTCGAAGTACGAACTGTCCCGTCCATCCACGCGAACATTTACAAATCCCGTGGGCGCCAGTTCCAGCGCATGCTCCGGTTTACGCTTGATGGGCTTAGCTAATTCCGCGGGGGGCACGTGCCCGAGCGCCAGATAAACTCCCGTCAAATGCTTGCGATACAGCGCGTCGAACTCCGCGTCATTCGCGGTGCTGTGCTCCGGACCGAACCACCAACACCAGTCGCTGCCTTCCGCCGCCAGCAGCGATTCGTACGCAGCGCTTAGCGCCGTGCCGCTGGGAGTGTCGGCGCGCCCTGCTTTCTCTGATTCCACCGCCTGCGTGAAAGCCTCTCGCGCATCCCACAATAATTCCCACGCCGTAACGTCTTCGCTGTCGCCGATCCACACATCAAAATTCGCATTAATCCACGAAGCGGGGAAAATTCCCGGCGTTACGGACACGTCGCCCGCCGCCGCAATGGCTTCCGAGGCCGTCAACGCGCGAAAGTCCTGATCGCTCTCCACCCGCCGGTAAAATTCGCGCAAAAATTCGCGGCCATTCCCCGGATAATATTCCCAGGCGTTTTCGCCATCCAGAAAAATAGAAATGGTCAGCGGCTGCGCGCTCTGCACCCCTTCGCCCAGGTGTCGCAAACGCCCATGCAGGTCTGCCGCCGCAGCTTTTGAATCCATGCGGCTGTATACAAATCCGATCAAGTCCGACAAATGGTGATCACGAAATAATCCGGTAATGCCGCCACTCGGCGTTTGCACGCGCCAGGGCTTATACAAACGTTCCGCATTCGCCGGAATTCCCGTCGCATCGCGAAAAAATCCGACATTCAACGTGCGCCCCAACACTCCCTCATCCGTGCCAAACCATTTAAATCCTTCTTCCGAAGCAATCGCCAGCGCTTGATCCGATACCGATCCTTCCGACGGCCACAACCCGGCAGGCTTCATTCCAAAAACGCGTTCGTGATATTCACGCGCGCGCCGCAATTGTTCACGCGCATCGTCTGGATGCCGATAAGCTCGACGCGGCAGTGGAGTCGACGGGTTTGCCACCCGCGCAATATCCGAATCGCAAATCAGCGGCAGAATCGGATGATAAAACGGCGTGGTGCTCAGCTCGATCTGCCCACGCTGCGCCGCTTCCCGGTGCGCAGGCAACACCAATCCAATCAGCTCAGTTTCCTTAGCCGCAAGCGCCTCTTTATCGCTCTCTGAAAAATCTCTTCCCTTAGACGCCAGCCTGCTCACCACTTCGTCTTTCTCGAGCCAGGATTCTTCCATCCACGCCAGTTGCGACAACAACTGCAGGTCTCGCCAATCGCGCGCCGTAAAGGTCACCAGCGCCTGCGCACCATCCGCGGGACGCGACCATTCATACAACTCCACAAAGCGTTTCCAGCGCGACATCAACCGCTCGTGGTTCACCTGAAACGCCCGCGCCAGAATCTCGCTCTTATCTTCCCTGCTCAGCTTGTCGGCATTTTTAAAGGCCAGCGAAAACCACGGCTCCTTGAATTTACCGCTCGCATATTCTTCCAGCTGCATCCCCAGCGCTGGCACCACGTTAAACGTGACGTGAAATCCTGGAAATTCCTCCAGCACCTTCACCATTCCAAAGTAATCCTTAGTCGCATGCAGCCGCGTCCACGGCAGCACATACCTCCCGGTTTCCGGATCGCGATATTGCGGCTGATGCATGTGCCACAACATCACCAGATTCACTCGATTCATCCTCGACACCGCTCCTGTCTCAATTCTTCGCGCGTGTTACACTCACCGTTCGCTCATGCGCATATTGGACCGTTACATTGTCCGCGAAATTTTTCGCCACGCCTTCCTCGGACTCATTGTCTTCACCTTTGTCTTCTTCGTCCCTCAGCTGGTCCGCCTCATGGAGCTTTTCGTCCGCCACACCGGCTCCGGCTCCCAAATCCTCAAGCTGTTCCTTTGCATCTTCCCGGCGGTCTTCACTTTTACAATTCCCATGGCGGTGCTCATCGGCGTGCTCCTCGGGCTCGGCAGAATGTCCGCCGACAGCGAAATCATCGCGCTCACCGCCCTCGGCATCGGCCGCCGCCGCATCTTGCTTCCGGTAGGCGTGCTGGCGGTCTCCGGCCTAGTCGTAAGCCTGACCATGACTCTCTGGCTTTCTCCTTTAGCTCTGCGAACTTTTCGCTCCATTGAAGCCAATTTAATCGCTTCGCAAATCTCTTTCCAGGTACAACCGCGCGTATTTGACGAACGATTTCCTCAACTAATACTTTACATTTCAGACGTGGCTGCCAGCGGCACTCTCTGGCATGGTGTGTTCTTAGCCGAAACGGCTGCGGAGAGCGGTTCGCGTTTAACTTTAGCGGAGCGCGCCATTGTCATCTCGGATCCCAATCACGGCACGCTCGAGTTACATCTTCAAGGCGGCACTACCCACGAATTTTATCGCGACCGCCCAGACCGCTATTCTGTCACCGCCTTTGGACAGAGCGATTGGCCCATTGAAGTTAACAATCTCATTCCCACCACGCAACGGCAGATCAGCAATCCGGAGCGTTCTCTCCGCAGTCTTATAGCAGATCACGGCCCTGGCTGGCTGGAATCTCGTGTGGAACTTCACCGTCGCCTGGCATTTCCCTTCGCTTGTCTCGTTTTTGCGCTTGTGGCCGTACCCATCGGTGCGCAACCCCGTCGCGGAGGCCGCGCCGCCGGCTCCCTGATCGCCGTAGCCATGATCGCGGGATATTACCTTCTTTTTGTTACCGGTGCTGGCCTCGCTCGTCAGGGTACCGTTCCGCCTGCGTTAGGGATTTGGATCGCCAACCTGATTCTCGTCGCCCTCGGCCTCATTTTACTGCCGCGCATGGAACAATTCCGCGGCGAGGGCCGCTGGCTGCACCCTACCGGCTTTGTCAGAACGCGCTTGCGTTTTCTCCGCCGTAAAGCGCGAGCGCGCACCGCCGCGTTACGCAAACTGGGTCACCCGCTCAATGGGTTCACGCATCTGAACAGTGATCCTCACCAGCCCGTTCCCGGCGGCAGCATTCCCCGTCTGATGGACATTTATATTCTTCGTCGTTTCACAGTTTATTTCGCGCTCATCATGGCCGTTTTCGTTTTTCTGTTCGAGACTTTTACCTTCTTCGAGTTGCTCGACGACATCGCCCGTCACCACGTCGCTTTTCTCACTGTCATCAATTATTTTCGCTATCTCACGCCTTATCTCGTCTACAACCTCGCTCCACTCGGCGCGCTCGTGTCCGTGCTGGTAACTCTCGGCATCATGAGCAAGAACAACGAAATTGTGGCCATCAAGGCCAGCGGCATCAGCCTGCATCGCCTGGTCATTCCACTGCTGGTTGCCGGCGTCGTCCTCGCCGGAGCGATGCTGCTCGTCAACGAAACTTATCTTCCCTATGCCAACCAGCGTCAGGACGCCTTGCGCAACCAGATCAAGGGCCGCCCACCGCAAACCTACACTCATCCCCAGCGCTGGATCTTCGGCGAAAATTCCAAGATTTATAACTACGATCTGTTCAGCCCATTGCAAAATCTCTTCGGCGGCCTCAGTGTCTTGGAAATCGATCCCGCCACTTTCAATGTTCGCCGCCGTATTTTCGCTACGCGCGCGCACTGGTCCGCGTCGCAAAAAATCTGGCTACTCGAATCAGGCTGGGTTCGCGATTTTTCCGGTGGTTCAATCATTCGCTACGACCAGTTTAACGTGCAGGCCTTCCCGGAACTGACCGAGCCCCCGGAATACTTCAATCGCGAAGTTCGCCAGGCATTTCAGATGAATTGGTCCGAGTTGAACCGCTACATCGAAGACCTGCGTCGCGCTGGTTTCGATGTTGCCGGTCTGACCGTGCAGTGGCACGTCAAGATCGCCTACCCACTCATCGCTCCAGTTAGCATGCTGCTCGCTATCCCGTTCGCTTTCCTGGTTGGTTCCCGCGGCGCGATTGGCGGTGTCGCCATCGGCATTGCCATAGGAATAGGCTACTGGAGCATTGCCCGTTTGATGGAAGCCATGGGCGGCGTCGGCCAGCTCCCACCGGTCTTAGCCGGATGGTCGCCGGACTTGATCTTCTTTTTTATCGGGCTCTACTTTTTCTTCAAAATACCAACGTAGAAACTTAAAGTAATACTTGAGATGTGCTGACACGAAGAAATGTCGCACAGCCGACACTTCATTTACTACTTCATAAGCACCAAGCGGTATTTCGTAACTATATCGAGGGGACAAAAAAGGGACTTCGGCTCAAACCATCAAGCCAGGTTTGTTTTCGGAACCTGCCTTAGCTTTACTTCGCGCTGTGACCTTCCCGTACGATCGTCTCTGCCGAATGACGAAACGTTCGCAAAAATTTCCGTAACACTGCCATCGACACCATCGGGGCCGTCTCACTTAACAATCTAAGCGCCAGCTTGCGGTGACTAGCTTTCCAGCAGTTGTAGAACGCCCATGCTCTGCCCCCCGCCGATGTATGCGTAGCGATCGGCTTTTCTTTCCTTCCCGCCAAAAAATCCTTGGCGTTCGGAATCCGCGAGCATGATTAACCCATTCGCAAACGCCTCTGCGTTCTTGGTACTGTTTTCGCTATGCTGCCGGTATGCCGAAGTACACGGACTCTCGATCAAGATGCACTGCCCCCGCGCGCCCACCTTTAGTAATAAACTGTTGTCGTCGCAGGTTTGCGCCGTAGTGTTGCGAAGGCCAGCGATGGCGTCAAAGTCAGACTTCTTCAATCACAATGGACTTGGTCCCCACAGGACGAGTCTTGGAGAGATAATCAGGGTATTTGATAACCCGAATCGTACGGATCCGTAGATGCTTGAATTAGGTATCGGCGCGAATTAACCGGCCGCCTTCTTGGCCTTCTTGTTTCCACGCGTGTTTTCCTCAATCACCGCTTGTGCCGCGGCCAAGCGTGCTATCGGCACCCGGAACGGTGAAGCGCTGACATAATCCATTCCCAAAGCGTGGCAGAACTTCACGCTTTCCGCGTCTCCCCCATGTTCGCCGCAAATGCCCACTTTCAGCTTTGGCCGCGTGTCTCTTCCGCGCTCCGTTGCCCAGCGCATCAGCATTCCGACGCCTTTGATATCCAGCGTTTGAAATGGGTCTGCGCTGAACACCCCCGCTTTCTTTTCGTCAACGTAGTCGGGGAGGAACCGCCCGGCATCGTCGCGCGAGAGCCCCATGGTTGTTTGCGTGAGATCGTTCGTGCCGAACGAGAAAAATTCTGCGACCTCGGCAATTTCATTAGCAAGCAATGCGGCTCTCGGCAGCTCAATCATGGTGCCCACTAAATACGGCAACTTCACGCCAGCCTTCCTGATCAGCTCGTCGGCAACTCTCCTGGTGGCCTGCTCGAGTATCTGTAGTTCTTTTTTGTCCAAAACCAACGGATGCATAATCTCAGGTAACACTTTAACTCTGCCCCGCTGGCACTCTACGGCCGCCTCGATGATTGCCCGCACCTGCATCTCCAGAATTTCTGGATAGGTAATAGATAACCTGCAGCCGCGATGGCCCAGCATCGGATTGGCTTCGTGCAATTGTTCCACGCGGCGCGCCACCACCTCGACGCCCAGTCCCAACTCCTTCGCCAACTCCTCTTGCTTCGCCCTTTCGTGTGGAACGAATTCATGTAGGGGTGGATCGATCAGCCGTATCGTCACCGGAAAGCCATCCATCGCTTGAAATATCCCAACGAAGTCCCGCCGCTGGAATGGCAACAGTTTATCCAACGCTTTCACGCGCGCTTCGCGAGTCTCGGCCAGAATCATTTCCTGAATCGCGCGTTGCCGCTCGTGGCTCCGTTCCGGATGCTCAAAATCAGTGAAGAACATGTGCTCCGTGCGGCACAGCCCAATGCCTTCCGCTCCGAACTCCCTGGCCTTCCGCGCATCCTGCGGCGTGTCCGCATTGGTGCGCACGCCCAATCTCCGCACTTCGTCGCCCCACTTCATCAGGGTGGCGTACGCCTGCGGCAGTTTCGGAGATACTAGCGGCATTTCGCCGGAATACACTACGCCCTGGCTGCCATCCAGCGTGATCCAATCGCCTTCTTTTACCGTTTTGCCTGCCGCCAGCATCGACGACGTTTTGTAATCGATCTGCAATTTCTCCGCGCCCACGATGCAACACTTGCCCCAGCCGCGCGCGACCACCGCAGCGTGACTCGTTTTGCCGCCAGTCGCAGTGAGAATTCCCTGCGCCACCGCCATCCCCCCCACGTCTTCTGGACTCGTTTCGCGGCGCACCAGAATTACTTTCTCGCCCTTCTCGGCCCACTCTTCGGCGTTCTGCGCTGAGAACACCACCTTCCCCACCGCCGCGCCCGGCACCGCGTCAATACCATGAGCCAGGATGCGCGCCTCCAGCGATTTCTTGTCCACTTTCACGTCAATCACCGGATAGAACAGCCGCTCGATATCTTCCGACTTGATCCGGGTAATCGCTTCGTACTTGCTGATTAATTTTTCGTTGGCCATGTCCACCGCGATGCGAAACGCTGCCGCAGGCGTGCGCTTGCCGGTGCGCGTCTGCAACATATATAAGGTTCCGTCTTCGACAGTGAATTCCATGTCCTGCATGTCGCGATAATGATTCTCAAGTTTTACTCGAACTTTATCGAGCTGTGCGTAAACCTTCGGCATCGCCGTGGCCATTTCTCGCAGCGGCGTTGGCGTGCGAATTCCCGCTACCACATCCTCGCCCTGGGCGTTCACAAGATAATCGCCATAGAAAACTTTCTCCCCGGAACTTGGATCGCGCGTGAAGCACACTCCAGTTCCCGAGGTATCACCAGTGTTCCCGAACACCATCTGCACCACGTTCACTGCGGTGCCCATCACTCCGGTAATTTTTTCGACTCGCCGGTACGTAACCGCTTTCTCCGCCATCCACGAACCAAAGACTGCGCCAATCGCGCCCCACAGTTGGTCCATCGGATCGTCTGGAAAATTCTTGCCGGTCTTTTCCTTGAACAATTGCTTGTACTCGCACACCAATTCTTTCCAGCCGCTCGCAGGGACAGAGGTATCTTCACGGACGCCGAGTCTTTCTTTTAGCGCACGCAGCCGGTGCTCCAGGTCTTCCTTGGACATTTCCATCACTACTGTGGAATACATCTGCACGAAGCGGCGATACGCGTCGTAAGCAAACCGCTCATTCTTCGTAGCGCCCGCCAGGCCTTCTACGCTGCGATCGTTCAGTCCCAAATTTAGAATGGTCTCCATCATCCCGGGCATGGATCGCGCGGAGCCCGAGCGTACGCTCACCAGCAGCGGCGCCTTTGGATCTCCAAGTTTCTTCTTGGTGACCTTTTCGAGGTGCGCCACGTGCTGCGCTACTTCCTTCTTCAATTCCGGAGGATACTTCTTCCCATTCCTGTAGTAGTAGTCGCACGCCTCCGTCGATATTGTGAAGCCCGCTGGGACTGGCAGCCCGATCTTGGTCATCTCCGCCAGACCGGCGCCTTTGCCTCCCAAGAGATCGCGCCATTCGCCGTTACCTTCCGCTTTACCAGCTCCGAAAAAATATACCCATTTTTTCACTGTGACCCTCGATGTAGGATTTTATGATTCTCAAACTTTGCTTCCAAATCAATCAACCAAAGTTCTGTCAGCAGGAGCATCCATTCGAATCGCCGTATGCCATTCGAACCGCTACCGCGCGCCCTCAACCTCTACTTTCATTGTCGGATCGCCGACATTTTCTCCGCCCACTCCGTCATCACCCTGAAATTCAAATCTCAACCATTGCTTTACGTTTAGGCTCCACTTTTCGAGTGGAGATCGCGGTCGACCCGAGGTTCAACTAATACTTATAATGTCGGCGCGTCGACGTTTTTGTTGCTCGACGATCGTTGTCGCCGAAAACTTGACACTTCGACCATAACTTTACATCCCTCTGCGAAAACCATGGGGCCGATGCTCCCCCTCAACCATCACTGAAGATGTCGGCGGGTCGACAATGAATGCAAATTTATCTGTACTCCCATATCTAATCCTTTACTTTAAGTACGGCCTAGTTAGAACTTCTTGAGTCTCTTTACTGACGTTCAGCCAACGTCCTGAGCTGCCCCGGGGTAAAGCAACACTTTAGGTCTGACGGCGGCCGTTGGCCACTTGGCCATAGGCTCAATTTTTAACGTTACATTTTTCTCCCATGCCCCCGACGGCAATCACGGACTTCTACCGTTACTTTATGTGCCCGCATTTTTTAGTGTCGCCTTCATCACGGTGTTCGACGAAACTTAAACTGTTGCCTCACATGTCGGCTCGTCGACAATTTACTATCGTCGCACCTTTGCGTTCTCATGAGCGGTGTTCATAGATTGCTTCACATTCCACAAGTCGGCGATTACCGATCTCAACTCTCACTTTCAATGTCGGCTCGCCGACAATTTGACGTTAGACAATTGCTTCAGGTGTCGGCGAGTCGACAATTTTCGTTCAAGCCGCTCTTTAACGGCGTTCCTCTGCTCCGATTTCTGAAAAATCCGCCACCGTGGTGAACTCCTTCAACAGCTCCGAAAGAAGTGTCAGGCGATTCGTCCGTATCCGTTCATCCTCGGCCATCACCATTACTTCCTCGAAGAACCTGTCGACGGCTTTACGCAATCCCGCAATAATCTCCAGTGCTTCCTGATACCGTCCGCTCCGTTTGGCAGTTTGCACGCGAGCAGCCGCCTCTCGCATTTCGGCGTACAGTTCGCGTTCCGCGTCGTGATCAAACAAATCTGCTTGCACCCGCCGCCCTTCCGCCTTGCCCAGTTCGGCTTTCTCCAGAATTTTTCGAATGCGCTTGAACGATACCGCCAGGGGCTCGAAATTCTTGGATTTACGGATCGACTTTAACGCCGTGAGCCGCTTCTGCGCGTCCACAAGGTCTTCCGCGCCCGCACGAAACACCGCATTTACTTCGTCATATGCGAATCCGTCGCGGTCTCGCAGAATGAATCTTGCCCGCTCGAGAATGAACTCTAACACTTGTGCTTCCTGCTCAGTCGTCATTCCCTTTTTCGGCTTGTGCACTAACAAGGCCTTGGCTGCGGCGCCCACTGCCAGCGACAGCGAAACCGGCAGCTTCCGCTCCATGATTATTTTGACGATCCCCAACGCCGCTCGTCGCAGCGCGTACGGATCGCTCGATCCCGTGGGCACCATGCCAACCGTAAAACATCCCGCGACAGAATCAAGCTTATCCGCCAGCGCCACCGCACAGCCCGTCACGTTTCGAGGTATCGGATCCGGCATTCCCACCGGCCGGTAGTGATCGTAAATCGCGTCGGCCACTTCATCGGGTTCGCCCTGCGCCCGCGCGTAAAGTCCGCCAACAATCCCCTGCAACTCGGGGAACTCGCGCACCATCTCGGTGGCCAGATCGCACTTTGCCAATTCGGCCGCGCGATCCGCTTCCGCGACGTGCGCCTCGATCATCCCACTGCTGTACCACTGCTCAGTGAGCCAACGCGCAATAGATCGTACCCGTTCCACTTTGTCGCGATAACTGCCCAGTCGTGACTCGTAAGTTACGCGCTCCAGTTTCGCCAGATTATCCGCCAGGGGGTGCCTCTGGTCAGCTGCCCAGAAAAATTGCGCATCCGCAAATCGCGCCCGCAACACGCGTTCATGCCCGGCGCGGACCAATCCCCGCGAATCCCTGGCGAGATTAATGACTGCTAAAAAGTTGGGAGCCAGTTCCCCGCGAGTATTTTCCAGCGCAAAATATTTCTGATGATCGCGCATCACCGTTACGAGAATCTCGTCGGGCAGATTCAAAAACTCTTTGTCGAATTCGCCCTCAATGACCGTCGGATACTCGTTCAAGTAACACACGAGGTTTTCGAGAGCCGCGTCTTTGTGGATTTGAAAACCATTCTTGCGCGCTAGCTGGGTTAATTCCTTTTCAATCTTCTCGCGCCGCGCCTGCGGCCGTACGATCACTCCGTTAGCGCCGAGCTTCTTCTCATATTCCTCGAAATTGAGAACGGTCAATTCGCCTTTTCCAATGAAGCGGTGTCCGAATGTCTTGTCGCCAGACGAAACGCCGCCATAAGAAAACTTCAGCGGACGTCCATCCAGCACCGCCAGCAGCCAACGAATAGGGCGAATAAATCGCGCGCCATCGATTCCCGTCCAAGTCATCGAGCGGGGCCACGTTAAATCATGGATCGCTCGCGGCAAAATCTCGTTCAGGATTTCTTCTGCCGTCCTGCCGCGCCGGACTTGGCGCGCCGCCAGGTATTCGCCCTTCGGCGTCTGTATTCGATGCAAGTCCTCGACACGAACGCCCTGCTTTTCCGCAAAGCTCAACGTTGCGCGCGTTGGCGCTCCAGCGTTATCAAAAGCTACTGATTTGGGCGGTCCGGTAACGTCGCTGGTGACATCTTCCTGCTTCGCGGTCAGCCCGCGCACCCACGCAGAGAGTCTGCGCGGCCCGCTGAATGTTTCCACTGTCACGCCGGCCATCAAGTTCTCCGCGGTCAGCAATTTTGTGATGTTAGTTCGCAGCTCGTCCGTCGCGCGCGGCAACATCCCTGCCGGAATTTCCTCACAGCCAATCTCAAACACCAGCTCGAGTTTCTTTTCACCTTTCGATTCTAGTTTCTTACTGGTTTTCTTCGCACCGTTGCGGCCGCTCGGAGTCATGCTCGCAACTCCCGTCGCTTTGCAGGCCCGCCGATTTGCTCGAGGTAGGCCGCGGCCGTTTTGCAAGCCGCTCCACGCACTCTCGCCATCAACGCGGCGCGCTCGGTGGTTGAGATTACGCGGCGAGCGTCCAGCAAATTAAATAGGTGCGAGCATTTCAGGCAATGATCGTACGCGGCAAGTACCGGATATCTTGTTCGAGCCTCGCCTTTCGATGCCGCGAAACCTTCAAGTAATTCTTTAGCTTGCTTCTCGTGCGAATCGAACCCC
>Ga0185299_10005100_pt1 | contig 15156 bp, 14 predicted proteins | sample PaiPotPPA55metaG_FD_128002 | JGI IMG/M metagenome (GOLD analysis project Ga0185299, IMG submission 128002) | Iron sulfur acid spring bacterial and archeal communities from Banff, Canada, to study Microbial Dark Matter (Phase II) - Paint Pots PPA... ...
TGGATGAAATATTCGATCTCGACCGCCGATAGCTCATGCCCGTCGCGCTTCTTGGCAATGACATCAACGACGCGAAGCGGCAAATGTCCACGGCGCGACTGCGGCAGCGTTGAGTTCACTGAAGGCGGAACCCTTCCGGCAACAGGTTCGTGATTGCACTTTCCGTCCAACCCTTTGCGCTCTGGAACACTACTCTTGCCTCGGGACCGAACTCGAAGATCACCTGGCGGCAGGCTCCGCACGGCGAGCAAGGCACGTCTTGATCATTTACCACTGCGACGGCCTTTATGACGAGTCCCGGCCCTGCCTGCGTGATTGCAGTAAAGATCGCGGTGCGCTCGGCGCAATTCGACAGCCCATACGATGCATTCTCCACGTTGCAACCCGAGAAAAATTGCCCCTCAGCGGTGAGCAACGCGGCGCCGACTTTGAAATGAGAGTAGGGAGCGTAAGCGCGTTTCATTACTTTGTGCGCTGCTTGCAGTAGGCGTTTGCGCTGCTTGCTGGAAAGTTTGTTTTTCGCCATGCCAAGAGAACACACTTGCGCGGGAAAACTGTTCAGAGTTGCGGTCGCTACCTTTCGACCAGCAGAACTTTGTCCATCCCATCTACTTCCGTCAATTTCACTTCAATTACTTCCTTCATCGTGGTGGGGATGGCACGGCCTACGAAGGCGGCTTCGATCGGCAGCTCGCGATGACCTCGGTCAATTAAGACGCAAAGTTGCAAGCGCCGCGGCCGGCCTTGCGAGAAGAGCGCATCCATAGCGGCGCGAATAGTGCGGCCGGTGAAGAGCACATCATCAACCACAATGAGGCGTCTGTCATTAATGTCGAATCCAACTTCCGATTTCTGCACTAAGGGCCTCGGACCCAACGTGGAGAGGTCGTCGCGGTAAAAAGTGATGTCCAGCGTGCCAACTGGAACAGCAGCACTTTCGATGCGATTAATTAACTTATCAAGACGTTCGGCCAGCGGTACTCCACGGCGGCGGATTCCGATCAGTGCCAGGTCCTCGACTCCGTCGTTCTTTTCGACGATCTCATGGGCCAGGCGCAAGAGCGTGCGCTCCATCTCCGAGGCCGACATCAATTGGGCCTTTTCCCGAAGCCCGGATTGGTGAGCGATGCTCTTGCTGGGCATGACGTTGCATGATACGCAGGCCAGCAGCGGCCCGCAAGCGGGATTCTCAAGACTATTCCGGACCGCATTCAACCATGGCTGGCCGGCCGAGTTGGGCCGGGTCCGCCGAAAGGGTCTTGCCGCGCCATACGACCAGAAGAGCCGACCCAATGATCATCAATCCAGCGCAGAGTCCGATCCAAACCCCCAGAGCCCCCAAGCCTACGCGAAAACACAAGAAGTATCCTGCTGGAAGGCCGATGAGCCAATATGCGACAAAATTCGCGAGCATGGGGGTTTTCGTATCACCTGCGCCACGCAGCGCACCCGTAGTGACGACCTGCAAGCCGTCAAATAGTTGGAAGGCAGCCGCGACTAGCAGCAACGTGGCTCCAGCGTGGAGTACGGCCGGGTCCGGAGAAAATGCCCGCGCAATTACTTTCGGGACACTGACGAATACTAATCCTGCACAAGTCATGAATCCCGTGCCGAGCATGATTGCCGACCAACCCGCTCGACGTGCGCCTTCGGGATCTCGCATTCCCAGTTGTTGTCCGACTCGAACCGCCGCCGCTGAACTGATTCCATAGGGCACCATGAAAGTGAAGGCGGCACAGTTCAGTGCAATCTCATGTCCAGAAAGAGGCACCGGTCCGAGCCTCGCGCACAGTGCTGTGGCGGCTGAAAACGCCCCGATTTCGAACAGGATTTGTCCTGCTGCCGGCGCCCCCAACTTCAACAATGCCCAGATTCTCCCCGCGTCAAGTCGCACTGTTTTCGCCCAGTGTCGCGCCTGCGCCGGCAAAGGCCGTGCCCGTTTCGACTCAACCCACACAAGCGTGGTCGCAAGCGCGAGCACCATGTAGATGCGCGCAAAACACGTTGACCAACCCGAACCGACGATGCCCATGGCGCGGAATCCCAGGTGCCCGTAGATCAGGGCCCAGTCTCCGACCGCATTTACGAGGTTGGCCGAAACCAACGCGAACATAATCGGGACTGCAACATTCACGCCTTGCAGGTACCGGCGCAGCGCAAAATAGGCAAGCAGAGGCAACGTGCCCCAGTTCAGGGCCGACAGGAAAGGACGCATCGGCCCAACCAGTTCCGCGCTGATTCCGAAGCGCTGCATCAGTGCCGGCCAGACTGACACCGCAAGCATCAACACCGGCGTCAGCAGGAACGCCAGCAGCAGCCCGTTCAGCAGCGTATTTCGCGCGTCCTTCAAATCTTCACGCCCGAATGCCTGGGCGACAAACGGGTCCATGCCGAGCAAAAGGCCGCCGCCGAAGATCGCCACCACGTGATACAGACTTTGCCCCAGGCCGGTGGCTCCAATGGCCACGGCGCTGTTGGGCAACCGCCCCACCATGATTGTGTCCACCACGCCCATGCTCATCCAGCCTACCTCGGCAAAGATGAGCGGTAGGGCGAGGCGCAACGTCAGCAGGAAGTCGTTACGCAAAAAGGTTCTAGAAATCGGGCGGGATTGAGCGTTCGCCATATTTGACCCATTCTCAAGCTTTTTCACCTTTTCTGTATCATGTCGCATACTTTGCGACGCGTCCAATTGCAATGACCACCCAACTCGAAGAGCGACCACTGATCGATCGCTGGTTCCGACTCGCTGAGCACCAAACAACTCTGGCGACACCCCTGACGTTCAGCATCGCTACCGGGCTTAGCCTGGGACTCATTTGCTACACCTTGATGAAGGTAGCGGCTGGGGAACTTCGTGAGGGCAGCTGGCTGATTTGGATGCTGACGGTTTTGTTCATCCTTCGGTATTTGTATCTCGCGGCGGCTTAGAGCTCATTTATCGCTCCACCAGCGTCTGCCCTGCGACTGCCGCCAACCCGAGGCGCCGCCGGCAGTCTTCCAGGATCTGGATGGTTGCTGACGTGCCGACCCGCGTTGCCCCGGCTTCACGCATTTCTAGCAGCGCATCCAGGCTGCGCACACCGCCGGCGGCTTTTACCTGCACCCGGGCTGGAGAATGTTTTCGCATCAGTCTGATGTCCGTAACTGTTGCGCCGCTGGGCGCGTAGCCAGTCGAGGTTTTCACCCAATCCACTCCGATCTCTCCGCAAATTTCGCAAAGGCGAATCTTCGCCGCATCGTCGTGATAAGCATTTTCGAAAATAATTTTGATCCTCGCCCCGCCCGCATGCGTGGCCATAGCCAGCGCTTCAATTTCGCGACGCACATAATCCCAGTCGCCGCTACGCGCTTTGCTGACATTAATCACAGCATCGAGTTCAGTGGCGCTGTCCTTGAGGGCGTGCTCGGTCTCGGCGAGTTTTACCGAAGTGGTGTGCGCGCCATGCGGAAATCCGATCGTGGTGCTCGGCTGCACATCGCTTCCGTGCAGCAACTCGGCACAACGCCCAACGTAATAGGGCAAAATACAGACGCTCGCCACATCGTATTGCCTGGCAGTCCTGCAACCTGCGTCCAACTCTGCCACCGTCAGCGCAGGGTTGAGCAACGAGTGGTCAATCATGCTCGAGATGTCCATGTAGGAATACGCTGTACCCATGCTGTGGATTATAGCTCCGCGAATACCACACCAAAACCCTCTGTGAGTCGCGTTTCGGCGATGGTTCGGCATCCGATCACAAACTTGGGCGCTTTCCGCACTTTGGCATCTACAAGAAATACAACCCGCTGAATTTATGTGTTAATCCGCGACTAGATTTCACATCCGAGTCCGAGCCAGGAACCTGGCAATTCCAAATCGGTAATACCTACTGTCTCGATGCTTGCAGCTGCTATGGACGCCAACAGGAATAACTCGAAACGTTAACAGGCTTGTTGTCCGGGCCCACCGCCGTCATTGGATAGGGACATACGTACAGCGTGTACCCCTTGTGTCGTTGGACATTGCCATGGGGAAATTGCGCGCCGCGGGTTACCTGAAGCATGTGGAGGTCGCGGTTGCTGTCGCCGGAGTCGAAGGATTTGACGGTGTGAGTCCGCGCGGCAGCGTGCGCACGCCCTCGCGATTCACCGGCTCACCGTCGAATGCCAATTGCGCCCTCCGTACCCTCCGCCGGATTCTTCACAAAGCTGAAGAGTGGGGACTGATTCGAAGTGTTCCCAAGTTTAGGTTGGTGAAGGAATACGGCCGATCTTTGAGGCTTGATGACGAAGCTGAAAGGAAACTGTCGGCAGGAGCAGAACAGCCCTTGCGTGACATCATCATCCTCATGCGCGATACGGGAATGAGAAATGAAGGAGAGCTCTACCGTACGCGCATTGAAAACATAGACTGGAACGACAGGGTGGTGATTTTTGTCCCGGACAGCAAGACCCCCAACGGACGACGGCTCGTCCCGATGACTGATAGGGTGGTAGATCTTCTCTTGGTGCGCTGTGGCGTCAGGCGCGAAGGATGGGTATTTCCATCCAAGCGCTCCAAGTCCGGCCATCTTACTACCTTGGCGAAGGCGGTGTCGCGAAGCTCGGACAAAAGCTGGGCTTCCGAAAGCTTGGTCTTGTATTGTGGACGGCATGACTACGGCACTCGGGTCTTGAGAGAAACGGGGAATCTGGCCGCGGTGATGAAGACGATGGGGCACAAGGATGTGAAGACTGCCATGCAGTACCAGCACCCTGAACTGGAGATGGTTCGTCAGGCCCTAAACCACAACAATAGCCCTGAAAAGCAAACAGTAATTCAGTAAGAAAAAAAGTTACGGCACACTTTACGGCACACTCGAAAAACCACAACCCCCGGTAAGTTATTGAAAAGATGGTGAGCGCGGTAGGAATCGAACCTACAACCTACTGATTAAGAGTCAGTTGCTCTGCCAATTGAGCTACGCGCCCGGAAGGACTCCAAAGGAAGGACAGCGTCTGAATTATAGCATCGCTGATGCGGCCTACGGGCGCAGTCCGCGGCGCTAATAAGACGCAACAGTGATCTCGTTGATCAATCGCGCGCCGCTGCCGACCACGCAGGTGTCCGCCTTCTTCACCGCTCGGAATCAAAAAGCGGATAATGACCTGACTATCGCCGCTGCGCATCGGCCGCGAAGGGCGCGACTGAATCCGTCACTGAACTGCTTGGACGGCGAGGCGGCAATGCACCCGAAGGGGCCGGAGGCCGCTGCTCGAGAGTGCCCAAAAGCGGAGCGTCGTCCACGCCGATGCCGAAAGAGACAAACCTGTTTTCGGCGCACATGGATTCCAGCAGGCGCTGTTGGTGGGAACTGAGCACCTTCACCGGCAACGTTTGGAAATTACGAAATATCCAGAGCAGATACAACCGCTGCGCGAACGAGGGTTTCAAATATCGCGGACCGAGAGGAGTAAGTACTCGCAGAACGCCGAAGGAAAGTTTTTCAAGCCACATGGGGCATGTCTTCTCAGATTTCTTAAGTTTAATGCAGGCTGCCGTGTAATTCAAAGTCCACGGATTATTGCACCAGAGCTTATGCAATGGAAGAGGATTTTCACTTTATCCCACACTTTTTTCGCTTAGAACCCCTGCTTTTTCATCGGACTCTGTGAATCTGCACCTAGAATGGTGCAATGATCACCCACTGACTTGCACCCACTACTTTTTCCACTACGGAGGTAAGTGCTGCGAAAACCCATCATCCGCACCGGGCTGGCGCGCGCGCTTTCGAAATCCGGTTACTGCTCCCGATCTGCGGCGTGCACATTAGTTCGCAGCGGTCGCGTGCGACTGAACGGTCGCGTACTGCGCGATCCCGAGAAGCCGGTCGTGCTCGGGCAAGACTCGATTGAAGTTGATGGGCACAAACTTGGTCCCGCGAAGAAACTCTATTTCGTGATGAACAAGCCGCGCGGTATCGTGACGACGGCCCAGGATGAGAAGGGCCGCGGCACCGTTTACTCGCTGCTGCCGGAATCTCAGAAATGGGTGGCCCCTGTGGGGCGGCTGGACAAAGCCAGCGAGGGACTGCTGTTGCTCACCAATGATTCTGAATGGGGCGCGCGGATCGCATCTCCGCAAATGCACGTCGAGAAAACGTACCACGCCCAGGTCGCGACGGTTGCCGAAGCGGATTTGATTCAGCGCCTGACTTTGGGAATCAGGATCAAGGACGGGGATTTCTTGCGCGTGCAGCGGGCGGCGATTGTTCGCACCGGCAAGAAAAATTCCTGGTTGGAGATTGTGCTGGACGAAGGAAAGAATCGTCAAATCCGTCGACTGCTGGCTGCCCTGGGAATTGAGGTAGTGAGGCTGGTGCGCATCGCCATTGGGCCCCTGCAATTGGGTGATCTGGGAAAAGGAAAAGTTCGAGAACTTACCCAGAAGGGAAAGGCCGCGCTGGATGGGGCGGTGGTTAGTTCGAAGACGAATTCATGAAGGGAAGTTTGGCCAATATCCGCGCCGCGGCTTCCAGGTTCTGCAAGTCATTCAATGTGAAGTCGGGTCCGGCGTCATCCTGCGTAATGCCTTTGCGACAGATCTGGATCACGCCCAGCACGTGTTGCTGAGGGTCAACCACCGGCGTGGTCATAAGTTTTTGAATGGTGTTCGATCCCGGCTTGTCGGACTGTCCCAGAGTGCTTAGCTTGATGGTTTCGAAAACATTCGCGTGCTGCACAATCACGAAATTATTGAACAGCTCGACTTTCCGGCTACTTGCCGTTCGAGCCGCGACCGCAGAAGCGCTAGAAAGAGGAATAAAACCCGCTGCCTTTAATGCTCCAGGGAAAAGAAAATTCAGGACATCGTTCTCAGCTCGCAGTAGCGCGACTTCGGCGCGACCGACGCTGAACAGGTCGGCCAAAGCGGCACAGGCCATTTCGGGAGTGGCCGCGCCGGAAAGGCTCTTCTCAATCCGGGCATGAGGCGCCAGGGCGCGGGCCGCAGCAGCTGCGGAACCACCGCCGGAACTAGACACAGATTTCGCCATACGCCTCCTGCAGGCGGAAGACACTCCCTGCAAGTTTCATGCTGAAGGCTGGAAACCCGAGCGGCAAGTTACGGAAGTGCTCAGTCCCCGAGAGGCCTTATTTTTGAGTGAGAGGGAAGCGTTTTTCGCGCCAAGTCCGTATGCCGCCATCCATCGACAGCACGTTGGAGTAGCCCATTTTCTGCAGGTTGTCGGCTGCCAGGGCGGACCGGAATCCACCGCCGCAATAAAGGATGATCGGCGTACTAAGGTTGGGTACCCGAGCCTCGATATCGCGCTCAATCACGCCTTTGCCCAGATGGATTGCTCCCGGCAGGTGATCTTTGGCGAATTCGCTTTCCTCGCGAACATCCACCAGCACGAACTTCTCGCCGCCGTCCAGTCTCTGCTTTACTTCGTCAACGTTGGTTTCCTTTATGCGGGAGCGGGCTTCGTCAACAATTTTCAGAAATCGCGGAGCGTGCTGCATGGATCCTCCTTAAAGCAGTGGCTTGATCAGTTGTCGCGCGGCGGTCAGTCGCTCATTCAGCTCGCCGACTGCCCACTGACCACTCACCATTGACCGCTGTTCTAACTCTGCCCTGCGAAGGTGCAATCCTCTGGGTCCTTATCCTCGCGCAATCCCATGAACACAGGCGCGCGAAGTTTGAGTCCGCCCTCGCCCGTCTCGTGAGTCCACTCCGAGAATTTTACTTCCGCCACGCGGAGCGGTTTCACCCAATGCACGTTGCGGGCCTCGACCGGGCCAGTGAATGGATTCCTGCTGGCTTCAATCGCCTTCAGGACGTTCGAAATCTCCTTGAGCGCGGCGTAGTCGAAGCCGGTTCCCGCCTGTCCTACGTGAATCAGCTTTTTCTTCTTGTCGTAGAGTCCGAGGACCAGCGAACCCAAGTATTGCCGCGTGCCCTCAGGATCGGTGTAGCCGCCGATGACGCAATCCACTGTCTGCGTGATTTTGATCTTGAGCCATTCGTGGCTGCGGCGTTCTTCGTAAGTGCTGCTGCGATGCTTGGCAAGGATGCCTTCGAGTCCTTTTTGTTTCGCTGCGTCAAATAGAGCAATCCCTTGGCCGGCATAGTGGTCCGAGTAGCGGACCATTTCTCCCGCAGTGAGAATTTCTTTGAGCACGCGCTTGCGTTCCTCGAGCGAGACCCGCCGCAGGTCATAGCCGTCGAGATATAAAAGATCGAACGCATAATAGAGGATGGGCAGTTCCGATCGCGGAGCCGCCTGGCGTCCAGGGCTGCGGATGCCGGTCCGCTGCTGCATCAGGCTGAATGACGAGCGGCCTTGTTCGTCGAGTACTACCACTTCACCATCCAGGATCGCTGTCTTTGCGTGCACAAATTTCGCAAGCTCCCGCAACTCGATGTAGCGTGGCGTCAGATCGTTCTGGTTACGCGAAACCAGGCGGACCTTCCCGGCCTCAATGAACGCAATGGCGCGGTAGCCATCCCATTTGATTTCGAAGAGCCAGTTCGGGTCGTCGAATGGCTTTTCAATTACCGAGGCCAGCATGGGGTGGATGGACGACGGCATGGAGCGCTTTGCTACACCGTCTAAATCTTTCACCGCCGAGATCGCCGAGGACGCAGAGGAAGATAATTTCTTTTCGCGTGCTGTGCCGGCGTTGGCCTTAACGATGTCGCGTTTCTTCGACTTCTTATCGGCGCTCTCGTCGCGCTCGGCGGTCAATCTTTTTTTTTCGGCTTTGGCAATACTCTCCGCCAGCCATTGCGCCTTCACCCCGCCACGCGAGACTTTGCGGCTGCTCTTCCACTCGGCAGAGTCTTCGTCTCCGGCAATCTGCGACATGCTTCTCTTGCTGAGGACCGACGAATCGTAGCGATCAACGTCAAAGCCGGGCTCGACCGAGTCGTCATGTTTCTTGATCAGCAGCCACTCATTGCCTGTGCTTCCCGGTCGGCGAGAATTGATGTGGACAAGCGCAAAGTCTCCGTTAAGCCGCTTGCCACGCAGGCGAAATTTCAAATCGCCTTTCTTGAGCATGGCATCAGCTTCAGCGTCAGTTGCCGGAACGTATTTTCCTTTGACGGTTACGGACGACAACGGTTCCCAAGTGCCCACGTCCCATACCATCACGGTGCCGGCGCCGTAATTTCCTTCTGGGATGGTTCCTTCAAAATCAAAATAAGAAACCGGATGGTCTTCGACCTGCATGGCCAACCGTTTGTCTGCGGGATCGAGCGAGGGGCCTTTGGGAACGGCCCAGGACTTCAACACTCCGTCCATTTCCAGGCGGAAATCGTAATGCAGGCGGGTAGCGCGATGTTTCTGGACTACAAAACGATTGCCCTTTTTCTTCTCTACCTTCGGCGGAGGTTCGGGAGTCTCCGAAAAGCGTCGCTTGCGTTGGTATTCCTCGAGAGCCACGAGGAATATTGTAAATCGGGTGATCTGGTGATCGGGTCATCGGGTGATCGAATAATCGAATAATCGAAGCGCCAGGCTTTTAAGCTCGCTCGATCACTCGATCATCCGATCACCCGATTTGTACTCATGCAGCTTTGGCCGTAATCCGGTGGGCAGTGGAAGTTTCTACGTTGTAGAACTCGACTGATGGCTCATCTCTCAGGAAAGGACGAAGTGTGTCCAGAATGCCTGAGAAGTGGTCGCGGTGATAGCGTTCGGCATCGGCCCGCGACTTCCACAGGCTGATGGCCAGCATGCGTTCAGGTTCTTCGTCTGAGCTGAGGTTCAAGGAGTCCACGAAGCCGGCTTGCGATTGCAGGATCGGCAATACGTGTTTTTGAAGTTTATCGGTGAATTCTTGTCTCTTTTCCCGTTTCACGTAGCATTCCACGATGCGGCTAAACATAGCGATTCTCCTTTCGCATGGCTGGAAGTTGCAAGACATGGCCCGTCGCCGAACAGCTCGACGAACAGCCTGCGGCGGGGAAGATTCAGGCGCCCTGTCAAACTGGGAAGATTGACCAGCGAATTATAGTCCCGGGAACCCGCAAATTTTGCACAGACGTTTTCGCAGCGAGCCCGTCCAAGACTAGATCGGCGGCCTTTGCCAAGGCCGACCTTCTCCGGCTCCGCTGAGAAGATTTAGCTTGAAAGCTCACAAGTCGGAGATGGAAAATGTCTGGCCATTGGTAAATCTGCCCAGCGCGAAGCACTCAAGACGGCAGTTCGCGGGGGGCGAAAGTGCAGGTTTACGAGGGCCCCCAAATGCGCAGCCTGAAAATCCTGTTGGTTTCGCTTCTTCTTTCCGCCGCCTTTTCATGGAGTCAAACCGGCACCTCAACCGTTCGCGGCACGATTACCGACCCCCAAGGGCGCGTAGTCCCGGGCGCAACCCTCACCCTGACCAATGTTGAAACCAATGCAGTACGCACCACCAAATCCACGGATTCGGGCATCTATGTGTTCGACCTGATCACCCCCGCCGAGTACCGCTTGGCAGTAGTGGCCAAAGGATTCAAGAAGCAGGCTGTGGACAAGGTGGAAGCTCTGATCGGCAAGTCGACTGAGACCAATGTAACGCTCGGTGTGGGCGCCGCCACCGAAACCGTCGAAGTGGTGTCGTCATCTCAAGAGGCACTAATTAATACCCAGGACGCTACCCTCGGCAATACTTTTGACTCTCTGCAAATCACTCAGCTTCCTTTGGAGGCCCGGAACCTGGTTGACTTGCTCAGCTTGCAGCCGGGATCAACACGCGAGGGCTACGTTACCGGCGCCCGCGCCGACCAGTCGAACGTGACCTTGGATGGCGTGGACATTAACAACGCACAAACCGGAAACGCCGATGTACCGCTTCCCAACAACACGCTTCAGATTGGTCAACTCGATACCGACAGACAAAATATCACTACTGGTCCAGTGCTCCGTCTCAACTCAGAAGCGATCGAAGAGTTCCGGGTCACCACAGCTAATGGAAATGCCAATCAGGGCCGCTCCTCCGGTTCCCAGGTGAATATAATCACCAAACCGGGGACCAATGCATGGCACGGCGCGGCATCGGAATTCTATCGTTCCACGGGCTTCACTGCGAACGACTGGTTCAATAACCACGCTACTCCACAAGTGCCTCGCACTGCACTGATCCGTAATACTTTTGAGGGCGCGGTGGGTGGGCCAATCATCAAGAACAAGGCGTTCTTCTTCTATGACTACGCGGGGCGCCGCGACGCCAGCGGCACCAGCGTCGTCCAAGTCGTTCCCTTGCCGAGCTTGGGACAGGGCCTCCTCAACTACACTTATTGCACTCAGACGGATCCCATTACCGGAGCCTGCACCGGGACCGTTCAGCAGGCAACGGTGCCCGTGACCGCAACTGCATCAAGCCCGGGCCCGTATTCCCAAGCGGGAATCAATCAAGCCGCACTGGACGCTCTCGCAGCTGCCGCAGCCCAGTTCCCAGCAAACGACACCACACAGGGCGATGGGCTGAATACCGGCGGTTTCCGTTTCAATGCCGCGACTCCAACCATACTGAACTCGCACGTTGCCAAGTTGGATTTCAACTTAACCAATAATCAGACCGCGTTTGTCCGCACCAACGTTATTTACGATCACCAAACCCTAGCGGAGTATCTTCCGGGTGCATCTCCCCGCTTGGTATGGAGCCACCCCTGGGGGCTGGCGGCGGGGCACACCTGGACCTTGGGGTCGAATTGGGTGAACAACTTTCGCTATGGATACACCCGCCAGGCGTTTAGCGAGGGAGGAGATAGTAACGGGAATGACATCAGTTTCCGCTTCGTATTCCAACCCAACAGTCAAAGTCACACCCTCACCCGAGTAACACCAGTCAACAACTTCACCGACGATGTTTCGTGGATCCAGGGAAACCACACCATTCAATTTGGAACCAACATCCGCACCATTAGCAACAGTCGGCTCAGTTTTGGCAATGCGTTTGACACCGCGGATACCAACCCGTCCTTTTACGCGGGCGGCGCGGGTGCCGGCGTTTCGAACCAGTTCCAGTCGTATTTGGACGCAAACGGTCTGCAAGGATCAACCGTGAACGGCCAATCGTTGAACTCGATCGCAGAGATTCAGAACGCAGCCACGGCAATCATTGGCCGCTTCTCCGAGTTCACCGCGAATTACACATTTGGCAAGGATGGCTCGATATTGCCGCATGGCTCTCCGACAACTCGGGACTTTGCAACCCAGGCCTATGACTGGTACGTGCAGGATTCCTGGAAGATGCGGACCAATCTGACCGTGACTCTTGGATTGCGCTACAGCCTGGAACGTCCGGTTTACGAGACCCACGGGTACGAAGTGCAGCCCGGAGTGTTGCAGAATAGCGGTGCTTGCCAGGCCATGGCCCTTGGTACTTATTTTCAGGAGCGCTTGAGTGCGGCAAGCCAAGGCAACAACTTCATCGACCCCATTTGCGTGAATCGCTCCGGCCCGGCGAACGGCGGCCCGCCGCTTTACCACTGGGATAAGAACAATTTCCAGCCCCGTCTCGCGATCGCCTGGTCCCCGGACAATGGAAAAACCGCTGTGCGCGGCGGCTTCGCCATCACCAATGACTATTATGGGCAAGCTCTCGCCGTGGACTGGGACCTGAACAATACTTTGGGATTTTCTGCAAATTACACGACTCCGACAAATACATTTGATACCGTCACCGGGTCGCTGGCGCCCCTGTTTACCGGATTCGGTCAAGATGTCCGCGCGTTGCTTCCCAGCGTCGCACAGACCGTGCCTACAAACATCGCGTTTCCTTTATTCCAGCCCTCAGACAATGGCGAGCGAATCGAATCATCACTTGATTCTGGACTGCATGCGCCCACCGAGTACGTCTGGAACTTAACTTTAGAACGGCAACTTCCAAAGGGCGCGCTGGTCTCCGCATCTTACATTGGGCGCGCGGGCCGAAGCTTGCTGGCCCGCCGTGACATAACTCAGTTCAACGACTTGAAAGATCCACAAACCGGGGTTGACTGGTACACGGCCGGTACCGCTCTTGAAAAACTGCGGCAGAAGGGGACCGATATCAGCCAAATACCGGCTCTCCTTCCGGCTAAGGTAGTTCAGTACTTCGACGATATGTTCCCGGCAGGTTTGGCCAACGTGATCAACAATTTTGAAGGAACGCCTTCGAATCCAACTCCTTGGGACCCAACCTGGACGAACGCCCAGTCCCTTTATGGCTACCCATTCACCGGCTTCTTTTCGGGTAATGATTGGACGGATACTCAGGCCGAGCTGGACTTGGCACTAGCCAATGGTGGTTTCGCGAACAGATTCATGCAACCTCAATATGGGGCCCTCTCCACATGGAGCTCGATTGGAAATTCAAATTACGACGCCTTTACCTTCTCTTTCCGCGAGCGGCTCCACAGTCTTTCTCTTGATTTGAATTACACCTACGCTCATTCGTTCGATGACGCTTCTGGGTTACAGTCCGAGACCGGTTTCCTAGGCTTCGGCAACAACGTTAGCAATGGTGCGTTCATTATCAACGCAATACGCCAGGGTGACAATTATGCCAGTTCTGATTTCGACATTCGTCACAGCATTAACGCTGATGCCGTGTGGCAGTTACCGTTCGGCAAGGGCCAGACGTTCATGAGTAATTCGAGTCGAGTTACGGATGCCCTGCTGGGCGGCTGGCAGCTCTCCGGGATTTTCCGGTGGAATACCGGACTTCCCGCGCAGCCTTCGCCTTTTGACGATGCCCGCTGGGCGACGAGCTGGGATGTCCAGGCCGATGTGGTTCCGCTCACGCCCGTTCACTCCTGTCCAAACAAACCGTCGAACGGAACGCCAAAGCTCTTCGGAGGCTGCAACATAACGGCAATCTACCAGAATTTCCGCAACGCGTATCCGGGTGAGACGGGAGGGCGCAATTATTTGCGGCTGCCTGGTTACGTGGATCTGGACCTCGGATTCGGCAAATCCTGGAAGATGCCAGGGAGCGAAGGCCACCAACTGCAACTGCGCTGGGACGTATTCAATGTCACTAACACCCAGCACTTCGGCGCGGTAGACAGCAGCAGGACCGGTATGGGTGTAGGGCTGGATCCCAAGCTTAACTCTCTGAGTCCGCCGGCGGACTGGTCGAACTTCACCCAGATTCAAGGACAGCCGCGAATCATGCAGATCGGCGCACGGTACTCGTTCTAAGTTTGTGGTTGTTCTGCACTAAGCGGCTGGGCGTTCCTGCCCAGCCGTTTTTCATGTGTGCCGAGCATGTTCGACAGCTCGAGGGTGAAAGTCCCTTTGACAACTTGATGGAAGTGAAGTCATAGCGAAGCGCAAGGGTGAAATAACACTCGCCGCGAGGCGGGGCCTGAAAGAAGCGTGGAGCAAAGACGCGAGCCGATGAACAAGAACCGGATAGGAGGCCTACGGTGGCGGGCGAGCGGGCAAATGACTGCGAAGCCCATATCCATCAAGCTCACTGGTGGTAAATCCGGCGGTTGCGTGTCGAAGGCGGTCGAACTTACCTCGGGAGATCTGCGGCATGTCACGGAATCGTGACTGAGGGTGAAGCGATTCACCTCGATCGTGTCGCAGAAGTCAGCAGAGGGCAAAGTAGGTCATGCAGTCGGCGAGGATATTGAGGCACTCCAATGCCGAAAGGCTTGAGCAACAGATAGGCCAAGCCGGGAACGATGATCGAAGGCCCGAACGGTACCCCGCAAGGGGAATAAAGGGAAGGGCAAGTAAGCGGCGCGACTCATGAGCGGACAGCGGCAGAAAAACCGGCCCGAACAAGGGGTGCTGGCCTTTTCGGCGGAAAGTAGGAGTGATGCTCCGAGGGCCGCCGAGAAAGGGACCGAAACGCTCACGGCGAAGCGCCAGTCTGAAAGCCTGGCTGGAACCGAACGACTCATGGAAGAAGTCTGCGAGCTGGAAAACTGCAAGCAGGCATTACATCGAGTCAAGGCGAATAATAGGGAGTCCGGGAGTGGACGGGATGACCGTCGACGAACTTCCGGAATACCTAAAGCAGCATGGGCTAGAGATCGGGGAACAGTTGCGAAACGGAACTTATCAACCGCAACCGGTAAAGCGGGTGGAGATCCCGAAGCCGGATGGCAACGGAGTACGCAAGCTAGGTATTCCTTGCGTTCTGGATCGGTTTGTCCAGCAGGCGGTATTGCAAGTTCTGCAGAAGCGCTGGGACCCGACGTTCTCC